>OFMB01000017.1_pt1 | contig 136430 bp, 107 predicted proteins | sample 1541111 | NCBI WGS metagenome assembly OFMB01 (sample SAMN04209241, study PRJEB22552) | human gut metagenome | biome: gut; material: feces | host: Homo sapiens | place: USA: Oklahoma
TGGATTAATGGATGGAAACGGGTGTTCTATCGGGACACACATTTTGTCCTATAAGTCCTTTTTTATGACTGTACCGGGGCGCGCAACATAAAAAACCGAGCCCTGCACATAGTGGCGCAGAACTCGGCGAACCGGTGAGCGGTCAAGGATAGGTTTTAGGGCATGTCCCAAAATCTACTTGAGGAGGAAGTCGGAGAGGGGAATGGTACGGGCCTCGCGATGCTCGGAATCGGCGATGTGGTCGGCAGGATATCCGCAGACGAGCATGTGATAGGGATAGACGCCCTCGGGCAGGTTGAACTGCTCCTGTGCCACCTCGGGCTTAAAATGGCATACCCAACACGTTCCCAGGCCCTGCTCGGTGGCCTCCATCATCATCTGATCGCACACTATGGACGTATCGATTTCACTGGAATTCATCTGGTCATACGGGCGCACCCAAGCGTCTTCGGTAACGCTACAAATAAGGAAGATGAGCGGAGCGCCAAAGATAGATCCATCACGAGCAAACCGAGGCTGACAAGCAGCAGTCTTCTCCAGAAGCTCAGGCGTATCCAGCACCATCACACGAGAAGGATGATTATTACAAGCAGAAGGAGCAATCCGCCCAGCCTCAACAATGGCATCCACCACAGCCTGCTCCACAGCCCGATCTTCAAACTCACGACAAGAATACCGACCCCGAGCCAGATCCAAATAATCCACAACCAAGCCCTCCAAATTCAGTGTATCAACCCAAAGCAAAACAAAGGGTACCCAAAGCCCGATCCAGCCAAACGTTTAAGGCGGTCCCAAAGTTCCCAATCGGGCTCAAAGGCCCTGTCAACAAAAGCCTCATTGCTTTCAAAGTATCAGCCAAAGTTCCCAATGGTGGTACGTAAGGCGAAGGGCCGGCCACGGTTTGCTTTCGAACGACTCTGCAAAGCAGCCGGAGTGAGAAAGCAAACCGTGGCCGGCCCTTCGCCGCCGGGACACGTACCCCCAATTAACTGTTCTTCATGACAATCGAATCCACAACATCGGCCACATTCTCGCAGCAGTCGGCGCAGTACTCCAGGAAGGCGTAGACGTCACGCCAAGCGATGACCTCGAGCGGATCCTTGCCGTTAACGTGCAGGTTGCGCATGGCGTTGATGTAGAGCTCGTCGGCCTCGGACTCGATGGTGTTGATCTGGATGACCAGCTCGCGCAGCGTTTTGGACTTGCGGTAGTTGGGAAGCTCGACCATCAGGTCTTTCATGGCGCGGCAGGCGTCAGTCACCTTGTGGGCGATGACGATGGCGTCGGGATGGATGCTCTGAATGTTGGTGAAGTAGACGCGCTGCACGACGCCCTCAATACGGTCGAGCACGGTGTCGAGCGCGCAGCTCATCAGATCCAGATCCTCGCGCTCGAGCGGGGTGATAAAGGCGGTGAGCAGGGCGTCTTCGAGCTCGTGGTGCTTCTTGTCTGCCGCATGCTCAATCGCATGCATCTTATTGAGCATGTCGTGAATCTGCGCGGGATCGAAGTTCTCAAAAATCTTGGTGAGCAGCTCTGCGGCCTGGACGGCGAGGTCGGCGCAAGCGACGTAGTTGTCAAAGTAGAACGAATCGGGTTTCTTTGCCATGGGTGGGTCCTTTCGAGGCGAAGACGGGTGGGCGAAGTGTTGCGGTCCGGATGGACGTTCGGTTTGATTAGAGGAACATCATGAACAGCTTGGCCATGACAAAGCTGATGAGTCCGCAGGCGGGGAAGGTGAAGAACCAGGTGAACATCATGTCCTTGACGACTCCGAAGTTGATGGCCGAGAGGCGCTTGACGGCACCGACGCCCATGATGGCGCAGGTCTTGATGTGTGTGGAGGACACGGGGATGCCGGTAAGGGTGGCAAGCAGCAGGTTCGCGGCGCCCGCGAGGTCGGCGGAGAAGCCCTGATACTTCTCGAGCTTAACCATGCTCTGGCCGACGGACTTGATGATGCGCTCACCGCCCACGCTGGTACCGATACCCATAGTGGCCGAGCACAGCAGCATAATCCAGATGGGGATGCCGGCATCGCCGACGCTGGTCTGGCCGTTTGCGAAGGCCACGCCTAAAAAGAGCACGCCGATGAACTTCTGTCCATCCTGCGCGCCGTGCATAAAGCTCATGGCCGCAGCGCTCGCGATCTGAGCGTATTTAAAGAAGACATTGGCACGTCGCCTGTTGGCGGCGGCGAAAAGAATCGAGACGAGTTTGCACAGGACCCAGCCCATGACAAAGCCCAGGCCGATGGAGAGCGCCAGGCCGTAGATGACCTTCATCCACTCGTGGACGTTGACGCTGCTCGCGCCGCCGAGGGCGATAGCGGCACCGGTCAGGCCGGCGATAAGGCTGTGGCTTTGCGAGGTGGGGATGCCAAAACGCGACGCTGTGGCGCCGTAGACGACGATGGAGAACAGGGCCGCGCACAGGCAGGCGAGCGCCATGGTGCTGTTTCCGCCAAAGTCGACGATATGCGAGATGGTATTGGCGACGCTCGCATTAAAGTGCGTCATGATGAGCACACCGAGGAAGTTGAATGCGGCGCTCATGAGAATGGCGGCGCGGGCGGGCATGCAACGCGTAGTGACGCAGGTCGCGATGGCGTTGGGCGCGTCGGTCCATCCATTGACGAAGATGGCGCCGAGCGCGAGGATCACGGTGACGGCAAGGACTGGGTTCGACACAATTTGGCCGAGGAAGGTTGAGAACGTTACGTCCATATATGGGCTTTCTCGAAGTTTGCAGGCACGTTACAAAAACATGATAAATCGTATCACCTCCTGCGGGTTTCTTTACCGAGTTCTGATGGGAGAAGTGAATTTTTTGGCACTAATATTGAATATTAGCCCTGTTGACCGCGGGTGTTCTTTTTGCTAACACACCATGAGGACACGTGTGCGTGCCCCAACATCCCAAAACCACAGTCTGTTCGCTTTACAATATGCAAACATGCGTTCGATAATAGGAGGCATGGAATATCGACAGACAGATGGCAAAACTCGGCGCGTGCACAAGCAGTATGTGGACGTCGTGGCTCGCATCCTCGCGGGCGGACAGGTCGTGCCGGTCACCGTCTGCTGGGTCGACGGTCGTTGCTTTACGATTGACGAAATTATCTCGACCACCGGGTTTGGCCTGATGGTCCACGGCATCCGTACGGCAACCTATAAGGTGCGTTTTGGCGGGCACGCGACCGAGTTGTATCTGGAGGACCAGACGCGCGAGCGGGCGGACGGCTCGCAGACACACGTGATGCGTTGGTGGGTCTGGGCCTTTGATCGCACGCTCGAGGGCGAGCGCCGTAGGTAAGGACGTACGGCATTCGGGTACAATGACAGGAATCTTGTCAGCTACTGCGCTGTCGCGGCGCTTTTGAAAGGACGAAATTATGAACGATATTCAGGGCTATCAGAACGGCCCCATCGAAACCGGCGCAAGCCGTGCCAAGGAGATGTCGCCGCGTGCGTATAATCTTGCCATGTCTGCCCTCATCTTCTTGGGCTTTTGTGCCATGGGCGTCGGTGCTTACTTTACGAGCACCATGTCGTTTGCGCGCATGATGATGAGCGGGGCTGCCCTACCGCTGGTTTTTGGCTCGTTTATTTTGACCATCGTCGGCATGGTCATGATGTCGGCCGCCGCCAGCAAGCAGTCCGTGGGCCTGTCCCTTGTGGGCTACGTAATCTTTGCGAGCACCTTTGGCCTGACCGCGTCGTTTGGCCTTGCCAACTACGACCTGCCCACCATCAACACTGCCTTTATCGCCACGGCCGCCATCACCTTTGTCTTTGGCGCCTTGGGCGTGACGTTCCCCAAGTTTTTCCAGCGCGTATATGGCATCGGTTTTGGCATTCTGCTCGCTACTATTCTGGTTGAGATCGTGCTGATGTTCATGGGCGTCTCACAGACCATCACCGATCTGATCGTGATCGTGGTGTTCGCCGGCTTTATTGGCTACGACACCTATGTTGCCACGACGGTGCCGCCTACGCTGCCCAACGCCGTGCTCATGGCGTCCAATCTGTTCGTGGATATTATCAACGTGTTCCTGCGCATTCTGAACATCCTCGGCCGTCGCGACTAGTGGCGAATTGCGGCGGTGCTTGCCGTACGTGCAAATCGATGCGAAAGGCGGTCCTTCGGGGCCGTCTTTTTTGTACGCGGCGGGGTATCATGGATGGGAAAAGCCGATAGCGGCAGAGACCGAGAAAGGTGACCACTTATGGCAGACGTCGACAACAGGAACCGTAACCGCAGGTCCAACCGAGCGGGTCAGCCCAATCCCAAGCGCGAGGCCCGTGCCAAGGCCGCCGAGCGTCACGTGGCAACTGTGTCCGAAGCGTGCGCCAAGGATATCGAGCGTTCGCTTGCCGGCGTGTGCGAGTTCGATGGTATGCCTGCCGGTTTTGTCGCGGCGATGAAGGCCAAGGTTCAGAGTGCTGTGGCCGCCGAAGAACAGGTTGCCGAGGACGTCGAGGGCGCGGAGGCTGCCGAGACCGAGACGGCGCCCGAGACCGAGGCAGCGCCTGAGCCTGCCGAGGAAATCGCCGAAGCTGAGTCCGCGCCTGCTGAGGAGCCCGCTCCGGTTCTGCCTGAGGTCACCGTGCTCGATGCCTCCGCCACGCAGGCCATCCTGGACAACGGTCGTGGCTATGCGCAGTTCTGCGACATGGCCGTGCTCGCCTTTGCCTCGTTCACCAACCCGGGCGGTGGCTACATCCAGGGCTATCTGGGCCAGGAGGCCACGCTGTGCGCCGATTCGTATCTGTACAACGTTCTCGATAAGCAGCGCAAATGGTACGGCGAGAACCGTCGCCGCAACATCAACTGCGAGCTTTACCGCAACCGTGCGCTGGTGGTGCCTGCGGTGCGCTTCGACCGCAACCACGTGCATGCATACGCCGACGTGATCGTGGCCGCCGCGCCCAACGTTAAGCGCGCCCGCCAGGAGTATCGCGTGAGCGACGATGCTCTGCTGGACGCCCTGCGCGACCGCATTCGCTTTGTGCTTGCCATCTGCGACGAGCTGGGTCGCGAGAAGCTCGTACTGGGCGCTTGGGGCTGCGACAACAACGGCTTTGACGCCGAGGCCGTGGCCGAGCTCTTCCGCAAGGAGCTCGCGTCGGGCGACTTTAAGGTCAAGCAAGTCTTCTTTGCCGTGCCTTCTACGCGCTGGGATGAGGATTTTGCCAAGTTCGAGCACGTGCTGGCAAACTTCCCCGAGCGCAACGAGGAGTCCTATGCCCAGGTTGCCGCTCGCGCTGCGGCAGCTCGCGCCGCCGAGCAGACCCAGGCTGCTACCGAGGATGATGAGGACGAGGACGATTGGCGCAAGTACCTGTAATTGGTACGTGCTGACAGATGGGTCGAGCCGGCGGGAGAGGCTGCTTCCGTCGGCTTTTTACTGAGCGAGGGGCTTACGATGAAAAACGTTCTATGCTTTGGCGACAGCAACACCTATGGTTACGATCCGGCGGGCATGCGCGACGGCACCGCGGTGCGCTATGCGCAGGATGTGCGCTGGTGCGGCGTGGCCCAACGTGACTTAGGCGAGGGCTGGCATGTAATTGAAGAAGGCCTCAACGGCCGCACGACGGTACGCGACGACATGTGCCATTTGGACACCAATCTTAACGGCATCCGCGCGCTGCCGATGCTGCTCGAGGCTCATAAGCCGCTGGATGCGATCGTTATTATGCTGGGAACTAACGATTGCAAGACGGTCTTTGGTGTGACGGCCTCCGATATTGCCCGTGGCGCCATGGCGCTGATTCGTGCGGTGCGTGCATTTCCCTGGACCAATGCCGCACCCTGCCCGCGTATTCTGCTGATGGCACCTATCAAGATCAAGCCGCAAATCGCCGATGTATATATGACCGATTTTGACGAGCGTTCCGTCGAGGTCTCGGAGCATTTTGGTGAGTATTACGCACATGTGGCTGAGCAGTTTGGCTGCGACTTTTTGAATGCCGCCGACTTTGCCGAGCCGGGCGATATCGACTATCTGCATATGATGCCCGAAAGCCACGAGAGCTTGGGACATGCCGTGGCAGCCAAGCTCCAAGAGATGCTCGGTGAGTAGCGCGACCCTAAGCCACCACAGAAAGTCCCCCTTGCGGTGGCTTGTTTCGTTGCTTTGTCTCGATCTGTAACAGTTGTAAGGCTGAAAATGGGCTAGATGTTACAGATTAAGATAATTTAGGTCGATATCGGTCGTTTGTCTCGATCTGTAACATCTAGGGTCGATTTCGTCGAGTTATTGTTACAGATCGAGATTATCTTCTCAGCGGAATTTGAATGTCTCAATCTGTAACAGGTGGGCCGAAAAATGGACTCTAACTGTTACGGATCGAGATGTTTGTGGGAACCACCGCAAAGGTGCCTGTCCCCTTTGCGGTGGTTTTGGGCTGTGAATCTTAATACTGCCACATGTGGTTGACAGGGCCGGAGCCTTTGCCCATGTCAAGGCCGGCGGCGAGGGCGCCCGTTAGGTAGGCCTTGCCGGCGTTGACGGCATCGGCAAGATCCATACCCTGGGCCAGCGCACAGGCGATGGCGGACGAAAGCGTGCAGCCGGTACCATGCGTGTTGCCGGTCTCGATGCGCTTGTGGCGGAACCACGTGGTGAGTGGATCTCCCAGATGGTTGCCCTCGTCATCGAGTGGCGCGGGTTCGGCCAGTACATCGTTGGCCTCGTTGACAAGATGCCCGCCCTTAACGAGGGATGCGCAACCAAAGCGGCGGGTGAGGAGCATGGCAGCATTTTGCTGCGTGCGCTCGGAGTCGACCTCGTAGTCGAGCAGGGCCATGGCCTCGGGAATATTGGGCGTGATAACCGTCGCTAGCGGGAACAGACGGCGGGTGAGCGCCTCGGCGGCATCTTCGGCAATCAGCCGTGCGCCCGAGGTGGCGACCATGACGGGGTCGACGACGATATTTTGTGCGTCCCAGGCGCCCAGGCGGTCGGCGATAACCTCGATAATCTCGGCAGAGGAAACCATGCCGATCTTGACGGCGCTGGGTCGGATATCGTCAAAAACGGCATCGATTTGCGCGGCGACAATATCCGGGGAGATGTTCTGTACGGCGGTGACGCCCAGGGTGTTCTGTGCGGTGATAGCGGTGATGGCCGTCTCGGCATACAGGCGGTGCGCCGTGATGGTCTTGATGTCGGCCTGAATGCCGGCACCACCGCTGGAATCTGATCCTGCGATGGACAGGACGGCGGGTACCTTACTGCGATCCATGTTCGCTCCCTTGTTCGGTCGGATTCAAATGGGTCTTCTGCCTGCATTATAAAGTTGCCCGGGCCGGCTGTATGCCGATCCCGGGCGAGCGGTGCAATCTTTACGTAAATGTAAGAAAATGTTCACATGTCAACAATTGATGAGCACCTTGTGACCGATTGTGGCTCCGGAGACGCGTTAATCCTCCATGCCGAGGTCGATCGTCGTGCCTTCGAACACCTTGTTAACGGTGCGGACGGCGCACATCTTGCCACACATGGTGCAAGTGCCCTCGGTTGCGGCGGGGGATTCCTCGTAGCGCTTCTTGCCGGTGACCGGGTCGAGCGCGCACTTCCACATCTCTTCCCAGTCGAGCTTGCGGCGTGCCTGGCCCATCTTGTCGTCCATGTCGCGGGCGTGGGGCACCTTTTTGGCGATGTCGGCGGCGTGTGCGGCGATCTTGGTGGCCATGAGGCCATCGAGCACGTCCTGGGCGTTGGGCAGGCACAGGTGCTCGGCCGGCGTCACGTAGCACAGGAAGTCGGCGCCGGAGCTGGCGGAGATGGCGCCACCGATGGCGGCGGTGATGTGGTCGTAACCCACGCCGATATCGGTCACCAGCGGCCCGAGCACATAGAATGGGGCGTTGTGGCACAGGCGCTTCTGCAGTTTCATGTTGGCGGCGATCTCGTCGAGCGCCATGTGACCCGGGCCCTCGACCATGACCTGGACGCCGGCGGCCCAGGCGCGCTTGCACAGCTTGCCCAGCTCGATCATCTCGGCGGTCTCGGTTGCGTCGTTGGAGTCGTAGAGGCAGCCCGGGCGGCAGGAGTCGCCAAGCGAAATCGTCACGTCGTACTCGTGGCAGATCTCGAGCACCTCGTCGTAGAACTCGTAGAAGGGGTTCTCATTGCCGGTGACCTCCATCCAGCCAAACAGCAGCGAGCCGCCGCGGCTGACGATGTTCATGAGGCGGCCGGTCTCCTTAAAGGTCTTGATGACCGACTTGTTGATGCCGCAGTGGATGGTCATGAAGTCCACGCCGTCCTCGGCGTGCGCGCGAACGACCTCGAGCAGGTCGTCCTTGGTGAGCTTGACCAGCGGCTTTTCCATGTAGCCGATGGCGTCATACATGGGGACGGTGCCCACCATAAGCGGCGTCTCGTCGATGAGCTGCTGGCGGAACTGGCGCGTCTTGCCCGAGTTGGAGAGGTCCATGATGGCGTCGGCGCCAAAGTCCTCGGCAATCTTGACCTTCTTCCATTCCTCGGCGGCATCGGCCTTGTCGCCCGAGATGCCCAAGTTCACGTTGACCTTGGTGGACAGGCCCTCGCCGACACCAAAGGCGCGCATGCCCTTTTTGATATGCACGATGTTGGCGGGAATGGCGATGCGGCCGTCTGCCACGCGCTCGCGGATGTACTCGGGGTCGCGATGCTCGCGCTCGGCGACCTCTTTCATCTGAGGTGTGATCTGCCCAGCGCGGGCGAAGTCGATTTGTGTGACGAGCTTGGGCTCGGTCTGTGTGCTCATTGGCACGGCTCCCTTCGTTGGCATTACCCATATCAGGTTTGCGGGTCAGGGCGGGCGCGCCCAGTCTCAGCCTGCCGTCTTGTCCTGCAAGCTCCCCGTTTATGTGGTGGGCTCAAGTATAGCTCGAATGGGTACGATTGACCTAACGAGCGTGCCTGTGGGGAGGTGTACATGGAAGACAAGCATCTATATCGAGAGACGCAATGGGATGTATCGGCCGAGGAGAGCCGCGCGCACCATGGCCTTGTCGCGATTGGTTTTGCGGTGCTTGCCGTGCTGGTGATTGCCTTTTGTATTTGGACGTTTGGCGGTCGCGGCGGCGCTGCCTGGGAGTTCGAGGCTGATGATAGCCTGCCGATCATGACGGTGAGGAGCACTGGCGGTAATGCCAATACGCTCGCCGTTCCGGGCGATTATTGGTACCCGCGCGATGAGTTTGTGCAGTTGCAGCTGAGTGGTGGGTCCATTCCAGGTGAAGAAATCGAACGCGTGACGTTTGATGAGGCGCTCAAAACACTGACGGTGGAGCTCAAAGATCAGGGCGATGTGCCCACGACCATGGATATCGCGCTGACGGAATGGCGCCTGGAACCTCCGTCGGGCGTTACGGTATCCGACGTAGAGCACGTTAAGGTTACCTACCAAGATGGCTCGACGAGCGAGATTGCAAAGGCCGATGGCTTGGCGGAGTAACGGGGTGTTTGGAAACGGCGGGCCTATTGTGCCTGCGCGTTCATGAAAACCAGGGTGTTTTTGTCTGAAAGCTCGGGGATGTGCCGATAGCCGATGTTGAATGTGGTAAGTTCGCTTGCATCTTCGAGCTTGTTTTCTGCCATCCACCGCACCATGGAGCCGCGCGCCTTTTTGCTGGCGGTCGACCGTTGGATGGGCTTCCCGTTGCGGATACCCTCGCCAAAGAGGCATGTGACGGCCGTGGCGTCGTCCGCGAGGTGGGGCAGAACGGCTTTGGCATACTCTACGCTGGCGAGGTTGACGATCGTAGCGTTGGAGCCTGCCGGAGCGATGGCCCGTGCGAGCTTGTCGCCCCAAAACGCGTAGAGGTCTCGGGCATCGTCGACGGCAAGCTTCGCGCCCATCTCCAGCCGATACGGTTCAACGGCATGAAAGGGACGAACGCACCCGTAGAGGCCGGAGAGGATCCACAGGTGGCTTTGCAGCCAGGCGAGCTGTTCGGCATCCATTACCTCGGGTGCCATGCTCTGGTACTGAATGCCGTGATAGGACATGACGGCAGGGGAGAGGTGACGGGCGATACCGGAATCGGCAAGATCGCCGTTTCCCAAGATGGGCTCGAACTCATGCAAAATGTCAAGACAAGGGCCCAGCAGCTTGTTGCTGACGTTCCACAGAGCTTGTAGACCGCTGTCGCCTTCGGTTCGTTCGATGTCCAAGAGCGCATGGTGCAGCTGGGCGGTCTCGCGCGCAAAGGGTGGAATCCCCTGAACTTCAAAAGCATCTTGTGCCGCGCGCATTTGCTTGGCGGGCGAAACGATGACCTGCAGCATGGACTCTCCTCTGCCAATAAAGAAATTGCGGTGGAATGTGGTCTGCGCGGGCCGGTTGAAGGCCAGGTTAGTCCGTATTCCACCGCAAGTTATAAAGGGCTGGTTTGGTGCACCTTACGAGGGTTTGCTAGGCGCGCTCGAGGAAGGCTTTGTAGCCGCGGTAGGCCTCGTAGATATCGGCCTTGTTGGCGACCTCCCACAGGGCGTGCATGGACAGGACGGCAACGCCGGAGTCGATGACGTTCATGCCGTACTTGGCCATGATGTAGGCGATGGTGCCGCCGCCACCAGCGTTGACGCGGCCGAGCTCGCAGGTCTGGAAGTCCACGCCGGCCTCGTCCATGATGTCGCGGACGAGGGCCACATACTCGGCGTCGGCGTCGTTAGAGCCGCCCTTGCCGCGGCTGCCCGTGTACTTGTTAAAGCACAGGCCGCGACCCATGAAGGCGGCGTTCTTGGTCTCGAACTTGCCGGCATAGCCCGGGTCGAAGCCGGCGGACACGTCGGAGGAGAGCATACGGCTGCGGGCGAGCGCGCGGCGCAGAGCCAGCGGGCTGTCCTCGCCGGCGAGCATCATGATCTCGGCGACGGTGTTCTCGAAGAAGCGACTCGTCATGCCGGTGGCACCCACGGAACCGATCTCCTCCTTGTCGACGATGAGCGTGATGCTCGTGCGCTCCACGTTGGTGACGTTGATCTGGGCGAGCATGGAGGGGTAGGCACAGATGCGGTCGTCATGGCCATAGCCCAGAATCATGGAGCGGTCGAGGCCCATGTCGCGGGCGGGGCCGGCGGGCACGACCTCGATCTCGGCGGAGAGGAAGTCCTCCTCCTCGACGTCGTACTGCTCCTTGAGGATATCCAGGAACATCTGCTTGACGGGCTCCTTGGGGGCGTCCTTGTCGTCCTCGTCAAACTTGACGGGGCGGCCGCCCACGATCACGTCGAGAATCTCGGCATCGACGGCGTCCTTGGCAGGTTTGGACATCTGCTCGCTCGAGAGGTGGATCAGCAGGTCGGAGATGGTAAAGACCGGGTCGTCCGCCTTGTCGCCGATATTGATGTCGACGGTGGTACCGTCCTTTTTGCAGATGACGCCCACGAGTGCGAGCGGGGAGGCCACCCAGTGGTAGCTCTTGACGCCACCGTAGTAGTGCGTGTCGAGGTAGGCCATGTCGCCGGCCTCGAAGGCGGGGTTCTGCTTAAGGTCTAGGCGCGGCGAGTCCACGTGGGCGCCCAGGATGTTAAAGCCCTGCTCGAGCGGGGCGTTGCCCAGGTTGACGAGCATGAGGTCCTTGCCGTGATTGGCGGCGTACACCTTGTCGCCTGCCTTGAGCTCGCGGCCTTCGGCGATCACGGTCTCCAGGTCGACGTATCCCGCCTCCTCGGCCATCTTGATGCCGGTCTTGACGCACAGGCGCTCGGTCTTGTTCTCGCTCAAAAACTGCTTATAGCCGCGGCAAAGCTCCTCGAGCTCCTCGACTTGCTGTGGCGTGTACTTTTTCCATGCGCAGGGACGCTCCATGACGCAGGCTCCTTTCGGATCGATCGTGCTGGTTGATGTACCGTGAGCCATCGTATCACGCGCGGGCTCACGGTGGCGGGGGAGCTTGATGTGAGGTGGCCGCGGGGCGGGGAGCGTGTAAACTGGAGTGAGCAAACCGTGCCCAGCCCAAAGCGAGGTATTTAATATGTCTGACAAGCGCCGCACTTTTGCCGTTATCGACGGCAACTCGCTCATGCACCGCGCCTTTCACGCCGTGCCGCCGACCATGAACGCGCCGGACGGTCGCCCCACCAACGCGATCTTTGGCTTTCTGAACATGTTTCTTAAGATGATTGATGCCTTTAAACCCGACGGTGTGGTCGTGGCGTTTGACAAGGGTAAGCCGCGCGTGCGCATGGAGATGCTGCCGCAGTATAAGGCGCAACGCCCGCCCATGGACCCCGATCTGCATGCGCAGTTCCCTATGATTAAGGAGCTGCTCACCGCGCTCAACGTGCCGATTCTGCAGTCCGAGGGCTGGGAAGGCGACGATATCCTGGGAACCATGGCGCGCCTGGGCGAGCAGGCCGGCTGCGACATGCTACTGGTGACCGGCGACCGCGACATGTATCAACTCGTGACCGAGCACGTCAACGTGGTCTCGACCCGCAAGGGCCTGTCTGACGTGGCGATCATGACGCCCGAGAGCGTGGACGACCTGTATCACGGCATTACGCCGGCGCTCGTGCCCGATTTTTACGGTCTAAAGGGCGATACGTCCGACAACATCCCCGGTGTACCGGGCATCGGTCCCAAAAAGGCGAGTGCGCTCATTGCGAAGTACGGTAGCCTGGACGAAGTCATCGCGCATGCCGACGAGGTCAAGGGCAAGATGGGCGAGAACCTGCGTGCACACATCGATGACGCACTACTGAGCCGCAAGGTTGCGACAATTCGCACCGATGCGCCCGTCGAGCTCGACTTTGAGGCGACGTCCTTCCCGGCGTTTTCTGCCGATGAGGTTTCCGCGGCGCTGGGCACGCTTGGTATCACCGCCATGCAGAACCGTTTCTTGGCGCTGATCGGCGGCGAGGGCGGGGCTGCTGCTGCCTCCAGTGTGGTTGAGATACCTGCTGTGGTTCGCGCAGCCGCCGGCGATGCCGACGCGCTTGGTGCCGTTGCGGCTGAGGTCTCCCGCGCGATTGATGCCGGCGAGTGGGTCGCCGCCGTGGTGGACGACGACAAGGAAGAGGGCGCGCTCTTTGGACTGACGCGCACGCTGTGGTTGGCGACGTCCAAGGGCCTGTTCGCGCTCGAGGAGGGCGACAGCTGTGCGGCGGCTGAGGTTGAGGGCTTCAACTTCGTTCACGGCGTGATTGCTGGCGTGCTCGCGCGTCTGTTTATGGAGGGTCGCGTGGCGAGCCCGGATATGAAGGCGCTGTTGCACGAGCTTTCGCCCGTCGATTCTTCTGAGCCCGAGCTCATGGATCCGCTCGCTACCGATTCCACGCGTATCTTCGATACCGTGGTCGCTGCCTATCTGCTGGATTCCGATCGCTCCGAGTTCGATGAGGCATATCTTGCCGATACGTATCTGCAGATGGCGCTGCCTGCGGCGCGCGGCGCAGAGGGTGCCGGTGAGGACGCTCCGGCGCCCGCCGCTCGCACGGCGGCCTTGACGCTGGCGCTGGTCGCACCGCTGCGCGACCGCATGGCCCGTGAGAATGCCGCCAACGTGTTCGATGGCATCGAGATGCCGCTCGTTCCGGTACTTGCCAAGATGGAGCGCGCGGGCATGCTCGTGGACCCCGACCGTCTGCACAGTCTGTCCGAGGGTCTGGCGACCCAGATTACCGAGGTTGAGCGCAGTATTCGCGACCTGGCGGGTGACGAGACCTTTAATATTGGCAGTCCCATGCAGCTGTCGCACGTGCTCTTTGATGTGATGGGGCTTCCGACCAAGGGCCTCAAGAAGACTAAGCGCGGCTATTATTCGACCAACGCCAAGGTGCTGAGCGACCTTGCGCGTGACCACGAAATCGTGCGTCTGATCTTGGACTGGCGTGAGAAGTCTAAGATCAAGTCCACCTATCTGGACACGCTGGGCCCGCTACGCCGTGGTGACGGTCGCGTACACACTACGTACAACCAGACCATCACGGCAACGGGGCGTCTGTCCTCGAGCGACCCGAACCTGCAGAACATCCCGACGCGCTCGGAGCTGGGTCGTACCGTCAAGACGGCGTTTTCGGCAGGCGAGGGAAGCGTCTTTTTGGCGGTGGACTACTCGCAGATCGAGCTGCGTCTGCTGGCACATCTCTCGGGTGACGAGCACCTGGTGCGCGCCTTTAACGAGGGCGAGGACTTCCATGCCGAGACGGCGGCGCGCGTGTTTGGTGTGCCGGTGTCCGAGGTAACGCCCGACTTGCGCAGTCGCGCCAAGGCCGTGAATTTTGGCATCGTGTATGGCCAGCAGGCCTACGGCCTGTCGCAGTCGCTGCATATCTCGATGGCCGAGGCACGCGACATGATCGACCGCTACTACGAGGCCTACCCGGGCGTGCGCACGTTCCTCGACAACGTGGTGGCACGCGCCAAGCAGACGGGCTACGCCGAGACCATGTACGGCCGCCGTCGTCATATTCCGGAGCTCAAGGCCAAAAACCCGCAACTCCGCGGCTTTGGCGAGCGCACGGCCATGAACCATCCCATGCAGGGAACCGCCGCCGACATCATCAAGATCGCGATGGCCCGCGTAAGCCGCCGTCTGGAAGAAGAAGGCTTTGCCGCCCACATGATCCTGCAAGTGCACGACGAACTGGACTTTGAGTGCCCCATCGACGAAGTCGAGCGCCTAACCACCATGGTCCGCGACGTCATGGAACACGTAGTAGACCTCCACGTCCCCCTAATCGCCGAAGCTTCGACTGGAGTGACCTGGGCAGACGCCAAGTAAGGGCACGACCACAATTCCAAAGTAACCAAAACCAGAAGGACGCCCCTCATCAACAAGGAGCGTCCTTCGTTCAATTAAATTCAGCCTAAGTATCTAGACACTCAAGACGCCATCTTGGCGGCAGGTAAGTAAACCTAGGGCCTGGCCGGGCGGCACGGGTTAACTTTTCGTAGATTCCGCACGCAAAGAAAGCCACTTAATGTGGCTTTCGTCTTGCGCAGGACCTGACCGAGCGAAAAGTTAACCCGTGCCGCCCGGCCAGGCCCAACGAGCCACGTTAACGAGCCGCCAAGATGGCGTCGATGAGCGTCAGTACGCCCCCGTCGTTGTTGCTCGGAATGCGCCACTTGGCGTGCGCGTTCATATGCTCCTCGGCATTGTCCACGATAAAGCTGTGACCGACGCGCTCCAGCATGGGGATGTCGTTGTAGGTGTCGCCCACGGCGGCGGCGTCGGCGATATCGATGCCCAGGTGTTCGCACAGGTGCGCGACGCCGGCGCCCTTGTCGACGCCCAGGTTCATAAAGTCGATCCACTCGCGCCCGGCGTTGGTGACGTAGAGCTTGTCCGAGAACTCGGGGCTATAGGTCTCGCGGAAAGCGGGCTCGGCGTCGTAGCCGGGGAAGAAGACCGAAATCTTGTTGGACTCGAAATCAATGCCCTCAAAGCTGTCGACGTAGTTGATTGTGTTGTAGTAGACGCTGATCTCGTCGTGGTATTGATGGTCGCGGGCAAGCACGTAGAACTCGTCGAAGCAGCACAGGACGGGGACAGCGCGAGGATCCTCCGAGGCACGGCTCAAGACCTGCTGATACAGCTCCACGTCAATATTGCTCTTATAGATATAGCTGCCGCGATAGATCACGCACGCTCCGTTGTCGGGACAAAAAGCAAGGCGGTTTTTGATGCCCTCGAACATCTCCTCGAGCTTGGGGGCGGGACGTCCGCTGGCGGGGCAGAATACGATGCCGGCGTCGGCGAGCTTGTCCAGGCGCTCATCAAGACCCTGGGGCAGCACACGCTCGTCGGTCAGCAGCGTCTTGTCCATATCGACGGCGAGAATCTTAATGTTGCCGATGTTGGCGTCCGATTCGTAAGTTTGCATAAAAATGCGCCTTTCGTTTCGAGATTGTTTCAGACGTTATAACCATCAACTAGTAGTCGAGCGTATTTTCGCAGGAATGGTGCGTATTTGCACCACGCTTCACAAAGTAATGAAAAAACTTTTCAGAAATTTGAATTTGTCGCTTGTGCTGCGGGCACTTTAGCGTAATATAGCGACCATCGAAAACGGAGACGGAAAAACAACCGCTTACCGAGTAAAAGGTACCGTTTACGATATTTGAATTGCGCCCGGCGATACGTGAAAGGAGAGGCAGATGCAGTTCGTAAAGATCATCACCACTGCAGACAATGCCATCCGACGCCAGCGCGCAATTTCCCGACGACGATAACAATCGTCTCTGTCCGCATGGGGCGAATTGCCTCAACAGAGTCATTTTGAGGTCGTTGGGTTTTAGCACGACATTGCTGCATGTTTCTAGGGCATGTATGTGCTGATTTTTGCTATTTAACCTGATATTGCACGGTATATGACCTTGAAATGACTTGCAACTGACCGATGTTCTAACTAGCTACCAAGGGCGAAAGGAAACAGCCATGAGCAAGGAAAAAGTCGTTCTCGCATATTCCGGTGGTCTTGATACATCCGTATGTGTCAAGTGGCTCCAGGACGAGAAGAATCTCGATGTCGTTTGCGTCTGCGGCAACGTGGGCCAGGAAGAGACCGGACTGGATGCCAAGAAGCAGAAGGCGCTCGACCTGGGCGTTCTCGATTGCCAGGTGCTCGACCTGCGCGACGAGTTCTCCGATGAGTTCCTGACCAAAGCCATCGCCGCAAACTCCATGTACGAGAATAAGTATCCGCTGCTCTCCGCCCTGTCTCGCCCGCTGCTTGCCAAGAAGCTTGTTGAGGTCGCCCACGAGTTTGGCGCGACCTACGTCGCCCACGGCTGCACTGGCAAAGGTAACGACCAGGTTCGTTTTGAGGCTGCCGTCAAGGCCCTCGACCCTGAGCTCAAGGTTATCGCCCCGGTGCGCGAGTGGGATCTGAAGTGCCGTCCCGACGAGGTCGCCTATGCCCACGCCCACAACGTGCCGGTTCCCGAGGGTGCCAACGATAACCCCTACTCCATCGACGACAACCTGTGGGGTCGTGCCATCGAGTGCGGTCACCTGGAGGATCCCTGGAACGAGCCGCTCGACGACGCTTGGGTTATGACCAAGAACCCCGAGGACACGCCGGACACCCCGACCTACACCGAGATTGAGTTTGAGGCCGGCAAGCCCGTCGCCGTCGACGGCAAGAAGATGAAGCTCTCCGAGATCGTCATCGCCCTCAACAAGATTTCGGGCGACAACGGCTTTGGCCGTCTTGACCTGGTTGAGGATCGTCTGGTGGGCCTCAAGAGCCGCGAGTGCTATGAGGTTCCCGGAGCCCTGACGCTCATCACCGCCCACAAGGCGCTCGAGGACATCTGCGTCGAGGGCGACCTGCTCAAGACCAAGATCAAGCTCGAGCAGGATTGGGCCACCGCCGTGTACAACGGCCAGTGGTACAGCCCGCTCAAAAACGCGCTCGATGCCTTTATGGCCGATACCCAGAAGTTCGTGACCGGTACCGTCCGCCTGAAGTTCTTTAAGGGCAACTGCCATGTCGTCGGCCGCAAGAGCCCCTTCAGCCTCTACGACTACGGTCTGGCTACCTACGACCGCGACACCACGTTTGACGAGAAGGCCAGTGCCGGCTTTATCGAGATCGATACGCTGTCGCTCAAGACGTGGGCAAAGGTCCAGGGCCCCAGCTCTGCTGCCGCCCAGGCCTAGCGCCTCCTTCCCTTGGTATCCGCGCGGCCCATCCGCGTGATACATAACGGGCGCATGGGGTCCCTACCTTTCGTTATGCTTGCTGACACTTCTTAACATCGGTGGCCCCTACGTTCCGCCCGCATATATGATGCCGCGTCTGCGGCTGAGTCCGAGCCCCGCCGGGGTTGTCCGGCGGGGCTCCTTCTATCAATTTGGCGGCTCTGCGCCTATATATATGAGGAGTATCCATTATGTTCAATGCTATCGCGCATGCTTTACTTGCCCTCGCGCCCGAGTTCGATGCTGCAAGGGTCGAGGACGTCCCTATGAGCCTGAAGGCCTGGATCGATGGTTCGCAGGGCAACATCCGGAGGGAGACGTTGGGCGCCAAGTGCATGGCGCGTCACTTCTTTGCAAATTAGCTACATGGCTCCGCACACGGTGTGGAATGTGTAAAACTAGCGGTTGAAAAATCGCTTTAGCGATATGGCGCATTGCTTTGGGCGCTTGTTTTGGTATTTGGAGAAAGGGGACGGTTCCATGGCTCTTTGGGGCGGTCGTTTTGAGGCGGGCGTGGCCGAGGTCACGCAGGAGTTTGGCGCGTCGCTGCCGGTCGACAAACATCTCTATAAACAGGATATCGCCGGCTCTAAGGCGCATGCCAAAATGCTGGCGGCCCAGGGCATCATCAGTGCCGAGGACGAGCAGGCGATTGCCAAGGGTCTGACCGGAATCGAGCAGGATATCGATGCCGGCAACTTCACCTTCGACATCAACGACGAGGACATTCATATGTCCATCGAGAGCGAGCTGACGCGTCGCATCGGCGAGGCCGGCAAGCGCTTGCATACCGGACGTTCGCGCAACGACCAGGTGGCTACCGACACACGCCTGGGCGTCAAAGCGCTGGCCAAGGAGCTCATGGAGGCCAATCTTGAGCTGCGCCATGTGCTGGTGGATGCGGCCAAGAAGTACGACAAGGTGATTCTGCCGGGCTACACGCACATGCAGCACGCTCAGCCCGTGCTGCTGTCGCATCATCTGCTGGCGTATTCCTGGATGTTCGCGCGCGACTTTACACGCCTGAAGGCAGCCTTTGATGCCGCCGACAACTGCCCGCTTGGTGCTGCCGCGCTTGCCGGCACGAGCTATCCGCTCGATCGTCAGATGACGGCTGCCGAACTTGGCTTTGCGGGCGTGATTCCCAACTCGCTCGATGCGGTTTCCGACCGTGATTTCCTGCTCGATCTGCATTACGCCGGCTCCGTCATGGCCATGCACCTGTCGCGTCTTTCCGAGGAGATCGTGCTGTGGTCGAGCTCCGAATTTGGCTTTATCACGCTTTCCGACTCGTACTCCACCGGCTCGTCCATCATGCCGCAGAAGAAGAATCCCGACTTTGCCGAGCTTATCCGCGGCAAGAGCGGCCGTGTGTATGGCAACCTGGTGCAGCTGCTCGTGACCATGAAGGGCCTGCCGCTTGCTTATAACAAGGACTTGCAGGAGGACAAGGAGGGCGCGCTCGATACCGCCCATACGCTCATGCAGTGCCTGTCGGTTATGGCCGGTATGATTTCGACTTGGACCGTCAACGAGGATGCCATGGCGCGCGAGTGCGGCGTGGGGCACCTTGCCGCCACCGATGTTGCCGATTACCTGGCTAAGCGTGGTCTGCCGTTCCGCGTGGCACATGCCGTGGTGGGCCATCTGGTCCTGATGTGCGAGAAGCGTAGCTGCAATCTTGAGGACCTGCCGTTTGAGGTGTTCCAGGAGGCAAGCCCGCTCTTTGAACGCGATATTACCGAGGCGCTCGACATCCCGTCGATTGTCGCTGCACGCACGACCGAGGGCGGTACCGCCCCTGCCGCCGCTGCCGTGCAGCTGCAACGTGCCGAGGCACAGCTCGTGGCCGACGAGGGCGTGTTTGGATCGCTGACCAAGGTCGTCGAGATGGGCCACGGGATAAAGTAAGGGTTTGGCTGAAGCCGTTTTTGCCATTTATTGAGGAATCGTATTTTGCTTTACGGGCGTCTGCTGATGTGGGCGTCCGTATTTTGTTGCTATGGGGGAGGGGCTTGTCGAGAAGTTCTGTAGGACCTTTGGGCAGGTTGTGAAGGGGGTACGTTCGCGGGCGGCAACCGACCGTCTGCTCTGCTCGATGCGGTTGATGGGCAGTCGGATGGTACTCTAATCGAGCTTCGAAACAGAAGTGACACATATGGAACGCTTCAATAAATTGCAACGTTTCAATAAACAGCTTTTTGTTTAACTGCAGCTAAAACTCTGTTACGATGCAGTCCAGGCGGGTGCCGGAATGGGACTTGGGCACGCGCGAACCTACTTGAAAGGCTACCTTATGGCTATCGAGAAGACCTTCATCATGATTAAGCCCGACGCCGTGCGCGACCGCAAGATCGGCGAGATTGTTGCTCGCATCGAGCGCAGCGGCCTTGTCATCGAGCGCATGGAGATGACCACGCTCGAGCGCGCTACCGTCGAGGAGCACTACGCCCATCTGGCCGACAAGCCCTTCTTTGGCGGTCTCTGCGACTTTATGACGAGCGGTCCGGTCGTCAAGATGGTCGTTTCCGGTCTCTCCGCTGTCTCCAAGATGCGCACCCTTATGGGCGCTACCAACCCGCTTGATGCTGCCCCCGGCACCATTCGCGGCGACTTCGCTGTCGATGTCAACGCCAACGTGATCCACGGATCCGACTGCCTGGAGAACGCCGAGATCGAGATCAAGCGCTTCTTTGGCTAAACCAGCTTTGACTCCTTAAAGCTGTTAGCGTGTGGCTTGGGCGCCGCGGAACTCCATCCGCGGCGCCCTTTTTATTCCAAAATCTATGCAGGGGCCCGCTCGGACATGTGTTCCGAGCGGGCCCCTGCTGTTAGCTTGTGGCACTGAATAGTTTAGGCTTCGTCGACGATCTTAAGGGCGCGCGTGTGATCGATCTCGTTGAGGAGGTTAACGCGACGCTCGTGACGACCGCCCTCAAACTCGGCGTCGAGCCACTCGTCGACGATCATCTTGGCGAGCTCGGAGCCCACGACGCGGGCGCCAAAAGCGAGCACGTTGGTATTGTTGTGCATGCGGGAGAGCTTGGCGCTGAAGGGCTCGGAGCACACGACGGCGCGTACGCCCTCGACCTTGTTGGCAGCCAGGCTGATACCGACGCCGGTGCCACAGATCAGGATGCCTAGATCGACGTCGCCGTTGGCAACGGCCTTACCCACCTTGTAGCCGGCGATGGGGTAGTCAAAGCTCTCGGAGGTGTCGGTGCCAAAGTTCACGACCTCGCAGCCGCGCTCCTTCAGGTGCTCGGAGATGATGTTCTTGAGCTCGACGGCGGCGTGGTCGTTACCGATACCGATCTTCATGGATAGTTCCTCTCTGGTCTGTGCGGCGAGATTGCTAAAGGTTTTACCGCGTTCGACTGCATGATAGCGCGACTTTTGTGTAAACGCTTGGGCGTTTTTTGGTCAAACGCTTTAGCATGCAACAAGACCGGTTTCTCATGAATGAATGCCGTCAGTTTGCGCCTGAATGCCGTCTACCGGAACCTGGGTTGCGGTTTTTGATGCATTGTTATCAAATAAAAGAGCTAATTATTATTGAGAGCCCAGCCCGTTATACAAGTAGGAGATACCTATGCCTGCCGATTCCCTTCGTGATGCCGCGTTTTGCGATGTTTTGAACCGCGAACTTGTTTGTGCACTCGGCTGCACCGAGCCCATTGCCGTTGCTTATGCAGCGGCGCTGGCGAGCCAGACGCTCGGTTGCGAACCCGATCATATGGATGTTGCCTGCTCGGGCAACATCATCAAGAACGTCAAGAGCGTGACCGTGCCCAACTCGGGCGGTATGCACGGTATTGAGGCCGCGGCCGTGCTGGGTGCCGTGGGCGGCGACGCCAAGAGCGCGCTCGAGGTGCTCGAGAGCGTCGATGACGCGGACCGCGCCCGCGTGGCCGAGCTGCTTGCCGATGCGGACTACTGCGATGTGTCGCTTGTCGAGGGTGTGCCCAACCTCTACATCAAGGTGACTGCGACGGCCGGGGGCCATACCGCGGTCGTCGAGATTACCGATCACCACACTAATGTCACGTGCCATACGCTCGACGGTATTCCGGTATGCGGTAAGTCGGCGGGGGAGTGCGCCGCCTGCGCCGAGCGCGTGGTGGCCGAGCGTGCGGCAGATAACGCCGACACGCCCATGTCGATCGAGACCATCATCGACTTTATCGAGGACGGTGACATTGAGGACGCCCGCGCTGCCGTTGAGCGTCAGATTGAGCTGAATGGCGCGATCAGTGCCGAGGGTCTCGCGCACGCTTGGGGCGCCGAGGTGGGCCGTACGCTGCTGGGTGCTCGTGCCGATGACGTCGCCTGCCGCGCCCGTGCCCGTGCGGCCGCCGGGTCCGACGCCCGCATGAACGGTTGCGCGCTGCCGGTCGCCATTGTGTGCGGCTCGGGCAATCAGGGCATTACCTGCGCATTGCCCGTCATGGAGTATGCCGAGTACCTGCGTTGCGACCACGAGCGCCTGGTGCGCGCCGTGATGCTGTCCGATCTTATCGCCGTGCATATCAAGAGCTATATTGGTGCGCTTTCGGCGTTTTGCGGTGCTATTTGCGCTGCGTGCGGCGCCGGCGCTGCGATTACCTGGCTGTGCGGTGGCACGCGCGAACAGATTGGCGCGACCGTCTCGAACACGCTCGGTAACGTGGGCGGCATCGTGTGCGACGGCGCCAAGGCGAGCTGTGCCGCCAAGATCTCGGCTGCCGTCGATGCGGCGATTCTGGGCCATGATATGGCCATGCAGGGTCGCGGCTTCCGCGCCGGCGAGGGCCTGATCCAAGATACCGTTGAGCAAACAATCGCCAGTATGGGCTACGTAGGCCGCGTGGGCATGAAGGACACCGACATCGAGATCCTCAACATCATGATCGGCAAAACCCAGGTGTGCTAGTTACGCGGTTTTACCAAACCGCGTAACCAGTCGACGCTGCAAATGCCCCTAAGCGGCAATCTGCCTTTCAATCGTCGGGCATGGCCAGAAGGCCTATGCCCTCCTCTTTCAAGGCACATTGCTCGCTTAGGGGCATTTTCGCTGACTTGTGCTCAACCTGCGGCGATATTTGGTTTGGAGCGAGGGGTCCTACGACAGTTCGTCGGCTACTTGGTGTTCGTAGAAGGCTTCGATTACGGCGTTGAATTCGCGGGCGAAGTCTTCCATGGTTCCGCGCCAGGTGGCTCGGCTGGGCTTGCCTTGGCCCACAAAGGCGGTTTGGATGCCGCAATCGGGGGACGGGAAGTCGCGTTTGGGATCGTTGCCCACCATAAGGACCTCGTGTGGCTCGAGCCCCATCACCTGAAGCTGCTCTAGATAGTAGGTGGCATCGGGCTTGCAGCGGGTGGCGTTTCCCATGTGCGTCACGAGTTCAAAGGGGGCGTCGGCCAGGTCGCCCCAACCCATGCGGCACTCGATGGCCCCCTGGGGAAAGCTGGGGTTGGTAAAGAGCGCGCAGCGCAGCCCTGCGTCCTGTACGGCCTGGAGCGCGGCGTGTGCGCCCGGCATGGCGTGGGCGTTAATGATATCGTCGTTCTTGTACGGAAGAACTTCGCGGTCATAGTAGGTAAACGCCTCGTAGATGAGGGGATCGGAGAGGCAGATCCCGCATCGGCGCTCGACCTCTTCTTGGTAAAACTCAAGATTGGTGCGGTTGTCCGTGCCGCTGCGGCGATTGGCGTTGAGGTCGACCAGGATGGTGCCGAGGCGCGCCATCGTGCCACCGCGGCTGCGGCGCCCGATATCCGCGAGCATCGAAGAGACATCCTTAAAATAGCGAAGGATGAACGCGTTGAGGTTGATGCTGAGAAGCGTTTCGTCCATATCGAAAACGACTGCTTTGAGCACGCGGGCACCTTTCTCGAAAAATCGATCTAGAATCGTTGGCTCCGGATACTTTACCCCAAAGCCGAATGCCTGGCTGGTTATCGTCAAGTTGCGGAGACGTGTGTTCATAAGATTACGAAAAAGTCTCCACACGAGTAAAAAATCGCAGTTCACGCTTGAAATCGAACTCATTTCCCCGTAACCTATACGAACGTGATTGCATAAGCGTCACATTAGTATCTGTCGGCTCCCGAGTGTTCCTAAACGTTGTGTGCTTGTCGCACCCTTCTGTAGGTCCTAGCAATCGGGGCCCCGTAGTTCGAAAGGGGTCCACCTTTGAGTGAGATTCAGAACTCGTCCATTTTCTCTCTTGACGATGTCAACGAGGAGGAGATGAACAACCTCATCGACGGTACGATTACCGACTTTGATGAGGGCGATCTCGTTAACGGCACTGTCGTTAAGATCGAGCATGACGAGGTGCTCGTTGACATCGGATTCAAGTCCGAGGGCGTTATCCCGGTCCGCGAGCTGTCCATCCGCAAGGACGCTAACCCTGCAGACATCGTTGCACTCGGTGATCCCATCGAGGCTCTGGTACTCCAGAAGGAGGACAAGGACGGTCGTCTGGTCCTGTCCAAGAAGCGTGCCGAGTACGAGCGTGCTTGGAACCGCATCGAGGAGAAGTTCAACTCCGGCGAGAACGTCGAGGGCGAGGTTATCGAGGTTGTCAAGGGCGGCCTGATCCTCGACATCGGCCTGCGTGGCTTCCTGCCCGCCTCCCTCGTCGACCTCCGTCGCGTCAAGGACCTCACCTCCTACATGGGCACCCGCATCGAGGCCCGCGTCATCGAGATGGACCGCAACCGCAACAACGTCGTCCTCTCCCGTCGCGTCGTGCTCGAGGAGTCCCGTAAGGCCGAGCGCTCCGAGATCCTGTCCAAGCTCAAGTCTGGCATGCGTCTCCAGGGCACCGTTTCCTCCATCGTCGACTTCGGCGCCTTCGTCGACCTCGGTGGTATCGACGGCCTCATCCACATTTCCGAGCTCTCCTGGAACCACGTCAACCATCCTTCCGAGGTTGTCAAGGTCGGCCAGGAGGTCGAGGTCGAGGTTCTCGACGTCGATCTCAACCGCGAGCGCATCTCCCTGGGTCTCAAGCAGACCACCGAGGATCCGTGGCGCGCACTGGTCAAGAAGTACCCCGTCGGCGCTATCGTCGAGGGCACTGTGACCAAGCTTGTCCCGTTCGGCGCTTTCGTCGATCTGGGCGAGGGCATCGAGGGCCTGGTGCACATCTCCGAGATGGCCAACAAGCACGTCGATCAGCCTTCTCAGGTCACCCACGTGGGCGACAAGGTTCAGGTCAAGGTCATGGAGATCGACCTCGACCGTCGTCGTATCTCCCTGTCCATGAAGTCCGCTGCTGAGACTCTGGGCGTCGAGATCGAGGTTACCCCGCTGCCTTCCGAGAAGAAGGACGAGGAGACCGACGCCGAGTAAATCGGTTTGACGATCACTTGTTTTAAGGGATCCGTCCGCAATGGACGGGTCCTTTTTTTCATTTGCTGCTGAGGTGCGCGATGCTGCCCGGGCTGTCCACAGGCTATTGGGTTGTCAGTGCATGAAAAATGCCGACATCCCGCCTCGGGGAGGAGGCGGGAACACACCGAGTAGACGGAGGGGTGTGGAGCGCGGTCGCGTCTCGACTGACGACGTTGCCCATCGACAGGACCATTGTAGCGCATGGCGGTTCTTGGTTTATCGTGTCGAGCGTTTGCGTTGTGCCATTGCCTGCGGCAACGGTGTGTTACACTCTTGCACTGCTGAGTGGGCCAGACGGTCGCGCGATGTGCTGCTTGCAGCACGCGTGAGGAAAGTCCGGGCTCCAGAGGGCGGGATGCCGGCTAACGGCCGGGCGGAGTGATCCGACGGAAAGCGCCGCAGAAAAGAAGACTCCCACCTGCGCCGCAAGGCGTAAAGGGAAAAGCTGAAACGGTGGTGTAAGAGACCACCAGCGTCGTGGTAACACGGCGGCTTGGCAAGCCCCATCCGGAGCAAGCGCGAATAGGAACGCTATGGGCCGGCCCGGTCCGCGTTCGGGTAGCGTGCGTGGAACTGCACGGTAACGTGCAGACAAGATAAATGACCGTTCACGACAGAACCCGGCTTATCGGCCCACTCAGCACTTTGTTGACGCTGCGAACCCGTCAGCGCGGCAATCTGCCTTTCAAGCCTTCGGGCATGACCATAAGGTCAATGCCCTTGTCTTTCAAGGCACCTTGCTCGCGCTGACGGGTTCTCGCTGTTGGTGACGGTATCATTGGCGTTTCCGTTCTTGTTGGCGAGGTCAACGGTGCTGTCTTTGCCGTATTATTGAGGCTGTTTGTTGCTGCGCTTTATTTTGTTGAGGGGCTTTGTTGGACAGCTATTTTACTCTGCAATCGAATATTGAGGTTTCGGGCGAATTTGTGGACCGCAAGAGCCGGTTTATTGCCCAGCTGGTCCATATTGAGTCCGAGGATGAGGCGAATGCCTTTATCGAGACCGTTCGCAAACGTCATTACGACGCTCGACACAATGTTCCCGCGTGGATTTTGGTCGATGGACGCGAGCGTCAAAGCGATGACGGTGAGCCGAGCCGCACGAGCGGTATGCCGACGCTCGAGGTGTTGCGCGGCGCGGGGCTCAAAAATGTTTGCTGCGTAGTGACGCGCTATTTTGGTGGCACGCTGTTGGGGCCTGGTGGCTTGGTACGCGCCTATACCGCGGCGACGCAAGCGGCGGTGGCCGCGGCTCGGGAGGCCGGGCAGATCGTCGAGATGACGAGCGTCGTGCCTGTTGACGTGCATGTGGCCTATCCGCAGTATGAGCAGGTGCTTCGCTTGGCGCAGGATTCGGGTGCCAAGGTTTCGGATACCGATTACGCGGATGCCGTGACACTTCACTTGGTGTTTAAGGCGGGGGAGCAGGAGTCTTTTTGCGCCAGGATGCGCGAGCTTATGGCGGGGCGCGAGGAGATCGAGGTCGGTGCTCCCGTATTTGCCGAGTTCTAACGGCGACGGCCGGCGTGCTTTTGGATGGATCCCAAGCGCGCCGGCCGTCGTTTTTCTGTGCTGCCGTTTACTCGGCGAGCTGCTTTAGTACATCACAGGCGATTTCGACGGCATCGTCGATGCAGCCGGGGCAGCTGCGAAGCGGACCCTTGTCCGATCCGATGCCCTTGAGCGTGCCGCAGACGGTCGTCGTGTTCTTCTCGCCAAAACGCTTGGCGATTTCGCGCGACAGCTTGTAGGTCTGGCCCTTGGTCTTGGGGTTTTCCATGCCGTCGCTCATCACGAAGCCCATGATGGCCACGGCGCCCGAGATGGCGCCGCAGGTTTCGGTCATGCCGCCCATGCCGGCACCAAAGCCCTCGGTGAGGGTAAAGGCGATCTGGGGGTCGAGTCCGACGGCAGGCGCGAGGGTGCAGGCGACGGCCTGGGCGCAGTTAAAGCCGCGGGCGTGGTATTCGGCAGCCTGAGCCTGACAGGCGTTGATGTCGAGCTGGGCCGTATCGATTTGCTTCATCGTTGTCTCCTTGGTTACGGTGTACTCGCCTATGGTACCCGTGACGGTGCATGTAATCATCGAGAGCTTCATGTATGCCTCATTTTTATCTATCGAGCAAATGCCCAAGGCTTGAGATAAAACCCTTGATTAATTAGTCCCATAACCTACCTTTGGGATGGGTTGAGAGGGGTGCAGGGTAGCGGTATCGTGAACCGAATAAAACTAAAACCCAGGCAAGGGAGCAAGATATGAGCGAGCAGACTATCGGTACCACATGTGTTCAGGGCGGCTACCGCCCGGGTGACGCGGAGCCGCGCCAGGTGCCTATCTACCAGTCCACCACGTGGAAGTATGATACGTCCGAGCATATGGGCAAGCTGTTTGACCTGGAGGAGTCCGGTTACTTCTACAGCCGCCTGCAGAACCCCACGTGCGATCTGGTTGCTGCCAAGATCTGCGAGATGGAGGGCGGCACCGCTGCGATGCTCACGAGCTCGGGCATGGCTGCGAACTTCCTCGCCATCTTTAACGTCGCCGGTGCCGGTGATCACGTGGTTGCGTGCTCTGCCATCTACGGCGGCACCTACAACCTGCTGGCTCACACTATGGGCCGCATGGGCCTGACCTGCACGTTCGTCGCACCCGACTGCACCGATGAGGAGCTGGAGGCCGCTTTCCAGCCCAACACCAAGCTCGTCTTTGGCGAGACCATCGCTAACCCCGCGCTTGCCGTGCTCGATATTGAGCGCTTTGCCAAGGCCGCGCACGACCACGGCGTGCCGCTGATGGTCGACAACACCTTCCCGACGCCCGTGATGTGCCGTCCCTTTGAGTGGGGCGCCGACATCGTCACGCATTCCACCACCAAGTACATGGATGGTCACGCGGCCTACCTGGGCGGCGTGATCGTTGATCACGGTCAGTTTGACTGGATGGCCCATGCGGACAAGTTCCCGGGTCTCACCACGCCCGACGAGAGCTACCACGGCGTGACCTATGCCGAGAAGTTCGGCCGCGAGGGCGCCTTTATTACCAAGGCTACCGCGCAGCTCATGCGCGACCTCGGCCCCATGCAGAACCCGCAGGCGGCGTTCTTCCTGAACAGCTCGCTCGAGAGCCTGCACGTGCGTATGCCGCGCCATTGCGAGAACGGTCTGGCGGTCGCCAAGTTCCTGCAGGGCCACCCCAAAGTGCGCTTCGTGAGCTATCCGGGCCTAGAGGGCGACAAGTACTACGACATGGCTCAGAAGTACATGCCCAACGGTACCTGCGGCGTCGTGAGCTTTGGCTTTACCGGTGGTCGTGCGGCGGCCGAGACCTTTATGAAGAGTCTTAAGCTCGCCCAGATTGCCACGCACGTGGCCGATGCCCGCACCTGCTGCCTGCACCCGGCAAACGCCACCCATCGCCAGATGAACGACGAGGAGCTCATCGCCTGCGGCATCTCCGCCGATATGGTGCGCCTGTCGTGCGGCCTTGAGGATACGGCCGATTTGATTGCCGACCTTGAGCAGGCACTCGAGCAGTGCTAGGCTAGCGTGCGTGCGAGGCGTGGGACGGCTTTTCGGCTGACGACGTCCTCATAGTTCCGATTCCGTAGGCGGGACCCCGATCGTGTCCGTTTGTAGGCGATTGGGGTCCCGTTTTTGCGTTGCACGATAGAAAGGATATACATGGAGAAAACTGCCGAGCAGCTGCGCCGCGAACACATTGCCCTAGAGGGCGACACCCACGGTAAGAATAAATGGGCGATTCTGTTCACCGTGCTCGTCATGACCTTTATGGCGTGTCTGGATGCGAGCATCGTGACGGTGGCGCTCCCAGTGATGCAAAAGGAGCTGGGGGTGGGTCTCGACCGCATTCAGCTCGTGAGCTCGGTGTATCTGCTCGCGACGTGCGTCGCCATGCTGCCGTTTGGCCGCTTGGGCGATGTGCGCGGCAAGGTGAATGTGTTCCAGCTTGGTGTAATCGTCTTTACGGGTGGCTCGTTGCTTTGCGGGCTTTCGGCTTCGCTCGAGGTGCTTATCTTTGCGCGTTCCGTGCAGGGCATTGGCTGTGCCGCCGCGATGGCCAACAATATGGGCATCATCACCGAGTCGTTTCCGGCGCGTGAGCGCGGCCGTGCCATGGGCATTCTGGCGACCTTTGTGGCTCTTGGCATGATGTGCGGCCCCGTGCTCGGCGGCGTGCTGGTGGCGAGCTTTCCCTGGGAGAGCATCTTCCTTATCAATCTGCCCATTGGCGTAATCTCGTTTATCGTGGGACTCTATACGCTGCCGCATGTGAAGCCGGAGGCTGGCGAACGCCCTATGCCGTTGACAGAGGCGGCGCGTCGCTGCTTTGCGAGCTCGGCTTTCACGATTAACCTGGCTTGCATGCTTATCGTGTTCGTGGGTATCGGTGCCTCCGAGTTTGTGCTGCCGTTCTACTTTCAGGATGCCCACGGCTTTAGCTCCGATATCTCCGGCCTGTTGTTTTTGGCGATGCCGGTCGTGAATGCCTTTGTGGGCCCGCTTTCGGGCTCGGTGTCCGACCGTGTTGGTTGTGAAGCGCCCACGGCCGTTGGCCTGGGCGTGTACGTGTGCGGTCTCTTTGCGGTGAGCACGCTTGACGAGCACTCTTCCATCTTGATGATTGTGTGCTGCGTCGCGTTTATGTCGTGCGGCACGTCGATCTTCCAGAGTCCCAATAATTCGCTGTATATGGGTTCGGCTCCGCGTGAGGCGCTTGGCTTTGCGGGCAGCTTGAGCAGCTTGGCGCGCTATGCGGGCATAGCGCTGGGTATTACGGCGGCGTCGCGCATCCTGTATGGACAGACGAGCGCGGCGATGGGCAAGACGGTCACGAGCTATGTGGCGGGTCGTCCGGACGTGTTCCTCTTTGGCTTCCGTTTGGTATTCTACGTGCTGATGGCCGTTGCTACCGTGGGCTTTGCGCTCACATTGGTACGTTTGGTGAGGACGCGCACCCGGCATTAGCGTGTTGGGAGGCTGTCTGCCACGAATCGGGCCTATCTACTGGTCTTGCAGCTTTATGGTGCGATGTGGCTTGTGGGGCGGGCGGGGGTCGGTCCGTGGTAGACTATCGAACAACGTTTATTAATCGCGCGGTATCGTTGCCGCGAGAAGGGGTTGCGCCATGCAGGAGCTTGAGGATCGTATTCGCCATGACGGCATCGTAAAGGCCGGTAACGTCCTTAAGGTTGATGCCTTCCTCAACCACCAGTGCGACGTTGAGCTGTTCGACCACATGGGTGCCGAGTGGGCCCGTCTGTTCGAGGGTGTCGAGATCAACAAGATCCTGACGATCGAGGCTTCGGGCATTGGTATGGCCTGCATCGCGGCTCAGCATTTTGGCGGCGTGCCGGTGGTCTTTGCCAAGAAGGCCCAGTCCATCAACCTTGACGGCGAGCAGTATGCCACGACCATCTATTCCTTTACCAAGCAGAAGGAGTACCCGGTTATCGTGGGTAAGCGTTTCCTGTCCGAGGGCGATAAGGTCCTGATTATCGACGACTTCCTGGCCAACGGCTGCGCGCTTGAGGGCCTTATTAAGATCTGCGAGGCTGCGGGCGCCGAGGTTGCCGGCATCGGTATTGCGGTGGAGAAGGGCTTCCAGGGCGGCGGCGATAAGCTCCGCGAGCGCGGCTTCCGCGTTGAGAGCCTGGCCCGTATCGCCGAAATGGACTGCGAGAACGGCGAGATCACGTTCGCCTAGGCGCGCAGCACAAGCGATTGGTATGCGATGTGACAAAGGGACTGTCCCTTTGTCACATTTTTTGTATGAGGGGAGGTATTGATATGGATGAGAACAAGATGGGATGGCGCGAGTATGCGCGCTATGCCGAGATGTCGGTCGAGGAGCTGGCACGCGATTGCGAGGTGCAGGTGTTTCGCGCGACGGGTCCGGGCGGACAGGGCGTGAACACGACGGACTCGGCGGTGCGCATGAAGCATGGGCCCACGGGGATTGTCGTGACGGCGCGTGAGAGCCGCAGTCAGTTTCAGAATCGCAGCTGCTGTCTGCGTAAGCTGAGGGCAGAGCTTGAGCGTCGCGGGCGTCCACCGCGCCGACGCGTAAAGACCAAGGTGCCTCAGCGATCGCGCCAGCGCAGGCTCAACGACAAGCACTTCAACGCTATCAAAAAGGCCAACCGTCGCAAACTGGGCAGCGACGAATGATCTTCTCAATACGTTGCGGTGAAATAGGGACTGTTTTGCGGCTTTTGCTGCATAAACAGTCCCTATTTCACCGCAACTTAGGTGGGGTTAGCGGGTGGGGTGCCAGACGTGGAGGGCGCCGGCGAGGATGTCGACCTCGATGCGCGAGGCGACAACGGGCTCGCCGTCGGCCTGAATGGGGTAGTCGGGCTCCTCAAAGGTAAGCTCGGCATGGCGACAGCGGCGCATGCGAACCGGTGGCAGCTTGGTATGGTGGCCATCTTTGGCCGAAAGGAACATGGGAAGCGCGACCGCGCGCGGAACGGGGCCGCAGGCGTAGCAGACGTCGAGTATGCCGTCGCACGGGTCGGCGTTGGGACAGATGCGATAGCCCGAACCATAGGTGGGTCCCAGCTGGATGGCCATGATAATCGCCCGCACGCGCTCGGCGGGCGCGCCATCAAAGCTGATGGTCATGGGGTAGTTGCGATAGCGTAGGCCAAACTGCTCAAGTCCCGAGAGAGTGTAGAGCGGAGCGCCCGTCAAGCCCGTCTTTTTGCGCAGCTTGGTGGTGCCCAGGCCGATGGCGGCATCGATGCCGACCGAAAGTGTCTGGTCGTAGTACTCAACGGTAGCCTCGCCGCTGCCGCTCGCAGGGCTCCACGAGCGAATGCGCCCGATGTCCTGACGCTGCAGCTCGCAGGTGAGCAGCGCGCCAAAATCCTTGCCGGAGAAATCGTCGATGCCGAGCGTTTGGGCAAAATCGTTGCCGGAGCCCACGGGCAGGACGGCAAGGGCGGGGCGGGTGCCCTCCTCTTGCGTCATAAGCCCGTTGACGACCTCGTGAATCACGCCGTCGCCGCCAAGGGCGATAACGGTGCGATAGCCCTGAGCCTGTGCGGCCAGCTCCTTGGCGTGTCCCATGCGCTCGGTCAGCACCAGGTCAAACTGGGATGCGCGTGCAGTCATGTCCAAAAAGCGTTGCAGGCGCTCGGCAACTTCGCGCGCCGCACCCGACTGGGCGGCGGGGTTGGCGATGATGAGCGTGCGACCAAAATCAGTTGCGTGCATGGGGCGACTCCCGGCGTATGACGTGACGGTGCGGTCGCGTTCAGGTCGAATTGCCCCCGATTGTGGCTGCACGGCGAATACTTACGTTTACTCTATCAGGTCGTTGTGGCGCTCGATAGCATCCGCTACCGTACCGCCCTCATCCACAATAAGCGAACGGCGCTTGGGTGAGATGATGCGCTGGGCGGGGTACACGCCGCGGTGCCCGCCGGTCAGGTAGCTGATAAAGGCCACGATGACAAAGAACCCGGCGGCCGTGCCGTGGAATAGGTCGATGGCCATCATACAGGTGGTGATGGGCACGTTGAGGCCGGCGCAGAACACGCCGAGCATGCCCAGCGCTGCCAGAAAGCTGGGGTCGATTCCGACGAGGCAACCGATCCAGCCGCCGAGCGCCGCACCGATACCAAACAGGGGCGTGACCTCGCCGCCTTGGAAGCCGGCGCCCAGGGTGAGCGCTGTGACGACCAACTTGATGGCTGCGTCCGCCAGGGTGGTGTTGCCGGCAAATCCGGCGCCGGAAAGCCACGTGGAAAGGCCGGCGTAGTTCCAAGCGTCGAGAAGGGCATAGGCGGCCAAAACCACGAGTGCACCTATGAGTGCGCGAATAAGATAATTGGTGATAAAGCGACCGTACAGGCTCTTGACGGTTCGAACTGACCAGGCAAAGAGGCGTGCCGTCAGACCGAAGATAATGGCGCTGATAACAACGATGACAACCGTCCGTGGTGTCATGTTGGGAACGCTGGCGATAACATTCGCCTCGTACTCGGTACCTAGGGCGAGTGATGTAAAGTAGCCGGTAAACGAGGCGACCAGGCAGTAGATGCCCGCGGTGTAGTCGATCTTGCCGATAAAGCACATCTCCATGCCAAAGAAAGCCCCGGCAAGGGGCGAGCCGAATACGGCGCCAAAGGCCGACGAGATGCCGGCGAGCATGAGGTCGTGGTGGTCATGCTTTTTGAGGTGGGCGAGGCTCGAGATGTTGCTGGCGATGGTGCCGCCAATCTGCACCGCGGCTCCCTCGCGACCGGCCGATCCGCCCGTTAGGTGCGTGAGCGTGGAGCAGACGAAGGTGAGGACGGCCATGCGCATATGGATGAGGCGTGTGCCCAGAGCGGAGTCGATGACCAGGTTGTTGCCACGCTTGGCGGCAAGACCGTGGTTTTTGTACACCCATGCGGTAGCAACGCCCACAACGGGAAGCAAGGCGTAGACCCACACATGGTGCTCGCGATAATCGGTCGCGATATTCAGCGAGGCCAAAAACGCCCAAGCGGCGACGCCCATGGCGAGCGAGACAATGACGACGAGCGCGAGCAACTTGGCGCTCGCGAGTAGGTTGTGGGCGTTGCGGCGCGTGTCGGCAGCCAAGAGATGCTCGGAGCGGGTAAGTTGATGCCTGCCTGCCGTGATGACGTCGTTCAGGGAGAAAAAGCCGCCATCGTCGAGCGGCTGGGAATGATCCTGCGCTTCGTTTGCGCTTTCGGGTTTGTCGTTATGAGCCATACGTTCCTCTTTTAGGTTGCAACGCAAGCATTATAAAACGCGGCAAACGCGACGAGCCGGTGGGTTGGTTTCCATTCTGTTTCGCGGCTTGCGGCCGACAGGTGTATTTACTGGTACAGGCCGAGTCGCGGTCGTGCGACGGGGGATTATACTGAGACAAGCATAAAGAATCGGCGCCCCTGTTGTGCGCCGTGGCATTAAGAGGTGCATATGGCAGAGAAACTCATTCCGCTGGATGACGCACAGTCGATTGTCCTGTCGCACGTTGCTCCGACCGATCTCGTCGAGATTCCCGTGTGGCAGGCCGCCGGTCTTCCCCTGGCCGAGGACGCGGTGGCCGATATCGACATCTCGCCGTTTGCCAACAGCGCTATGGACGGATATGCCGTGCGCTCGGCGGACTTGGCGCAGGCATCTGGCGAGGCGCCGGTGACGCTCGATGTTATCGGACATGAGGCCGCGGGTCATGTGTTTGGGGACGCAATCGGCGCGGGCGAGACGGTCCGCATCATGACAGGCGCGCCGGTGCCCGAGGGTGCCGATGCCGTGGTGAAGTACGAGATCGTCGATGTGCTCGACGGTGACGGCAACGAGGGCTCGCGTGTGAGGTTTTCGGCGCCGGCCAAGGTGGGGGAGAACGTTCGCTCTGCCGCCGAGGAGGCCCATGCCGGCGAAGTCGTGATGCGTGCTGGCGAGGTTGTGACTCCGGCGGGCGCCGGCTTGCTGGCAAGCGCCGGATACGCGAGCGTGAAGGTGCACGCCGCCCCACGTGTGGGCATCATCTCGCTGGGCACGGAACTGGTCGCACCGAGTAAGGTACCGGCGCGCGGTCAGATTCGCGATTCCAACTCCTCGGCGCTGATGGCCGAGGCGCTCGATGCCGGCGCCGAGCCCGTGTTCTACGGTATTGCGCCCGACGATGAGCGGGCGATTGGCGAGCTGGTGCATCGCGCCACGCGAGAGTGCGATTTTGTCATTACGAGCGGCGGCGCCTCGGCGGGCGATTACGACTACGTGACGGCGCTCGTCCGGCGCGAGGGCGTGGTGCTGTTCGATCGCATCTCGATGCGTCCGGGCAAGGCCATCACGTTTGGCTTGCTCGGGGGCAAGCCCTACCTAGGGCTTTCAGGCAATCCGGCTGCGGCGTATGTGGGCTTTGAGATGCTTGCCCGTCCGGCGATTCGCAAGATGCGCGGCTTTGCCGAGGGCGTGCGTCCCGTGCAGCAGGCGACGCTCACGCACGGCGTGAAAAAGCGCCAGGACCGACGCTTCTTCGATCGCGCCACGGTTTTGCGCGACCCCGAGACCAGTGAGCTGTTGGTGACCGAGGCCAAGACGCAGAATTCGGCGCTGCTCGGCACGATGCAGCGGTCCAACTGCCTGCTGCGTATTGACGAAGGACCGTGCGAGCTCAAGGCGGGCGACGTCGTGGATGTCGTGCGTGTCGACCTGCCCGAGGGCACGGTGTTGTAGGAGGAAGACTATGGAGTTGAAGATTTCGATCGTGACGTGCTCGGATACGCGCGATCTTGCTCAGGACGAGGCTGGAGCCGCACTCGAGGAACTTATCGAGGCGCAGGGCTGGACGGTCGTCTCACATGTGGTCGTGCGCGACGACGCCAGCGAGATCGGTGATGCCATTGTGGAAGCTGCCGATGAGTGCCACGCCAATGTCGTGCTCACCTGTGGCGGCACGGGACTTTCGATGCGCGACGTGACGCCCGAGGCGACGCGTGCCGTCTGCGACCGCGATGTGCCGGGTATTGCAGAGGCAATCCGCGCGTACTCCATGACCAGGACGCGCCGCGCTATGCTCTCGCGCGCCGTGTGCATGCAGCGTGGGCATACGCTTGTCATCAACTTTCCGGGATCCACGAAAGCGGCCCGCGAAAGCTGGGAGGCCGTGAGCGATCAGCTGGAGCATGCGGCCCAAATGACGGCGGGCGGCGGACATACCAAATAAGCGGTTTACCTGCGGCGGGGCGACCTGAACGGCTGCTCCGCCTTTGTTTTCCGCCGAAGCGACGCCGAGGTGCACGGCAACTCGAAACTATATTCTCTAGCGAGAATAATTTCTCATTATCATTATTCGCGCGGAAGTATAATCTAGTAACAGAATAAAGCCTGCGGCGGGGTGCCCGGGCATAGCGTTCGAAAGGGTTGAATATGTTCGATATGGTTTCACGCCGCGGTTTTGTCTCGCTTTCTGCTGCCGCTGCCGCCGGCCTTGGCCTTGCCGGCTGCTCGGGCAACAAGACGTCCGAGCCCGCTGGTTCCGATGCCGGCTCCGTCAAGTCTTCCTCTAAGAAGAAGGCTGTCGAGCTGCAGGTCTTTGCCGCTAACTCGCTCGAGAAAGCTCTGCCGGAGGTTCAGGAGCTCTACACCGAGCAGACCGGCACCACGTTTGCCGACACGCAGTTTAAGGCGTCTGGCGACCTTGTCGAGCAGATGCGCGCCGGTGCCGCCGTCGACGTGCTCATCACGGCCTCCAAGGGCACCATGGACGACGCCGAAGCCGCCGAGCTCGTCGATGCCGACACGCGTGAGGACATGTTCGTCAACGACCTCGTGATCATTCGCGCCGAGGGCTCCGATACTAAGGTCGAGGCCATCGCCGACGTCGCGAATCTGGACGGTAAGATTGCCATCGGCGACGCCAAGACCGTCCCCGCCGGCAAGTACGCCAACCAGGCGCTGGCTTCCGTGGGCCTCTATACCGGTACCGAGGGCGACGACGGCGAGTACGCGCCCGAGCTCGCCGACAAGGTAGCCCTGGCCGACAAGGTCGGCACCGCTGCGTCTTACGTCTCTACAGGCGACTGCGTGGCGGGTTTTGTCTACAGCTCCGATATCTTCCGCTACGACGGCATCGAGGAGGCCTTCGTGTGTCCTGAGGATTCGCACAAGCCCATCGTGTACCCGGGTGCTGTCGCCGATGGCTCCGAGCACGCCGACGAGGCCAAGGCGTTTATCGACTTTTGCCTGTCCAACAAGAAGGCTCAGAAGATTTGGGCTAAGTACGGCTTTGAGCTTTCCGCGTAGTGCGGCTTGGCGCGATAATTCCATCGTTTTGTGTTTCACTCCGTCCTTGTATTCGCTTGGAGCTTTTCGTGCTTAATAGATTTCGCATGCTTGTCGCCTGTGCTTTGATCTTCGCGCTTTGCTGGGTGCCGGGATTTGCGTTTGCTGGGGACGCTGAGGATGGGTCCCAGGTTGCTGCGACCGCTCATGGGCTTTCCTATGGGATCGAGGGTTTTGAGCGGTTGGCCAAGGGGACCGCTCGTGCCATGGAGGGCCAGCCTGAGGGCTACCGGTTTCCCGTTGACGAGGACGTGGACCTTGTAGTGGCGCCTGCTGCCGATCGCGTTGTGGTGTGGATATCGCCCAAGGCGGTCGAGAAGTATGGGTTGGATCCGCAGGATAACGAGTGCGTATCGGGTCTCAAGGCCCTCGTCTGTAAGCTCGACAGCGCAAACTGCATGGGAGGTGCGCAGCTAGGGGACGTGAATCTTCCTTGGTATGTCACGGCGGAAACAACGTTTGATGCCGGTGGGTATACCTATGGCTTTGACGAGCGCGGTGCGGATGGGGACCGCTATGTGGTGATTGCATCAGCCTCGGGTGATGCCAAGGGCGGCGCGCGTTGGCTTGATAGCGCTCAAATGGTAGAGGCGTCGTCTGTCATGTTGCGGGATGAGCAAGGGCCCTTGACCTCTCTGGTCTCCTTTTTGGGCGACATCGACTATCGCCCGTTTTGGGTGTCCATTAAAACGAGCGGCCTTGCCCTGGTGATCTCCCTTGCGCTGGGCCTGTTCGCCGCGTGGAAGACTATGGGTACCTCGAGTCGCATCAAGGGCCTGCTCGACTCGGTCTTTACCATCCCCATGGTGTTGCCGCCCACGGTCTGCGGCTTTTTGCTGCTTATGCTGTTTGGTCGCTCGACCGGGGTGGGCCAGTGGCTGATTGCGCACGGCGTCTCGATTGTCTTTACGTGGCCGGCGGCGGTGATCTCTGCCGTGGTGGTATCGTTCCCCCTGGTCTACCGTACGGCGCTCGGCGCCTTTGAGAGCCTCGACACGCAGATGCTTGACGCCGCGCGTACCCTGGGATGGTCCGAGCGTCGCATCTTTGCCAAGCTTATGATGCCGCTTGGGTGGCCTTCTATTGCCGCTGGTACGGTCCTCGCCTTTGCCCGCGCGATGGGAGAGTTTGGCTGCACGCTGTTCTTTGCGGGCAACTACGCCGGCATTACGCAGACCATCCCCATTGCGATTTACTTTGAGTGGATGGGCGGCAACACCTCGGTGGCCCTCTTTTGGGTCGCCGTTGTGATTGCGTTCAGTTTCCTGGTCATCCTATTCATCAACATGTACACGGCGCATTCGCAAAAGTATCGCGAGCGGGGCCTTTCCCGTGCGGAGCGCAAGCGGATCAAAGATCTTGCCGGACAGGGCGATTCGCTCGACCCGGCGGGCGGCGATGCCTTGCGTATCGATCGCGAGGCGCTGGCCGAGCTCATGCGCGATGATGCCGCTTTGCAGGGAGGTCGATAGGCCATGTCGCTCGTTCTGGATATCAAAAAGCGCTATCCCGGGTTTATGCTCGACATGCAGCTTGAGGCCGGCGAGGATCGTGTGGCGCTGCTCGGTGCCTCGGGTTGCGGCAAGAGCTGTACGCTGCGCTGCATCGCCGGCGTGGAGACGCCCGACGAGGGCAAGATCGTCGTCAACGGCGTGACCTTTTTTGACTCGGCGGCGGGCATCAACCTGTCGCCCCAGGAGCGAAAATGCGCCCTGCTGTTCCAAAACTATCAGCTGTTTCCCAACATGACGGTGGCCGATAACGTATGCGCCGGTGTAAAGGATGCGGGCGACGCCGCCGCGCACAAAAAGCTCGCCGAGCGCTATCTGGGCATTTTCGGTCTGTCCGATTTTGCCGACCGCTATCCCGCGCGACTCTCGGGCGGTCAGCAACAACGTGTGGCGCTTGCCCGCATGGTGGCGGCGCATCCGGGCATTTTTATGTTCGACGAGCCCATGAGCGCACTCGATTCCTATCTTAAGAGCGCCCTCGAACAGAACATGCTCGACCTGTTCGATGTATGCAACCGCACCGTGCTCTACGTGAGCCACGACATCGACGAAGCGTGCCGCCTGTGCGGGCGCATCTGCGTGATGCACGACGGGCATGTGGAGGAGATCGGCTCCGTCGAGGACGTGGTCCGCCGTCCGCAGACGCTGGCGGCACTGCGCCTGACGGGCTGCAAGAACACAAGCCGGGCGCGCAAGATCGGCGACGAAGAAGTTGAGGCCCTCGACTGGGGCATGACCTTTAACGTGGGTCGCGAGGTTCCCGATAATGCAGCGTATCTGGGCATTCGCGCAAGCTACTTCCATGTTGACAATCGCGCTGAGCGGGGCCGCAACAGCTATGACTTGCACGTGGCACGCGTGAGCGATTCGCGTTTTGAGCGCCTGGTGCTGCTGGACGTGCCGCGCGTCGATGCGCCCACGCGTCTGCAGTGGAAGGTCAACAAAGTGGGCGTGCCTGTCGACGAGCTGCCGCAAGCAGGCGAGACGCTGTGCATGCATTTTGATGCCAGCAGGATTCATCTCGTTTGCCGATAATGCGGGGGCGATGCGGTCGAGGAGGTATTCCTCGACCGCTTTATTTTCACTTCGCCGTTCGCCGATTTCTACATGACTAAACCTTATCAGTCTGATAATTAATTATCAGACAGTGAGATGCTCACATCCCGACGCTGTCGTACGCATGTCGGCGGTGTTCGTCTGGACGACAACCGTTGATATAGTTACCTTCGACGAGAAAAGGAGGGCGCGCTGATGCCGCAGAAGACATATTCGCGTCGCGTTGCGGCGCGCGCCCTGTATATGGCTCGGAGCCGCATATGAGCAGGTATGTTCACGGCTCCGGGAGAGACGACGCACAACTAAATAATCAGCTGCAAAGCAGGTTCCCCAAAATTCCGGGTTTAGGCACGGCTGGGTTTTCGCCGCCCACCGTGCAGAAATACCGTAGCTATTCATTTTTGGTTCGAGAGGGGAACCGTCATGGCTGAAGAATTCGATTTCCATCCGATGTGGGAAAGCCTCGGCATGAATCTTGCCGACCACGACATGCTGCTGGGCGCCGTGGGCCAGATGTACGGCGATATGTTCCTGACACAGAACAATCGCCCCAAGTCTACGTCCTACCTGGATTTTGTCGCCACCAACATCCACAGCGGCCGTATTAAGGAGATGCTCGACAAGAAGGAGGCCGGCGAGGCCACCAAGATCGTCGGTTCGTTCTGCGTCTACGTGCCCGAAGAGATCGTGCTTGCCTGCGATGGCATCCCCGTGGGCCTGTGCTCGGGTGCCGACTGGGCAACGGACAAGGTTGAGGAGCACTTGCCGCGCAACACCTGTCCGCTCATCAAGAGCTTTGCCGGCTTTAAGCTGGGCGAGGTCTGCCCCTACATTGAGTCGAGTGACCTGGTCGTGGGTGAGAACACCTGCGACGGCAAGAAAAAGGCCTACGAGTTCTTTGCCACGCAAAAGAACATGTACGTCATGGATATTCCCAACGTACACGACGAGTCGACGCTCGTGACCTGGAAGGCCGAGGTCAAGAAGCTCGCCGCCAAGATCGAGGAAGAGTGCGGCGTCAAGATCACGCCCGAGCGTCTGAAGGCCGCCATCCACGCCGTCAATGAGAAGCGTCGCGCCCTGCAGCGCCTCGCTGCCACGCGCGCTGCCGACCCGGCGCCCATCAGCGGTCTCGACAGCCTGCTGACCGTTCAGGCCGCCTTTATGGACGACACGCCGCGTCTGACCGGAGCCATCAACGAGATGGCCGCCGAGTGCGAGCAGCGTGTCGAGGCCGGCGAGGGCGTGGCGCCCAAGGGGACCAAGCGCATCCTGTACACCGGTACGCCCATGGCCGTGCCCAACTGGAAGCTGTTCAACCTTATCGAGAAGGCCGGCGGCGTCGTGGTGGGCGAGGAGTCCTGCACGGGCTCGCGCTACTACAAGGACCTGGTCGACGAGTCCGGCGAGACGGTCGACGAGATGCTCGACGCCATCGCCGAGCGCTACTTTAAGATCAACTGCGCCGTCTTTACGCCCAACGATCAGCGTATGAAGGACATTGTCCAGATGGCCAAGGACCTGCATGCCGACGGTATCGTCGACGTGGCCCTGCAGTTCTGCACACTCTACGAGATGGAGTCCTTTGCTGTGGAGAAGGCCGCAGAGGAGGCGGGCATTCCGTTTATGCACATCACGACCGACTACGCCGGCGAGGATGCCGGTCAGCTCCAGACCCGCATCGAGGCCTTCCTCGAGACGATTTAGCCGCACCTGCGCCAAGCTGTACCGCCGGATGTTCCTATCCACGCGATAGGGATTTCTCTGTTGCCATGCCGGCCAGTGTCCGGATGCACCGCAGGGCGCCGATTGGCCTCGCATAGCTGCCGGGGCGGGGATTTTCGCCGTCCCGGCAGATTCTGTCCGTTTGTTCAGACACGAAAGGAACTCAATGAACAACGACCTTTTCAAGGCGGGCGTCTCCCGTCGCGGTTTTCTGACCGGCTCCGCTGCCCTGTGCGTCATGGCGGGCCTCGGCCTCACCGGCTGCGGCGGTTCGGGCGCCGAGAGCGGTAGCGCCGCTGCCTCCGGCCAGGATGTGGAGTATCGCGACGAGCTGCAGATCGCGCTCCCGGCGAGCCCGGACGGACTCGATCCGCACACCACGTCGTCGCTTGTGACCATGGACATCATCTGCAACGTCGTCGAGCCGCTTTTTGGCCTCGATAGCGACTACGAGCCCCAGCCCGTGCTGGCTAAGGGCTATGAGGTCTCCGACGACGGCCTGACCTACACCATCAAGCTGCGCGAGGGCGTCACCTTCCACAACGGCAAGGAGTTTGGCTCCGAGGACGTCGTGGCCTCGATGAACCGCTGGCTCACCGTCAACGACCGCGCCGCGAGCCTGCTGCCCGGTGCCACCTTCGCCGCCTCGGGCGACCACGAGGTCACCTGCACGCTGACCGAGCCCGCCATCGACTTTCTGATCATCCTGGGCAACCACTCCCAGTATCCGGGTATTTTCCCCTCCGAGGTCATCGAGGCCGCGGGCGATACCGGCGTGACCGAGTACGTGGGTACCGGTGCCTACAAGTTTGTGGAGTGGAAGCAGGACCAGTACGTCCATCTTACCCGCTACGAGGACTATGTCGCCGCCCACGGCAAGGCTTCGGGCTACACCGGCAAGGTCTCCGCGCCCACCAAGGACATCTACTATCAGTTCGTGACTGAGGCCTCCACGCGCGTGAGCGGGTTTGAGACCGGCGAGTACGATGTCGCTGGCGAGATCCCCACCGAGAACTACCACGACTTCGACGGCAACGACGACGTTAAGCTCTACACCCATAACGCCGGCGTTCTGACCGCCTTCCTCAACATGAACGAGGGCGTCTTCGCCGACGAGGAGATCCGCAAGTGCGCACTCATGGCTATCGACTGCGAGGCGGCCGCTCTTGCCGCCTATGGCGAGAAGGAGCTCTTCAACATCGATCCCAACCTTGGCAACCCCGAGAACACTCAGTGGGCGACCGACGCGGGCAAGAAGTACTTTAACCAGGCCGACGCCAAGGCCGCCAAGAAGGCCCTGGCCAAGACCTCCTATGCCGGTGAGACGGTCAAGCTGCTGACCACCCCCGACTACAAGGATATGTACAACGCCACCGTCGCGCTGCAGGAGCAGCTCGAGAAGGCCGGCTTCACCGCCGAGGTCGACAGCTACGAGTTTGCTACCTTTATGGACATCCGCTCCAGCAAGCCCGAGCAGTGGGACCTCTTTGTGGCCTCCACCAACTACAAGCCCATCCCGGCCCAGTCCCTCTCGGTCTCTAAGGCCTTCTATGGCCTGTCCGACGAGAAGGCGCTCAAGCTCGTGGCCGAGACCCGCACCGCCAAGGACACCGACGCCGCGGCCAAGAAGTGGGCCGAGGCTCAGGAGCGTCTCTATGAGATCGCCGTCATCGAGCCGCTTTGCCACTACGCTTCCATCACGGGCACCCAGGCAGACGTCGAGGACGTCGAGGTGCTCGACGGCGCCATCATCTGGAACGCCAAGCGTCCGGAGTAATGCAATAGATGGCGTGGCGGCTGGAGGGGTCTGGTCCCCTGTGGCCGCCACGCCCTGTCCACGTTCAGAGGGGAAATAGACGCCTCGCATGTTGAAGTACACGCTCAAACGTATAGGCGCGATGGTTCCGGTGATGCTCATCATCTCGGTCGTCGTTTTTTTGATTATCTATCTCACACCGGGTGACCCGGCCTCTTCGATGCTCGGCATGGAGGCTTCGGCCGACCAGATCGAGCGCGTCAACGATAGCCTGGGACTCAACGAGCCGTTGCCGCAGCGCTACGTTGAGTGGATGGGCGGCGTGCTTACCGGCGACCTGGGCGATTCGTATTTTATGCGCCAGCCCGTCACGCAGGCGATCGCCGAGCACTTTGGCCCCACGCTATCGCTCGCGCTTCTGGCACAGCTCATCGCGCTGTTGATTGCACTGCCCTGCGGCGTCGTCGCTGCCCTCAAACATGGGTCGCGCACCGACGCGGTCTTGCGTGTCGTTGCTCTTTTGGGCGTGGCGATACCCGGCTTTTTGATGGCGCTCATGCTTATGTGGCTGTTTGCCGTCACGTTGCGTGTGTTCCCGGTGGCCGGCTATGCGCCGCTATCGAAGGGTTGGTTCAGCCATTTACGCTATCTTGCGTTGCCGGCCATATCGCTTGGATGCGTGCAGGCGGCCCTGCTCATGCGCATGACCCGTTCGAGCGTTATCGAGGCCATGCAGCTCGACTGCGTCAAGACGGCGCGTGCCAAGGGCGTCTCCGAGGTTCGCGTGGTGCTGGCCCATGCCCTGCGCAACGCAGCACTGCCGATTCTCACCTCGGTCGGCTATTCTTTTGGCGCCCTGATTACGGGCGCCGTGGTGACTGAGGCCATTTTTAACATCCCTGGTTTGGGCCAGCTGGTCACGAGCTCTATCGAGCGTCGCGACTATCCGGTGATTCAGGGTGTGCTGCTGGTCATCGCCTTGTTGAATTCGGTGATCAATCTGGCCGTCGACCTTGCCTACGGCGCTTTTGACCCGCGCGCTCGCAAATGGGGCGATGCGTGATGACAAACTTTAAGAAGGCTCTTGCCAACAAGGGGTTTGTGGTCGGCGGCTGCATTTTCCTAGCGATTGCGCTGATCGCGCTCGTCGGTCCGCTGGTGTGGACGGTTAATCCCAATGCGCAGGAAATGGCGTTGCGACTTTCGGCACCTTCGCCCGCGCATCCCTTTGGCTGCGATGACTTTGGCCGCGACCTGCTTGCCCGCGTCATCGTGGGCGCGCGCGTGTCGCTTGGCGTTGGCATTGCCGTCACGCTCGCGACGAGTGCGCTCGGCTTGGTGATCGGTGCCTATGCGTGCTACAACGAGAGACTCGATCATATTCTCATGCGCATCTGCGACGGCTTTATGTCCATTCCGGGCGTGCTGCTGGCCATCGCACTCATGGCCATGATGGGCGCCTCGGTCTGGAACGTCATCATTGCGCTCTCCATCGTCTATACGCCCAGCATGGCGCGCATCGTGCGCTCGCGCGCGATGGTGGTCAAGGAGGAGCCCTTTGTGGAGGCCCTGCGCGTGCAGGGCGCCTCGACCGCGCGCATCGTGTGGCTGCATATCGTGCCCAACGTTATGGCGCCCTTCCTGGTGCAGGCGACCTTCGTCTTTGCCGAGGCCGTGCTCTCGGAGGCCGCCCTCTCGTTTCTGGGCCTGGGTATCAAGGCACCCGACGCCAGCTGGGGAAACATCCTGCAGGCGGGCAAGAACGTGATGCGCAAAGCCTGGTGGATGATCTTCTTCCCGGCGGCGACCATCATCGCGAGCGTGCTTTCGCTCAATCTGGCCGGCGACGGCCTGCGCGACGCCCTCGACCCCAAGACCAAGGAGGACTAGCCCATGAGCGAACATCTTTTGGACGTGCGCGACCTCTGCATCTCGTTTGTGGGCCGCGATGGCAACGCACTGGAAGCCGTCAACAAACTCAACCTACATATCGATGCCGGCGAGATCGTTGGTGTTGTCGGCGAGTCCGGCTGCGGTAAGTCGGTGTTTGCCCAGAGTGTCATGCGCCTATTGGAGCATGAACAGAAGATGGCCTATGAGGGCCAGATTGTGTTTGATGGTGAGGATCTGCTGGCGCGTCCGCTCAAGACGATGCGCAAGGTGCGCGGCTGCGACATCGCCATGATTTTCCAGGACCCTTTGAGCTCGCTTAACCCCGTCATGACGGTCGGGGCCCAGGTTGTCGAGGCCGTGCGGGCCCACCGTAAGGTGAGCCGACGCGACGCCCGCAACGAGGCTCTATCGCTGTTGGAGCGTGTGGGAATTCGAGATGCCGCGGCCCGCTTCGACATGTATCCGAGCGATTTTAGCGGCGGTATGCGTCAGCGCGTGATGATTGCCATGGCGCTCGCCGGGCACCCGCGACTGCTGATTGCCGATGAGCCCACCACGGCACTCGACACGACGACTCAAAAACAGATTTTGGATCTTCTGCGCGACCTCAATAGTTCTGAGGGTATGGCGGTGCTTTTTATCAGCCATGATTTGGGTGTCGTCACGAGCATCTGCTCGCGCGTGCACGTCATGTATCTGGGCCAAATCGTAGAAGAGATCGACGCCTGCGGCCTTATGGAGCGCCCGAGCCACCCGTATGCCCAGGGGCTCATCGCGAGCATTCCGCCGCTCGAAGTCGAGCGAGTTGACACGCTGGCGGATATTCCGGGCACAGTGCCGCCGCTTACGGCAATACCCTGTGGATGCCGCTTTGCGCCTCGTTGCGCCCGGGCGGACGAACGTTGCCGCGCGCAGGAGCCTCCGCTGGTTGCCGTGAATGCGTGCGACCGTTCTAAATGCTGGCTTGTCGAGAAAGGGGAGTGCCATGGCTGTTGATAGCGAAGCCCTGCTTAGGGTCTCACATCTGACTAAAGCGTATCCCATGCCGGGCTCAGGTTTTAAGCGTCAGACCTTTACCGCCGTGGACGATCTGTCGTTTGAGATCGCGCCGGGCGAAGTCTATGGCCTGGTTGGCGAATCCGGATCGGGCAAGTCGACGACTGGGCGCCTGATCTGTGGTCTCGAGCGTGCGGATTCCGGCTCGATTATCTATCGCGGGCACGACCTCGCCACGATGTCGGAGCACGAACGCAAGCCGTTCCGCCGCGAGATCCAGCTGGTATTCCAGGATAGCTCTACGGCTTTTGACCCGCGCAACCGTGTCGGCCGCATTTTGGAGGAGCCGCTGATTATCGCCGGCGTGCGCGATGCGGATGAGCGCCATGGGCGCGCGCTCTCGGCCCTGGCCTCGGTCGGTCTTCTGGCAGAGCATTATGACCGCTATCCGCACGACCTTTCGGGGGGACAGCGTCAGCGACTCAATCTGGCACGGGCGCTTATTTGCGAGCCGCGCCTTGTGGTATGCGACGAGCCGGTCTCGGCGCTTGACGTGTCCGTTCAGGCCCAAGTGCTCAACTTGCTTCGCGACCTGCAGCGCACGACGGGCGTGGCGCTGCTGTTTATCACGCATGATATGCGTGTGGTTCGGCATATGTCCGACCGGATTGGCGTGCTTTACCACGGTCGTCTTGTCGAGGAAGGTGCGGCCGAGGACGTGATCGCGCACCCGAGCGATCCGTATACGCAGGAGCTTATCGACGCCATTCCCTAGAGGATGATTCCTTTTGGGTATGACGTGGATTCGTTGTTTAATTGTCGGTATATCGGTGCAAGAGAGGGGAACTATTATGGCCGATATCGAGGAACAGCCGTTGCCGTCCACGTTTGAGGAGTTCAACGAGCAACGCAAGGCGGCGTTTATTCGCGTCAAGGATTACAAACAGGCCGGCAATCGCCTGGTCGGCTTTTTGTGCAGCTATACGCCGCTCGAGATTATCGATGCCGCGGGGGCTGCTAGCGTGGCTCTGTGCGGTACGTCCGATGAGGTGATTCCCGAGGCCGAGAAGGTGCTGCCGGCAAATCTGTGTCCGCTCATCAAATCGACGTACGGCTTTGCCTACTCGCAAAAGTGCCCGTTTACGTACTTTAGCGACATGATCATCGGCGAGACCACCTGCGACGGCAAGAAGAAGATGTACGAGCTGCTCAACGAGCTCAAGCGCACGCACATTCTGCACCTGCCGCAGGGTCGCGACCGTGCCTACGAGCGCGAGGGCTGGTACGAGGAATGCCGCTTGCTCAAGGAGGAGCTCGAGGGCTTCTACGGCATCACGATTACCGACGATGACCTGCGCACTGCCGTGCGCCGTCGCAACCGCTTGCGTGCGGCCCAGCTCGAGATGTTTGCGCTGCAGGCCAACCAGCCGGCGGCCATGAGCGGCGTCGACCTGATGAGTACTATGTTCGCCGGTACGTTCAGCTTTGATATCGAGGCCTATACGCAGCAGCTTGAGCAAAAGGTCGCCAAGCTGCGTGAGGCCTACGACGCGGGCGAGCGCCCGGTCGCGGCAGACGCCAAGCGCATTCTGATCACCGGCTGCCCGGTGGGCGGCGTAATCAACAAGATCGGTCGCACCATCGAGTCCAACGGTGGTGTGGTCGTGTGCATGGACGACTGCTCGGGCGAGCGCACGGCGGCTATGATGATCGACCCGGAGGCTCCCGACATCTTGCGCGCCATAGCCGACCGCTACCTGGACATCAACTGCTCGGTCATGACGCCCAACGACGGTCGTATGGAAAATACGCTGGCCATGTGCGAGAAGTATCACGTCGATGGCGTGGTCGAAAACGTGCTCCAGGCCTGCCACACCTTTAACGTGGAGAGTGCCCGCATGCAGGAGGCTGTCGAGGGCGCGGGTATTCCGTACATGAAGATCGAGACCGACTACAGCAACGGCGACATGGGTCAGATCGAGACCCGCATCGCCGCCTTTATCGAGACGCTCTAGCTTCCTCAGGCACCGGATCTTGCCCCGCAAACCGTCGCTTGCGTACCCAAAGTACGCTGTGCCCCTCTTTCGGGGCAATCTCCGGCACCTGAGAAACCTAGAGCTAAGGCGCCTGAACGCGCCGCTATCTTTGATGTTTAGATTGGGAGAGAGCCATGATAGGGATCGGGATCGATATCGGGTCTACGGCGGCTAAGGCTGCCGTGGTCGATGGGGAGGGTTCGGTGGCGTGGACGTGCGTGCAGCCAACCGGGTTCTCCTCGGTTGATGCTTCCGAGCGGCTGCGCGAGGCACTGGCAGCGGCGGGTTATGACGTGGCTGCCGACGATGTGCGCGTGATCGCGACCGGCTACGGTCGTGTCGCCGTGCCCTATGCGCACAAGGTCGTGACCGAGATCACCTGCCACGGCACCGGTGCCGTGCGCCTGTTTGGCGATCACGGCACGGTGATTGACGTGGGCGGCCAGGACACCAAGGTCATTCAGCTTAAAAGTGGCCGCGTGGCCAAGTTCGCCATGAACGACAAGTGCGCTGCCGGCACGGGGCGCTTTTTGGAGATCATGGCCGACCGCCTAGGCATTTCCCAGCAGCAGATGGCCGACCTGGCGCGTTCCGGCGAACCCACCAAGATCAGCAGCATGTGCACGGTGTTTGCCGAAAGCGAGGTTATCAGCCTGATTGGTCGCGGTGAGCCGCGCGAGAACATTGCGCGTGGCGTGATCGACAGCGTGGTCTCGCGCGTGGCGACCATGGCCGGGCAGGCCGCGGGCGCCCCGTACTACCTGACCGGTGGCCTGTGCGAGAACGTCTTCGTGGTGGAGCGGTTGGGCGAGCTGCTGGGGTCGCCGGTGACCACCTCGCCCCAGGCTCGCTTTGCCGGAGCGATTGGCGCGGCGATTCGCGCACAGGCGCTCAATTAATGCATCCGCCGCAGGCTCGCATTCATGCGTATACTGGGAGAAGATGATTGACCGATGAGAGGAGGTATCGATGGCTGACGATCAGATTAGGCTCACGTCTATGACGGCCGCGAGCGGTTGAGCCGCTAAGTTGGCTCCTGGAGCCCTCGCCCAGGTCCTGGGCGACTTGCCAAATGTGCATAACGACAACTTGCTCGTGGGGTTCGATACCTCTGACGATGCGAGCGTCTTCCGCGTAGGGGAGAACCTGGGGCTTGTGCAGTCCATCGACTTCTTCCCGCCGATGGTCGACGATCCGTTTCTGTTTGGCCAGATTGCCGCGGCCAACTCGCTGTCGGACATCTACGCCATGGGCGGGCGGCCGAGCCATGCCATGAACCTACTCTGCATACCCAGTTGTCTGGGCATCGAGGGTGCCGGTCAGATTCTGGCGGGCGGCGCCGACAAGTGCGTCGAGGCGGGTTGCTCCATCGCGGGCGGCCATACCATCAACGACGACGAGCCCAAGTATGGCCTGTCTGTGAGCGGCTTTGTCGCGCTCGACCGCATGCTCGCCAACAGCGGCGCACGCGTGGGCGATGTTCTGCTGCTGACCAAGGCGATCGGCTCGGGCATTATCACCACGGCCATTAAGGGCGAGCTCATCGAGCAGGACGAGGCCGCGGCCATGTTTGACTCGATGCGCACCCTCAACGAGGCTCCGATTCGTCTGGCCGAGGGACTTGAGCTTCACGGCTGCACCGACATTACGGGCTTTGGTCTGATCGGGCACGCGTGCGAGATGGCCGAGGGCTCGGGCGTGCAAGTTGAGCTTGCGTCGGGGGCGGTACCGCTCTTTGACCAGGTGCTCGACATGGCGCGTCTGGGCATTATCCCCGCGGGCTCCTACCGCAACCAGGACTTCTTTGGCCCGCGCGTGGCTGCCGACGAGGACCTGGAGCCGGGCATGCTGGATGCGCTGTACGATCCGCAGACGTCTGGTGGCCTGCTTATCGCGGCACCTGCTGCCGATGTGGATGAGCTTGCGCGCCGTCTGCATGCCGAGGGTCGCATCGCCGCCGTCGTCGGTCGCGTGTGCGAGCCGGTGCCAGGCGGTCCTGCCGTTCGCGTTGTGCATTAAGGAAAACCGTTTATGCGACCGCCTACTGTTCTGGGCGGTCCCTTTTGAAAGGAAAAACTATGTCTACCAAGATTGAAGTCAATGCCATGGGCGATGCCTGCCCGCTGCCCGTCGTCAAGACGCTCAAAGCTCTGAAGCAGCTCGATGGCGAGGGCACCGTCGTGACCTCGGTCGATAACGAGACCGCCGTCAAGAACATCTCCAAGATGGCGCAGGAGAAGGGTTGCACGGCCTCGGTCGAGAAGGTTTCTGACGCCGAGTGGCACGTGACCGTGGCGACCTCTGGCGCCGTTGCCGTGGCCGATCCCGAGCAGGATGGCGCTGTCTTCTGTAATGCCAGCGCCGGCAAGGGCAAGCTCGTCATTTCCGTCTACACCGACTGCATGGGCCGCGGCGACGATGAGCTGGGCCACAAGCTCATGAAGGCCTTCATCTTTGCCGTGACGCAGCAGGAGGAGCTGCCCGCGACTATGCTGTTTTACAACGGCGGTGCCAAGCTCACCGTCGAGGGCTCGCCGGTGCTCGATGACCTGAAGGGCTTGGCGGAGCAGGGTGTCGAGATTCTCACCTGCGGTACCTGCCTGGACCACTTTGACATTAAGGACCAGCTTGCGGTGGGCGAGGTCACCAACATGTACGTGATCGTGGAGAAGATGGAGCAGGCCGTGCGCGTCGTGCGCCCGTAGCGTATTGGTTGGAGTTGCCATGAGGGAGAAGCGCCCGGCGCTTGTCATCACGTTTCCCACCACGGCGGCCGCCATGGGCTGCGAGTCCCTGTGCATCGAGCGCGGCCTTCCCGGGCGAACGATTCCCGTGCCCGGGGAGGTCGCTGCCGGCTGCGGTCTGGCGTGGAAGGCGCTGCCTTCGGATGAGGACCTGCTGCGCGGCGAGCTTGCCGCGGCGGGCGTCCCCACCGAGGGCTTTACCGTGATCGATATGTGGGAGGTCGTGCGATGATCTACCTGGATAACGCGGCGACGACCATGCACAAGCCGCAGACGGTCATCGATGCCGTGACGCAGGCGATGTGTTCGCTCGGCAATGCCGGGCGCGGTGCCACGTCTGGTGCCCTCGATGCCGCTCGTACGATTCACGCTTGCCGTGCCAAGCTCGCGCGCCTTTTGGGTTGCCCGAGGGCGGACCATGTGTGCTTTACGCCCAACTCTACGGCGGCGCTCAACACCGCCATCAACGGGGTGGTGCGCCCCGGCGACCGCGTGGTCACGACGGTGCTCGAGCACAACTCGGTGCTACGTCCGCTCAACCGCCTGGCGGCCGAGCAGGGTGTGACGGTTGAGCATGCGGGCTGCGACGCGAACGGCGCGCTCGACTACGACGAGCTCGAGCGGCTGGTTACGCCCGGTACGCGTGCCGTGGTGGTGACGCACGCCTCCAATGTGACCGGCAACGCGGTCGACATTGCGCGCGTGGCTGCCATCGCGCATGCGGCCGGCGCGCTGTTGATCGTCGATGCTTCGCAGTCTGCCGGTACGGCGCGTGTCGATATGCAGACCATCGGCCTCGACATAGTGTGCTTTACCGGCCATAAGGGGCTCATGGGTCCGCAGGGGACCGGCGGCCTGGCCGTGGCGGAGGGCATTGACGTGGCTCCGTGGGCCATGGGCGGCACGGGCGTGCACAGCTTCGACCCACTGCAGCCGCTTGAGTGGCCCACGCGCCTTGAGGCGGGCACGCTCAACGGCCACGGCATCGCGGGCCTTTCTGCCGGTCTCGACTTTATCGAGGCGCAAGGCGGGGTCGAGGCGATCGCGGCGCATGAGCGAGCGCTCGCTGATCGCTTCCTTGCCGGTGTGCGCAAGATTCCGAGGATTAAGCTCTACGGCGCCTTTGACCAGCCGACGCGCTCGGCGATTGTGTCGCTCAACGTGGGCGATATCGACTCTGCCGAGATCTCGGACGCGCTCATGCAAGGGTGGGGGATTGCGACGCGCCCCGGCGCCCACTGCGCTCCGCTCATGCACCGTGCGCTGGGGACCGAGCGTCAGGGTGTCGTTCGCTTCTCGTTTGGGTATTTCAACACGGACGAGGAAGTCGACACCGCGATCGACGCTTTGCGCGATTTAGCCTGCTAAAGCTGCTAGACCGTTTATACTTGCGGGACGGGTGTTTTTGCCCGTCCCGTTTTTGTTTCGACCTGAAAGGTGTGCCTATGGCCTCATCCGCTCCGCGCGGTCTGCGCTCCGACCATGTCGTTACTGTCGGCATTGCGCTGTTCTCGATGCTCTTTGGCGCCGGTAACCTTATCATTCCGCCGTTGCTGGCGCTGCAGGCAGGTTCTGCCACGCCGGTCGCCATGCTTGGCTTTCTGATTGCCGCCATCGGCCTGCCCGTCATGGGTTTTATCGCCGTGGCGCTTGCCGGAACGGCGCGCGAGCTTGCCGGCCGCGTGCACCCCAAGTTTGGTGAGTTCTTTGTCGCGGCGGTGTATCTGGCCATCGGTCCGTGCCTGGCTATTCCGCGCACGAGCTCTACGGCCTTCGAGATGTTGGTGCCGCTGCTGCCCGAGGGCGTCTCGCTCGGCACGGCTCGCCTGGTGTTCGCCATCGGGTTCTTCGTAGTCGCGTTTGTGCTCACGCTGCGCCCGGGTGTCATCACACGCGTGCTCGGCCGCATTACGGGCCCCGCGCTTATCGCGCTCATCGTGCTGGTTGTGGGTGCTGCCGTGATCTCGCCGCTGGGACCGGCTGTCGCGCCTCAGGCTCCCTACGATGCGGGCGCTGCCGTGCAAGGCTTTTTGACCGGCTACCAGACCATGGACCTGCTTGCGTCGCTCGCCTTCGGCATCATCATCGCCGAGACCATTCACGAGCTGGGCGTGACCGACGACAAACGCGTCGCTTTTGAAATTTCGCGCTCCGGCGTGATTGCCGGCGTGCTCATGGCCATCATCTATTGCGGCTTGGCCCTTGCCGGTATGCAGCTCGGCACCGTGATGCCCGACGCCACTAACGGCGCTGCAATCCTTGCTCGCTCGGCCTCCATGCACTTTGGCCTTGCCGGCACGGTTGTGGTATTTGCGATTTTCTTCCTCGCTTGCATGAACGTGTGCATCGGCCTCATTAGCTGCTGCGCGCGCTATTTCTGTGAGACGTACGTGGTTGAAGGGGGAGCGGAGGCCTCCGAGGAGGCCATGCGCCGCCCCTTCGCGATCTTCGCCTTTGTGTTCGCGGCGTTTTCGTGCGTGCTTTCCAACGTGGGCCTCGACGTGATCCTTATGTTCTCGGTGCCCATGCTCAACGCTTTGTATCCCGTTGCCATTGTGCTGGTGCTTATGGGCCTGGTGCACGGTTTTTGCGATGCGCACCCGCAAGTGTGGGTCTGGGTCGGCGGCGTGGTTGCCGTGCAGAGTGTGATCACTTCGGTCCGCGATGCGTTCTTTGCGGGCGCGTGGCTACCGTTTGATGTTCTTCCGCTGGCGGATATTGGTGCCGCGTGGGCGCCGGTTGCCGTGGCGGCGTTTGTGATCGGTCTGCTCCATAGTCGTTTTGTTGCACATTCGAGGAGCTAAGGCTTCAGTGCTTGCACAGGCGGGGAGTCTCCCCTATAATTTCCTTCGCTTTGGGACACGCAAGGTCTAGACCTTAGCTGCTCAACACCTTCGGGACGTGGCGCAGTTTGGTAGCGCGCCTGCTTTGGGAGCAGGATGTCGCAGGTTCAAATCCTGTCGTCCCGACCATATCTTGCGGGCGTAGTTCAATGGTAGAACCCCAGCCTTCCAAGCTGATGACGCGGGTTCGATTCCCGTCGCCCGCTCCATAGGATAGATGAATGGCTCTGATTCCTTTTGGGAATCAGAGCCATTTTCATATACATGCCGGGGACCCCACATCTCCTCCTAAGTTGCGGTGAAATACGGACTGTTTTTCGGCTTTTATGGCCCATGTAGTCCGTATTTCACCGCAACTATTTGTAAGGTTGGATTTTGATGCCGTTGGGAGGGTCGTAGCGACCGTCTACCGAGAGTGGAAATATTTTTTGAAGCTCTGACCTGCGGCGTCAAGCTTTTGGTCAGCTTTTGGCAAGGCCTGCGGACGGAAGCATGCGATAGCGTAATGGTATTCTCTCCGCCGTGATGGTTATGGGGTTGGCCATGCTCGATAAAGGCAAACATTTTCCGCAGTCATATGCAAGGATGCTATTCTCGGCCGTTGGAATTCATCAAGATGGACAGCTGCTTATAACAATTGATCCTTGGGATGAACGCCGTGCGCGTGAGCTTATGCAGGAAGAGCTCATGCTTCGTCTTTACAACCACGTGTATGCGGATCCGGTCTATTGGAATAATCTTGGGGTTGAAGATCGCATCTTTCAGCTGGCATCCGCTATTGCGGTCGTTGAACCGGATGCTGTGTTTTGCGGATCGACAGCAGCGCTGCTCTACGGCATCGGCTCGGCGTATACGCTTCTGGATAAAGTGCAAGTACTGCTGCCACGGTCTACAAGGCGTGATACGTATGAGTTCGTTGAATACAAGCGCTGGCGGGTGGGCGAAGTGTGGCGGCTCGGTCTGTTTACGCTGACGGATCCGTATCGAACGGTTGTTGATATCGCTCGAACGAGCGCCTTTCGTTATGCGCTGGGCTATGTCGATGGCTTGGCCCGTGAGTACGATGTCGAACGCGAAGAGCTGCGGGCATATGCGCAGGCAAATTGCCGAGGGTTGCATGGCATCGCGCGTGCTTTTGACGTTTTTGAGCATATGGACGGCAGGTCAGACAATGGCGGCGAGTCCGAGGCGAGAGCAGCGATGATTCTCGCTGGGGTTGCCGCGCCTGAGCTTCAAGTTGAGATAACGCGACCGGGAAACGCTGGCTATTATCTAGCAGATTATGGCTGGCAGATGTCAGACGGCTCATGGACGCTGGCAGAGCTGCATGGGCTAGGCAAGTTTGAAGACGAAGCTCAAAATGATCCCGAGCAGGCGGCGGCAAAAACGTATCGAGCGGCCTCATGCGCGACGCGAACCTTCGCGACATGGGCCACAACGTCATTCATTTCAAACTCTCGGACACCTACGACGTAGAATCGTTCGGTGCCATGATGCGCGGTTACGGCATTCCGACAACAAAACCCTACGCCGAATCCCGATAGCGAAATCGTTCGCGGTCCACCTTCAATAAGTTGCGGTGAAATGCGGACTGTTGAGGCCTTTAAAGGCATAAAACAGTCCGTATTTCACCGCAACTTAGGTGGGGATGGGGCTGAGGGGCGGGTGATGCCGTTGCCTGCCGGTTAGTGGCGAGATTGGTGGCGGAGTTTGTCGATGGTGGAGTCGGTGCTTCGGTTGCGGGCTTCGGCGGCGCGGTCGCGGGCGTCGGCAGCGGTTTGGCGCTTGCGGCGGTAATCGATCATGCCTTGGATGATGGGCTTGCCAAAGCTCACGACATCATCGTTGTAGATGGCGGTTCGGGCTGCGAGTAGGCAGTCGGTAAAGTCCATATGGGTCTTGCCAAAGAGTTTGATGGCAAGGGCGACAACGGTGGGCTCGTCGACCATGACGTCATCGAGCAGCCTTTTCATGGCCGCAGCAATTTCAACGCGGGGAACCTTATAGACGTCGCGCAGCGTGACCACGACGCGCGTGATGATTTCGGGGTAGACACGTGCGGTGCGCGTGGCGATGACCTTGGCAGCGCGCGGTGACAGGACTTCGTCGTCAAGCAGGTAGCGTAGGATGACGGTCTCGTCGATGATGGTGCTACTCATGGATATCTACTTCCTCGGGACCCAAAATCGAATCGTCGCTTTCTGTGGCAAGGTACTCAATCCAGGCATTGCGCTCCTCGGCGCGGCGATTGGGGTCACCATATGCTTTGAGCGATCCATAGGCGGCGGTGCCGTCCTTTGAGCGCACGGCGACCGGCTGAAAGGGAAGCTTGCGCATCAAAATGCTCTGCGCGACAAATAGACGGACGGCCTCGGCAAGCGATGTGCCCATGGCGTCGTAGAGGCGCTCGGCATGCTGTTTGTCCTCTTCGCGAATGCGCACCTGCAGGATGGCTCGTTTTTGCGTCGATGACATCACTGCCCTCCCTTAGCTAACGTGCAATATAGTCGGTCAAATGCGGCATATACCGACATCTTAGAATCTTATAACCTTTACTTTATTTTACTCAAGTAAATAACCATTAACACGAATACAAGCGTAGTACATCCAAAATGAGAGCGCGTAAAAATCTCTGAGGCGTACGCATGTAATACACTCACCTTTATAGCTTCTAGAGAATAATTCCAACCTGCCAAAACCCCTGCAATACACCCGTATTGCAGGGCCTATGCTCAAGTTTGCCCCCTGCAACTGCGTATATTAAACCTGTATATCGTTGGAGGAATTCTATCGAAGTGCCTGTTTCGCCGCATGCACTCGATACGCCGATGCCGGACCACGGGCGGTCCGGGTCAATGTCGACAGGGTCTCTCCGGCAAGGGATTCAGGAGGGAGTGAACAACATGGGTAATAAGCGAGTCGTAGCCGATTCTTCGCGCTGCATTGGGTGTCAAACCTGCATGGCGGCGTGTATCGAGGCGCACGACATCCCCGGTAACATCGCCGCGCCGCGCCTGCGCGTGACGCGTACGTACGAGATCTCCGCACCGGTGGCTTGCCATCACTGCGAGGATGCCCCGTGCGCGAAGGCCTGTCCTACGGGCGCCTTGTTCTTTGATCCAAAGAACCATCGCATCGGCGTCAACGAGGACAACTGCATCGGCTGCAAGAGCTGCGTCATGGCATGCCCCTTTGGCGCCGTGAGCGTGGCGACCACGCAGGTCCCCGTCTTGATGGGCGACGTTCGCGTGGGTTCGCAGACCAAGAGCTTCGTGCTTAAGTGCGACCTGTGCGTGGACCGTCCCGGCGGTCCGGCGTGTGCCGAGGCGTGCCCGACCAAGGGCCTCACCCTGGTAGACGAGGAACGTTTGGCAGAACTGACTGCCGAGCGTGCCCGCGCCACCATCGAAAACGAGGCGTAAGCGTTGGGGCGACAGGCCCAATGATTGTCAAATAAGTACCGAGCATTCGGTAGCAGAAAAAGGAAGGAGGGTGTCATGGAGAAGCATAAAGTGATCTGCCCGTATTGCGGCGCCGGTTGCCAGTTTAACCTCCTGGTCCAAAACGGCCAGGTCGTGGGCACCGAGCCGCTCAACGGCATCACCAATCAGGGCGAGCTGTGCCTTAAGGGCATGAGCGGCTATGACTTCATCAACGACACTAAGATCTTGACTCCTCGCGTACTGCACCCGATGATCCGCCGCACCAAGGGCGCGGATCTTGAGCGCGTAAGCTGGGACGAGGCACTGGATTTCACCGCATCTAAGATGCAGGCCATAATTGACGAATATGGTCCTAACGCTGTCATGACCACCGGCTCTTCGCGAGGCGGCGGCAATGAGGCGAACTACGTCATGCAGAAGTTTACGCGTGCGTGCATCGGCACCCACAGCGTAGACAACTGCGCCCGTACTTGACACGGCCCTACTGTCCTCGGTCTGATGGACACGGTTGGTTCAGGTTGCATGTCATGCTCCATCCCCGGTATGGAGGATGCGGGCTGCATTTTCCTCTTCGGCTATAACCCTGCCGATTCGCACCCCATCGTCGCAAGGCGTATCGTGCGAGCCAAAGAAAAGGGTTGCAAGATCATCGTCGCCGACCCGCGCCATATCGAAACCGCGCGTATCGCCGATCTCTACCTTCCGATCAAGAACGGTTGCAATGTTGCGTTCCTCAACGCCTTTGCCAACTGCTTGGTCAACGATGGCCTCTACGACAAGGAATTCGTCGCCGAGCACACGAACGGCTTTGACGAGTGGTGGGAGACCATCAAGAACTACACTCCCGAATCCGTACAGGACATCACGGGTGTCGAGCCCGCGTTGATCCACCAAGCTGCCGAGATGTACGCCACGGCGAAGCCCTCCGCCATCATTGGCTGGGGCATGGGCGTATGCCAGCAGAAGCAGAACCTGAAGACGGTGCACACCATCGCCTCCATCGCCTGCGTTGCCGGCCAGATCGGCAAACCCAATTCCGGCCTCGCGCCCGTGCGTGGTCAGAACAACGTCCAGGGCTCCTGCGATATGGGCATGCTGCCTAACCTGTACCCTGGCTACCAGAAAGTCACCGACCCCGCCGTGCGCGCCAAGTTTGCAAAGGCTTGGGGCGTGCCCGAGGAAAAGCTCCCGCTCGAGGAGGGCTACAAGCTCACCGACCTGGGCCACCTGGTCGACGAGGGCAAGGTGCACTGCTTCTACAACTACGGCGAGGACCCGGTGCAGACCGAGCCCGATTCGGCCGGTATGCGCAAGACGCTCTCCGAGCTGGATCTGTTCATTTGCCAGGACATCTTTATGACGCAGACGACCATGCTCGCCGACGTCATCCTGCCCGCTACCTCTTGGGGCGAGCACGAGGGTGTCTTTACCGCATCCGACCGTAGCTTCCAGCACTTTGACGCGGCTGTTCCGCCCAAGGGCGAGTGCCGCCACGACTGGGAGATCTTCGCGGACCTGTCCACGCGTATGGGCTATCCCATGCACTACGACAACACCGAGCAGATCTGGAACGAGTGCATTAGCCTGTGCCCCAACTTTGTGGGCGCGACCTACGAGAAGATGGCTCCCGAGGGCGGTTACGCCCAGTGGCCGGTCAAGAGCACCGATGTGAACGACCACGGTACGCCCGACATGTTCGCTGGTGGCAAGTTCACCACCAAGGACGGCCGCGCCAACCTGATGGCGCACGACTGGGAGGCGCCCTCCGAGCTTCCCGACGATGAGTACCCGCTCATTCTGTGCACCGTCCGCGAGGTCGGTCACTACAGCTGCCGCTCGATGACCGGCAACTGCAAGACGCTGGCGCTGCTCGCCGACGAGCCCGGCTTTGTCCGCATGAATCCCGCGGACGCCCAGGCGCGCGGCATCAAGAACGGCGACATCGTCTCGATTCATAGCCGCCGCGGCCAGGTATACAGCCGCGCCGACGTGAGCGATCGCATCAATAAGGGCACGGTCTACATGACCTACCAGTGGTGGATCGGCAAGTGCAACGAGCTGACCATTCACAAGGTCGACCCGGTCTCGCATACGCCCGAGGACAAGTTCTCCGCCTGCCAGGTCGACGCCATTGCCGACCAGGTTTGGGCAGAGGGCGAGGTAGAGCGTCAGTACACCGAGCTCAAGCAGGCTCTGGTGGACGCCGCCGCTCCCCAGGACGTTGAGCCTGGCGCCGCCAAGTTCGACGACGAGACGCACGTGAATCAAATCGTGTAGTCCCGTTCTCGTTGGCTTTTTGGGCCGGGCGTCCCGTACGTTCGGGAGCCCGGCCCGTTATTTTGAAAGGAAGTGGGGATGAACCGCTTCATCGACATCAACCCGGAGAGGTGCATCGGTTGCGGAACATGCCAGTCCGCCTGTGCCGACGCCCACCGGATGCAGGGTCTTCAGGATACGCCGCGCCTGGCGCTCGTGAAGACCGGCGGTATTTCGGCCGCCCTTGCCTGCCACCATTGCGAGGGTGCCCCCTGCGCCGAGGTCTGCCCGGTGAATGCCATCGAGCACGATGGCGATCGCATCCACGTCAAGGAGCAGGAGTGCATCGGGTGCAGGCTGTGCGCCATCGCGTGCCCCTTCGGAGCCATCCATCCCGATGGCACGTCTATCGCCGGTGTCGCAGGCATGTGCGACCCGACGCCTTCGTATCCTAAGTCCCTGAGCAGCCTGCTTACGTGGGCTCCCGGCCAGTACACCTGCGCTGTTAAGTGCGACCTGTGCGCCTTCGATCCGGACGGTCCGCATTGTGTGGCGGCGTGCCCCACCAAGGCGCTGACCGTCATGGGCGGCGCGGCCGATCGCGAGCTCGACGAGGCCAAGCGCCTGCGCTCGATCGAAAACGGTCCAGTCGTCGACGTTACCGCTGTGGCCCAGGGCCTGTCCGAGAAAGCAGAAGGGAGCGTAAACAATGGATAGCATGACGCTGTTTATCGCATCGCTTGCCGTCTCGTGCATCGGTGCGCTCGCCTCGGTTCTGCTGATCAAGGCCGATAACGCCGCCAAGACCGCCGGCTGCCTGATCGGCGCCGTCGCGGCCGTGCTGTCGTTCATCGCGGGCCTCGAGGCCGTGCTTGGCGACGTTTCGTCCCTCAACACGGTCTTCTTTTTCCCGTTCGCCCGTCTCGAGCTCTTGCTCAACGGCCTTGCGGGCCTGATCGTGGTCCTCATCTCAAGCCTCGCCTTTGCGGGCTTCATCTACGGTCTGTCCTACTTCGATGAGTACCCGGGCAAGGTCGGGCGCGCCGGTTTCTTCATGAACACCTTCGTCGCCTCGATGATGCTCGTCATCACCGCCGACAACGTGTTCTGGTTCCTGGTCGCCTTTGAGCTCATGTCCCTTACGAGCTACTTCCTTGTCGTTATCGAGGAGAACAAGAACTCCATTAGGGGCGGTTGGCTCTACTTCGTCATCGCGCACGTGGGCTTTGTCCTTATCATGGCGAGCTTCCTGCTCATGACCAACGGCGTGGGCGGTTCCTTCAGCTTCAGTGATTTCCGTACGCATGACTTTGGACCCGCCGTCTCCTCCGCGTGCTTCGTCCTCGCGTTCTTCGGATTCGGCGCAAAGGCCGGTATCATCCCGCTGCACTCCTGGCTGCCCCAGGCGCACCCCGAGGCGCCGTCCAACGTGTCCGCCCTCATGTCCGGCGGCATGATCAAGATCGGCATCCTGGGAATCCTCAAGGTCGGTCTCGACCTGCTCGCGGGTTCGGGCGTTCAGCTCTGGTGGGGCCTCATGGTCCTGGTCTTCGGATCCATCTCGTCGGTCCTGGGCGTCGTCTACGCCCTCCACGAGCACGACATTAAGCGCCTGCTGGCCTACCACTCCGTCGAGAACATCGGCATCATCTTGCTCGGTGTCGGCGCGTCCATGACGGCGCACGCCCTGGGCAACGACGTCATCGCGACGATCGCGCTCATGGCCGCCCTCTACCACACGCTCAACCACGCCATGTTCAAGGGCGAGCTGTTCCTCGGCGCGGGCTCCCTGCTCTATGCCACGGGTACGCGCAACATGGAGAAGATGGGCGGCCTGTTCCGCCGTATGCCGGTCACGGCCGTCTGCTTCCTCATCGGTGCCCTTGCCATCTCGGCTATCCCGCCGCTCAACGGCTTCGTTTCCGAGTGGTTCACCTACCAGTCCCTGTTCAACATCTCGACGCTCTCCAACCCGGTCGTCATGGTGTTCGCCGTCGCCTCCGCGGCCGCCCTCGCCATTACCGGTGCCCTGGCCGTCACGTGCTTCGTGAAGGCCTACGGCGTCTCGTTCGCGAGCAGCCCTCGTTCCCAGGAGGCCGCGAACGCCAAGGAGTCCCCGGCTCCGATGTTGTTCTCGCAGATGCTCCTCGCGGCCATCTGCGTGGTGCTGGGAATCGGCTCTCCCGTCATCGCCCCGGTTCTGGGCGACGTCGCCCAGAGCGTGCTTGCCGGCTCCGCCGTCACAGCCACCTCGGGCGTGTCTCTCGTGAACGAGATTTCCGGTGCCGCCACCTCCACCCCCGCGATCGCCATCGCGCTCGTGGTCCTCACCGGCCTCGCGTTCGCGTTGAGGTCCTGCCTCGGCGCCAAGGCCCCCGCTAAGAAGACCGACCCTTGGGCGTGCGGCTACGAGCCCAACGAGCACATGCCCGTCGTCGCCACGAGCTTCGCGTCCGACGTAGAGCTCTTCATGGGCCCGCTCTACACCCTGCGCGAGGTATGCACCAAGATCTGCTGGTCCATCGCGCACGTGTTCCAGAAGCTCACCGGTGTCGCCCAGGGCGTCGAGCCCCTGCCCGACCGTTTCCTGGTCGATGCACCGAGCGAGGGTGCCGACAAGCTGGCCGGCCTCGCCTCCAAGATCGAGGGCGGCAACTACTCCGTATACATCTGCTACATCGTCGCGGCGCTCGTGGTCTTCCTCGTGCTCGCCGTGGTCATGGTCTAGAGAGGGGAGAGGATATTATGAACATCGTTCTTGCGATGGCGCAGGGCCTCGTGGTCATGCTGGTCGCGCCCTTCTTCTCCGGCCTCGCCCGTGTGATTCGCGCGAAGATGCACAATCGCCGCGGTCCGTCCATCCTTCAGGATTACCGGGACCTCGCGAAGCTCATGGCGCGTCCCGAGTCCGTGAGTTCCGACTCGAGCTTCGTGCTGCGCATCATGCCGCCGCTGTTCCTCGCGGTGTCGTTTATGCTCGCCATGGGCCTGCCCATGTTCACGCTCCAGAGCCCCATGCCCGTCTTTGGTGACGCCATCACCATCATGTACGCGCTCGCGCTGTCCCGCTTCTTCTTCGCGCTGTCCGGCGTGGATTCCTCCAACGCCTACGCGGGCTTCGGCGGTATCCGCGAGCTCCTCATGAGCGTGCTCATCGAGCCGTCCATGCTCATCGCGCTGTTCACCGTCGCCATCGTGTGCGGCTCCACGGACATTGCGACCATGGGTCAGCACATCGTTACGGGCAACGTCTCGAGCGTCGTCGCCGTTATCCTCGCCGGCGTCGCCTTCGCGGCCGCCTGTTACATGGAGCTCGGCAAGCTTCCGTTCGATCAGGCCGAAGCCGAGCAGGAGCTCCAGGAGGGCCCGCTCGCCGAGCTCTCCGGCCCGTCCCTGGCCATGATGAAGCTCGCCATGGGCATGAAGCAGGTCGTGGTCGTCGCTTGGTTCACCTCCATCTTCATCCCCTGGGGAGAGCCCGCGACCATCGGCGTCACCGCTCTCGTGGGCGCCGTCGTCTTCCTCGTCAAGTGCCTGGTCGATTTCGTCGTCTGCGGCGTGCTCGAGAACTCCGTTTCCCGTTCGCGCTTCAAGGTGCTCGGTAACCAGACCTGGGCCGTCGTCGGCATCGCGGTCCTCGCGTTCGTCTTCGTCGTCGTAGGCGTGTAGGGAGAAGGGAGAAACTATGTCAATCGAATCGAGCTTGTCCCTCTTTGCCATGGTGGCGATCGCCGTCCCCATGCTGGGCTCCCTGCTCATCGTCATGCTGCCGCGTCCCTACGCTAAATGGATCTGCGCCTTTGCCGGCGGCATCGCCACGGTCGCTTCCGTTGGCTTGGCCGCGACGTTTGCCGGAAACGGCATGAACGCGGTCGATGTAACCTGGGCGAGTATGGGCCAGACCTTGGTCATGGGCTTCATATTCGACCGGATGAGCACGCTGCTCGCACCCGCGTTCGTCGCTATCGGCCTGCTCGTCGTCATCTATTCGTTCCCGTACATGAGCGATAAGAATAAGGAGCATCCCGACGCGCCCCGTCGTCGCTTCTACGTGTACTTCTCCACGTTCATCGGCGCCATGGCCGGTCTCGCCTACAGCTCCACCATCGTCGGCCAGCTCGTTTTCTTCGAGATCACCGGTGTGTGCTCCTGGGGCCTCATCAGCTACTACATGACGCCCACGGCCAAGAAGGCCGGTATGAAGGCGCTCATCATCACCCATATCGGCGCTCTGGGACTCTACATCGGCGCGGCCTTCCTGTTCGCCGGAACCGGCACGTTTGCGCTGAGCGCGATCTCCCAGCTCGATTCCGGTATGAAGACCGTCGTGCTGCTGCTCATCCTGTTCGCTGCTTGGGCCAAGTCCGCCCAGTTCCCGCTCTACATGTGGCTGCCCTCCGCAATGGAGGCCCCCACGCCCGTTTCCGCCTACCTTCATGGCGCGTCCATGGTTAAGGTCGGCGTGTGCGTGTTCGCCCGCGCTCTTGCGAGCGCCGGCGATATCCCCGAGATCGTCGGTTGGGTCGCCATCATCGACTCCGTCGTGACCATGCTCTTCGGCTTCCTCATGTACCTGCCCCAGAAGGATATGAAGCGCCTGCTCGCCTTCTCGACGATCGCGCAGCTCGCCTACGTGTTCTTTGGCCTGGGCCTCTCCGTGTTCGGAAGCCAGATGGCGTTTAACGGCGCCGTCGAGCACATCTTCAACCACGCGTTCACCAAGACCCTGTTCTTCCTCATCGCTGGCTCTCTCAGCTTCACGCTGGGAACCCGTATGCTGCCCAAGATCCAGGGCCTCATGAAGAAGTACCCGGTCACGGGCGTGGGCTTTGCGGTCGCCGCGACCGCTATCGCCGGCGTGCCCCCCATGAGCACGTTCTTTTCCAAGTTCCAGATCATTTCCGGTGGCTTCGCGGTTGGTGCTACCAACACGGTCATCTTTGTCCTCGTGTGCGTCATGGTCGTCGAGACCGTCGCCACCTTCGCATGGTTCCTGCGTTGGATGGGTAAGGTCCTGCCCGGTGAGCCGAGCGAGACCGTGGCCGCCGGCCAGCCCCTTCCGCGCGCCATGGCGTTCGTGTTCGTCGTCCTCATGATCATGGTCGTCGTCGCCGGTCCTCTGTCCTCTAGTTGGATGGGTTAGGAGGTAGGACATGGGTTATTCGTTAGTCAATATCCTGGGCGGTCTTCTGATCGTGACCTCCACCATGGTGGTCGTCTCGAAGACCATCCCGTCCGCCATCAAGTGGTACGCGATCCAGTCGGTTGTCCTGGTGGGCGTGCTGCTCACCCTGGGCCTCACCACCGGTGCCACCGAGCTTCTCATGTGGGCCGCGTCGGCCTTCGTCACCAAGGTGATCCTCGTTCCGTTCATTCTCAACCGTGCCTACAAGAAGATGGGTTCGCCTGCCGATAGCACGCTGACCTCCTCCATCAAGCCGGCCTGGACCATCATCCTCACCGGTCTGGAGGTGGCCGTCTGCTTCGCGGTGGTCACGCGCCTGAGCCTGCCCACCGCCGAGGTGGCCACTCCAGCCCTCGCCATCAGCTTCGCGCACTTCTTCGTCGGCCTCACGTGCATCATCTCCCAGCGCAACATCCTCAAGCAGATCTTCGGGTACTGCCTTATGGAGAACGGTAGCCACGTGACGCTCGCTCTGCTCGCGCCCACGGCCCCCGAGATCATCGAGATCGGCATCGCCACCGACGCCATCTTCGCCGTCATCATCATGTCCGCCGTCGTCGTGAGGATTTGGAACGACACCAAGTCGCTCGACTCCCACGACCTGACCGAATTGAAGGGGTAGGCCATGGATGTTTCAATGCTGACGGTCGCCCTGCTCGCTTGTCCTCTCGTGTTCTCCCTGATTATGGCTGCGCTCCCCAAGACGACGTCCTACAACGTCTTCGCGGGGCTCAACACCATCTCCGTCGCGGCGACCCTTGTCCTTTCGGTCGTCACCGCGGGAACCATGCTCTCGAGCGGGCAGAATATCGACGCTTTGGGCCTGTGGCTCCATCTCGATTCGCTCTCGTCGATCTTCGTCCTTCTGGTAGGCATCATCGGGTTCATCACCGGCGTGTACTCCATCTCCTATATCAAGATCGATATCGAGGAGAAGACCATGCCGGCCGAGCGCACCAAGCAGTACTACGCGCTGTTCAGCCTGTTCGTCTTCACGATGCTGCTCGCCTGCCTGTCCAACAACATCATCCTCACCTGGGCGGCGGTCGAGGCCACTACGCTGTCGACCGTGTTCCTCGTGGGCATCTACAAGAACAAGCAGGCGCTCGAGGCGTCTTGGAAGTACGCGATGGTCTGCACCGCCGGTGTGGCCTTCGGCCTGTTCGGCACGCTGCTCATCTACGCGAACGCCGCCGATATCATGCCCAACGCGCATGAGGCCGCCTTCCTCACCTCCATCATGCCCTACGCCGACCAGTTCGACCCGATGCTCGTGCGCCTCGCGTTCGCGTTCATCGTCATCGGCTTCGGCACCAAGGCGGGCCTGTTCCCCATGCACACCTGGCTGCCCGACGCGCACTCCCAGGCTCCGAGCCCGGTCTCCGCGCTGCTCTCGGGCGTGCTGCTCAAGTGCGCCATGCTGGTGATCATCCGCTTCTACTCCCTGTCCATCATCACGGTGGGCGACACCTATCCGCGAACGCTCCTGCTCATCCTGGGCACGCTGTCCATCCTGGTGGCTGCCCTGTGCATCTTCAAGCAGGACGATATCAAGCGCCGCTTCGCGTACTCCTCCGTCGACAACGTCGGCGTGGTCGCGCTGTGCCTGGGTATCGGTGGCCCGCTCGGTATCGCCGCCTGCCTGCTGCACTGCATCTTCCACGGCTTCACGAAGGCGCTCGCCTTCTGCATGGCCGGTAACATCCAGCACATCTACCACACCCGCGACCTGAACAAGATCAAGGGCGTCGTCGAGATCGCTCCCGTCACGGCAGCGCTCACCATCATCGCCCTGCTCGCACTCGCCGCCTTCCCGCCGTTCGCCCTGTTCATCTCCGAGTTCCTCACCTTCGTGGCCGGCGTTCAGTCCGGTCCCATCTGGGTGGTCGTGCTCGTGGCCATCGGCCTCACCGGCGTGTACTTCGCCCTTACCGGCATCGCGCTCAAGTCCATCTTCGGCAAGGCGCCCGAGGGCATGAAGCGCCACGAGGTGCCCGCCCTCATGATCATCCCCGAGATCGCCCTCGCGATCGTGGTCATGTGGTTCGGTATCGCCACCCCGGTCGCCATCACGAGCGGCGTCGAGGATGCAACGTCCGTCGTTTTGAACCAGAGCGTCGAAGAGCTCCACGAGGCCCCTCTCTACCGCATGGTGTTCAGTTCCCAGACCAAGACAAGTGAGGTGAATTAGCACCATGGCAGAACCTGAAAAGAAGGACTACGCTCGTCGCTGCGAAAGCCACGTCGAGGCCCTGCGTGCTGCAGTGCCGGGCGCTATCGAGAAGGTCGAATGGCAGTGCGAGGACCAGCTGACGATCACCGTCAAGCTGGACCGTCTGCCCGAGGCCGTCCACTACCTGTATTACGAGCGCTACGGCTGGATTCCTGTGATTGTCGGCAACGACGAGCGCAGCCTGTGCGGCCGTTACGCCGTGTACTACGTCATCTCCATGGAGGGGGAGGACCCCGGCTGGGTTACCGTGCGTGCCGAGGTCGACCCCGCCAAGATGACGTTCCCGTCCGTGACGCCGTTCGTCCCCGCCTGCGTGTGGGGCGAGCGCGAGCTGCGCGATATGTTTGGCCTGATCCCCGAGGGTCTGCCCGATCGTCGCCGCCTGGTGCTGCCCGATGACTGGCCCAGCGGCCTGTACCCGCTGCGCAAGGACTCCATGGACTACCGCTTCCGTCCCGCTCCCGCGAGCGACATGGAAAACTACGAGTTCTTGGCCGATACCAAGGGCAAGGAGACGACGCTCGTCCCCATGGGCCCGCTGCACATTACCTCCGACGAGCCCGGCCACTTCCGCCTGTTCGTTGAGGGCGAGACGATCGTCGACGCCGACTACCGTCTGTTCTACGTGCACCGCGGTATGGAGAAGGTCGCCGAGACGCGCCTGAACTATGACGCCGTGACGTTCCTCGCCGACCGCATCTGCGGCATCTGCGGCTGCGCCCACTCGGTGGCCTATGCCGAGGCCGTCGAGCGCGCCCAGGGCATTCATGTCCCGCCGCGCGCCCAGTACATCCGCGCCATCATGCTCGAGGTCGAGCGTCTGCACTCGCATCTGCTCAACATTGGCCTGGCATCGCACTACACGGGCTTCGACTCCGGCTTCCAGCAGTTCTTCCGCGTCCGCGAGAAGTCCATGGACCTGGCCGAGAAGCTTTCCGGTCACCGCAAGACCTACGGCCTCAACGTGATCGGCGGCGTGCGTCGCGACATTTTGGCCGAGCAGAAGCTCTCCACGCTCACGACCATCCACCAGCTGCGCTCCGAGGTTCAGGAACTCGTCGACATGCTGCTCTCCACGCCCAACTTTATCGAGCGTACGAGCGGTATCGGCATTCTGGACCGCAAGATCGCTCGCGACTTCTCGCCGGTCGGCCCGCTCATGCGTGGCTCTGGCTATGCCCGCGACGTGCGCTTTGACCATCCCTTCGATGGCTACGCCGATCCGGATGTCCAAAAGATGCACGCCGCCACGGCAGACACCTGCGATGCCTTCGGCCGTACCGCCGTTCGCATCCAGGAGGTCTACGATTCGATCGACATGATCGAGACCATGCTCGAGAACTGCCCGTCGGGCCCCATCCTCACTACGGATTGGGAGTACACCCCGCACAAGTACGCCATCGGCGCCACCGAGGCACCGCGCGGCGAGGACGTGCACTGGGCCATGCTCGGCAACAACCAGAAGTGCTACCGCTGGCGCGCCAAGGCCGCCACGTACAGCAACTGGCCGGTCCTGCGCTACATGTTCCGCGGCAACACCGTGGGCGACGCGGCGCTGATCGTCGGCTCGCTCGACCCGTGCTACTCCTGCACCGACCGCGTGACGGTGACCGATGTCGCCGCCAAGCGCGACCACGTGCTCGACAAGGAGCAGTTCGAGAACGTCTGGCGCGACAAGTCGCCGCTCGCGGGCGAGGGCACCATGGCCGCTCCGCTCGATGAGGAGGCGCTCTAATATGCTGAAGCTTTGGAAGGTTAACGCCAAGGCCGGCGACGCGACGGTCAAGTACCCGTTTGCGCCGTTCCCCACCAACAAGGACATGCGCGGTAAGCCCGAGCACAATGCCGAGCTCTGCATCGCCTGCGGTGCCTGCGGCGTGGCGTGCCCGGCCGATGCCATTCGCATGGACACCGACCTTGCGGCCGATACCATTACCTGGTCGATCGACTACGGCCGCTGCATCTTCTGCGGTCGCTGTGAGGAAGCCTGCCCCATGGAGGCCATCAAGCTTACCGAGGAGTTTGAGCTGGCCGTCATGAGCAAGGACGACCTCACCAGCAAGAGCGTCTATACGCTCGAGCACTGCTCGCGTTGCGGCAAGCCGTTTGCCCCGCACAAGGAGATCGACTACGCCAAGCGCCTGCTGCAAAAGGCCGGCGGCATGGAGGCCGAGCAGGCCGCCCGTACCGTCGGTATGTGCCAGGAGTGCAAGCGCGAGCTCGACGCCCTGCGCGCCGCCTCGGCCGTAAAGACCGGCAACGCGCACGGCATGGCTGCCAACGAGACGCTTGCGTCCGGTGAGCCCCAGGGCCCCGGCATGGAGTATCTGGGCGGCCACGGCGTGAACCCGGAGTATATCGACCGCGAGCTCAACCCCGATGCGCCCGAGATTCCCGCCGGTCCGGCACCGGTCGAGGGCATCATCATGGATTTTGAAACGAAGGAGGAGTAACCATGGCCGAACCCACGCTTTTGCCCGAGCGGCTCCAGTACCGCCCGACCAAGATCGAGCTCGACGAGAGCATCGAGAAGGCCAAGGCGACCCTTCTTAAGAAGATCAAACGCTCGGTGTACGTCTACCGTGTCGACTGCGGCGGCTGCAACGGCTGCGAGATCGAGATCTTCGGTTCCATCACGCCCGTCTTCGACGTCGAGCGCTTTGGCATCAAGGTCGTGCCCTCGCCCCGTCACGCCGATGTGCTGCTGTACACCGGCGCCGTGACGCGTGCCATGCGCATGCCGGCCCTGCGCGCCTTTGAGGCCGCACCCGATCCCAAGATTGTGGTGTCCTATGGCGCGTGCGGCTGCACCGGCGGCATCTTCTACGATAACTACTGCGTCTGGGGCGGCACGGACAAGATCTTGCCGGTCGATGTCTACATCCCCGGCTGCCCGCCCAGCCCCGCGCAGACCATCTACGGCTTTGCCATGGCGCTCGGTCTGCTGGACCAAAAGCTCCATGCCGAGACCACGGTGGAGGCCGCCGGCGAGCAGGCCGATATCCTGCACCCCGGTGTGCCGTACAAGCTGCGCGTTGCCATCGAGCGCGAAGCTCGCGCCATGAGCGGCTACCGTTACGGCCGCGACCTGGCCAACGAGTTTATGGATACGCTTGAGAGCGCGCCCAAGGGCGATATCCGCGGTGCCATGGCGCTGCTCATCGACAAGCAGGACGATCCGCGCCGCGTCGAGGTGTACTCGGCGCTGCAGGATCTGGTGCTGGCCGGAGGTCGCTAGATGGAGCTCACGGACCGCTCTGGTTACTTTGCGGGCCCCGGTATGCTCGGCGGCTCCTTTGGCGATGCCTCGCGCGCAAGCGACGAGGCCGCCGAGGGCGTCGCCGACCCCTGCCTGGGCCATGCGCCCGACCAGGTGGTCTTTTACGAGCTCACGCGTAAGTTTGTGGAGACCGAGGAAGACGTTCCCCAGGAGGCCTGCGACGTGCTGTACTACACGCTCGCCGTGGGCCACCACACCGGCGTGCTCGATTGCTTTGAGCCGCGCCTGTCGGTGCCGGTGGATGTGTTCTATACGCTTATCGACGCGTTGCCGGAGGGGGAGGCCAAGACCAAGTTCGAGGCCATCCGCTCCTTTGGCGAGTGCCAGCTCGACAAGGCGGCGGTGCCGTCGCTGCTCGAGGCCTGTGATGCGCTGCTCGACGAGCGCGGTTTTCGCGGTTCTGCCAAGGCCGGCATCTCGGTGTTCGATGACGACTTTGGCCTGCATGCCCAGCAGGTCGCGTTCTTAATGAAATTTCACGATTTGGTGGAGCGCGTGCGCGATGTGTCGGGCGTGTATCTGACGGGAAGGTTGCAGTAATGGGTCACGTTGTGGATGGACGTGTGAACGGCGCCCCGTTTGCGGGTATCGTGCTCACGGCGGGAAGCGTGCTGCGTGCCGACGATGCCGCCGGCCCCGTGCTCTCCAAAAAGATGGAGGACGCACCCATCGCCGGTTGGTACACCATCGACGGAGGCCAAACGCCCGAGGACGACATCATCGAGGTCAAGCGCGAGCGTCCGCCGCGTTTGGTTTTGGTCGATGCCGCCGACATGGCGCTGCCCGTCGGGTCTATCCGCCTGCTCGATAAGCGCGATGTGGCCCGCAAGTCGATGTTCACCACGCATTCGCTCCCTTTGTCGATTCTGATCGAGGAAATCGAGCAATCGTGCGAAGATATCGTCTTCGTTGGGATTCAGCCGGGCGATACGGAGTTTTACAACCCCATGTCCCCGGAGGTCTTTGACGCCGTCGACGCCGTGTACGACGCCGTGGCCGCCAACGACTTTTCCAACTTTGTCCGCTTGGGGCAAGAGCAATAGGAGCGCTTGTCCCTGCTGATTAGGAAAGAAGTGATTGACATGGCAGATTCCAAGGTGGAGTACCCCGCTCCCGATTGCCTGACGCCCGCCGCGATCGAGGCCAAGACCGAGGCCGCCGGCGTGACCAAGGCCAACCTGCCGGTCGCAAAGGCCTTTCTGTTGGCAATGTTCGCCGGTGCGTTCATTGCCTTCGGCGGCCTGTTCTTTACCGTGTTCTTGAGCGATAGCACGCTGGGCTGGGGCGCTCAGCGTGTCGTGGGCGGCCTGTGCTTTTGCTTGGGCCTGGTGCTGGTGCTGGTGTGCGGCGCCGAGCTGTTTACCGGTAATTCGCTTATGGTCTGCGCGCTCAAGAGTAAAAAGATCACCCTGGTCCAGATGCTCAAGGCCTGGGTCGTCGTGTGGGTCGGCAATTTTGTCGGTGCCCTGTTCATCGTCTTTTTGGTGTACATGGCCGGCATTTACAAGCTCAACGGCGAGGCGGTCGCCAATTCCATGGTGAGCGTCGCCGCTGGCAAGGTGACGGTCGACTGGGTGACGATCTTCTTCCGTGGCATCCTGTGCAACATCTTTGTGTGCCTGGCCGTGTGGATCGGTACCGCCGGCAAGACCGTGGTCGATAAGGTTGTGGGCATTCTTCTGCCCATCGCCGCCTTTGTGGCCTGCGGTTTTGAGCACTGCGTTGCCAATATGTACTTTTTGCCCATGGGTGCCGTGATGCATGCATGCGGTTATGGTGCCGACGTCGCCGGCGCCGATGCGCTCAACGCTGCGGGCATTGCGTTTAACTTGTCCGCCGCCACGCTGGGCAACATCGTGGGCGGCGCGGTTCTGATCGCGCTCGGCTACTGGTTTATCTACGCTAAGAAGTCCGAGGCGTAAGGTACCGTCTGTTTGACGTTGGGCCTCCCGCGGGGCGTTGCCGTGCGGGAGGCTTTTTGGGTCTGGGGCTCGTTGCCGGGCTTTTGGCCTGTTGTGTTTGGCTGATGAAAGGGGTAATCGAGATGGCATCTGCTGTGAAGCGTGATGGTCGCTCCGTAGTGACGACATGCGGGGGATGCTATGCCGATTGCGCCTTTGCGGCCCATGTTGAGGATGGGCGTGTGGTGGCCGAGTTGCCGGTGCCGGGGCATCCGTGCGCGGCGCGTGCCCTGTGTGCCCGCGGACGGCATCGCCTGGCAATGCCGTTTGACGAGCGCGACCGGATTTTTCACCCCATGCGCCGCCGCGAGGATGGCTCGGGGTTCGATGCGGTGAGCTGGGACGAGGCGTTTTCGGAGATCGCGGCGCGTCTTGCGGGGATTATTGACGAGCGTGGCGCCCGTGCGCTGGGTATGACGCTCGGCGTGCCCTCGTTCGACCGCTACTGGGCGTATCGTTTTATGCATGCGCTTGGTTCGCCCAACGTGTATGGTGCCGACGGTGCCTGCGAGGTAAGCCGACTTACCGGTTGGGAGCACAGCTTGGGCTATAGTCCCGCCTCCGACCTTGCGCACACCGATTGCATCATGTATCTGGGGCGTTCGCTGGTGGACTCGTCTTCGATGGGGGCAGTCGACGCCTTGAATGACGCACGCCGGCGCGGGGCGAAAATCATTGTCGTGGACCCGCGGCGCAGTGGCTCGGCTGCGCTTGCCGACCGCTGGCTGCGCGTACGCCCGGGCTGCGACTTGGCGCTGCTGTTGGGTATTGCCCATGTCTTGATTGCCGAGGACCTGTATGACCACGAGTTCGTGACCCGCTATACCACGGGTTTTGACGAGCTGGCACAGACGGCCAGTGCTTGGACGCCCGAGTGGGCTGAGTCGATGTGCGACGTGCCGTCCGCAGAGATCGCCGCCACGGCGCGCGATCTAGCTGCCGCGGCGCCTGCTGCGGTGGTGGACGCCGGCTTTCATGGCGGCATTGGCATCGCGTATGCCAACAGCACCCAGACCGCGCGCGCGATTTGTCTGGTCGATGTGCTGCTGGGCTGCATCGGACACGCAGGCGGCGCGCTCAATCCACCTACACCGCTTGTGCTGGGCGACCTTGATCCCGCACGTTTTGCGACGCCGCCGGTGTCGCGCATATCCAAGCTGGGGTCCGAGCGCTATCCACTGGTCGATCCGGTGCGCGGCCTGTGCACGACCATCGGTCAGTCGATTCTGGCCGGGGACCTGCGCGGGCTGATCGTTTACGCCAGCAATCCCGGCGCGGGCTATGGCAACGCCGGGGCGTGGTTATCGATTCTGGAACAGCTCGACTTGCTCGTGACGATTGATATTCGCTGGTCCGAGACGGCGCGTGCTTCTGATTTCGTGCTGCCCGACGTGACGTATCTGGAGGCTGACCGCGGCGTGGGAACGGTGACAGGCGCCAACGATGCGCGCGTGTTCTACCGCAACGCCGTGCTGTCCATTTTGCATGACGACACGAGACCGGGGCGGGAGATCTTTGCCGGGTTGGCTGTGGCCTGCGGCGTTGGCGATTGCTTCGACTTTACGTCCGACGACCTGGCGGCTGCCCAGGTGGCGCCTTTTGGGATCGATCTGGACGAGCTCAAGGAGCGCGGCTGGGCCGATACGGGCGTGGCGCTGCCGTCGCGCACGGGAGAGCCGGTGATTCCGCTTGCCGGCGGCAAAATTGCGCTGGCAAGCGACGTATGGGAACGAGTCGGCATGGGTCGTGTGCCCAACTGGATTGCGCCCATGGTGGAGCCCGGCCCGGGGATGTTTCGCCTCATTAGTGGCAACCGTCCCTTTGAGTCGCACACCTCGCGCAGGCTTGCGGCTCAAGGTGCCGCCGAGGCTGGATCGGACCTGGATGCCGTGCAGATGAATGCCGATGCCGCCGCTCGCATGGGTATTGCCGACGGCGAGATCGTCGAACTCGTGAGCGATATGGGCCGCGACCGCGTGCGCGTGGAGACGACGCCGTATCTGCATCCGGCGTGCATCTTTACGTCGGCCGCCCCCGGCGGGCGTTCGTTTGGCGCCGATGCCGGTGGCGCTCAAGCCTTGGGCGTGGGCCCGCTCGACCATACGCCGCTGCGCTGGGACCCGTTGACGGGTGCCGCGCTCACCCAGGAAAACGCCGTTCGTGTGGAAAAGATCGCGGCGCGCGAGGATAATAGCGATTGATTGACTCAGCCGATCGAATTGGCTGATAGTTTGACGTTCGAATGATTGATTCACCTTTGGTTTTGAAAGGCCGCACATGAGCGATAGCCAGAACATGTCCGATGAGGTACGCGCCCGCTTGCGCGCCCTTCCTTCCGTTAACGAGTTGCTCGCCGAGTGGCCGGTGGTGAAGGCGGCGGGGGAGACGTGTGATGCGGTAGTCCATGCCGCCGTCACGGCCGTGCTCGACGAGGAGCGCGCCGCCATTCGCGCCGGCGCCGCCCCACGCTCAAAACGCGAGCTGGCGTCGGCTATCGAATTCCGTGCACATCGCTCTGCGCTGCCGAGCCTGCGCCCTGCCGTCAACGCTACGGGTGTGGTTATCCATACCAACTTGGGCCGTGCCCCGCTCGCGGAGTCGGCGGCAAAGGCCGTGGCCGAAGTCGCGCGCGGCTACAGCACGCTCGAGTACAGCGTGGACACCTGCTCGCGCGGGTCGCGCAAGGAACATGCCGCGCAGCTCATCCGTTCGCTTACCGGTGCCGAGGACGCGCTGGTCGTTAACAATAACGCGGCCGCCGTGCTGTTGGTGCTGGCGACCCATGCCGCAGGTAAGGAGGTCATCGTCAGCCGCGGCGAGCTTGTAGAGATCGGCGGCAGCTTCCGCATTCCCGATGTCATGGAGGCATCGGGCGCCAAGCTTGTCGAGGTCGGTGCCACCAACCGCACGCATTTGAGCGACTACGAGCGCGCCATCACGCCCGATACGGCCATGATTCTCAAGGTCCATCCTTCCAACTATCGTATCGAGGGTTTCCACGAGGAGGTAGGTTCTCGGGAGCTTGCGGCGCTTGCTCACAAGCATGGCCTGCTGTTCTACGAGGACCAGGGCTCGGGCGCGCTGTTGCCCGACGACATCTTGGTGCGCGGCGGCGAAGAAACCACGCCGGCTTCGGTCGCGGCGGGGCTCGATATCGTGTCATGCTCGGGCGATAAGCTGCTCGGCGCCGCGCAGGCGGGCATTATCATGGGTCGTCGCGATCTGGTCCAGGCCTGCGGCGCACATCCGCTCATGCGCGCTCTGCGTCCGGGCAAACTGGCTCTGTCGGCGCTCGAGGCCACGCTGCGTATCTACATGGATGGCGCCGATGTTGCCCATCGCGATATTCCGGTGCTCAGCATGCTTACGCTGCCGCAGGCTCATTTGGAGCGACGTGCCCGTAAGCTGCGCGATCGTATGGTCGCCGGGCTCGAAAAGGCCGGTTGCCCGTGCGTCGTTCAGGTGGAGATCGTCGAGGAATCGTCGACTCCCGGCGGCGGCTCGCTGCCTACCGTCGAGCTGCCCACCATGTGCGTTGCCGTGCGTCTTGTTGACGCGCGCCTGACGGTCGATGCGCTCAAGCGCTCGCTTGTCCAGGACTTCGACACGCCGGTCGTCACGCGAACCTCGCACGATCGCATTTTGTTTGACGTCCGTACGCTCGTGGGTGACCGTGATATCGAGACGGCGGCGTCGACGCTTGCCGCATGCGTTAAGAAGGCGATTGCTCGATGAGTGAGGTTCAGACGCTGGTGGAGTGCCCCGTTATCGTTGGCACGGCGGGCCACGTCGACCACGGTAAGTCGGCACTGATCGAGGCGCTGACCGGCAAGAATCCCGACCGTCTGGAGGTTGAGCGCCGTCGCGGTATGACCGTGGAGCTTGGCTTTGGCGAGCTGGCGCTGCCGAGCGGCAAGATCGTGGGCCTGGTCGACGTGCCGGGCCACGCGCATTACTTGCGCGCCATGGTGCAGGGCGCCACGGGCATCGACGTGGCCGTGCTGGTGGTTTCTGCCGTCGAGGGCGTGATGCCGCAGACCCGCGAGCACGTGCATGTGCTGGAGCTGCTGGGCGTTACGCATATGGTGGTGGCGCTGACGATGTGCGACCTGGCCGATGCCGAGATGACCGAGCTTGCCGAGCTCGATGTCGATGACTTTTTGTCGGGTACCGTGTTTGCGGGCGCGCCGATCGTGCCCGTGTCGTCCAAGACCGGCGCGGGGATCGATGACCTACTGGCTGCGCTTGACGAGCAGGTTGCCGCTTGCTGGGATGCTTGCCGTGCCCGTGCCGAGCTCACCGATGCCGCGCCGCGTCTGCCTATCGACCGCTGCTTTACGATCAAGGGCGTCGGCACCGTCGTGACGGGAACGTTGCACGATGCGCCGGTTGCGGTTGGCGACGAACTGATGGCTTTGCCGGCGCGCACGGTCTGTCGCGTCCGCGGGATCCAAGTGCATGGCGACACGCAGCAGGCGCTGCCCGGTCAGCGCGTGGCGCTCAATTTAGTGGGCGATGGTGTCGCCGCGCTCGATCGCGGTGAGATGCTGGGCGTGGCGGACCGCTTTGGTCAGACGTTGCGCTTTATGATGACGTTCACCTACCTGGGCCGCGAGGGCGCCAAGCCGCGTGTGCTCGAGTCGGGCGCGCGCGTGCATGTGATGGCCGGCACGGCCGAGGTCGTTGGCCGCATCATGCTTTTGGAGGGCGAGGCCCCCATGGCGGTGGGCGAGACCCGTACCGTGCAGGTGCGCTTGGAGGAGCCGCTGCCGCTGCGTGCCGGAGACCATGCCGTGGTGCTGTCGTATTCGCCCATTATGCTCATTGGCGGCGGGCGCGTGCTGCTATCGCGCTGCCGTCGCTCGCGCGAGCTTTCTGCCGGCGAGCTCGCACTGTTTGCGGCGCTTGAGTCCGGCGATATCGCGGGCGGTGTGGGCGCTTGGCTGGCACTGCAGATGCTGCCGGTTACGGCGGTTGATGTTGCCGAGGCTTTGGATCTTGGTGTCGGCGAGGTCGATGCCGCACTGCGCGGGTTGGTGGCGCAGGGCTCCGTTCGCAAGCTTTCCGTGGGTGATGCGGACCACTTGGCGGATGCCGCGGTGCTCGACGCCGCGATGGATGCACTGGCGGCGACCCTGTCAGCCATGCATGCGGCGTCTCCCAAGGAGACGGGCTTTACACCCGGCGCCGTTGCCCATGCTGCGTGGCCTGCCGCTGATGATGGCGTTGCCGCGGCTCTGATTGCCGAGGGCTGCTCGCGTGGCGTGTGTGCCGCCGAGGGTGCCGAGGTATTCGACCCGCACTCCGCTGCCGCCGCGGCGCGTGTGGTGCGAGAGGCCTGCGAACGTATCGTTGCCTTGCTGGACGAAGCCGGCCTCGATGCACCGACGTTGCCCGAAGTGGGCGAGCAGTTGCAGCTCGATCGCGACACCATGACGCGCGCCCTGCGCGAGCTTTCGCTCAACCGTTTCATCGTGAAGGTCGAGCGTGACGTTGCCCTGTCTGCCGCCGCCGAGGCCCATGCGCGTGAGCTCGTCGCCGCCGCCATTGAGGCAGCCGGCGGCGCTGCCACCACGAGCGTGCTGCGTGAGGCTCTGAGTGTGTCGCGCAAACGTGCTATCAGCATCTTGGAGCACCTGGATGCCGTGCGCTTTACGGTGCTCGACAAGGATGCCGGCGGTCTGCGCTCCCTGCGCTAGATCGGCTGCTCGGTTTGGTAAAATACCGCCGCACTTGGGAACGGATGGGCTCCGGTGGGCTCCGCGGTCCTCAAAACCGTTGCGAGGCGTGCAAAACGTCTTGGATGTGTTCGATTCACATACGTTCCCGCCATACGCTACCAGCGCTTTTGTGCTCGCGGTCTTGCTGCGTGCCGCAAAGGCGCTGTTTTGTTTTTGCACGAGCTTTTCGTAGTGCCGCTATTTCGGCGGCGGTATTTAGCTTCGTGCACCGGGTTTCGAGCATGCCGATGGGGGTGTTTTGCCGTATGACTACCGTAAGACGAGCCGATCTTTCTTGTGTCGTCCAGGCGGGCGGGCTGTCCTCGCGCATGGGCTGCGATAAGGCGCGCATGGCGTTTTGCGGCGAGCCGCTCATCGAGCGTGTGCTGGGTCGGCTGGCGCCAGTTGCCGGCGAGTTGGTCGTGACGACTTCGCGTCCCAGCGAGCTTGTCTACCTTGAGGAGCGCACGTTTGGCGGTCTGGTGCCGCGAATAGTGCCGGACCTTGAGGGGCCGGCGGGCGCCATGCGCGGCATCGCGAGTTCGCTGACTGCGGCCCGGCTGCCTCTCGTTGCTATCGTCGCCTGTGATATGCCGTTTGTCTCTTCGAAGCTAATCGGTGCCCTTGCCAGCTGTGTCGAGGCCGAGGCGCTCGACGTGTGCGTGCCGCGCGAGGAGCGGGGGATTGAGCCGCTTTGTGCCGTCTGGCGCCGTGACGCGTGTGCGCCGGTCGCCCAAGAGCTGCTCGCCTGCGACCGTCAGCGCATTCGCTGCCTGATCGACCGGGTGAACGCCGGGTATTTGGACGAGCCTCAGATTGTCGCGGTCGCCGGCTCGACGCTCTGCTTCGAAAACGTCAATACGCCCGAGGAGTTTGCGGCGGCCGAGTTACTCGCCTAGACGATTGGAGTTGCCATGTCTCACGATATTTGCCCCGATACCGGGGAACCTTGCACTTGCGATGGGTCCGAGCCTTGCACCTGCGGCTGTGGCGGCTGTGGACATACGGCCGAGGAAGAGGCAGCGGCGGCTGCGTATCGCGAGTCGCACCGCAAGGCCTCGTCCGGTGATGCCCCTGATCACGAACGCAAGATCATCGTTTCGTTCGATAGCACCTTCGATGTGATGGAATGCGAGCAGCTGTGCCTTGCCGCCGGTGTGCCCGGGCGCATCATGCCGCTGCCCGGCTCCATCACCGCCGGCTGCGGGCTGTGCTGGGCCATGCCGTTCTCGGGCGATGCACTCGCCGCCTTCCGCGCTGCCACCGAAGGCCGCATAACCCCCGCCGACTACCACCAGCTCGTCCTCTAATCACCAAAACCACCACAAAGGTGCCTGTCCCCAATGTGGTGGTTTGGAACATGTGGACGAAACAGGTTTGAAACACGGGTTTTGCGCGTCAGACACTCAAAAACGCTTCTACCTGCATCGTAATCAAAACGAAACATCTGCTCGTCGGCTTATGCGAAACTTTGCTGCAACAGTGCGATATTATCCATACTCGATAAAGTTCGCGGCGCATAGGGTGCCGCGACCAACATTTTTCGTTTCCCATCATTGGAGGAAGCATGAGCTACACGCAGAAAGTTCTCGAAGAGCTCAAGGCCCGCTATCCCGAGCAGCCTGAGTTCATCCAGGCCGCGACCGAGATTCTCGGCACCATCCAGCCGGCGCTCGACGCCCACCCCGAGTACGAGGAGGCCGCCCTGCTGGAGCGCCTCGTCGAGCCCGAGCGCATCGTCATGTTCCGTGTTCCCTGGGTCGACGATCAGGGCAAAGTTCAGGTCAACCGCGGCTATCGCGTCGAGTTCAACTCTGCCATTGGACCCTACAAGGGCGGCCTGCGCTTTAACCCGACGGTCACCCTGGGCATGCTCAAGTTCCTGGGTCTGGAGCAGATCCTCAAGAACAGCCTGACCACCCTTCCCATGGGCGGCGGCAAGGGCGGCTCCGACTTTGACCCCAAGGGCAAGTCCAACAACGAGATCATGCACTTCTGCCAGTCCTTCATGACCGAGCTCTATCGCCACATCGGCCCCAACACCGACGTTCCCGCCGGCGACCTGGGCGTTGGCGGCCGCGAGGTTGCCTACCTGTTCGGTCAGTACAAGCGCCTGACCAACGAGTGGACCGGCGTCCTCACCGGCAAGGGCCTCTCCTTTGGCGGCTCTCTCGCCCGTACCGAGGCCACCGGCTACGGCCTGGTCTACTTTGTGGACGAGTACCTCAAGAGCCGCGGTGACTCCTTCGAGGGCAAGAACGTCGTCGTTCACGGCTCCGGTAACGTCGCTATCTACGCGGTCCAGAAGGTCTCCCAGCTCGGCGGCAAGGTGCTCGCCTGCTCCGATACCCACGGCTGGGTCGAGGATCCCGACGGGATCGACTACACCGTGCTCGAGCACATCTACAACAAGAAGCGCTCCGGCCACGACAAGGGCGTTACGCTCGCTATGTACGTCGACGAGAAGCCCAACGCCGTGTGGCACGAGGGCGACGGCCGCGGCGTGTGGCAGCTTCCCTGCGACATCGCGCTGCCCTGCGCTCGCGAGAACACGCTGCTGCTCGAGGACGCCCAGGCGCTCGTCGCCAACGGCTGCAAGGTGGTCGGCGAGGGCGCGAACATGCCCACGACCATCGAGGCCACGACTTACTTCCAGGAGAACGGCGTTGCCTTTATGCCTGGTAAGGCTGCCAACGCCGGCGGCGTGCTCGTGTCTGGCCTGGAGATGAGCCAGAACGCCGAGCACCTGTCCTGGACCTTCGAGGAGGTCGACGGCAAGCTCGAGCAGCTCATGCGCGGCATGTTCCACAACGTGGACGACACCGCCAAGGAGTATGGCCAGGAGGGCAACTTTGTCATGGGCGCCAACATCGCCGGCTTCCTGAAGGTCGCCGACGCCATGCTCGCCCAGGGCGTCTGCTAAACCCTGCCTGACATAGCATTAATGAGGCTCTCGGCTCAACGCTGGGAGCCTTTTTTGATCCGAAGGGGACGGAGGAAAACGGATCATTTTGTCTCGGCATGAGTTGCGGCCCCTCGTTTGGTACACTTAAAAGTACTGGACAAGTGGAGAGATGGGGGAGAACGTGCTCAAGTTCGGTACCTACGTCCGTGTTGGAAACGCGGCCGAAGCCTATGAGCTCTTACAGAAGAACCGCAACAACAAGATTGTGGGCGGCGGCATCTGGATGCGCCTGGGTTCGCGTCGCGTGGCGACGGCGATTGACCTTTCGGCCTGCGGACTCGATCAGATCGAGGAGACCGAGACAGAGTTTCGCATCGGTGCCATGTGCACCTTGCGCCAGCTCGAGCGCCATACCGAGCTCAACGCGCTTGTCAACCATGTCTTTGAGTTTGCCGTCCACGATATCGTGGGCGTGCAGCTGCGCAACACCGCCACGGTGGGCGGCAGCATCTACGGTCGCTTTGGCTTCTCTGACGTTCTCTCCGCCTTCCTCGCGCTCGATTCGTACGTTGAGCTGACGGGCGCCGGCCGCGTGCCGCTCGCCGAGTTTGTGGACATGGGCTACATGCGCGACGTGATCGAGCACGTGGTGGTCGTTAAGCACGATTACCGTGCGAGCTACGAGGCCGTGCGAAAGGCCGCGACCGACTTCCCCTCCTTAAACGTCACCGCCGCCTGGTGGGACAACAGCTGGCATGTCACCGTGGGCGCCCGTCCGCTGCGCGCGACCCTGCTGCAGGGCGAGGCGTGCGGCCTGGTGAGCGAGCAGCCTTCCGAGGACGAGCTGCGCGCCCTGGCCGCGTCCGTGCGTGCCCTGAGCTACGGCACCAATATGTGGGGCTCGGCCGAGTATCGCCGTCGCATCTCGGCCCCGCTCGCCGTCCAGGCCGTGCGCCGCGCCGCCGGTATTGAGCTTTCGGCCGCGCTTGCCCGCGAGCTCGAGACCGTGCAGATCCCCAAGTTTGCCACGGACGAGTATTCCTGCCGCCGCGTGCCCGGCGTCGATTCTAGCGAGGTGCGCTAATGGCTGCCAAACTCATCGATCTTTCCTTTACGCTCAACGGCCGCAAGGTCAAGGTTCAGATTGCCCCCGACACCATGCTCTTTGCGCTGCTGCGTGAGCAGGGTTGCGCGTCGGTGCGCTGTGCCTGCGAAACCACCAACTGCGGCCTGTGCACGGTGTGGCTCGACGGCGACCCGGTGCTGAGCTGCTCGGTTCCCGCCGCGCGCGTCGAGGGCCGCTCCATCACCACGCTCGAGGGGCTCAAAGCCGAGTCCGAGGCGCTCGCCCGCGCAATGGCTGCCGAAGGCGCCGAGCAGTGCGGTTTTTGCGCCCCCGGCCTTATCATGAACGTGCTGGCGCTCGCTCGCGCCGCCAAGGAGGATCCGAGCCTTGTCGCCACGCGCGAGGAGCTCTCGCGCCAGCTGGCCGGCAACCTCTGCCGTTGCAGCGGCTACGAGAGCCAGCTGCGCGCCATCGTGCGCTTCCTTAACGAGTCCGGCGTGCAGGTGGGCTTTGAGATGCCCGAGCTGCCCATCAACGACACCAGCTGCGACGGTGTTTCCTACAAGCAGATCACCCACAAGCAGCCCAAGAAGGACTCGAAGGCCCTGCTCGAGGGCCGTCCCGTCTACACGGGCGACCTTGTGCCCGCCGGCGCCCTGATCGTCAAGCTCAAGCGCAGCCCGTATGCCCGTGCCAAGATCCGCTCCATCGATACGTCGCGCGCCCTGAAGGTGCCCGGCGTGGTGGGCGTCTACACCTACGAGGACGTGCCCAAGCGCCGCTTTACCATCGCCGGCCAGAGCTATCCGCAGCCGAGTCCCTACGACCGCCTGATCCTCGAGAACCTGGTGCGCTACCAAAACGAAGAGGTGGCGATCGTCGCCGCCGAAACTGAGGAGGCCGCCGACAAGGCGCTCAAGCTCATCAAGGTCGACTATGAGGTGCTCGAGCCGCTGCTCGACTTTACCCAGGCGCTCGATAATGACATCGTGGTCCACCCCGAGGGCGACGTGACCTTTATGTTCCCGCAGGGCGGTGATGTCCCGCGCAACCTGGTGTGCAGCGGTACGAGCGACTTTGGCGACTTGGACGAGGCCTTCGCCCAGAGCGACATCGTCTTCACCCGCACCTATACCAGCCAGGCCACGCAGACCGCGCCCATGGAAACCTTCCGTGCTTTCGCGACGACCGACGCGTTCGGCCGCATTTCGGTGACCACCTCGACGCAGGTGCCCTTCCACGTGCGCCGCATGGTCGCGCAGTCGCTCGACATCCCGCAGTCGCAGGTGCAAGTCATCAAGCCGCGCATCGGTGGCGGCTTTGGCTCCAAGCAGACGGGCTGCTGCGAGATCTTCGTGGCGTTCGTCACCCAGCAGACCGGCCGTCCGAGCTATTGCTGCTACACCCGTGAGGAGACCATCACCGCGGGCAACTCTCGCCACCAGATGCAGATGACCGTTAAGCTGGGCGCCATGAACGACGGCACCATCACGGCCATCGACCTGCATACGTTGTCCAACGCCGGCGCGTACGGCGAGCACGCCACCACGACGATTGGCCTCTCGGGCCACAAGAGCTTGCCCATCTACAACCATGTGAAGGCGAGCCGCTTTAGCTGGGATGCCGTCTACACCAACACCAACCGCGGCGGCGCGTATCGCGGCTACGGTGCAACCCAGGGCCAGTTTGCCGTGGAGAGTGCCGTCAACGAGCTCGCCGACATGCTGCATATGGACTCCGCCGACTTGCGCCTCAAGAATATGGTGCGCGAGGGCGAGATTATGCCGCAGTACTACAACGAGAGGCTCAACGCCTGCGCGCTCGACCGTTGCCTGCTGCGCGCGATGGACATGATCGGCTGGCGCGACAAGCCGCTGGCCGTCGACCTGGGCGACCGCGTGCGTGCTCTGGGCTGTGCGCTCACCATGCAGGGCTCGGGCATTTCCAACGTGGACATCGCCGGCATCGACATGCGCCTGGAAGAGGACGGCTTCATTACCATCGGTACCGGCGCCACCGATAACGGCATGGGCGTCGACACGATTCTGGCGCAGATTGCCGCCGAGGAGCTGGGCGTGGAGAGTTCGCTGATCGTGGTGCGCGGCGTGGACACCGACGTGTCGCCGTTTGACGCCGGCTCGTATGCGAGCTCGGGTACGTACGTGACGGGCCTTGCGGCCAAAAACGCCGCGACCGAGCTGCGCGAGAAGATCTGCGCCAAGGCCGCCCAGATGTGGGACGCGGATGCCACCGATGTGGTCTTTGATGGTCAGTACGTGCGACTGTCCGACGAGCGTGCCGCGCGCGAGCAGAACCGCTACCTCACGCTGCGCGACTTTGCCAACCTGTGCGTCAAGAACATCGCGGGCGGAGACGCTCTCACTTCGCATGCTTCTGCCTGCCTGCCAGTTTCGCCTCCGCCGTTTATGGCCGGCATTGCCGAGGTCGAGGTCGACAAGGCCACCGGCAAGGTGACTGTTGTGGATTACGTGGCGGCTGTGGACTGCGGCACCGTGATCAACGAGGCGCTCGCGCGCGTCCAGGCCGAGGGCGGCATTGCCCAGGGCATCGGCCACGCGCTCTACGAGATTGTCGAGCACGACGACCGCGGCCGTCTGCGCACCGGCAACTTTATGAGCTACAAGCTGCCCACGCGCCTGGATATCGGCAGCATTCGCGTGGCCTTTGAGCCGAGTTACGAGCCGACGGGCCCGTTTGGTGCCAAGTCGATTGGCGAGGTCGTCATCAACACGCCGCTCGCCGCCGTTGCCTCGGCCGTGGCGCACGCCACCGGCCACCAGGTCCGCTCGCTGCCCATCACGCCCGAGAAGGCCCTGCTGGGGGAGTAGACGAGCTGGGGGTAGCTAATTTGGGACGGGGCCATTTTAGCTACCCCAGCCGTTAATTGGCCAACCATTCGCGCTATCAGCCGGGGTAGCTAAAATAGCCCCGTCCCAAATTAGCTACCCTTCCCTCCGATGGGCACTCGTGGTGAGGTCGTGAGCTTGTAAAAGGTGTGCGTGCGCTTGCCGTTCGTATCTGCTATCATTCCTAGTCTGTGCGCTCATGCGGGCGTGGCGGAATTGGTAGACGCGCCAGATTTAGGTTCTGGTGGGATTCCCGTGAAGGTTCGAGTCCTTTCGCCCGCACCATCGCACCTGCGTCGGCCCCGGCCGTCGCGACACTTTGTTGCATAAAGGTACCAGCACCTCAGATAAGCTGGGCAGTATGAGGAGGAACGTGTTGAACATCACCGCTTCTGACGTCAAGGACGCCAAGCTCACCGCTACGGTCACCATCCCGGCCGCCGACGTCGACGCCGCGATCAAGAAGGCCTACAAGGACACCGCCAAGAAGTACCGCTTCCCGGGCTTCCGCGCTGGCAAGGCTCCCCGTCCGGTCATCGACTCCGCACTTGGCGCCGAGGCTACCCTCGCTCAGGCCACCAACGACCTGATCGCCGCCAACGAGCCCGCCGTCCTCAACGAGCTGGACATCGTCCCCACCAAGAACGGTGACTACAAGGAGCTCGACCTCGCCAAGGATCACGAGGACTACACCTACACCGTCGAGTTCTCCCTGCGTCCCGCCGCTGAGCTCTCCTCCTTCGACGCCGTCGAGATCGAGATGCCCCCCGCGGAGGTCACCGAGTCCGGGATCAACAACCAGGTTGAGATGCTCCTCAACTACCGTGCCACCTTCGAGGACGTTGAGGGTCGCGCCGTCGAGGCCGAGGACTACGTCACCGTCGACCTCAAGGCCGTCGAGAACGCCGACAGCTTTGCCGCCGAGGGCCGCATGCTCATCGCCGGTAGCGACAGCAACCCCAAGGAGTTCAACGAGGCCCTGATCGGCGCTAACGTTGACGACGTCAAGACCGTCACCTGGACCGACGAGGTCGAGGAGGGCGAGGAGGCCGAGACTCACACCGTCGAGGTCACCGTCAAGGGCATCAAGGTCCGCAACACCCCCGAGCTCACCGACGAGCTCGTCAAGTCCGACTTTGGCTTCGACAGCATCGACGCCATGCGCGACGCCATCAAGCTCGAGATCGAGCAGGACAAGGCTTCCCGCCTCCCGGCCGAGAAAGAGAACCGTTGCGTCGCCGCCCTCGCCGAGCGTCTGCAGCTCGACGAGATGGACGCCGACTACGAGCAGTCCGTCTTTGAGGAGCTTGGCCAGAACTTCCTGTCCAACCTCGCTGCCCGCGGCATGACCCTGGACACCTGGCTGCCCGCTTCCGGCCTGACCATGGAGCAGTTCATCGGCGACCTGCACAAGCAGGCCAACGACGTTGCCCGTGAGTCCCTGGCTCTCGACGCCCTCGCCCGCGAGCTCAAGATTGAGGTCACCGAGGACGACGTCAACGCTGAGTTCGAGAAGGCTGGCGTCAAGGACGTCGAGGCTTCCAAGGCCGAGTTCATCGCCGATGGCCGCATGCCTGCCGTCCGCGAGTCCATCCGCCGCTCCAAGGCCGTCGACCACCTGGTCGAGAACGCCAAGGTGACCGAGGTCGACGAGACCGCCAAGGACGCCGAGTAATTCTCGCCACCTTGCCCGCGAGCGCATGCACGCGCCCGTGATGGGGTAAAGTTATACACCGGTTATCCGGTTGCTTCGTACGGTGCCAGCCAATGCATAGCATGCGGGCACCGTACGTTTATCTAGAACCAATTTGGTCCGCAAGAGAGAAATGGAGACGCGTATGATCGCTAAGTTCGATTCCGCCCTCGTGCCATACGTTATCGAGCAGACGCCGCGCGGCGAGCGCAGCTACGATATCTATTCGCGCCTGCTCAACGACCGCATCATCTTCTTGGGCGAGGAGATCAACTCCGTCAGCGCCAACCTGGTCGTTGCCCAGCTGCTGCATCTTGAGAGCCAGGATGCCGAGAAGGATATCTCGCTCTACATCAATTCGCCCGGTGGCGAGGTCTACTCCGGCCTGGCGATTCTTGACACCATGAACTTCATCAAGCCGCAGGTTTCCACCATCTGCGTCGGTATGGCCGCGTCCATGGCCGCCGTGCTGCTTTCGGCCGGCGCTAAGGGCAAGCGCTTCTGCCTGCCGCACTCCAAGGTCATGATTCACCAGCCCAGCGGCGGTGCCCAGGGCCAGCAGACCGAGATCGAGATCGTTGCCGAGGAGATCAAGAAGACTCGCCGCGAGCTCAACCAGATCTTGTCCGACGCCTCGGGTCAGCCCATCGAGAAGGTCCAGGCCGATACCGAGCGCGACAACTACCTGACCGCTGCCGAGGCCCTCGACTACGGCCTGATCGACCGCATCGTCACCTCGCGCGATCTCGCCGCGAAGGACGCCTAGGATGGCCGGTAACATGCAGGACAACTTCGATGAGAACGGCAACCCCATCCGCTGCTCCTTCTGCGGAAAAGAGCAGGGCCAGGTCCGTCGCCTCGTAAAGGGCCCGACTAACATCTTTATCTGTGACGAGTGCGTCGCCGCCTGTTCCGAGATTCTGGAGGAGTCGCTGGCTTCGGACTTTATGGACGCTGCCCGCAACGGCAAGCTGCCGGGCTTCCTCAACGACCACGGTCAGGCTGCATCCCAGCCCGCCGTGGACCCCGAGACCGAGGGCTTTGAGCTTGAGGACGACCGCCAGGTCATCACGCACGTGCCGACGCCGCACGAAATCTATGACGAGCTTTCGGCCTATGTTATGGGTCAGGAGGACGCCAAGCGCGCCATGTCGGTGGCCGTGTACAACCACTATCGCCGCGTGATCGAGGGCGGCGCCGCGGTGTCTGCCTTTGACGACGGCATGGGCTCGCAGTTCGACGACGGCATGGACGAGGTAGAGCTCGCCAAGTCCAACATCCTGCTGCTCGGTCCCACCGGTACCGGCAAGACCCTGCTCGCCCAGACGCTTGCGCGCATCCTCGAGGTGCCGTTTGCCATCGCCGATGCCACCGCACTCACCGAGGCCGGCTATGTGGGCGAGGACGTGGAGAACATCCTGCTCAAGCTCATCAATGCTGCCGATGGTGACATTGAACGCGCTCAGGTGGGCATCATCTACGTGGACGAGATCGACAAGATCGCCCGCAAGGCCGAGAACCTCTCCATTACCCGCGATGTTTCGGGCGAGGGCGTTCAGCAGGCACTGCTTAAGATTCTTGAGGGCACGGTGGCAAGCGTTCCGCCCACCGGCGGCCGCAAGCATCCCCAGCAGGAGCTGCTACAGATTGACACGACCAACATCCTGTTCATCTGCGGTGGTGCCTTTGTGGGTCTGGACAAGATCATCGCCGATCGCGTGGGCAACAAGGGCGTGGGCTTTAACTCCGAGATCGCCGGCCCCACCTCGGTCGACGAGAACGATCTGCTGCGTCAGGTGCTCCCGCAGGACCTCAACGCCTTTGGCATGATTCCCGAGTTCGTGGGCCGCACGCCCGTCGTCACCCAGACGCAGGCGCTGGACGAGGACGACCTGGTGTCGATTCTGACCGAGCCCAAGAACGCTGTGGTGCGTCAGTACCGCAAGATGTTCCAGCTCGAGGACGTTGAACTTGAGTTTGAGGATGCCGCCCTGCATGAGATCGCCCGCATGGCGCTTGCCCGCAAGACCGGCGCCCGCGGCCTGCGCTCCATCTGCGAGGACGTGCTGCAGCAGACGATGTTCGACCTCCCCAGCGAGGAGGGTGTTGCCAAGGTCGTCGTGACCGAAGCCTCCGTAAAGGGCGAAGAACAGCCCCAACGCATCTATGGGTAAATAGAGTCCGTTCAGTTCCCGCGGCAACCACCGCGGGAACTGCCATTTAGGGACAGGTTTTTTTGGTCGGTTTTATATGGGTGAACGTCATTCTGCCTGATAAAACCCGCCAAAATAAACCTGTCCCTTTTTGGTAGGTATGCCTGTGCTATTCTGTGAGATTGTCAAGTTAGTACCTTCAGACTGAAGTAATCGATACCTAAGGCGTGTTCGCCTGCTTGGTTTTCGTAGATTCCGCACGAGCCGAAGAGCACTAAATGTGCTCTTCGTGCGAGCCAGGACCTGACCGAGCGAAAACCAAGCAGGCGAACACGCCGACGGGCAAGGGAGAGATATATGGAAGAAATGCCCAAGAACTACGATCCGTCGACCAACGAGCCGGCGATCCTGCAGAAGTGGCTCGACGGCGGCTACTACAAGCGCCGTGAGGGCGTGGGCGACTGCACCGTCACCATTCCGCCTCCCAACGTGACCGGCAAGCTCCACATGGGCCACGCCACCGACGACTCCATCCAGGACGCCATCATCCGCATGGCCCGCATGCGCGGCAAGTCCACGCGCTGGGTGCTGGGTACCGACCACGCCGGTATCGCCACGCAGACTAAGGTCGACAAGAAGCTCAAGAGTGAGGGCATCAGCCGCCTGGAGATCGGCCGCGACAAGTTTGTCGACGCTTGCTGGGATTGGACCCACGAGTACGGCGGCATCATCGTCGAGCAGATCAAGCGTATGGGCTGCTCTGTCGACTTTGATAACGAGCGCTTTACCATGGACGAGGACTACGCGCAGGCCGTGCGTAAGGTCTTTTGCGACTGGTACCACGACGGCCTGATCTACCGCGGCAAGCGCATCGTCAACTGGTGCCCCAACTGCACCACCGCCATCTCGGACGACGAGGCCGAGTATAAGGACGAAAAGGGCCACCTGTGGCACCTGCGCTACCCGCTGACCGAGCCGGTTAACGGCCAGGACTACATCGTCGTCGCCACCACGCGCCCCGAGACTATGCTCGGCGACACGGGCGTCGCCGTCTCCCCGAAGGATCCCGAGAAGGCCGCCTTTGTGGGCAAGACCGTCATGCTGCCGATCGTCAACCGCGAGATCCCCATCTTTGAGGATTGGCACGTCGACGCCAACTTCGGCTCCGGCTTTGTTAAGGTCACCCCGGCCCACGACCCCAATGACTATGCCATGGGTCAGGCCCACGACCTGCCGCAGATCAACATCTTCGATGAGCATGCGGTGGTCGTCGAGGGCTACGGCGAGTTCACCGGCATGAACCGCGACGAGTGCCGCGAGGCTGTCATCAAGTGGTTCGAGGAGCACGACCTGCTCGACCACGTCGAGGAGCATGATCACTCCGTCATGCACTGCTACCGTTGCGACGCCGCCCTGGAGCCGTGGCTGTCCGAGCAGTGGTTTGTCGCTGTCGATAAGCTTAAGGGGCCGGCGCTCGACGCCGTCAACTCCGGCAAGGTCACCTTCCATCCCGCGCGCTGGACGCAGACCTACACCACCTGGATGGAGAACCTCAAGGACTGGTGCATCAGCCGTCAGCTTTGGTGGGGTCACCGCATCCCTGTGTTCTACTGCGAGGACTGCGGCTGGGAGGATGCCCTGACCGAGGACACCGATGTGTGCCCCAAGTGCGGTGGCCACCACGTCCATCAGGACGAGAACGTGCTGGACACCTGGTTTAGCTCGCAGCTGTGGACCTTCGCCACGCAGGGCTGGCCGCAAAAGCCGGAGCTGCTCGAGGGCCATCATCCTACGACGGCGCTCGTCACCGCACGCGACATCATCGCGCTGTGGGTCGCCCGCATGGTCATGAGCTCGCTGTACTTCCTGGACGAGGTGCCGTTTAAGGACGTCGTCATCTACCCGACGATTCTGGCCAAGGACGGCAGTCGCATGTCCAAGTCCAAGGGCAACGGCGTTGACCCCATGGACCTCATTGGAATGTACGGCGCCGACGCCATGCGTTACAACCTGCTCACGCTGTGCACCAACAACCAGGACGTCAAGTTCGACGCGAACATCGATAAGAAGACCAAGAAGCTTATCGACAGCCCGCGTACCGACCAGGCCAAGAGCTTTGTGACCAAGATCTGGAACGCCAGCCGCTTCCTGCTCATGAACATGGAGGGCTACACGCCTGGCGAGCCCGTCGTTGAGACGCCGGCCGACGCTTGGATGTTCAGCCGCCTGGCCAAGGCTGTGAAGATGGTCACCGAGGGTATTGAGAACTACACCTTTGGCGACATGGCCCGCGGCGTGCAGCAGTTCTTCTGGAACGAGGTCTGCGACTGGTACGTCGAGGTCACCAAGGCCCGCCTGAAGGGCGAGGGCCGTCTGCAGGCGCAGCGCAACCTGATCTTTGTGCTCGACACCTCCATTCGCCTGATGCACCCGCTTATGCCGTTCGTTACCGAGGAGATTTGGGACAACATGCCGGCGAGTGTGCTCGACCTGGACGCCGAGGGCAACGTGGACCGCGCCGAGGCGCTCATGATCGCCAAGTGGCCGGAGCCCGCCGACTACGTCAAGTACGTCGACGAGCCCGCCGAGCGCGCGTTTGAGCTGTGCCGCGCCGTCGTTTCCGCCGCTCGCGCCACGCGTTCGCGTTATCGCTTGAGCCCCAAGGCTGAGCTCGACGTGGTCGTGCGCGCCGGTGCCGAGGATATCGAGAAGCTCGAGAGCCTGCGCTCCACGATTGAGCCGCTGGCCAACACCGCCTCGCTGGTCATGGGTACCGACGTCGAGAAGCCGGCTGCGAGCATTGCCGTGGTCGATAGCGGCGTCGAGGTCTTTGTGGTGCTCGAGGGCAAGGTTGATCTTTCGGCCGAGAAGGCGCGCCTGGAGAAGGAGATCGCCGCTGCCCAGAAGGAGCTTGCCGGCTGCGAGAAGACGCTCGCCAACGAGGGCTTTGTGGCCAAGGCCGCGCCTGCGGTGGTTCAGAAGAAGAGGGACCGTGCAGCTGAGCTCAAGGAGATCCTGGCGGCGCTGACTGCTCAGGTTGCTGACTTCTCGTAGATCTTACTGAGGGGCGCGTCCCGACGCTTTGCTCGCTACTGCGGACAGTCCTGCGCAAGACGGACAGCACATTAAGTGCTGTCCTTTGCGTGCGGAACTTGTATCGAGCAAAGCGTCGGGCCGCTCCTTGTGCGGTTACGTGGTTGTTTGCATCTGGCGCGTTTGGGCCACTGGGTTGTGGCCTTGATCTCGCTGCAAGCGGGGTTTGGCTGATATTTTGAATGGGAGGGGCTCGTTGTTGCTTACGGGCCTCTTTTTATGTTGAGGGGACTTTGGTTATGGCGAAGCGTTCTGGGTTGTATTCGGTTCCGTTTGAGGTTCCGGAGCTTTCTTTTGATGAGGCTGTTGCACTTGCGGCCGATACGGGCAAGATTGCGCGCTATTCTACGCCGCTGCTCGAGACCGTCGTTGAGATGCTCGATGAGCTTGGTCGTCCTGACGAGTTTTATGATTGCGTCCAGATCGCCGGAACCAATGGAAAGACATCGACGACGCGGTTCTCGGCTGCCATTTTGCGTGGTGAGGGCCTTAAGACGGCGCTCTTTACGTCGCCTCATCTGGTGCGTTATCCCGAGCGCATGGAGATTGACGGCAAGGTCGTCTCGGACGAGGTCTTTGCCCACGGTGTCTCCGCGGCGTATGAGGCAGGTCGTCGTCTCAACGCGCGTCGTGAGGCGGCAGGCAAGGAGCTCCGTGCTATTACGCCCTTCGATCTTTTGTCCGTGGCTGGACTGACCATGTTTGCCGAGGCTTGCGTGGACGTGGCCGTGCTCGAGGTCGGCATGGGTGGACGTTGGGACGCTACGAGTGCGACTGATCCCGTTGCCGTTGCCATTACGGGCATCGGACTCGACCATATGAAGGTCCTTGGCGATACCCTCGAGGCCATTGCGGGGGAGAAGGCCGCGGTTATTAAGCCTGGGCGCTTGGTTGTTTTGGGCGAGGGTACGCACGAGGCGAGTGTTCAGCGCGTGATGGATGCGCGTTGTCGCGAGTGCGGCGTTGTTCCGCTCGTGGTGAATCATGTCACGACCAAGGTGCCGGCGCATGTGGGCGATACGGTGGAGTTTAGCTGTACCACATCGCGTGCGATTTACACATCGAGCATGGTCAAGCCGGCGTATCAGCCGCAGAATGCCGCGTGCGCGATTATGCTGTGCGAGGGGTATCTGGGCCGCGAGCTCGATCACGACAAGCTCGATGCTTCGCTTATGGGTTGCCCCACGCCGGGCCGATTTGATGTTCTGGGAACTGATCCGCTCAAGCTGATCGACGCCTGCCATAACCCTCAGAGCTGCGAGAACTTTGTGAGCGCGCTGGACGAGATCGATCCGTGCGTGGAGAATCGCCCCACGCTGCTGTGCGCCGCGCTGGCCGACAAGGACGTGGCGGGCATTGTCGATGTGTTGATCCCGGCCTTTCCGCGCGTGGTCGTGACCCAGACCGATTCCGATCGCGCCCTACCGGCAGGGGAGCTCGCTGCCCTCGTTGATGCCGATAAGCTCGCGGGTGTATACCCGAGCGTTTCCGAGGCCCTCGCTGCCTTCGATGCGGCCAACGAGGCCTTCGTAGCAGCCGGCACCATTACCCTAGCCGGCGAAGTAGCCGCCCTGCTGCGCTAACCCATCCCCTCATCAGTTGCGGTGAAATAGTTCCTGTTTTTGGGTTCTAGCAGCCCATCCAGGAACTATTCCACCGCAACTTAGTTTGGGGGCTTGGGGACCAGGCTAGTCCAGGCGGACCGGATCGTGGGGGTAGGCGTTGAGAATCTCGACGCCGTTCTCGGTCACCAGGGCTAGGTCCTCGATGCGGACGCCGGTGCGGCCGGGGAGGTAGATGCCCGGCTCGATGGAGAAGGTCATGCCTGGCTCGACAACCTGCTCGTTGACGAGCGAGACGTCGCCCGGCTCGTGGTCCTGAAGACCGATCGAGTGACCCAGGCGATGTGTGAAGTACTTTCCGTAGCCGGCGTCCTCAATCACGTCGCGCGCGGCGCGATCCAGGTCGCACATGTGCGCGCCCGGCGCGATGAGCGCCTCGGCGGCCTCGTTGGCGCGACGCACGATGTCGTAGATGCGCACGGTCTCCTCGTCCGGTTCGCCCCAAAAGAACGTGCGCGTCATGTCCGAGCAGTAGCTGCGATAGCGGCCGCCAATGTCGAACAACACCACGTCGCCGTGCTTGAGCACGGTGCCGTCGGGCTCGTGATGCGGATCGCCGGCGTTGGCACCAAAGCTCACGATGGGCGGAAAGCTAAAGCCCTCGCAGCCGTGCTTGCGGTACAGGCCGAGCATCTGGTCGGCAATCTCGCGCTCCGTCACACCCTCGTGAACGAGCGTGATAGCGTCGGCCATCACGGCGTCGTTGGCGGCCGAGGACACGCGCATGAGCTCCTGCTCGGCAGCGTCCTTGTAGGTGCGTGCTGCGGTGACGGCAAAGTCGCCCAGGAAGAACTCGCTCGCGGCATGGCGATCCATGAGGGGCATCAAAAATCCGGAGCGCATGACGGTGTCGATGCCGAGTGGCTTGGTCGGATCGACCTCGCGTGCGATAGCATCGGCCACGTTGTCGGTATCGGTGTGGTAGGCGACACGGGCATTGTCGTACTCGGGCAGCTGGTGCAGCGCGTTGACCAGGATAACCGGCTCGGCATCGCGCACGAGCAGCACGCCGCAAAAACGCTCGAACATATCGGCATAAAAGCCGGTCAGGTAATAGATCGACCACGGGTCATTTACGAGCAGCTGTGCGCCGGGGTGCTGAGCCTCGAGCGCATCGAGCACGCGCGCCACACGCTGGTCATCGACATGTGCCATGAAACATCCTTTCGCTAGTGTGCCACCATGGTATCCCATACGTACCCACCTGAGTTGCGGTGAAAGTAGTCAAAAAGCCTTGTGCCGTATTAGCAGGTTTTCAAAACTATGTCGGATTACGGGGCTGGATTGGGTTTGCCCGACCATGGCTGAAATGGCGAAAATAAAACCGCAGGTAGAGAGCTTGCTGAAATTCTGAAATTGGCGGTATGGATAGGGGTTCTTGATTCAGCCCCGTAAACCGGCATAGTTTTGAAATGGCACCAATATGGCAACAGCCTTAAATCTGATCCAAAAGAAAGTTGCGGTGGAATAGTTCCTGGGTGCCGGGGTTGGGCGGAAATCAGGAACTATTTCACCGCAACTGAGGAGGGGACGGGTGGATGGTGGGGTAGCTTAAAGAGCCCCGTCCCAAAATGACTACTTTGGCTTATTCGATGTCCATGCTGGCGACTAGGTTGATGTTGGTGTCTAGGAGGTTGGGGAGGATTACGTCGCCCATGTGGATGGGGGCGTTGACGACTAGGCCTCGGATGAGGTCCATGGCTTGGGCGTGGAGTGCCAGCGGGATGGCTTCGGCCGTGCGCACAGGCAGAAGCGCTTCGTCGCCGCCGGAGACGGCTACGGTGGTGGTGAGTACTCGCATGGGGCAGGTGAGCTCCTGATGCGCGAACTTATCGCCGCGTGGGCAGCTGTTGCCGGTCACGCGGCGCACCTCCGCCACGTTGCCGTTGACATCGCGCTCGATTTCTACGGTCAGGAGGCATTCAGACGGGCAGGTGGTGCAGTTGAACTGCAGCATCTCGATTACGGTATTGCTCATGCTTTAAGCCTCCTCTACGGGGTCGACGGACAGGACGATTTCGCTGGATCCAAGGTCGAGTGCTCGCTGAATCACCTTTGCCGGCACTGGGAAGCTTTCCATAACGCTTGGCTTAAACGGACGGACTTTGCCAGCAAATAATTCTTCGCCGTTAGCCAAGATGCGCACTCGAGCGGCGTCGACTGGCCTGCGCACGCGGAAGTTGACCTTGGTGAGCGCCACGGCCGTGATGCGTCCCGGAAGCGCGTAGCCGGCAATGCCGGCGGGGGAGACCGTGAGCTCGCAATCCGCGACCGCAGCGTTCGCCCCGGCATCTGCGCTGTCACCCAGCGCCCACGCCGCCGCAGCCGCGCCGGCGCGTTCGGACTCGGTCGTCACGTTGTCGGCCAGATCGTGCACGTGCAGCACATTGCCGCAGGCAAAGATGCCCGGCACGCCCGTCTGCAGGCTCTGGTCCACCACGGCGCCGCGCGTGCGGGGGTTCAGCTCCACGCCCGCGCCCACCGAAAGCTCGTTCTCGGGAATCAAGCCCACCGAAAGCAGCAGCGTGTCGCACGGAACGATGCGCTCGGTCCCCGGAATGGGCGCCAGGTGTTCGTCGACCTGGCTGACTTCGACGGCCTCCACTCGGTCGTGCCCGATTACGCGCGTGACCGTGGTCGACAGATGCAGTGGAATGCCAAAATCGTCCAGGCAGTTCTTCACGTTGCGGCGCAGGCCGTTGGCGTACGGCATGAGCTCGTACACGCCCTCGACGGAAATCCCCTCGAGCGTGCAACGGCGCGCCATGATCAGCCCGATGTCGCCCGAGCCCAAAATGACCGCGCGCGAGCCGGGTTTGAGGTTTTCGATATTGATGTACCGCTGCGCCAGGCCGGCCGTAAACACGCCGGCTGGACGGCTGCCGGGAATCTTGATCTCGCTGCGGGTGCGCTCGCGGCAACCCATGGCAAGGACGACGGCACGTCCGGTGAGTTGCAACATTCCGGCGGGATTCATGAGCGTGACGGTGTGGACCGCGGCGTCACCCACGTCCGGTGCAGCCGAGCCACCGTCAATCCCAATTACCATGCTGTCCAAGAACAGCGCGATGTCGGTCTCGCGTACCTGGTCGATAAACCGCTGCGCATACTCGGGGCCGGTGAGCTCCTGCTTAAAGTGCGACAGGCCAAAGCCTGGGTGGATGCACTGGCGGAGAATTCCGCCCAGGTGCCGTTCGCGCTCCACGATGGCCACGCGTGCGCCGGCCTTGTGCGCGGCGAGTACGGCCGCCATGCCGGCGGGTCCGCCGCCGATAACGACCACGTCGAAAGCCTGCGACGGCACGGCACCGCCGCTGCAGCTCGCACCCGACACAGCGCCCATCTCGATATCCGTCGGCATCCTAGCGCACCCCCTTCAAAGGTCCCTCAACCAGCCAAGAGCCCGCGTCCTCCAGCAGCACCTCGCTGGGTTTGCAGCCCAGCTCGCGCGCCAGAATCGACACCACGCGGCTCTGGCAAAAACCGCTCTGGCACCGACCCATGCCGGCACGGCAGCGGCGCTTGACGCCCTCGACCGAAACCGCACCCGGCTGACGTCGAATCGCAGCCACAATCTCGGCCTCGGGCACCGTCTCGCAGCGGCAGACGATCTGTCCCCACGCGGGGTCGGACTCGATCAGCTCCTCCTTGCGCGCAAGCGACGCTCGATCAAAGTCGTCCGGCGCGTGGCGAATCGGTTCCCAATCGGCCCGCTCGTGCAAAGTCACACCAGCATCGCGCAGCGCCTGTTCCATGCGCTCGGCAATGGCCGGGGCGCTCGCCACGCCCGGCGACTGAATGCCCGCCGCTTGAAACAGCCCCGGCACCACAGCCGACTGCCCAATAAAGAAGTCGTTCGTCCCCTTAATGACCGGACGCCCGCCGGCAAACGCGCGCACCACGCAGCGCGTGTCCAGATCGGGTACCAACTTGAGCGCGCCGGCTAGCAGCGCGTTCACATCGCTCGCATAGGTCTGCGTGTCGCCCGGCTCGCGCACGGCGGCCGTGGCGGTGATCACGGTATTGCCATGCACAGTGCCCGTTACGATGACGCCCTTCGACACCGGCGTCGGCACGGGGTAGAGGGGCATCAGCGCCCGTGGCTCCTTGTCCAGCACCACGATGTTGCCCTGGCGCCAGACCATTTGGAATTCCTCGGCGCCAGCCATATGCGAGATATCCGCGGCACCGTTGCCCGCGGCATTGATCAGATAGCGGCAGCGCACATCCCCGGCGGGCGTCACCAGCGTAAAGCGCGCGGCGTCGCCCGAGCCCGCGACTTTAATCGCCTCCACCGGCGCGGACCGCATAAACGTCGCGCCGTTGGCCACGGCGTTCTCTAGTGCGGCGATGGCGACCTCGAACGGGTCGACAAAACCGGTCGAGGGGCACCACAGCGCGCAGGTCGCCTTGGCGCTCGCGCGCGGCTCCAGCTCGTGGATGCGCTTGGGGCCAATAATCGACAGCTCGGGCACGCCGTTGGCCAGGCCGTTGCACCGCAGCTGCTCCAGATGCGAGCGGTCATCCTCGTTAAAGCCCAGCACCATCGATCCGGTGCGGCGGAACAAAAAGCCCAGTTCCTGGGCCCACGTACCATATAGCTCACATCCACGGGCGTTGACCTGCGCCTTTATCGTGCCCGGTGCTGGATCGTAGCCGGCATGCACCAGACCGCCGTTGGCCTTCGACGCGCCCAGCGCGATGTCGTTCGCCGCCTCGACCACGCAAATGGACAGGTCAAACCGCGCGAGCTGCCGCGCGATGGCGCATCCAGTGATGCCTGCACCCACAATCGCGATATCAAACGTTTCTGTCACAGTGCCTCCCAGACCAGTTGACAGGCTGTCAATAAGACTATCCTACGGTCTGCACACCCCCAGTGCGGCGGCAATGCGGCGAACAGCCCCGCAACATCCGCCAACGGCAGGCGAGGGAAGACCCAGCACGGATGTCGTCCTCGCCAGACCGCGGGCACCGCCACCTAGGTTCGCGGTCGATGCCGTTGCCTGTTACAGACTGAGACGTTTGGCGGGCGGGTTCACCTTTTGTCTCGATCTGTAACAGGTAGACCCGGTTTTGCCGAGTTGTTGTTACAGATTGAGACATTGGCCCGGCGGTCCGACCGTTCATCTTCATCTGTAACAGTAAGAAAGGTTTTAGGACTCCACCTGTTACAGATTGAGATGTTTCTGTCCGCCCACTGCCCCGACCTGCCAAATCGTTGACCCCCGTGTTACACTAACCCGAGCTGTAACTACCCCGAAAGGTACACCCCAATGTCCAAGTACATCTCCGAGCTCATGTCGCCGCAGCTTATGGGCGTCGTCTATGCCTTTGTTGGCTTTATCATCGCCCTGTATGTGCTGTCGGTCGTCTATGTGTTCATCGACGCTCGCCGCCGCGGCGCCAGCGCCTACGTGGCATGGGGCATCATCGCCCTCATCCCGTTTGTGGGCCTCATCGCCTACCTGGTCCTGCGCCCGCACTCCTACGCGTCCGATCGCGAGGAGCAGGAGCTGGACATGGCCCTGCGCGAGCGCCAGCTTGCCCAGTACGGCACCTGCCCGCAGTGCGGCGCGCCCATCGAGAAGGACTTCGTCGTCTGCCCGGTGTGCGATACCCAGGTTCGCAACGTATGCCCCAGCTGCCATCGCCCGCTCGATGCACACTGGAAGGTCTGCCCCTACTGCCGAACTCGCATTCAGTAACGCATCCATCGCCGGGCCGGTCGCAAGCCACGTGCACGCCGCAAGCCACGCGCGCCCCACACCCCGCCCCGCACGATGAAGCATGCGTAGAAAATCGCCCGCCGTGCCATTAAGGTGCGGCGGGCGCTTGTATACCAAGGCAACCTGCCTATAATGATGCAAGTCAAAAACGCCGAGCGCATCGCACGCACTTGCATCAGGCATCCGAGAGGAGAAAACATACCCATGAAGGCACTCTACAATGACGGTTCGGTGGCCGAGCTCCCGCAGGACGAGGTCACGCACGTCATCCGCCACTCCGCCGCGCACATCATGGCGCAGGCCATCAAGCGCCTGTACCCCGAGGCCGACTTTGCCTACGGCCCCGCGACCGACAACGGCTTCTACTACGACGTTGACCTGCCCGAGGGCGTCAAGATCAGCGAGGACGACTTCCCCGCGATCGAGGCCGAGATGAAGAAGATCGTCAAGGAGAACCTCAAGTTCACCGTGTACGAGAAGCCCCGCGCCGAGGCCATCGCCCTTATGGAGGAGCGCGGCGAGAAGTACAAGGTCGAGCACATCGGCGACCTGGACGACGACGCCCGCATCACCTTCTACCAGCAGGGCGACTACATCGACATGTGCGTCGGCCCCCACATTTGCTACACCAAGGCCCTCAAGGCTTTTAAGCTCACCGGCGTCTCGGGCGCCTACTGGAAGGGCGACAAGGACAACAAGATGCTCACCCGCATCAACGGCGTCGCCTTTGCCACCAAGGAAGAGCTCGACGAGCACATGCACATGCTGGAGGAGGCCAAGAAGCGCGACCACCGCAAGATCGGCCGCGAGATGGACCTCTTTATGATGCGCGACGAGGCCCCCGGCTTCCCGTTCTTCCTGCCCAACGGCATGATCCTTAAGAACACACTGCTGGACTACTGGCGCGAGATCCACCACAAGGCCGGCTACGTGGAGATCTCCACGCCGCTCATCATGAACAAGCAGCTGTGGAAGACCTCGGGTCACTGGGACCACTACAAGGACAACATGTACTCCACCGTCATCGACGACGAAGAGTACTGCATTAAGCCCATGAATTGCCCGGGCGGCGTGCTGGTGTACGCCTCCAAGCCGCACTCCTACCGCGAGCTGCCCATCCGCGCCGGCGAGATTGGCCTGGTGCACCGCCACGAGCTGCGCGGCGCCCTGCATGGCCTGTTCCGCGTGCGCTGCTTTAACCAGGACGACGCCCACCTGTTTGTGCGTCCCGACCAGCTGACCGATGAGATCGTGGGTGTGGTCAACCTGATCGACTCCGTGTACCAAAAGTTTGGCTTTAAGTACCACGTAGAGCTTTCCACCCGCCCCGAGGACTCCATGGGTTCGGACGAGGACTGGGCGCGCGCCGAGGAGGGCCTGCGTACCGCTCTGGAGCAGCTGCACATGGACTACGAGGTCAACGAGGGCGACGGCGCCTTCTACGGTCCCAAGATCGACTTCCACCTGGAGGATTCGCTCGGCCGTACCTGGCAGTGCGGTACCGTGCAGCTCGACTTCCAGATGCCGCTCAACTTTGATCTGGAGTACGTGGACGCCGACGGCTCCAAGAAGCGCCCCATCATGCTGCACCGCGTATGCTTTGGCTCTATCGAGCGCTTCATCGGTATTCTGATTGAGCACTTTGCGGGCAAGTTCCCCACCTGGCTCGCTCCCGTGCAGGTCAAGGCGCTTCCCGTCTCCGAGAAGAGCCGCGACTACGCTCATGAGGTATGCGCCAAGCTGGAGGAGGCCGGCATTCGCGTGGTCTGCGACGACCGCGACGAGAAGATCGGCTACAAGATCCGCGAGGCCCGCAGCATCGACCGCGTTCCCTATATGCTTATCCTGGGCGAGAAGGAGGTCGAGGCCGGCAACATTTCCGTCCGCGATCGCTCCAACGAGACCGTTCAGATGAGCGTTGACGAGTTTGTTGTCAAGGTGACCGAGGAGATCAAGACCCGCGCCTAAGGCAAACTTCACAACAATTAACAAAGGCGATCGTCCACAAAGGGCGGTCGCCTTTTTCATGCCGAAATAAGAAAAGCCGCAGGTTGAGCGGCTTTTTTTGTTGCACAAAAAGGTACAGGTTTTTGTATCTTTCGACAGACGACATTATACGAGCAATTAATCAGCGTTTGCCCAGATTACGCAAAATGTACTGCTAGTAGGTACATCTCCATACCCCTCTACAAAAACCTGTACTTTTGCGACTGCGCCTAGCTGCGAGCGAGAAGCCTGTTCTAAACGCCCCTGCATTTGCGTGCATCGCAAAGCCAAAAGAGGGGGCGAGAACATGGAACAGACGGCACGGCGCCAAGAGCAGCTGCCGGGCGCATTTAACGGCGCCACCACCAACAGCCAGCACGGCCGCGTCCGCTGGTATCTGGTTCACACCCCCCATGGAAAAGAGCGCGAGACCTGTGAAAAGGTCCGCCGCATTATCCCGCACGAGCTTATGAAAGACGCCTTTGTAATGCAAAAGGAGTTTTGGCTTAAGCGGGATGGCGCCTGGTCGCTCCAGACCAAACCCATGTACAAGGAATACTTCTTCGTCGCTACGCACGATGCCGTCGCGCTCGATAGGGCTTTGGCCCAGTTGAGCTTTGGCTGCCGTATCGCCGGCAGTAGGGAGCGGGCGTACATGCCCATGCCGGACGACGCGCAGGACTGGTACCGCAGCGTGCTGGACGACGACGGCGTGGTGCGCAACAGCGTCGCGCGCATAGAAGACGGCGTGTTGCACATAGAACAGGGTCCCTTGGTGGGGCAAGAGGCCCGTGTAAAGAAGATCGACCGTCATAAGCGCTGGTGCCTGGTAGACGTGGGCGAAGGCGACTCCGCTTTTAGGGAGCTGCTTGCGCTGGACGTTCCCAGCAAAACGTAAGGGAGACGTTGTACCAGCTATTCGTTCGCATTTTGAATTTATCGATTGGGGGATCCCTGGGGAACGGGGACGTAAGTTTAACTGTGGCTGCTAGAGAAGTAACAGAGAGCAACGCGCCCGCGGGGGCGGCGCTGATTGCTCAGGCCATGGACCGGCGCGAGGGCGCCGGCCGTTACAAGGCCATGCAATCCATCATGGACTGGGACCGCTCGCGCCTGGCCTACGGGGCCGTGAAGCGCGCGTTCGACATCGTGTTCAGCGGTGCCGTGCTCGTTGCCATCGCTATCCCCAGCGTGGTACTAGCGGCGCTCATCCGCCTGGAGAGCGAGGGCAGCCCCTTCTACAGCCAAATCCGCGTGGGCCAGACCCGCCCCGACGGCAGCCTGACCACCTTCCGCATGTGGAAGTTTCGAAGCATGTACAAGGACGCAGACGAGCGCCTCTCCGAGCTCAAGGAGCGCAACGAGATCGCCGGCGCCATGTTCAAGATGAGGGAGGACCCGCGCGTCACCAAGATCGGCAGGTTCATCCGCAAGCATTCCATCGACGAGTTTCCGCAGTTCCTGAACGTGTTCCTGGGCCAGATGTCCGTCGTGGGCCCGCGCCCGCCGCTGCCGAATGAGGTCGCGCAGTACACCGAGTATGACCTTCAGCGTCTGGCGGTGAAGCCGGGCATTACCGGATGGTGGCAGGTCACGGACCGCAACGACACCGACTTCGACGGCATGGTCCGCCGCGACTTGGAATACATCGCCAAAAGAGGCGTTCTAACCGACATCAAGATTGTGCTGCTCACGGTGGTCGAGGTCATTACCGGCGGCGGCGCTAGTTAATTCCCTATGTTTTTGAAGATAGGTTCTTGAGACATGATTATCACTCGTACACCCTTCCGTATGTCGTTCTTTGGCGGCGGTACCGACATGCCCGAGTTCTTTAACGAGCACGGCGGCTCGGTCATCTCGACCACGTTCGACAAGTACTGCTACGTCACGGCGCGACACCTGCCACGCTTCTTCGATTACTCGACCGAGCTCGTCTACTCCAAGATCGAGCGGGTCTCCGACCCCTCCGAGCTCGAGCACCCCGCCGTGCGCAACGCCATGCAGATGCTCGACATGCGTGAGATGCGCATTACCTACGAGGCGGACCTCCCCGCACGCTCGGGCCTGGGAACCTCATCGTCCTTCGCCGTGGGCATGCTCAACGCGTTCCACTGCATGAAGGGCACCTACGCTTCCAAGGATCGCTTGGCCAGGGAGGCGATAAAGCTCGAGCGTGAGCTGTGCGCCGAGGCGGGCGGCTGGCAGGACCAGATCGCCGCGGCGTTCGGCGGCCTCAACCGCATCGACTTCGCCGACGGCGACTTCTCGGTGCGCCCCATCGTCATCTCGCCTGAGCGCAAGCGCGAGCTCAACTCCAACCTGATGATGTTCTTCACGGGCTTCACCCGCTTCTCCTCTGACATGCAGAAGGCCAACCGGGTGACCGACAAGACCGCCCAGCTCAAGGAGATGCTTTCGCTGGTCGACGTCGCCGAGGGCGTGCTCACCGACAAGTCGGCGGACCTCTCCGAGTTCGGCCGCCTGCTCGACACCACCTGGCGCCTCAAGCGCGGCACCGGCTCGCAGGTCTCCACCGGCTCCATCGACGCCCTTTACGAGCGCGGCGTCAACGCCGGCGCGCTGGGCGGCAAGCTGCTGGGCGCCGGCGGGGGAGGGTTCCTCGTCTTCTACGTCGAGCCCGACGCGCAGGAGTCCGTGCGCCGCGCCATGTCCGACCTGCTCTACATACCGTTCGAGTTCGAGGACGGCGGGACCTCCGTCGCCTACTACGGGCCCGAGGACTACGACCTGGAGGGATCCCGCTAATGGATGCCAAGTGCCCCCAGACGGGCGACGAGTGCCTGTCCACCTTCTTCGAGAACTACCCCGAGATGTTGGCCTGCGAGGCCGAGGTCCGCGCGGCGCGCGAGCTGATCGCCGCGTCCTTCCGCACAGGCGGGAAGCTGCTCGTGTGCGGCAACGGTGGCTCCGCGGCCGACTCCGAGCACACGGTCGGCGAGCTCATGAAGAGCTTCCGCTTCAAGCGCCCCGTCGACGGGGCCTTCGCCGCGGCATACCGCGAGGCGAACGGCTCCGACGCCCCTTCATGGCTCGAGGGGTCGCTTCCCGCCATCTCGCTCGTCTCCCAGACGGCGCTCTCCACCGCTTTCGGCAACGACGAGGCGGCCGTGGGCGTCTTCGCACAGCAGGTCTACGGCTACGGCGAGCCGGGTGACGTGCTTCTCGCCATCTCGACCTCGGGCAACTCGGCCAACGTGGTCGAGGCCGCCAAGGTCGCCCGCGCCAAGGGCGTGCGCGTTGTCTCGCTCACCGGTGCTAAGGAGTCCAAGCTCACCGGCATCTCCGACGTGTGCGTCCGCGTGCCCCGCGACGAGGTCTTCCGCGTCCAGGAGCTGCACCTGCCCGTCTACCACGTGCTGTGCGCCGCGGTGGAGGCAGACATGTTCGGGGGTGCCGAGTAAATGCGCCCCTACCGCGAGGCGATCGTGCTCGCAGGCGGCTTCGGCACCAGGCTCGCCCATGTCGTGCCCGACGTCTGCAAGCCCATGGCGCCCGTCGCCGGCAGGCCGTTCCTGCGCTTCATCATGGACCAGCTGGCGGCAGCGGGCTTCGACCGCGCGGTCGTGGCCGACGGCTACCGCCGAGAGCAGATCGAGGGCTTCTTCGGCCCCGCGTACCGCGGCACGGCAATCGAATACAGTCCCGAGGAGACGCCGCTGCTCACCGGCGGCGCCGTTAAGAGGGCCTTGAGTAGGTGCGAATCGGACTGGGTCTTCGTCCTGAACGGCGACACCTGGCTCGATGTCGACTTCGAGGCGATGGAGGCCGCTGCGGTCAATGTGCCGGATTCGGTTTCTGCCGTCATCGCCGTCAAGCGCATGCGCGGCTTCGAGCGCTACGGGACGGTCGACGTGGACGCCGGCGGCTCCCTGACAGCGTTCCACGAGAAGCGCCCGTGCGAGGAGGGTCTCATCAACGCAGGCGTCTACCTTCTGCGCAGGGACGCCCTGAATAACATGCCCGAGAAGTTCTCCCTGGAGAGCGACTACTTCGAGCGCGTCGTCGGCGACGGGGAACTGCGTGCGGTGGAGTGCGCGGGCGGCTTCATCGACATCGGCGTGCCCGAGGACTACGAGCTCGCACAGACGATGCTCGCGCCGCGCGCAAAGTCGTGGAAGCTCGCCTTGTTCGACCGCGACGGCACGATCAATGTCGACACGGGACATCTGTACGAGCCGGAGAAGCTCGAGCTGATCCCCTCCACGGTCGACATCATGCGCGGCTACTCCGACGACCCCGACTATAAGGTCGTCGTAGTGACCAACCAGGCGGGAATCGCCAAGGGCCTCTACACCGAGGCCGACATGCGTCGCCTCCATCGCTACATGGAAAACGAGCTGGAGAAGCTCGGCGTTCATGTTGACGCTTGGTACTTCTGTCCGCACCACCCCGACTACACGGGGCCGTGCGAATGTCGCAAGCCGGCTCCGGGGATGCTTCTGTCGGCAATGATAGATTTCGCTGCTCTGCCAGAAGATTGCGTCATGTATGGCGACAAGGTGACTGATAAAAATGCCGCTATGAAGGCTGGGATAGATTTTGAATGGGCGGGGGTGTAGTGTGCTCTTGACTGAAAATGCCAATAAGAAAGTGCTGTTCATTACTTCAAGACTTTTTTGGCCTGCTGACAGCGGGCGAAAAGTATCTCTATATTACTACTGCAAAGGTTTAAAGGAACAGCTCGGATATGATGTGTATGTCTATTCCTTTCTTGAGGGAGGACAGAAAGCTGATGAGGCGAATTCTAGACCAGAATTTCTAGAAGATGTTCGAGTGGCATCCCCTATTTCGTCTCTGATTAAAGTCAAAAATCTTATTAGCGCAGCGTTCAATAAACACATGCCTCTTCAATGCGCTTTATATCAAAGCGAAGATAATAAGGCAGCCTTACGCTCCTTTTGCGCGACCATTAATCCTGATGTCATCATTATTGACATGATTAGATTTGCGCCCTATATCGATGCTCTGGATGATCTTGGGTGTCCTGTTGTACTTGATTACGATGACTTGCTGTCTAAACGATATTTGCGCCAGATAAACGAGAAAGGGGGCAACTTTCTCGGAAATTATGCAGTGCAGTCTCCTGGAATTGTTGGCAAGCTTGCAGCTAATGGGGTTGTTGGCAAAGTAGTTTTGTCAATAGAGTCCGCGCGCGTAAGGGAAGCTGAGGACTGGTATGCTCGTAAATCCTCAGCCGTGCTGTTCGTTTCTCCCAAAGAAGCACAGGAGTTAGATAGGAGGCTCGACACTAACAAATGTTTCAGCGCAACCGTGGGTGCAAAAATAGAATCATTACCACAAGAACCGCTTGCAAAGAAATATGACCTTGGTTTCGTTGGCAATTTCAATACTTCTGCGAATCAGGCTTCTTTACACTATATCTGTAATGAGATTCTTCCGTTAGTTCCAGATTTGAGTTTCAGGGTTATCGGAGTTTGTCCGAAAGATATTGAGGAATCATATCGAACCCTCAGCCAAGTTAGCTTCTCTGGCAGGGTTAAAACGATTAGCGGTGAGCTGCTTAAGTGCAAAATGATGCTTTGTCCTTTTGCTTATGGGTCTGGAATTAAAACAAAAGTACTTGAAGCCATGGGCATGGGTTTGCCGGTGGTGACCAATTCACTTGGCGTTGAAGGATTGACTTGCGAGCCTGGCGTTGACTTGCTTGTTGCTGAGACGCCGCAAGCGCTTGCGAGCGCTTGCGAAGAGCTGCTCGGTGATGGTGGCCTGAGACAAAGCATAGGTTTTGCAGGTCAAGAATATGTTCGTATGAATCATGATTGGAAAACAAGCGTCAACAACTTGGGCCGATGCTTGGATTATGCGATGAACGTACCTAATGCATAGGCGGAGAAAATGGTCGTTAAGAAATCAGTTAAAAGAGCATTAGAAGGTCTGCTGTCTAAGGACCCTATAGTGAGCTACGAAGAGTTAAAGCGTGCCGTGGACTCTCACGATCTCATTTCCTTCGATGTGTTCGACACGCTGATTAAGCGCAACGTTGGTGACCCTCATGATGTCTTCGATTTGGTCGCTAAGCTGTATTCATCGCGCGGATACGGTGATTTTTCCTCTTTTCATATTGCGCGCTGCTGTGCCGAAGTCAGCGCGCGCGGCGAGTCGAAGTGCGAGGAGGTTACGCTAGACGAGATATACGAACAGCTCGATGTGGAAGAGGATTGCAGGCGGGTTTTAAAAGCCCTTGAAGTGGAAGTCGAGCTGGATGTTTGTGTTGCCTGCTTGCCCATGAAGGCTGTTTTCGAGTATGCCGTTGCGCAAGGCAAGAGGGTCGTCATAGTGTCTGACATGTATATGTCGGCTGCTGTAATCACGAAGATTCTCGATAGGGCAGGATATTCTGGCTATTCGAACCTCTATGTTTCGAGTGAGTACAACGCTACCAAGGCAAGTGGAACGCTTTACGCCCTCGTGAAAAAAGAAGAGGGGATTGACGGGGACAGGTGTCTTCATATAGGAGACTCTATTCGTGCCGACTATCTGAAGTGCAAGTCTGCTGGATTTGATTCCTTTTTGATTTCACGCGACTACGGCAACGTATTGCCAAAGCGCTACTGCGTTCCTTCCCGAGATATGGCTAGCGTCTATTCAGTTGCCCGTAATATCGTTGGTCCAGAAAAGGATTTCTATTGGCGTTTCGGGGCCGAGGTGTTTGGACCGGTCCTCTTTGGTTTTTGTAGGATGATTAAAAAGGTGGCAGAGCGAGAAAATGCCGACTCCATTTTCTTTCTGTCGAGGGACGGGTATCTCGTTAAAAGGGCGTTCGATGCCATGTATCCCGACTTTAACGGAAAAGAATCCTATCTCCACGTGTCGAGGCGCGCTTTGAGGCTTCCGTGCTGTCGCTGTGGGAAGGACCTCGAAGCTGTTTTGCCGAACACTAAGTACGTGACGTTCTCTTCTGTTTTGGATGCTCTTGGTATCGATCGGTTGCGTCGTGGTTCGTTTTCCACCGGCTTGTCACTTGACACCGTTTTGGAAGATGCCCACATTCTCTCCGAAATAGGGGAGTATGCAACTACATGGGAGGTTCTTAAGGCTGAGGCGCTGTCTGCCGCTAGAAGAGAATGCGATGCTGCAGTAAGGTACTTTGAGTCCAGTGATTTGTTGGGCAAATGTCTTGTGGTTGATATCGGCTGGCACGGTAGTCTTCAGAGGTCTCTGGAGCGCATCCTTGGCGAAGCCGGCATTGATGCGAGACTGTTTGGTTGTTATTTGGGCCTTGATGTTCCTAATGATGAACTTGACTTTAAAGCCGAAGGCTATTTGGGTGAGTATTTTCCCGGCGCATTTCTCGGACTGGTCGAGACGTGCTTCCTTGCACACGAAGGGTCAACCAAGCGTTATGTTGCGTCAGACGACGGTAAAGTGATTGCTGAATTGTATCCATATGAATATGGAGATATATCGACCGGTGAAGAATCTAACGAGTCTGAGCTTGTTGGGCAAATTCAAAACGGTGCAGTTGCATTTGTGGCTGAGTACTCGAGATTTGACAGCAAGTATGATTGCGATATAAAGCCATCTGCGCTCTTCGAGCCTCTGCGATGCTACGGACTCAAGCCCACCTTGGAGGAGGTGGATAGATTCGGCTTCTTTCGTTTTATGGACGATGGATCGACCGTTATGCTGGCGAACCCAGATTCTCTTGTCCATTACTTATTGCATCCGGGGCTTTTTAAGAAGGATTTTTTTTCCTCTCGTTGGAAGGTGGGCTTCTGTAAGAAGTTGTTCAAAATACCGTTTCCTTATGACGTTGTTTACGGCGTTCTGAAAGGGGATTGCTGATAATGGCTGGTCGTGGGAGGTCGGCGTTTAACCATCGAAAAAGGCACGTGGTTTTCATTGCTGACATTGCGACTGTCGGGGGTGCTGCCGAAGCGTTGGAGGAACTCTGCCATTGCCTTATTGGAACAAGTGAATATCGGTGCACGGTCCTCACTGCTCAGGACTCTCCGTTCAATAAGCGGCTTGAAGATGCGGGCGTTCGTACTGTTGTGACGCATCACGGCGAGTTTCTGGTCGCTCGACCGCAGGCGAATTGGAAGGTTCCCGTCAAATGGACGCTTTGCTTAGCGGAGTATGTCAGAGGACTCATGTCGGCTGTCCATGAGGCCGAGAAGGCCGTTGACTTTGATGATGTTGATGTCATTCATACCAATGTGCCGCGCAATGATTTGGGCATGATGCTCGCGAGCAGGCATTCAATCCCGCATGTTGTACATCTGCGCGAGTGCTCGTTCTCTCATTTTAGGTGCTGGAGCTATAGACGGGATCCGGTCGGGTACCTAGCTCGTGGTGCTGACGCATTCGTGGGAATCTCCCAGTACGTCACGCGATACTGGGCCAAACTTGGGCTTCCGAGTGAGCGGATTTGCACCGTATATGATGGGGTTCAGATTTCCGAGAGCTGCGATATCGCTCATTGCGAGTGCGGTGAGGTAATACGTCTTCTTTTTCTCGGCGGCTACGTAGAGGCCAAAGGCACGAGGGATGCAGTGGTTGCTGTCGCATTGATTGAGAAGATGTTCCCCGGACGAGTCACGCTCGACGTTTACGGCGGTGGCTTGATTGAGTTTAGAGAAGAGCTTGAACGATTCGTTCGTTCGGAAGGACTTGACGGAGTTGTTCGCTTTCATGGCGAAACGGAGAATGTATGGGCCGTTATTCCCGCGTTTGACATTGGCTTGGCATGCTCGGTCGATGAAGGGTTTGGACGTACGGTCATTGAGTTTCAAGCTTGTGGTGTCCCGCCAGTAGTCTCTGACTCTGGTGCATTTCCTGAGCTTGTACAAGACGGGATCAACGGGCTGGTCTATGAGAAGGCCGGTGGTGCAAAGGCGCTTGCGAAGCGGATTTGCGAGCTGGTCGATGATCCTTTCTTGCGGCACAGGCTTGGGTTGGAGGCTGAAGTATCGGCGAAGCGTTTCACTGCTGAGAAAAGCGCTGAGGGCGTCATGGCTCTTTATGACGATCTGTTGGAAACTGATCATTATGAGGTAGAGGTAGAGGTAGAGTGAAAGAATTCGTAGATGGGCTCGTCTCCATCGTGGTTCCAGTTTATAACTCCGAGGCCCATTTGGCCGATGCCTTGGACTGTCTTGCTCGACAGTCCTATGACAACATAGAAGTTCTAATCGTTGACGATGGCAGCAAGGACGACTCGCGCGCTATATGCGAGAAGTATGTTGCTTGCGATGAGCGTTTTCGTTACATATGGCAGAAGAATACTGGGGCAGGAGCAGCGCGTAATCATGGGATGGATTTGGCGCGCGGAGAGTATCTGATGTTCTTGGACGCGGATGACCTCTTTGAATTTGAACTGGTGGCGCGCCTTAAAGCCGCAATTGAGCGCGATGGTTCGGATGTGGCGGTATGCAGGGCCGACTGGTTTAAAGGACAGTACGAGCCTGATGAGAGCCGGCTTCTTAATGATGGCTCATCGATAAAAGTGGGGACTTTCCGTCCCGTAGACTTCGCTGATGAGTTCTATCAAGTTGTCACGTCATGCCCATGGGACAAGATCTACCGTGCAGCGCATATTCGCGAAAATAATTTGCAATATCAGAACTTGCGTTACAGCAATGATAACTATTTTGTACTTATGTCATTGTTGACAGCCAATAGAATAACCTGGATTGAAGACATTCTTGTCCACTATAGAATCGGACAAGGCGGTAGTCTGCGCGACAAGATGTATTTGGACCCACTATGTGATCTGGATATGTTCGATGCTTTGCGAAGTGCAGTCGCGAAGAGCGACGCGGCACATGCATCAGGGCTTATGAAGAGTCTTGATGCGTTCACTGTAGACCTATTATTCGTGAATTATGCTACGCTGGCGTCACAGTCGGTGGAGGCATGCAAAAAGTTTCACAAGCGACTGACGCGATTCTGTTTTCCTGCTTGGGAAAAGCTCGAATCTACAAAACTCCAATGCGGCTCTTTTAAGTCAAAGATTAGACTTTGGGCGCTGGGGTCGGTTCAACCAGATTCTATGGCATGGGCCGTAAAGCCGTTTGGTAAAAACGGAATGAGGACTGCCGGGCCAAAGCAATGGCATATATTGTATGCACGGCTCTTGCCCTCGATGCTCTTTGGCCGTTCTGTGGGCAAGGAGCGGAGGTCCGCCAATGACAACTAAAGCTAAAAGTAGCTCCATGCTGTCGGCCTTGGGTATGCAGCTCGTGTCTAAGTACGCGAACGTCGTAGTGCAACTTGTCATCAATATGGTTTTGGCACGATTGCTTACTCCTAGGGAATTTGGCACAGTCGCCATAGTCACTGTGTTCTCATCTTTCTTTGCCATACTTGCGGACATGGGTGTCTCGACCGCTATCGTGCAGTACAAAAACCTTACAAAGAGCGACTATGATGCATTGTTTCTCTTCTCCGCTATCTTGGGAGCTGTGTTGGCCGGTGTTTTCTGCCTGCTGTCTCTGCCCATTTCGTATGCGTATGTTGACAGGGACCTTATCCCGCTTTGCTGCTTAACATCGCTGTCGGTGCTCTTCAACACTCTAAACATGGTGCCAAATGGAATTCTTTTGCGTGAAAGGAGATTCAAGACTATCAGCGTGCGACTGGTGGTGGTGAGCGTTTTCGCCGGCGCGGCGGCTGTTGCTTTGGCCTTTTTGGGTTTCGGCTGCTTCGCCTTGGTTTGGAATGTTGTGCTTACCTCGCTCTTTGTGTTTGTGTGGAACTGGACTTCGACACGAATTTCGTTCACGAACCCTCATTTCATTGTTCCGGTGCGGCGGATCATGAGATTCTCGGGATTCCAGGCGGGCTTCGGTATCGTTAACTACTTTGCGCGCAACTTGGATAACCTTCTTGTCGGCGCGATGATGGGCTCGGCTCAACTGGGTTACTACGATAAGGCCTATAAAGTGATGCAGTACCCGCTCAACTACCTCACCGGCATCTTTAGCAATGTGCTGCAGCCTTATCTTTCAGAGTATCAGGACGACAGACGTAGGCTCTACAAGAGCTGGCTTGCTATCTGCAGGGTGTTGGCTGTCGTGGGAATGTTCGCGACGGCGCTGATAGTCACCTTCCCTCGGGAGATACTTCTTATCATGTACGGGGATCAATGGCTTGTGGCAGCACCTGCGCTTGGCACATTGGGTCTTTCCGTGGGAATCCAGATGGTCAATTCGACCTCTGGGGCAATCTTCCAGAGCGCGGGCCGCACCGACACGCTGTTTCGCTCGGGGTTGATTTGTACGGTCATTTCCGTTGTCGGAATTCTTTTGGGCATCGCTGCCGGATCACTTTGGGTCTTGGGCCTTGCGATTTCCGTCGCGTATGTGCTGCATTTCATGGTGACAGCTTACTTGCTTGTTGGAAAGGTGCTCGGGGAGCCTCCCCTATCTTTCCTAATTAACTTTGTGCCTTCCGTTGCCGCAGCGGTGTTCTCCGTTCTTGTCGTAAATATGGTAGTGCCGTTTCTAGATGTTGTGCCAGCTGCGGCGGCAGCGTTCGTGCGCGTGTTGCTGCTTGTAGGTGTTTACGCAGCGGTTATTGTAATTTCCGGCGAGCATCACGCCTTCAAGGCATTTTCTGATATGAAGAAGATTGGAGTTTCGGAATGAAGCAGTCCAACATACGTGTCGCCGCATTGGTGGTGACCTACAACCGCAAAGCGCTTCTCGCGGAATGTTTTGTTGCGGTTACCGCACAGAGTTTCGCACCTTCGGTAGTCGTTGTCATTGACAATGCGAGCACCGATGGTACCGAGGAACTCTTTTGCGATGGCGGCGAACTCGCCAGTATCCCTGACATGCATTATTTCAGGATGTCGGAAAACCTTGGTGGTGCCGGTGGCTTCAAGGAGGGCATCAAGAGGTGCATGGAAATGGGCTGCGACTGGATATGGCTCATGGATGACGATTGTATTGCGCGACCAGATGCCCTATCCGAACTCGTGAAAGCGCTTCCCGTTGCTGAGAGGCTGGGCGGCGTGCCGTCTTTTTTGGCGAGCAGCGTTGCCGGTCCTGATGGCGAGCCCATGAACGTGCCTGTTTTGGATTCGAGACCGACCGAGAATGGCTATCCGAACTGGTACCTTGGCTTGGCTGACGGAATGGTCGAGATTGAATGTGCGACTTTTGTCTCTCTCCTCATAAACGCCCGCGCTGTGGAGAAATTGGGTCTTCCAATTGCGAGTTTTTTCATCTGGGGAGATGATACAGAATATACGACGCGGCTGACGCATCATTTCGGTCCTGCCTATCTGGTGGGGAAAAGTTCCGTTTTGCATAAGCGCGTCAACGCAAAAAGCCTGAACATTCAGAACGAGGATGATCCGGTTAGGATCGCGAACTTTCATAGACTTTACAGGAACAATCTCATTGTGAAGCGTTATCACCATGGCTGGGGAGATGCCGTCAGGCAGATCGTTTTTAACTTTAAAGATGCAATGAAATGCCTACTGGTTGGTACAGGTGGCATCTCGGCGCGGTGGGCCAGAAGTGCTGCGTTGCTGAAAGGTACTTTTGAGTTTCTTGCAGGGGGCTGTGATCTCGAAGATCTTGGAAGGCTGGTGAAATAGTGAGACGAGATTCATCCTTATCATGGAAGATGTTTGGCAGATTGGAAGCCGATAAAGTTATATTTCTATCCGGGCTCTCGATTTGGCTTTTTTGTCGAATTCTTTTAACTTCGCGATATGGCTACAACGGCGGTTTTATTGCTTCGTTTTTGGGATGGGGTTTATATCTAGGCATCTGCCTGTGCGTGTTCTCTGAGTTATTTAATGCCGTAATCGACTTAGGAAAGATATTGCTTATTGCATGTCTTATCGTATTGGGCTTTTTGCTATGGCGTGTTGGGGGAAACGATATCGCCTACATGCTAATAATTGCTTTCACCGCGAGAAGATTTTGTTTTAAGGATATTTTATTCACGGCAATGGTGTGTACGGCAATCTCTGTTCTATTCGTAACTATTTCGTTTTTCGTCGGTATTATCGGGCAAACTTTTGATTACAACCGCGGGAACGGTAGCTTGGGTTTCGGCTGGACTACATTTCTTTCTCACTATTATTTATTACTGGTCACAGGCTATTCAGTTTTGCGTGGTAAGGGTATCAAATTAGTCGAACTGCTCTTTATGGGTCTGGTTGATATCCTTATTTTTAAAGCGACTGGTGCGAGGAATTCTTTTATTCTTGTACTGGTTTATTTGGCTGTGGTCGGGGTTATTTACAAAACTGCGCACTGGCATTTTGGTAAAATTGGCTGCTTTCTTGTTGCAATTTCTTTTCCCGTTTGTGCCCTCGTGTCGGCGTTGCTGTATCTGACCGTTGATCCCTATACCGCGCTCGGCTCAATGCTCAATGAGCTTTTGTCGTTCAGGTTGATATATACGCAACGAGCCTTTTCTTTATACGACGTTAGCCTATTCGGCGGAATTGTTAGCTGGGTTACTCAGTCGAGTATCGCTAGTGGGGCTAGTACCGCTTCTCAGTATCTTTATGTCGATTGTTCTTATTTGAATGAACTATTGAACTATGGTTGGCTTTTCTTTTCAGCTATGCTCACTGCCCTGTCGGTGATCTCATTCAGAGCTACACAAAGTGGCGGCGCTATGGTCGGAATCGCGCTGGTGGTCTTTGCTACTCATGGAATTGTCGATCCGCAATTGTTGGATCTGCATTACTGTACTTTTCTTCTTTTGCTTGGCAGCGTTTTTGATTCCCGTGCAAGTTGGATTACGAGAATGTCCTTTTCAGATTGTCCGGAGGAGACAGCTTGAGGCACATTGTGATAACGCCTTTTGAGTCATGTCAATTTCCTTAATGGAATGTATGTATATAAATTCTTGCAATTTCAGTCTATTAAATTTTTTCTGTAGAGGTCTTAGCGACTGTATTTCATTAGAAAGGATCCGCTATGAAAATCGCTGTCGCAGGTACCGGCTATGTCGGCCTGTCTCTCGCCGTTCTGCTCTCGCAGCACAACGAGGTGCACGCACTGGACATCGTGCCTGAGAAGGTCGATAAGATCAATAATTATAAGTCGCCCATCCAAGACGAGGAGATCGAGCGCTTCCTGGCGGAGGCCAAGGCGGGGGAGCGCGATCTCGACCTGCACGCTACGGTCGACGTGGCCGAGGCCTACACGGGCGCCGACTATGCAGTCATCGCCACGCCCACCAACTACGATAGCGACAGGAACTTCTTCGACACGAGCTCCGTCGAGGCCGCCATCGCCGCCGTGCGCTCGGTGAACCCGGACGCCTGGATCGTCATCAAGTCGACCATCCCCGTCGGCTACACCGCGGGCCTTCGCGAGAGGCTGGGTGACGGCAAGATCTTCTTCAGCCCCGAGTTCCTGCGTGAGAGCAAGGCCCTCTACGACAACCTGCACCCCAGCCGCATCGTGGTCGGCGCGCCCAAGGACGACGCCGAGGCCGTCGCCGCGGCCGAGAAGTTCGCCCGCCTGCTCGCGCAGGGCGCCGACCCCGCCGAGCTGGAGCGCGTGAACGCAGACGGCACCGTGGGCATCCCAGAGCTCGTGCTGGGCACCACCGAGGCCGAGGCCGTGAAGCTCTTCGCCAACACCTACCTGGCGCTGCGCGTGGCCTACTTCAACGAGCTCGACACCTACTGCGAGGTCCGCGGCCTCAACTCCCGCGACGTCATCGACGGCGTGTGCCTGGAGCCGCGCATCGGGTCGCACTACAACAACCCCAGCTTCGGCTACGGCGGCTACTGCCTGCCCAAGGACACCAAGCAGCTGCTTGCGAACTACAGGGACGTGCCCCAGAACCTGATCGAGGCCATCGTGGAGGCCAACCGCACCCGCAAGGACTTCGTGGCAGACGAGGTGCTGCAGATGGTGTGGGATCGCGTCTACGCCGGCAAGGAGAAGCCGGTCGTGGGCGTGTACCGCCTGACTATGAAGTCGAACTCCGACAACTTCCGCGCGAGCTCCATCCAGGGTGTCATGAAGCGCGTGAAGGCCAAGGGCGTGCCCGTGGTGGTCTACGAGCCCACGCTGGACGCCCCGGAGTTCTTCGGCTCCGAGGTGACCCACGACCTGGAGGCCTTCAAGGCCGGCTGCGACGTGATCGTCGCCAACCGTTGGAGCGACGAACTCGCGGACGTGGCGGACAAGGTGTACACGAGGGACCTGTTTAAGAGAGACTAAGTACATGGTTTTAAGCGAAAAGTGCAATGAGTCCGTCGAAGGCTCGGCAGTAACTAGGGAACGTGACTGTGGCGTTGATTTAATTCGTGTCGCTGCTTGCTGTGCTGTGGTAGGTTTACATACTTTTTCTAATGGTTTGACAACATTTTCAAGCATTTCTTACTATTTTTGTGGCTTCGCTGTCCCGGTGTTTTTCATGGCTAGTGGGGCCTTTCTTTTAAATAGGGGGGGGGTTACATATTCCTATTCTATTAGAAAGATAAAACAATTAGCAGCTGTCTTGATTCGTTGGGTTCTTGTTATTTCGTTTTGCATTGGCGTAGGGGGTTACGTCTTTGGTGCTGAGGAATTAATTGCTATTCCAAAGCTATTTTTGTCTACCTTTAAAGGTACTTTACTTCAGCGTGGGTTGCTCTCTCATTGTTGGTTTTTATGGTCTCTTTCTTTTATATATATCCTATTACCGACACTCTCACGACTTTCAATGAGTCGGAAACGACTTATATTCGGTGTGACGGTATCTCTGGGTCTCTTGGTTCATATTTTTTCATGCGTTGTTGGAATGCCATTGGAAGCCCTCGTTCCACAGGCATTTCGAATTTGGATATGGCTTGAATACTTTTTGCTTGGTGGATTAATATATCCGCTTTGCAAGAAAGGGGTGCGTGTTTGGACCTCTGGGATGTTTCTAGCTGTTAGTACAATTGTTGCGGTTGGATGGCAGTTGTTTGCTGGATCTTTTCTTATGCCAGAGACAGCCTGCGCCGCGCATGCAGAGTATTTTTACGACAGCGTTACGTGTGTTGTATGGTGCTCTGCTTTGTTCGTTTTCGTGGAGGCTCTGCGCCCTTCACGAAAACCATGGATTCATCTTGCATCTCTTACGATGGGTGTCTATCTATTCCATAAGCTGGTTATATGTTTTGCCGGATGTTTCATTCCGCTTGACGATGTTGTTTGGGGCAGTGGTGTAGGCTTTCTGGCTGTTTTGTTTTCAAGTTTTGTTTTGGTTGGGATTATTAAAAAGTTAATTCCAAATGTGTTTGACTCGTTTTGTAGGCTGTAGCGGGTTTCCAATTCAGACTTATACGTTAAACAGACAGTTTGAATAGAATACCGTTTTCATCCATTGATCCAGCCAGAGCGCGATCATGTTCCTGTGATATAGGCATCGGCCAATCATTCAGTATTTGCCCGTCTGCGTTTGAAAGAGCGTTCGCCGTCCGCCATCGTTATACGCGCTCCCTTTAAGAGGGGCCACGCGAGCAACTCATTGAGCGCGGCGGTGCCAACGCGCCCTATTGTTTTCGACGTGTCGCATGTCGTAAGCCTCCAACATTGGGCCCTGAGGAGGCTCTGTGTTGCACTTTCCGGATTGCCCGGTAGGGGAATAGGCGATCTTGCTGGACATTTCTTCCGAATGGCATAAATCAGTAACGGAAAGGTTAATGCTCTTCGAGAAAGATTGGGGATTGGACACGCGTTCAGTCAGGGCAGTTGTAATTGAGTATGGATTTAAGCTGTTGAATAATGGGCATCGAACTGTGTCGATGCCCTAAACGTTGATAACTATTTGTCCTATAGTCCTAATTCGTTAATTCGCCCTCTCCAGCACCCACGCCTGCGCGCGCCCGCCGTTGGGCGCGTAGGCCCAGACCTCGTTGCCGTCGGCGTAGCGCGCGCCCCTGCAGTCGACGGCGCTGCCGTCCGCGCAGCTCGACAGCCTGAACTCGCCCCCGTCGGCCCTGACGAACCAGCGCTGGGACGCCGACCCCTCGTCGGCGGCGGCAGCGAGCGAGCCCCCGCTGAGCGTGAGGACCCCGCCGGAGGCGAACGCCACGGAGTAGCCGCCCGCGGCCTCGTCGTAGGCCAGGCGCACCGCGGAGCCGCGCGACGTCAGCGCGCATCCCGACCCCGTGGCCGCCAGCGACAGCGACGGCTTGGGGGCCAAGCGCACGATGTACGCCCCGTCCTCGACCGTGCGCCCGGGAAGTGTTGACTCATCAGGGTACTTTGCTTCGAAGTCAAATTTGGTCGTCCACTCATAGCTAGAAACTGCTGACACGTTTGATGTCACGGTAAGCTCAACTTTGGCACCATCAATCTTCCACTCTCTCCGATTCATCGCATAAGCAACAATCCCATTCTGAATTCCCGAGATGCTCGGCGGGAACGACTGGTTGTCGGCATCAATGGAAAAGCTCTCTTCCTTGGCATCCAAGTGCTGCTGAATACGGTCGGCATACTTCTCCGCCCATTCGTCCGCCTTGCCATTTCGCACAAAGTAATTGTTGGACAGGTCGGTCGAGCGGCAGGCGTAGTCATCCTTCTGATAGTTGGTAGTGTGGTCGGAGTGGGCGATTGCCATGAGCTCGTCGGTCAGGCCAAAGTACAGATGGCGCTGGTCCAGGTCTCCGTACCAGTTGTCGTTGGTGTCGTCCCAGGTCAGGTCCATCTGGCACCATTTGCCGTCGATCTTTACGGCGTTCCAGGTGTGGCCGTTGCCGGTGATGCGGCCGTTGGCGATGCCCGCGGCGTCAAGGAGCTTGGAGTAGATGCGCTGGTAGCTCTCGCAGGTGCCCTGGTGGCGCGTGAGGCCGCTTTCGGCCGAGCACCAGTTGAGGCTGTGGTCGTACTCCAGCTGGTCGAGCGTCCAGTCGTGGAGCCACAGCGCCATGTCGTATTCCGAGCCGTTTGTCTGTTGCCTGCACTGGGCAACGGCGTCGTTGACGATCTGCGTGACGCTTGGGCGGGAGGCGTCGTTTACGGTCACCTCCGCCGTGGTGCGCAGGTAGTAGATCCCCTTGTCTTTTTGGGGGTCGTTCCTGTCGTTGTCCATAAAGTAGAAGTAGATGCGGTATGTGCCCGACGCCGTGAAGTCGAAGGTAAAGTCGTGGCCGGCGGTGCCCAGGCTGTAGTAGTTGGACCATGCCTGGCGCGACGGGTCGCAGACGCTTTCATGGCTGCCGCCGTCCCAATAGGTGGGCACGTCCATGCGCGCCTTGGCCTGGGACGAGCCGTTGGACTGGGTTACGTGGAAGGTCGTCGCGGTGCCCGCGGGGGCGTCGTTCCACGAGACGGTGAAGGTGACGCCGTTTTGGCTTGCGGTTGCGTAGTGGGCGTAGCCGGTTTGTGACGTGGTGGAGATTGCGGCGGGCGTGGGGTTGGTCTGGGCGAGGAGGGATGGGGTGGGGGTGGCGGTTGTGGCGGCTGCTGTGCTGTTGGGGGTGGCTGCGTCGGCGTTTTCTATGTTGTCTGCGCTGGTATCGGTGGATGTTGCAGCGCTGTCCTCTGCGGAACCTGCTGTCACATTTGCGTTGGTGCCGTCTTCTGCCTTGCCTGTGTCGCTGCCCGTGGCGTCGGCCTGCGCCTGCTGCTCGGCGGTTGCCTGAGGCTGCGTGGCTTCCGCTATGGCCGCCATGGGCATCGTAGCGCTGACCATGGACGTGCATGCGATCGCGCAGAGCAGGCAGTAAAGGGATCGTTTCATAGCGGAGCCTCTCGGTGAGCAGCCAATAGGGTCCGAAGGCAGCTCCAGGCCAGCACTCCGCACATATTTTGTTGGGGTTTATTTTACGGGAACCCCAGTCAACATCAGCGAACTTTCTGGATTTTGTTGGGGAGGGGAAAATCGTAGTTCGTTGGCGACGTTGTGAGTTGTGCCGTGAGGCTCGAAACAGGTACCTTCCAGGAAAAGTCCGTAAGGCCGTTGCCTATGTCTAGCTCCGCACGCCCGTGCTCTTTGATTTTGCGGTCAGGGTTGTTCTTGTCGGGCTTGAGGTGCCATCTGAACGATTGCTTACGTTGGTGCGCTAAATGTAGTTGCCAATTGGCAACTATGCGAATATAGTTAGCAACATGCTAACTAAGGGGTGGTCATGAACCGAACCAAGTTCCGGCCGACATATTCGCTAGACGAGGCCAAATCCTTGGCTCGCTCGGGAGAGATGGTTGTAAACGGCAGGGTGCGCAGGCACCTGATCAACCAGTTTGGCTATTTGGATATTGATCGTTTTCTCGCCGATTTATTTGATTGCCTAAAGCCCGGCGATTTCAGGAAATCTATCGCACTCGATATGGATGGGCCCTTGCACGATGTTTACGCAGACGTCTATGTTTGTCGGGATTTTGAATGTGAGGATTGGTACGTTAAGTTTTCAATCGATTCTGAAGGCAAGGCGCATTTAAACGTCTTGTCTGCGAACATCGATGGATATATTCATTAAAGGAGGAGTCATGCGTTGCATGGAGTGCGGTAGGGAAATGCAATTTACCTCGGCGCCAATGACTGAAACTTACCGTGGCGAAAAAATTACTGTTGAAGGAATTGAGCATTATATTTGTGAGTGCGGCAACGATGAAATGACCGCTGTGGAGGCGACTAAACTCGCCCATGCGCTTGCCGCGCAATACGCCAAGGCTCATGAGCTTCTAACTCCCTCGGAAATAAAGCATTTGCGCTCAGATCTTGGCTTGACTCAGCATGAATTTGAATCACTTTTAGGAGTTTCAAAACCAACGTCATCTCGATGGGAGAACGGAGCGTCTCAGCAGACTGTTACCGCCAATACCCTTATGAAGCTCATTCGCGATGTTCCTGAGGCGCGCGAATACTTGGGCTTGGTAACCCATGAGAGAACTGCAACTCTTAGCTCGTCGCTTTTGTCTGTAATACCAGGAGGAAAAGCCCCTGCTTATAGGGATTCTGGTCCTTTGGCTGATAAGAATTCCTTCCGATTGGAGATGTAAATGGACTCGTTGAAGAAACAGCGCATTGAGTCTTCGTCGATTACATGCGTGTCTAAAAAAGTCGATAGGTTCTCATTTGACGGCGGAATGACCCCGAAGGAGGGAGTCAAAAAGTCAGACGGTGAGTTTAACGTCAGAAACGACATAACGAGCGCCTTCTCTGATGAAAATGGAGCTAGATTTCGCCAGCTCAACCTTGTCATAGAGCTTGTTCCCAGCGATGAGGGCCATTATTATCGTTCCGAATTATCTGTGTCCGGTATCTATCGTGCTCCATCTGATTTGAGTGATGAGGCTTTTGATGGACAGGCGCTTAGCTTCGGTATGCAGGATCTGTATTCCTATGCAAAGGGTATCATTGAGAATGTTGCTTCCGGCGGAGTATGGGGGCCTCTTTATCTGCCGCAGATCAGCTTCTCTATTTAGCTCGGTCTTTTCTCGCATCTGAAAAATGATTGACCAGGATTGGGCATTACCTTAAAGTGCTAGCTGTGAAGAGACTTTGCTACGGTACGTCCGGCTTGGTCCGTGGGAACCGCCGAAAGGCGGTTTTTGCGTTTTAGGGGCTGTTTTCCGGGGAGTATTTGTCGTGTCTTCGCTTCCGGACACTAGCTTTTACCGCGTATTTTCGGAAGTGCGGGGAAAAATCTGAAACCGCCGAGCACAACCAGATTTTCGGTAATAAAACTGCAGGTCACCGGAGCTCAAAGTAGGGGTCTGGTCGGTGGATCTCGGTTTTTCCCCGCACTTTCGGAAGCGCCTGCCGGAAGTATGCGGCAAATTCCGGAACCCCCGAGCACACCGCCTTTATCGCACAAAGAAACCGACGCTCCTATAAGTTGTCAAGAGGCAGTTTGCGGGAGCGCTCCCTTCAATTCGCACAGGAGCTCGTAATACCTTCTCTCCAGTTTCGTCGACCGCCGCCTTCCCCGTTCCAGGTGACCGAGCGCGGCCGCGGACAGGCCGAGCCCTTCGGCGGCCTGCTTCTGGGTCACCCGCATCGCCTTGCGCATCTTCGCGAGCTCGGGGCCTTCCGGCGCGGCGCCGTCGGGGTTCGGGTCCATGAGCACGCGGTACACCTCCCGCGCTATGTAGCGCTTCAGGCAGCGGATCGCCTCCCTCCGGGACTTCCCCTCGGAGGTTCGCCTCGCCACGTACCTCTTCGTCCTCTCGTCGTATGCCATGCGCTTGATCGCGATCTCGTAGAGCGCCCAGTTCGCCTGCCGGTTGCCGCCGCGGTTGAGCCTGTGCCGCTCCGTCTTCCCGCTCGACGCGGGAATCGGGGAGGCGCCGCACAGCATCGAGAACGCCGCCTCGCCCTTCAGCCTGCCGGGGTTGTCGCCGGCGGCCACGACCAGGGCGGCGGCGGTCGTCGTGCCGCAGCCCTCGACGCCGAGCAGCGCGGGCGCGTTCGCCTCCAGCAGCGCGCGGATGCGCTCGTCGCAGGACTCGACCTGGCTGCGGGCCTCCTTCCAGACCGCCGCGACGGACCGCAGCGAGGCCAGCACGCTCTCCTCGAGCGCGTCGCCGGCCTTTCTCCTGCGCGCGAGCAGCGGCATGAGGTCCTTCGGCCGCTCGCGGCCCCTGAACCGCTCCCTCAGGGCGCCCGGGGCCGTCGTGAGCATCGACTTCGCGCAGGCCACGCAGGACGTGGGCGTCGCGACGGCCAGCCTGCGCGCGACGTAGAGCTGGCGCACCGCCTCGACCCAGCCGTCCTGCGACTTCGGCACGGAGCAGCCCCTCCCGGACGCCGCCTTGCGCGCCGCGCGCTCGGCGTCCAGCGGGTCGCTCTTCCCCTCGCCGGGCCTCGCCTTGTCCCTCTTGGGCCTGAGCACCTCGACCACGTTGTACCCGAGCTCCACGAGCCTCCTCGTCAGCCCGGCCCCGTACGACGCCGTGCCCTCGACGCCGACGACCGCGCAGCTCCCCGGGTCGCCTATCGCCTCCGCCAGCCTGTCGTAGCCCTCGGGGTCGGCCCTGAAGCTCCCGCTCCAGATCTTCCTCCCGAGGCCGTCGAGCAGGCACAGGACATGCACGTCCTTGTGCGTGTCGACGCCCGCGATGACCGTTTCGCCTTCCATTTTCGCTCCCCTCGGTCTGCCGCCTGCTCCGCGCCCGAGCCTCCCAGACATTGCACTGACGGGAGCGCTACAATCAAGTTGGCTTGTCCGATTGTCCGCGCTCATGCTCCTATTAGGTCATGGCAGGACTCCGGGACGCGGATGCCGGGGCGAGACAGGTCGGATTTGAGGACGGCCGAAGAGGCGTCAGCAGGTCAGTGGGTCATCGTCCCGGCATTCGGCATCAGGGTAGCGCTGCGACGCGGAAATCGCGCGCCGTTGCCGCGCCCCGCAGTGCCCGCTTCCCCCGAGAACAATTATCAGTGCAGGTTGTAGACGAGTTTGGCGTGTTTCAAGGGCGCGGTAAGCATTTGCCGTTCCAAGCGATGTTGCGAACGCAGACTGGTGATTGCTTGCTGGCTTGTGGTGGTGTTTGGGTTGCTAAGCGAGGGCTGCTTGTTGCGTGGGTTGGTTTTATTGGTGTGGGTTTGGACACTGTATGGAGATGACGATGGCTGGAGCGGGGTAGGGAGTTGTGGTGCGGATTGGGGATGCTGGGTGGCTGGCCGATTGCGTGCAACGGCCTAACGCGTTGTTTGCGGTGCGCGGCCAATAGATCTCTGTAGGGGGCCTACCCAACGTAAGGCGTCTGAAGGCATTTCCCTGGAAGCTCGGGCTTCCTGGATATCTTGGCGATTAAGATGCGCCCCATGCTCAGCCGGCATATAGAATGGACTGTGGACGTGACGATTGCCTGCTGCTGACATGTTGGTTAATCGACGATGATGGCAGCGACGGAGATTGATTGGGGCAGTCGGCATGTTCGCGAGCGAAAAGGCGGCCCTGCTCGGCGATGTGCCGACTTTTATTGTAGCGAAGGCGTTGGTGACGCCGAGAGGCGGCAAGGCCGACAAAACTATTGCGAAGGCAAGGGATCAACATGGCATTTGAAGCACGTCAGAGTACGGTTGGAAAGCTGCTTAATGACTCAATCTATAGAATCCCTCGCAATCAGCGCGCTTACGTGTGGGATGAGCATAACTGGAAAGATCTATTCGAAGACATCAAGCTTGTGACAGAGGAAGTTGCTACGTCGCATTTCATCGGTTCGATAGTGCTGATGGAGGAAGAAGAAGAAGACAGCCTCGGGGTTTTTACAATAATTGATGGTCAACAAAGAGTTATTACCCTAACGCTCTTGCTGTCTAGCCTCATGTTCGCTTTCAAGAAAAGGAATATGATTAACCACGCTAATGGCACAAAAAAATATCTAGTGGCGATAGATACTAAGGATGTTGAGCACGCGATCGTCGCTCCGGAGAATCATTTATCATTAACGAGGATCGTCGAAGGAGTAATTGCTATCTCTCCTGAAGATGCGGCTGCCATGTCTGCTGTGGCTTTCTCGAAGAGCAAACGCGCGTCCGGATCAAAAGACGAACTGATCGTTAAAGCCTTCCAATATTTCAGTGCAAGTTTCGCCAAGATGAAGGATGAGGAGTTGCTGGCCTTCAGGGATGCGGTCATTTCTGTCGCATATGTAAACATCAAATCATCGTCTGAGGAAGATTCGTACACAATATTCGAAATATTGAATGCGCGAGGTATCGAGCTTGAGGACCATGAGCTTCTGAAGAACTATATTATGCGCTATATCCATCCTATAGAAAAGCGCGATGATGCAAAACAGGTATGGTCGGAAATTGAAGCAACAGTCGGCTCGAACATGAAAGCTTTTTTGCGTCACTACGCAATTCAAAAATATCGCCTAGGTCAAGGCGACAAGGATGGAGCATATAAGAAAATAAGGGATTTTACGGATCCAAAGAAGGCTGCTGATCTTCTCTATGATTTAAGGCTAAAAGCCGGATATTATGCAGAGATTGTCGAGCCAACCAGCGATGACAGAAATGCGGAAATCTTGAGTTTCTTAAGAACACACAATGTCCGCGTCTTCAGGCCGCTTCTTATGAGTTTAATGCACGCTCGCGAAATAGAGCAGCTAACGAGCGAGCAGTATGATGATGCGATTGGATTTATTTACCGGTTCTATATTTGCTATAAGATAATCGGGGGAATGGAGTCGAACCACCTATCGGATTCGATCGTGAAACACTCATACGCAATCGAGTTGAACTGCACCCAGCAAGTGTTAGATGAGTGGAAAAATAGTTTTAACGAAAAACTGCCTTCAGAAGAAACATTTCGAATTAATCTCCTTTCGCTTGGATGGTCTCATTCGTGGCCGTTGTATAGCGAAACAAAGTTGAAGGATCGCTGCAAGTTGGTCCTTGCCTTGCTCGAGGAGCTTAAGTCTGGTGTTAGGGTTTCTGAGGCATTCACAATAGAGCACATTCTTCCGGATTCGCAGGCTCAGGAAAACTCGATTATTGGGAACTTGCTCATGCTAGAAGAGCGACTTAACGCGAAATGTAAAGACAAATCGCTTAAGGAAAAGCTGCCCATATACGCTGAATCGCGTTATGCCACTACAAGAGCTTTTGCTAAACGCTATGCGAATGGTTGTTTTGACGTTAAGAAGCGCGTTGATTTTATCGCGAAAGATTTGTTTGAAATGGTCATCCACTAGCTTGCACCGCGCGGCCGCGGCGCTTGAGCTCGTCAAGAAGTGCATCGACCCGGCGATAAGGCGGCAGGCCGAAGGGTTCGAATGGGATCCGAAAGCGCTGGAGTAGGCTCTCGCGTGGCCATAGGAAAGGTAAGGGTGGAAACCGATGGCGGACAAGGAGCGACCAAGGTGAACGAGGATGACATCATCGGCGTCGTGAGGGAGTACCTCGAGGACAAGGAGAACTCGTACGCCCTCATGCTTACCGGGGAATGGGGATGCGGGAAAACCTACTTTGTCGAGCACGCACTGACCGAGAAGCTGGAGGAGGATGAGAGCCGGCATCCCGTCGTGGTGGCGTCCGCCTACGGCGCCAAGGACTTAGCGGAGCTCTGCGGGGCGATTGAGTCTGGTTTCATCTCGAAATACGCCATAGGGTGCGCGGCCGGCGGGGAGAGGGGCAGGTGGGATTCACTCGTCGGGTTCGCCAAGGACACGGGAATATCGTTCCTCGGGAAAAAGATCAGGGAGCTGGAGAAGAAGGCGGGCGTCGATCTCAAGATGGCGCCGCTGAATGCCGTGAACCTCATCATCGGCCCCGAGACCCTCCTCGTCATAGACGACGTGGAGAGGTGCGACATGGGCATTCGCGAGCTGCTCGGGGCGGTCGACCACCTCGTCGTCGGCTGCAGGAAGAAGGTCCTCCTCGTCTGCAACGAGGATGAGTGGAGGAAAGGGCTAGGACCGAAGGGGGAGAAGGGGACGACCAGGGAGTACGAGAGCCTCATCGAGAAGACCGTCTGGCGGAAGTGCCGGTTCAGGCCCTCGGTCGGCTCGGTTGTGGAACGCGTTCTGGGAGGCGTGCTGGGCGGCATCTACCCAGGCGCGCTCGAGGACGCCGTTTCGGCGATTGAAGGAAGCGAATCGCCGAACTTGCGATCCCTCAGCAAGATGCGCCCCGTGCTGGTCGGGATGAAGGAATCCGGGTTCTTCGCTGAACCCACCGACCCGGAGTCTGCCAGGGCAGTTTTCAAAGAGGCTTTCGGCTTTGCAGCGGGGGCGGCGAAGGGGATGCGCATCGGGCCTCCGTCAAGCCGGGAGGATTCCATCCTTAGGGGTGGCATTTTCGAGTCGCGCCGGCTCAAATACGCCGCTCTGGACTTCATCCCCCGCTTTTTCGAGAGGTGTGAGGGGGTCGATTCCAAGCATGTTCGTTCCTGCCTGGAAGATTACCTTGCGACCTTTCATCCCGACGGGCCGGCCGCGCGGAAAGCTATTGAATGTATCGACGGGATCAGACACGCCACTTTCCGCGATGCCGATGTCCCTGGCATGGTGGAGACTATAGTCGCCGGGATTGTCCCCGGGGACGGGAGCCGCGGCTTGTCGTTCGACGTCTATCCCGACGACCTGCGTGCCGTCAAAGGCATTGCGGGGGAATTTGCTGACGCCTTTCCCGAAGGGGTCGCGCCGCTCGTCAAGGCGATGGAATCCTCCATTGGACGGGATCCCGAGTCTGCAGTGAGGTCAATCGGAAAGAATCGAGTCGAATGGCAGGAGATCCCTTTCGACTCGAGCGAAGCGCATGAGATTCCGGCTTTGGAGGAGGTCGACAGGCTGAGGGAGCTCGCCTTGACGACGCTACGCGAACGGGAGTCGGAGTCTCTTGGCAACGTCCTGAAAAACGCCCCCGACCAATTCGCGACGAAGCTCTATCTGGCTTTCTCGAAATCAGATGACTGGTCGGAACCCATCCTGTCGCTCATTTCCCTCGACACTTCCCTCCTCGCGAGGGCGATGGAGAAGATGCCTCCCGAAGATATTCGGCTTGTGCACAGTGTCCTTTTTCCGGGCGACCACATGAGGTCGTGCACGGCCTCGCTCGAGGGCGAGGACAGGAAGGCCCTCGTAGCTTGGGCCAAGAGGCTCGGATCGGAGATCGGCAAGTTCGAGACCATGGAGTATTACCAAAGGATCTATTTCGACGCCATATCCAAGAGTCTCGAATGTCTTGCCGATATCTAGGATCCGCAGCTTTTGCCAAGTTGAAACGTGGCTTAGGATTTGCAGAAGATCTTCTAATGGCAGTCTTACGACAAGGACGAGGATGCCCTAATGCCTTGCCCAGGCTCCATCCAGCTCCGCCGCGCAGCTCTCGAACACGCACCTAACGGCGGCCATTTCCGACGGGGTCACGCGCCCTCCGCTCGCCTTATCCGAGGGCCTATGCGGCGGGGCTTGACTTCGAGGACGTCGTCGACTCGTCCCTCGAGCTTGTAAGGCTTGCTGAGGTAGGCGGACTAGAGTAAGAAAAGAGAAATCAAAAGGCGAATTTATCGCGAGGAGCAAAATGTCCCAAATAAATCAGATCCAAGAAGAGCTAAGGCAGATCGAAGGCGGGCGTTTTCAAACACTAGCAAATCAGTATCTATATAGGAGATATTCGCTTAACAACATCATTGAATTAGGATCCCAATGCGGCACGGATAAAACCACGACCGGAGTGCCAGACATGTACTCCGTAGGAGAGAATGGACACTACCTCTTCGCGGCATACACAACCTCTAATTCCGACATCCGCAATAAGCTGCTAAATGATGCTAAAGACTGCCTCGACAGGAGCAAAACCGGAATCAATCCGCAACTCATAGATCGAATCATCCTGTGCCACACATACTTTCGCCTTTCACCTCTGGTACTCGAGGAGGTCCGTGCCATCGATACACGGATAGAAATAATCGGGCCAGAGACAATTGCGAGCGACCTTGATGGAAAATACCCTGCGCTAGCGCATACGGTATTGGGCGTTCCACTCGGAAAGGGATCATTCATCGCCCCAGACCGCTTCATCGAGCGAAGCCTGAACGACCGTTTCTCAACCGACCTGTCGAAGCTCCTCATGCACAGGGATTCCGAGTTTTCAGTCATCGTCGAATCGATAGAGCAAAACAAGGCAGTGGTGATTCAGGGGCAGTCTGGATCGGGGAAAACCAAGATCGCCCTCGACGCATGCCTCACATTCAGCAAACGGCATCACTGGGATCTTCTTATCTTGGACTCTAGGTATTCATCGCATCTCGACGATGATATCGAGCTGATTTTGTCGAAGTCGGAAAACATTATCCTTCTAGTCGATGATGCAAACGGCAACCTGTCACTTGAGCACTTGCTGGGAATCTGTTTGGAAAACAAAAAGCTAAAGATTGTCCTCACCTGCAGGAAGATGCACCGAAGCGAGTTGACCGCAAAAATCGGCAGTTATCTAAATTTCAGAGAAATAGAGCTGGAGCCTCTAACCGCGGAAAATATAGAAGCGATACTCGAGACCGAATACAACATAAAAAACATAGCACTGAGGGAGAGAGTATCGGCAATCGCAAACGGAAACCTGCGCTTGGCTATCATGGCAGCAAGCCCCATAGCAGACGGCAATTTCGAAGCCATCCAAGAGCCATACGATCTTCTGAACATCTATATGAATTCCGCCTTAGCTGGGTATTCCAGCAGAGAGCAACGTCTCGCAGAGATCCTTGCAATCTACGACTGCTGCGATCTTATTGAAGGAGACCCTTGTTATGAGGATCTCTTGGGCTTGGGGTACGACGACGCCGAGATTCGGGATTTTGCATCCAGATTGAACGACCAGGAAATCGTCACGATCCTTACCTCAGCCGGTGGCGTGCTAGCCATAAGGATGGAAGAGCAGAATCTTCGCGACTTCTTGATATGCCGCCACTTCGCAAAAGAAGGGAACGGCAGTTTTGCAGATTTCATTCTGCATACCGCAGAAATGCCGAACGCGCCGTATCTCAAAGCCGCCAAGTCAATGGCTGAAGTATGCGGAAGTGCGAGCGTGTACGACTATCTTCGAAGGGAATGCGAGAAAGCTTGGGATGAAATAAAGAATCGGGATGAGCGAATTGCCGATCAGTTCATAATCACATTCAATCAACTCCTCCCCGTACAGGCGCTCGCCTTTGCCTCAAACCGCACCGAAAGTGCTGCTTGCGCTGACGTATCGGAAGAAATTCTCGGCATGAATTCGACATCGGACGGATCTATGCCCCTGCATATTTCCGTATCCCTGATGAACTCGAGCGAGTATTCGCAAACAGCCTCCGAGTTGTTCGTGAAGTGTGTAGAAAGAGGCACAGAGCGGGCGGCCGAGTACAACTGGGCATGCGGGCAAGACGGCGCTTTCGCTTACGATTTCGATCGTACGGGATTCGATTTGGAAAACAGCAAACTCGATGCCCTCGCTCAAAAATATCAACAATCGCATTCCCGCAATGTTGCAGCATGTCTGATCGTCTTGACGAGTTCATACCTCTCTTCAAGGGTCCAGCGCGTTCGGCAAAACGGCATAACGTACACATACAACACCCTGATCTTTAATTTCACATCAGAGCTGGCCGAGCTCCACGCCCATTGCTTCCGGGCGCTCTCCGTTCTAGTCGAAACCGAATTCAGCAGGCAAGTTAGATCCACCTTTCGGCAGCACTTCTCGTTCTATGGCAAAGAACCTGAAGCGGAGCATGCAGAAAACATGCATTCGGTGCTCTCGATGATCGAAGATCTATTCCCCAAATATATAAGCGAAGACTCGACAATCGATCTCTCATGCAGCTTAAGCATCAACCAGATTTACGAAACATGCGCGCAGAATCCCCCTCTGAGCCTCGATGGGTTCCGCCAGAGCACATTCGATGCACTTGGCCTGGAGAACTCCGAGTCTCTCGTAGAGAAAGAACCGAGGATATCCGCGGAAGAGTTACCGCTAGAACGACTGACCGAAGCCCTGGGAAAGCTAGCCGAAGATTATGAGATTTCCGATAAAGAGTGGGAGTCGGGCAGGGCTATCGGAAAAGTCCTTCTGGAAATCGCCAAAAGGACCCCAGATACTGCCTCAAGCATAATCGCACGCAATATCGCTTCGTCGCCCTCGACGATCCCCGTCCCGTACGAAGCACTTGACCATCTTGCTGAAACCATCGGCAGGAAGGTCCTTAGAAACGAGCTGGGCGCGGTGATCGACGTGAGTGACCATCCGGCCCTGTTTGACTATCTTGATTTGCTAGCAATAAAGAACGGGCCCGACAAGGAGGAGCTCGACGAGATCCTCGCAAGACTCGATGACGGCAGAACGCATCTCTGCTTGGAAGATTTGGAGATAGTCGAGCCAAAGCATCCTGGCTATATCCTCAAATATGCTTCTAGGTTTTCCGAACGCACTCACAATGATGGGGTTTGGCGGTTTTTCGGCAACTGCGGAGACGAAAAGCGCGTCTCCGCTCTAGATTCGTACTTCGGATCCAATCCCTTACCGGCTATCAACCTGTATTTTCTCGCACTTGAAGGACGCCCTTCTTTCGACTATAACCTCGCTTTCCTACGCTGCCTTTTACGCCTTGACAGTTCAATGATTGACCGTTTTTTGGAATACGCTGCCAGCCTCGACTACCGACAAAGGCACGATCTCCTGCGAAGAATCAGCTCGTTTTGGACCGTCCAGGACAATCGTGCTTGGAATCTGCTGAAAGCATTGATCGATGAAGTGCTGAGCGAACCACTCGGTAGGTTTGAAATAGCCGCTTTGTTTCCCGTTCGTGACGCAAATGCGCTCTCGAGCGATATTTTTTGGGAGCGCCTGGAATATATCATCCGCGAAAGGATCGCCGACGCAAATAATCTCGATAGAATTAGCTGGGCCTTGTCCGATTGCAATGACGAGGCGAGGGTCAGGGCTATCACCCTCATTCTGTCGCTCGATAAAGACGGGATATCGATCAACGATTTGGATCTCCGTCGATCTTCAATGAGCGGGTCTCCAGAAAAAGGCTTTATTCCAGCAAAGCTCAAGGAGATTGAGGCGATTGAATCGATTGCTGCTCAACTGCCCGCAGGTGTTGAATATTTAAAACACAGAGAATGGCTGTTAAAAGTGAGGTCTTCAATTGAAAGAGACATCGAAGACGAAAAGTGGAGGCTATTCCACGGCAGGCAGTAATCGACTTTAACACCTAGAATTAGGAAAAGCCTCGGGGGCTCCTGCCTAGCCCTTCGACCTGCACTGCGTGCAGAAGACAGTCGAGGACGAACCGTGGTGCAGCTCCATGAGCTCGAGCTGCATCGCCCTGATCAGGTCGTCGAGCTTGTTCAGCAGCCACTCGTCGATGTTTGTGTCAACGGCCAGCTGAATACTGTTCAGTTTTACGCTACCACTGACAGCGAGGCCGAAGTGGCTCGTTGCCATTTCGAAGCCGCGCGCGCGGCGCGGAAGGGCGGCGTGGACCCCGAGTCCACTGCCTGCAAGCTCGATAAGATGATTTGGTTGCTCTGCACAGGCGACTTCTACCGCGAAGGGGGTCTAAAGCTCTTTTCAACCAATGCACTTGTTGAATCGAACCTGAGCGCCTATTCGGGGGATGGCATTTAAATTGGAGCCACTTTCAGAAAAGCGGCGCTGCAAACGCATGCCAAAACTGGCAAATTATTATGAAAGGTAATCTTATGGTAAACGCAGAGGAATCAACTAAGGCCGGTCTATCGCGCTTGCAAGACGACGCAAGGCCGACTATTTGCAGCGACTCTCTCGAACTTATTTCGAATATCGCAGAGGTTGGCCTGGACGAAATTCTCCAAAACGAGTTCTTGAAGGACATCCCCGTCATCTCAAGCCTAGTGAGCATCTACAAAATCGGAAACAATATCCACAATGCGCATCTGCTGAAGAAGTATGCGTGTTTCCTCGATGAGTTCAACCGCGACTCTTTTGAAAATGGCTCATGGAACAAGTACAAGCAATACTTTGAAGAGTCAAATAGGAAGCGCGATATTGAGTACCTGCTTATCCTGCTCGAAAGATACATTGAGGAGGACAAAGCGCGGCGACTAGCAAAGATTTATGAGGCCTACCTAGATAAAGAAATTAGCTGGGACGATCTTCGTTTGTTTGCAGAGACTTTGGACAGATTTCTACCTGGAGACTACGAAATGCTTCGAGAAAAGGAAACTTTTCAGACGCTCAGAGGCAGAGATGCAGAAGTTCTTCTTCGATTAACCGGGCTGGGATTGCTGATTGAGGATATCCATCGGCAGCAGTGGGACGTAGTAGATACGACGCTCATCTTCGACGATCCCGACGAAATTGAGAAAGAAGAAAGGGTTTATCGTAGGACCGAATTTGGAAACAGGATGGTATCTATACTTGGCTAGCTACTGCAGACAACAATCTGAGCGCGCTCTTGTCGTCTTGGTTAAACTGCTCGGATCTACCAGTGATTTTTACTGCATTAGACATTCGGAAAGGGAATCGGTTCTTCACGATTCGCATCCTTTCTAGTGCTGCCTTTATTTAATGATCGAGATATGCTCGGCGACTGCGGTGTTCTGCCCCTTAGGTTACAGACGGTTGTTTCTATTGAGCTTCCAGAGGAAATACATGGGGTTCTCTTTTGCCTTGGCTTCTCGCAAGAAATCTGCGGATTGAGATGCAACGGCCCCTATGCCGGCAGCCCCGAGGAAGGCCATGGCATCAGAAGGTGATGCGATTCCGTATTGCCCCAATGTAAAGCTCGCAATTCCGATAGCGGCTTCAATGCCTGCGGAGGTGACTAATCGGGATCGCTCGTTTTTCATCACTAAAGATATCTTGTGAAGCTCGGGCTCTATTAGGTCGTTCTTCAGGTCAGCTAATGTCGAGGTGTCGATGGGCCTTTCGCTCAGGCCTTTGGACAAGGTATCCCTAAACACAAGAAACGACTCTTCGTTTCTAATGCGGCAATCAAGGATGCTACGCAACGTTGCATTTTCAGCAATGGGGAGGGGGCAAGATAACCGGCGAATGGGTATGGTCTGATCTTTTCGAGGATAAAGGGTGGAAGTTGCGGACTCGAGGAACTCAATCTGAGCTGGACGAGTGGTTAAATACGAGCTATTCGAAAAATAGGGATTGACGAGGGCTTGAAAGCAATCGTCCAACAATGGCAGTAGGATAGTCAAGATGCCGCCTTTCTCCAGCATGTCTCTATCCAATCGCGTTTCGCCTTGGCTTGCATAGAGCGATTCGTATTCAGACGGGATTACCAGGAAATCGACATCCATCTCATCATGGGACCCATATGCATCCATTCCCTCAATCGCTACATACAGATTCCCATCTGGTGCTTGTTTTAAAGTGCACGAGGTAGAGGAACAGAATTGTCGTACGAGTTCATCCCAATAACTCGATATCAATCCTTTTGCTTTTGATTCTCTTTCGATTTGTCGCGCTAGGCAATCTTTGCAAAGAGGAATGTAATTGCTCGAAAATCCGAGTATTCCAGCTTTGACTATGTCTTCGACTCGCATGGTCAAATAGATCCCGAATGCAAGTTCATCGACTGAGACATAATCATCGTGCCCCATTTCGAATGCCGATTCTATAGGGCAATGAATCAGTGTTTTATCTGCATACAATGCTGAGAACTTTGCCAAATGGTAAATGTTTTGCTCTCGACAGGCATAGTCAGTGCAGGGGAATTTGCCTCCTTCAAGGGTGGAGTCAACAGAAAAATTGAACAGGGATTGATTTTCGATTTTTTCGATTGGGATAAGGGGTGCAAGGCCCCTAATAAAGGCGTCGAACCTCCTTTGCCCCAGTTCTTCTAGGTACGCAATTATTTCGGCAAGAGAGCTGTTCTTGAATGCGGCTAGATAAGAATAAAGGTCATCGTATGCATGAGTCGCCATTTCGCTCACCTACACTTTCGGAAAGAGTTTTGCGTCGTTATTTCCGAGGCGTCGTTGGGCTCGCAATCGACTCTAGTGTGCAGCTGCTTCTCGACGTACTCCCTCATGTTCTGCCTCCACATGTAACTAATTGATTTGCTATGTGCCATTATGAATGGTATATAGCAAATCAATTAGTTACATTTAATGGAGCATTGCGAGCGTGGCGCGCGCAAAGAAGAGTCGTTGTATGGAGGCTTCCGGCAACGGCCTTTTGTACGTCCGTGACTGTTGGGTGCTATCGCGGATGACGTCATTGTTGCCTGCACTCTCGATCCAAGGATGTAATTACGGAAGTGCGGGGAAAATCGAGAACCTTCGAGCACAACGCGATTTTTAGCACCAAAACCGCAGTTCGCGGAAGCGAAAACTGGGGCCTGGTTAGCATTTCTTCGATTTTCCCCGCACTTCCGAATTTGACCCCTTGCCGCACCTTGATCACGTCTTCAAGTGGCTGGTTCATCGCTAATGGAGTTTTCTGCGGTGCTTGAATTGCGGTGTTGTGATTAGGGCAAAAGGCTCTTGGCTCCGGGGAGGCTCATCGCACGAAAATTCAAGTTGCTGCTGAAGTAGGGCTTGCTTCGGCAGCGCTAACAATAAGGGCGGCTCTGCTAGTCTCGGGAGACCGCGGCATTCGGCGGGCCTGCCGAATGCCGCGGTCAGTAGCGGTCAGTAGCGGTCAGTATATTCTTCGGAGCCGTTTCTCTGGGCTTCGGCGGACTTGCCAACTCGCGCTTGGGCACTACTCAGTAGATTACTCAGCAGTGCCCAGTAGATTACTCAGCAGTGCCCAGCAGGGGGAGGGCAGCAAACGCAATGGGCCTGTTTCCCGGCTAGGACCTGCAGCCTCAAACTTCGCTTGGCATCCTGTAGAACTGGTGCGGGTCTTTCGGGCTTTTCCCTACCCATTCCAACAGGCCTCGACCGGCAAGGTCTTTCAGAGTCTTCGAGGCCGTTTTCCTACCGACATTGGACTCCCGCGCGAGGTCGGAGGTCGTGATTTTCCCCTGAGCGGCGGCAATTGCCATCGCTGCTCGTTCGCGCTCGCTGAGGAGCGGTCGGTTGTCGGCCGCGGTTCTCCTGAAGGCCGCTTTCTGCAACCCAGGACGCTCGAAGACGACGACGGTGCTGTTGACGGTCTGCTCGAAGCGGAACCTCACGCCGGCTGCCTCGCAGGCCTCCTTGATGCGCGGTATGCCCGTGCCGTACTGCTCGATGACGCCGGCGCGGAACAGGGTGCGCGCGATCGCGGGGTTTCGGAGGCCGAACTCGCTCGCGGTACCGTCTAGGTGCTCTTGCGGCGAGTCGCCCTCGGGGAACAGGCCCGGGCTCACGATCTGGACGGTGTCCATGAACACGTTGACCTCGACGGCGGTGCCGGTGGTGTAGTCGCGGTGGCACAGCGCGTTGGCAACCGCCTCGCGGATGGCCTCGGCCGGGATCTCGGGGATCTCCTTGCGGTACATGCCCGTCTCGCCGATGACGAACTCGCGCCTGATGTTCGACGTCACGAAGTACTCGGCGAAGTCGAGCAGCTTGAGCATGGTGCCGCTCTCGCGGCGCAGGTCGAGGATCTTGGCCTTGGTGTTGCCGCCCAGAAGCCCCAGCTTCATCCTGGGGTAGGTGTCGGATCCCTCGCAGAACAGCTCCACCGCGGCGTTTCTTAGGCTGCCGTCGGGCGCGACGAGGTCGAGCCTTGCCAAGGTGTCCTCCACGCCGGCGAACCCGCCGCCCACGCGTCCGGCCCTGCCGCCGCGCGCGACGAAGTCACGCACCGCCTGCTCGTCGGCGTCGGAGACGGGCCTGCCGGACGGCAGCGAGTCCCACGGGCTACGGGCGCGCTCACGCTTGACGACCATGGCGCTCAGCTCCGAGGCCGACAGCGCTTTGTTCGAAGTCCCCACGCGGGTGAAGTAGCGTCCGTCGGCGGAGTAGGGGGCGTCGGCACCTGAGAAGGCAATTTTGATGTATCGCAGCCCATCATCGGCGTCGAGGCACTCGACCGTCGGGAACACCGCGGGCTCGATCTTGTCGGACACCCACGACGTCACCTGGCGCAGCGTTGCGTCGCTGACATCCTGGCCGATGACATCGCCGTTGTCCTTCACGCCGAAGTAGAGCTCGCCGCGGCCGTGCTTGTTCAGCATGGCGCTGATGGCTTGCAGTGCTTCTTTATGCTCGCCAGTGGACTTCTTGAACTCGACGGTCTCGCTCTCGCTGCCCAGGTTCATCCGCGCTGCCTTTCCCGTTCGTTGCTTGTCTCGTTGGATTATACCGTGGTCACCATGGGCGAAAACGTGGAAGCGCGCTTGCTTGCCTCTACCATGTTCTCATGCGCCTTAATGCCCTTTGTGAAGAATCATCCCATTGGGAAACGGGTCCCTATGGAACGATTTTGGTATCAGGCATAGGGGGGTGTTCCTATAGTTTTGTCAACTGGGCAATGCTGTTTTCGAGATTGAAT
>OFMB01000022.1_pt1 | contig 117671 bp, 93 predicted proteins | sample 1541111 | NCBI WGS metagenome assembly OFMB01 (sample SAMN04209241, study PRJEB22552) | human gut metagenome | biome: gut; material: feces | host: Homo sapiens | place: USA: Oklahoma
AGGCCCCGCGCTCCAGCATCCTCTGGACCGTGTCCCGCTCGTGCCTCGTGAGCCTTCCGTAGGCCCTCGGGACCGCCCTCGCGGAGCCACTTTTCTTCTTTCCTGACATGCCGTCTTCCGATCTCCCGGGGCCGGCCGATCCGGCCCTCAGGGTATCGGGTTCCCACATTCATCCGTACATGTGCGGATGAATGTGGGAGGTGTTCGGATAAAGTCGATAATCAAGGCTTACATTTCTATACATCTGAGCTAACACGTTTTACCTCCGCATCAACAGTGTGCGGGGGTAAACTTATGCGCATGTTATAACTTGCCCGGAAGGATTCATCATGCTTAGGATTGGTCTTCTTACTAGTGGCGGCGACTGCCAAGCGCTCAACGCCACCATGCGCGGCATCGTCAAAACGCTCATGACCAATAGCGAAGAACCTATCGAGATCTACGGTTTTGAGGACGGCTACCAAGGCCTTATCTACAGCAGGTTCCGCGTCATGACGCCCGCCGATTTTAGCGGCATCCTCACCCGCGGCGGCACCATCCTTGGCACGAGCCGCACGCCGTTCAAGCGTCTGGACACTCCCGAGGCCGACGGCGTCGAGAAGGTGCCGGCGATGGTCCACACCTATCACAAGCTGCAGCTCGACTGCCTGTTTATGCTGGGCGGCAACGGCTCCACCAAGACCGCCAACCGCCTGCGCGAAGAGGGCCTCAACGTTATCGCTCTGCCCAAGACCATCGATAACGACACCTGGGGCACCGAGATGACGTTTGGCTTTACGAGCGCCATCGACGTCGCCACCAAGTGCATCGACGACATCCACACCACCGCTTCGAGCCACGGCCGCGTGTTCGTCATCGAGATCATGGGCCACAAGGTTGGCTGGATCCCGCTGTACGCCGGCGTCGCGGGCGGTGCGGACGTCATCCTGATCCCCGAGATCCCCTACGACATGGACCAGGTTATCAAGACCATCGAGCATCGCATGGAGACCGGCAGCCGCTTTACCATCGTGGCCGTCGCCGAGGGCGCCATCTCTAAGGAGGACGCGGCGCTGTCCAAGAAGGAGTACAAGAAGAAGCTCGCCGAGCGCACGAGCCCGTCGATCGTCTACGACATCGCCAAGGAGATCGAGGCCAAGACCGGTCGCGAGACCCGCGTCGCCATCCCCGGTCACACGCAGCGCGGCGGTCAGCCCGACGCCCAGGACCGCATCTTTGCGACCCAGTGCGGCGTTGAGGCCGCGCTTGGCTGCCTGCGCGGCGAGTTTGGCTACATGATTGCCCTGCGTGACGGCAAGATGTGCCACATGCCACTCGAGGATGTCGCCGGTAAGCTCAAGTATGTCGACCCCCAGAGCGACCTGGTGCGCGAGGCCAAGGCGTTGGGCATCAGCTTCGGCGACGAATAGCCTCGGCTGGAACTGTTCTCATCGGAGGCCCCGGGGCTTACCTCCCAAATCGTCCTCGGACATGGCAGGACCCCGCTGCGCGCTTCGCGCGGCGGGGTCCTTCCGTCCTGCGGAAAGATTTGGGAGGTAAGCCCTAGGGCCTCCTGCGATGACTGGGGAGGCCGAGACTATTCGTCTTCTTGCTGCGGGTGCCTGGGGTAGGATGCGGCGTGCATTTTTGGGAGTATTCAGCAGCCGAGGGTGCCTGCATACTGGATTTTGGGCGAAAGGCAGGCACCATGGGCCGCGTTCTGTAAAAAATGACCAGCTCTTGAGGCATTGGGGGTCCAGGACCAGGGCATTCAGCACGGTTTTGTGCACCCGTTCCCGCGCCCGCGGACTCCGGGATGCTGAATACTCCGAAATTTGCACGGCGCCCCCTGGGTTACCCGTAGGCAAAAAGCAACCGCCCCGCCGAAATATGCAATCGGCAGGACGGTTTATGCAATTTAGTGGCTGTGGGCGCGTCGGTGGCTCGCTACAGCTTGAATCCCAGAACGGGTTACTCGGCGCTCTTAAAAGCGCCGAGTAACCCGCCAAAAAGGGACAGGTTCATCTTTGGCAGGTTAATCTGGGCAAACGCCGGACAACCATTAGGTGGCCCGGCGTTTGCCCCGCTTTGCTGGGAATGTCTGTCGTTCAGTGCTCTTACTGGCCAGTCCAGTGTTGCGCATAGCTTTTAATGTCTTCGGTAAAACCATCAAGATCGTCGAGGGTAATCACGCTGTCGATAAGCAAATTAGCTATCTCACGGTGCATTGTACTGCGGCGAAGGTCGTTCACCAGCACTCCTGAGGACAGCTTATCCCTATTGATACGCTCTTCTAGTGCCCAAAATCTACTGGACGCTTCGCTGTCGCCGTTCAGCATCTCAACGTACTGGCCGATGAGCTTTTCCATATAACGTTCTTGCCATTGGGGAAGCATTTTCTTAAACAGCTTCCAGTCGCTTTCGGCTACGTCGCGCATATGTCCTCCGCTCGCTAAACGGGCTTTTCCATTTGCCTTTCATTCTATTTGGTTTTCGTTCGCGGGCGTGGATGAGAGGCTCTCTTTAGCCTTCGAGATTGGGCCTGAATGGGTCGTATGCCACAAAACGGGCCTATCTACTACGTTTAATTGGATACCCTCAACCATGCCGGGAAAACGAAAAATAAAACCGCAGGTAGAAGGCCTGTCGATTTTCGAAAAAGGCGGTCATGGTTGGCCCCATCGAGTTAAACGTAGTAAATAGGCCCTTTTCTTGGCGCGCGGTCAGCTCAATGCTAATCTCCGTGCCGGAACTGACCCAGTTGTTTGTAAGTTGCGGTGATATACGGACTGTTTGGCGCTTTGGAGTCTCAAAACAGTCCCTATATCACCGCAACTTGGAAGGGACGGGCGGTGTCGGATGAGTGGCGCTGGCGGGTTAGGGCGGTTTAGGCCTGTTTGCGGTGCTTCCATTGTTTGCGGCACCAGTGCATAAGCGCTTTTACGATGGGAATCGTGATGAGGATGACCCATGCGGGATGGGGCTGTCCCAGGCAGAGCCACATGTAGAGGAACCAAGTTATGGCAGCTGCCGGGTAGACGGCGTCGACAAGCTTTGACAGATGACGTCGGTCGATGAAATCGCCAAGCGCGTAGTAGACGGGAATCAAAAAGACGAGGAAAAGTCCCGTAGTCCACACGCCGCAAATAATGCCGAGCGCCAGATAGGCGAGGGCGACAAGCACGGGGAAGGGGAACTTATTCCACGCGCGACCGAGCTTGGTGTGGAAATGCTTGCCATGATGGTCGAGCTTGTCGCGCGCCTCTTTCCAGCTGGAGAATTGTTCGCCGTCGATAACCACGGTGCCATCGGCATTGGTGTGCACGCTGTGCCCGTCGTCCTCTAGCGTGTCAATATGTACGCCGCCCGGCCCCACGTGCACCTCTTCACCCTTGCGGTCGTTGGTCACATGGATGCCGCTCCAGCCAACATGGACTTCCTCGCCTTTATTGGGATCAATGACGTGGATGCCGCGCGCGAGGGAAATATCGACAAGTGGTTTGTCGCCGCAATCGGCGTGCTCAGTAGAAGCCTCAGCCTCGTCAGCCACATCCGCCGTCTCGGTGTCGGCACTGCCGTCCTCAAGGTCGTCGGCATCGCTAGCCGCTTCCCCATACAACAGCTCGTCCAACGACACGCCATACAGTGCGGCGAGCGCAATAAGGTTATCGGTATCGGGTGAGGACTCACTGCGCTCCCATTTACTGACAGCCTGGCGACTTACGCCCAGTTGGGCAGCAAGGGCCTCCTGAGAAAGACCGGCAGCTTTGCGGCGATCGACGAGACGCTGTGCCATCGCAAGGTCCATGGTGGTTCCTTTCATGTGGTGACCGTAATCGAATGAGGCGAGTATGCCGAAAACAACCGGTAGCGACCACCATTTCTAGTTAGAATCTGCCCCAACCCTACCGCAACTACCAGTAGCAACCCCTAACGACCTGCCATTTCATGACAAATGTCAGTGCAAATAACAACCAAGAGCCCTCTCGATAAGTTGCGGTGGAATAGTTCCCGTTTGGCATAGCAGAGCCATAAACGGGAACTATTCCACCGTAACTTACTATTAGGCCACGCACTCGCAGAGTAGCTGCGGGTGCGTGGGGTAGGATGCGGCGTGCATTTTTTGGAGTATTCAGCAGCCGAGGGCACCTGTATACTGGATTTTGGGCGAAAGGCAGGCGCCATGGGCCGCATCCTGTAAAAAACGAGCGGCTCTTGAGGCGTTGGGGCTCAGAATCAGGACTTTAAGCGCTGTTTTGTGCGCCCGCTCCCGCACCCGCGGGCTCCGGGATGCTGAATACTCCGGAATTTGCACGTCGCCCCCTGGGGTACCCGCGGGCAAAAAGCAACCACCCCACCGAAATATGCAATCGGCGGGGCGGTTTATGCAAAAATGCGGTTGTGGTACATTACAGCTCGCTACAGCTTGAATCCCAGGCAGGTTACTCGGCGCTCTTGAGGGCGCCGACCATGTCGATCTTATTGAGAGTTCGGTTGGTGGCGAGGTTGACGATGATCGTAAAGCCAAAGGAAAGCAGCACGGCGAGCACGTAGCTTAGCGGCTCGACCTCAACGTCAAAGTACAGCGACGGCATCTGCAGGATGTACGTGAAGCTCTCGGCCAGCAAGCCACCCAGCGGCACGCCCAGCGCAGCGCCGATCGCCGTGAGGATCAACGTCTCCTTGTTGACGTAATGGTGCACCTCGCCACGGCGGAAACCAAGCACCTTGATGGTCGCCAGCTCGCGCTCGCGCTCGGAGATATTCGTGTTGGACAGCGTAAACACCACCACAAACGACAGGCACGCCGCCATAAAGGTCACGAGCACCACGACGGAATTGATAATAGTGAAGTTCGCCTCAAAGTTCTCCCAATGCTCGGCCGTGCTCGAAATCGAAAGCCAGCCGTCACTCTTAAGCTTCTTGCTAAACGCAATCTGGTCGGCCGACGAACCCTTGAGCAGTGCAAAGATGCCGTTAAGACGCGCGCTTCGGCCGAACGTGCGCTCATAGGTGCCCTGCGTCATGTAAAGCGTGTTGCCCAGATAGTTAAGCGAAATGTCGCTGACTTTGACCTTGGCAACATTGAGCGACGAATCCTGGACGTGAGCCGTATCGCCCGGCTGAATCCCCAGCACCAGCTGTGAACTTTTGCTCAGATACACGTCTCCGTCACGCAAAGGCAGCGGTTCTTTGGACTCATCCTCCAGACGCACGTAATCGCCCAAGTCACTCGTGCGGTCATCGGGCACCACGATCAGCTGCACAGTCTCGCTCTTGCCGCCAAATGTAAAGGTGACGTTGTCGGTCATAATCGGCAGCGTCGAAGTCACGGTCACGTTGGAATCATTGGACGCGCTGCGCCCATCCAATGCCGCGCACGTCTGTGAAAAATCGTCGGGATTGGCGACCGCCAGCAGATCGTAGCGCGTGACGTGGCCGTACTGCTTGGGCGACAGCGCGACCGACGTATCACGAATGCCCATGCCGCAAATTACAAGCGCTGTGCAGCCCGCGATGCCAAAGATGGTCATAAAGGCGCGCTTTTTGTAGCGGAACAGGTTACGCGCCGCCACCTTGTTCAAAAAGCCCATGCGACGCCAGATAAAGCCGATGCGCTCGAGCAAGATGCGCGAGCCGGCACGCGGGGCCTTGGGACGCATAAGCGAGGCTGGGGTCTCGGACATCTCGTGGCGGCAGGCGATAATCGTAGCGCCCACCACGCCCACGGCAAACAGCGCCACCGACACGAGCGACGACACGATGTCGTACGAAAGCAGCATCTGGGGCAGCGAGTACATGTCGTCGAACACCGTAAACAGGAACAGCGGCAGGCCCACAAATCCGATGATGTTGCCGAGCACGCCGCCGATCAGACACGCCCACAGCGAGTAGTCCACGTATTTGGACAGAATACGCCCACGTGAATAGCCGAGCGCCTTGTACAGGCCAATAAGCGTGCGCTCCTCCTCGACCATGCGCGTAGCGGTGGTAAGGCTGATGAGCACGGCGACGATAAAGAAGATAAACGGGAACACCGTGGCGATGGCCTCAATTGACGAGCTATCGCTTTCCACGCTCGAGTAGCTTGCGATATTGCCGCGGTCCTGGATGTACCACGTACATTCGCCTAGATCGGAAAGCTCGGCGCGGGCATCGGCGAATTGTTGGTTGGCGGCGGCGCGGCGCTGGTCCAACTCGGCCTGAGCTTGGACGCGCTCCTCGCTGCCCTCGGCCATACGGTCGATGTTGCCCTGTTCAATCCCAAAGAGCATATTCGCCTGGCGTTCGGCCGCATCTAAGCTTGCCGGCGTGTCAACCGTCAACTCCTGAGCACGTGCCTTCTCACGCTCCTCGCGGATCTTCTCGATATTGCCCTTGACCTCGTTGATCTTTGTCGTGTAGGCGTCCGAATAGGAGCTGAGGCTCTTGGCTCCCTCGACGATCACGTGGACCGAGGAGTAGGAAGAAGATGTCGCGGCGTCCTCGTTCACATAGAACTTATAGTCCGCAGCCGAAGCAGCGCGAAAGGCGTTGACTGTCGAGTCGGAGCTCACGTCGGTGGGATCGAGGACCTCGGCCGTAATGGTGTAATCGCCCGCGGCAAACTGGTCCTTGGCACTTTGGTTCGACGAGCTCGCGTCATTGGCGGCAAAACTCACCGTATCGCCGAGCTTTTTGCCCGAAGCCTTCAGGAACTTCGAAGTCACCGCGACCTCATCGGCGCTCTCGGGCAAATCACCGCTCACCAGCACCGGTTGATCGATATTCTCCTTGGAAAGACTTTGCACGATCACGCGCTCGCGTGTTGTGCCCACGGCGGTGTAGGCGGTCTCGGTGTAGATACCCTCGGCCGTCTCGACGCCGTCGACCTCTTGGATAGCCGCAAGATCGTCGCGCGTAAGGCCATAGGTCGACTGCACGTTAATGTCATAGACATTCTGCTGGTCAAAATAGGCGTCGACCGAATCGCGCAAATCTTCGCAGCCTGCCTTAAGACCGCACATCACGCTCACGCCAAGCGCGGTGATGACCACGATAGACAAGAAGCGCTTAAGACTGCCGCGGATTGTACGGTAGATGCCACGGCGAAAAACCGTCGGCACCATATCGTTTGAGCTCTGAGCGGTGCGGTAGGTCGCAAACTCCCGGTCGCGACCCGCGCGCTCCGTATCGTGGTTTTGGCTGTTTTGGCGGTCCTGGTCCATGGGCGCTACCACTCGATCGTCTCGATAGGCACGGGATTTTGCTGGACCGTCTCGCTCTCCACGCGACCACTCTTAAAGCGGATCAGGCGATCGGCCATGGGCGCGAGCGCGGAGTTGTGCGTGATGATGATGACCGTAATGCCCTGCTTGCGGCAGGTATCCTGCAGCAGCTGCAAGATCTGCTTGCCGGTTTTATAGTCGAGCGCGCCCGTGGGCTCGTCGCATAAAAGAAGCTTGGGGTTCTTGGCCAGTGCGCGGGCAATGGACACGCGCTGCTGCTCGCCGCCCGAAAGCTGCGCGGGGAAGTTGGCGAGGCGCTCGCCCAGGCCAACCTGGCGAAGCGTCTGTTCGGCATCGAGCGAATCGGGGCAGATCTGAGCTGCAAGCTCAACGTTTTCGAGCGCCGTCAGGTTGGGAACCAGATTGTAGAACTGAAAGACAAAGCCGACGTCGGCGCGGCGGTACTCCACAAGCTGCGCCTCGTTGGCAGAGCTCACGTCGCGCCCGTCCACTGTCACGGAGCCGGAGGTTACCGTATCCATGCCGCCTAGGATGTTGAGCGCCGTAGTCTTGCCGGCGCCCGAAGCGCCCAGGATAATGGCGAGCTCACCGCGCTCAACGGTAAAGCTCGCGCCGTCGAGCGCATGGATGCGGGCATCGCCCTCGCCGTATGCTTTGATGACGTCTTTGAATTCGATATAGGCCATCGATCGGTTCCCATCTGGTCGGATAACTCTTTAGTATTACCCATTTCACGCCGACCAAAAAGGGACAGGTTCATTTTGGCAGGTTTTATATGGGGAAACGACAGCCATAGATGAGGCGCCGGGGAGGCAGAGAAATCATCGACGGGGGTCAGGCCGACCGCCAAACACAACGCACGCATCTCTATCTGTCAGCAAAATCATTCGAACAGCTGTTCGTTTCTATGATATGATTCCGTTATCTAAGCAGGCCAATACGCAGAAAGGCGGCCAACATGGCGTTCGACTTTAAGAAGGAATGCAAGGAGCTCTACAGACCTGCAAGCAAGCCGAGCATCGTAACTGTCCCGCCTATGAGCTACGTTGCCGTTCGCGGAAAGGGCGACCCAAATACCGAAGGTGGCGAGTATCAAAACGCCCTGCCGCTGCTTTACGGCATCGCCTATACCGTCAAGATGTCGAAGAAAGGCTCAAGGAGTATCAAGGGCTATTTCGACTTTGTGGTACCGCCGCTCGAGGGTTTCTGGTGGCAAGACTCCCCGAGCGGCGACATCGATTATGTACGCAAGGACGATTTCAACTTTATCTCGTGCATTCGCCTGCCCGATTTCGTCACCCGAGATGACTTTGACTGGGCAGTCGCGGAAGCCACGACCAAAAAGAAACTTGACTTTTCTGCCGTCGAGCTGCTTAAAGTTGACGAGGGCCTCTGCGTTCAATGCATGCACACCGGGCCCTACGACAACGAACCGGCGACCGTAGGCGCTATGAATGAATACACGACCGAGCAGGGCTATGTCCCCGACTTCTCAGACACTCGTTTCCATCACGAAATCTATCTCTCCGATCCACGCAAATGTGCACCGGAGAAACTTAAGACTGTGGTTCGTCATCCTATCAAGCGCGCTGAATAGCGTGGAGCGTCATCTCACGCGCTAGGTTTTAAGCCAGCCAACCAGCCGCCTCCTAGGCCGTCCGGTAATTATCTTGACGCGGCCCGTCGCATCTTATAAGTTTGTTTTGCTAAAGCTGGAAAGCCTCTCAACGATGCGCAACTCCAGCTCTTTTTCTATCAAGAGGCTTAAATGAAATACCGGAAGTCGCGGATATCCATCAACGAACAAATAGCACTATTGACAGAATACAGGGGTCTTAAGTGCTCTGATCAAAGCGAACTCGAGCGAGCTTTGGTCGAAGTCGGCCACTACAGACTGTCGGCCTACTGTTTTCCCTACAAAACCAAATGCAAGTCCGGGATTACCATCTTTCGCGAAGGCACAACATTCGAAACCATCATCTACACGTATGAATTTGACCGAGCCCTCCGGCAGTTAATGTTTGATGCGGTCGGCAGAATTGAGATCTACCTCAAAAGCAGAATTGCCTATCTTGCCTCTGAGGAACGCGGGCCTTTCTGTTACCCAGATGTCGCCATAACGAGGCTCAACTCGGCATGTCCATCGCGCTTTGCGCCGCGCTGGGCTACGCAGCCGTCTTTGGCAGCGCCACCAATACGCTGCTCGCACCCATCCTGATTGGCTGCGAAGTCTTCGGTTTCGGTAATCTGCCGGCATTCTTCATCGTCTGCGTCGCGGCTTACCTGTTCAACATGGATAAGTCGATCTATGCCCTGCAGAAGCGGGCGTAGAAAGATGTCCAAGCAAGTGGTCTCAACCGGAAACGGCGTCTTGGCTATGCAAAGTGCCCTGGCGTTATTCCTCGTACGCGCCCTCGAGCCGAAGCAGCCACTCCTTGCGGTCAAGCCCGCCGGCATATCCGTTGAGCGAACCATCGGCGGCAACCACGCGATGGCACGGCACGATAATCGAAATGGGATTGCGTGCAACCGCAGCCCCCACGGCACGCGGGGACACAACGGGAGCCTCGTTTCCCGGCACACGATGTCGAGCCGCAACTCGCTGGGCTATCTCACCGTACGTAGCGACCTCGCCACGCGGGATAGAAAGCAGCTCAAACCAAACCTCGCGCTGAAACGCCGTGCCAATCATATGCAACGGCGGCGTAAACCGAGGCTCCTGCCCCGCAAAATAAGCATTCAGCCAAGCCCAAGAACGCTCAAGCACCGAAGAAGCCGCACCATTTGCCGGATCCACCGAAGACATACCGCCGGCGCCAGAAACCGCATCGGCACCTTCAACGTGCTCCGCATCTTCTTTGAGCAGCGTAGAGCCAAAGTGCTCCTGTCCCTCAAACCAAAGCCCCGTCAGACCGCGGCCATCAGCGGCAAGCAAGATTTCGCCCAAAGGCGAAGCAAACGTCGTCGTGACCACCTGCGGCTCCTTTCAAAACTCCGCAAACATAATACCGCGAACTGTGCAGACAACCCCGCAGATACGTCTGGGCGGGCTCGTAATTGTTTAAGCGAGGCTGTTTTCCCCAATCAAACGAAGAAGACGCGGGGCATCGACGCCAGAGCGGTACCTCTATCAGCTGAGCTCTAATACTTTCCCGAGAAGTGAACGAGTAAAATCGAAGCCCCGGAGCATCCACACCTTTAGACCGCAAAACCGCAGGAAATGGCGGTCAAAATATGCCAATGCTTCGGGGGTCCAAATAAGGTCGTTCACTTCTCGGAAAAATATTAGACCTCGATTCGCACCAACCCCAAAGTCCCCGCAGGCAGCAGGCGCGACAGCGCCGCAGCTGCCGGCCGCGCCCCACAGTCCCCCAAGGCGGCAGGCGCAAAGCGCCGAGGCCGCCGCCGGGACCAGGGCCCGCAACAACCACGCGCCCCTACATCAGCCCAGCGGCCCCAACCAACAACGATCCCATCGCAGACCGCTTGCAGCAGCGTCACCGCGGGCGGGGACCGGGCTTAGTTTTCAGAACACTCCGCAGACCAGTGTGGCGCCTTGTCCGCGGCTCCGAGGGAGCAGGACAAGGCGCCGCACATGGTCGAGGACGTTCTGAAAACTAAGCCCGGCCCCCGCCGGACAGGTCACACTACTCGCAGAGCAGCTTGGCGATCTGGACGGCGTTGGTTGCCGCGCCCTTACGGATTTGGTCGCCGCAGCACCAGAAGGTGATACCGCGCGCAGCCTCGGGGTTCGAGATGTCGCGGCGCACGCGACCGACCCAGATCAGGTCCTGGTCGGACGTATCCATCGGCATGGGGAAGCGATCGTGCGCATCCTCGGCGCTCATGTCGTCAACCAGCTTCACGCCTGGAGCGGCAGCCAGCGCAGCACGAGCCTCCTCGACCGTAATATCGCGCTCGAACTCGAGTGTAATGCTCTCGGAGTGCGAGCGCAGCACGGGCACGCGCACGCAGGTGCAGTTCACGCGCAGCTCGGGCAGGTGCATGATCTTGCGGCCCTCGTTCTGCAGCTTCATCTCCTCGGAGGTAAAGCCCTCCTCCTTGACGCCGCCAATTTGCGGAATCAGGTTACTCGCCAGCTGGGCAGCAAACGCGCGCGGCTCGGGAATCTCCTCGCCACGGCCCAGGGCGGCCAGCTGAGCCTCGAGCTCGGCCATACCGGGGGCGCCAGCACCCGAAGCCGCCTGGTACGTCGAGACGATCATGCGCTTTACGCCGGCAAGCTGATGCAGCGGCCACGTGGGAACCAGGCCGATGATGGTCGCGCAGTTGGGGTTGGCGATAAGACCATGATGCCACTTGATATCGTCGGCATTGATCTCGGGCACGACCAGCGGCACCTCGGGATCCATGCGGAAGGCATGGCTGTTGTCGACTACGACGGCGCCGCGCTTGACGGCCTCGGGCAGCAGCTCCTTCGCAATATCGTCGCCGGCGGCTCCGAGCACAATATCACAGCCCTCAAAGGCCTCGGGGCAAGCCTCTTCGATCACGATCTGCTCGCCGCGGAACTCAACGGTCTTGCCCGCGGAGCGTGCACTTGCCAACAGCTTGAGCTTGCCGACCGGGAACTCCTGCTCGTTGAGGCACTCGAGCATCTGGGTGCCCACGGCTCCCGTCGCGCCCAAAATAGCAACCGTGTACTGTTTCATGCTTCCCCCTTTAAAGGTTTTGGCTTTTGCCCGCACGCCGAGCAGGCTGATTATTGTTGCCAGTGTATACAAGAACGGGGCAGGCACGAAACCCGCCCCGTCGAAACGAAACCGAAACGAAACGCCCCGCGCTAGATTTTTGGCACTTGTCCCAAAAATCCACCGGGATAGCAGCTACTTGTGGAGCGCTGCCAAGGTGGGATCGGCCGGCGCAGGAGCCTCCAGGTCGGAGACCTTCACAATGCCGTTCTCATCGGAGAAGGCACGGTAAATGGTCTGAATCGCCAGGTCGAAGTCCTTCTCCTCGACACCGATAATGATGTTGATCTCGTCGCAGCTCTGCGAAATCATACGCACGCTCACGCCGGCCTGGCCAAGCATGCCAAACAGATGGCCCGAGATGCCGGCACGACCACGCAGGTTGCGACCGACGGTCGCGATAAGCGCCAGGCCCTCGACAACCTCGATCTCGAGCGGCTCGACCTCCTGCTGAATGTCGCCCACGAGCGAGTACAGCGAGTCGTGAACGTCCTGCTCCTGCACCACGGCGCCAAAGCGGTCGACACCGGTGGGCATGTGCTCAACGGAAACGTCATAGCGCTCGAAGACCGAAAGCGCGCGGCGCATAAAGCCGACACGGGGCTTGGTGCGGTCGCGGGCCACATTGATGGCGACAAAGCCGCGTTTGCCGGTCACGCCGGTAATGATGGGCTCCGCCTCGCCCTCGTCAGCCGTCTCGCTAATGATGGTGCCGGGGTCCTGCGGCGCATTGGTGTTCTTGATGACCAGCGGAATGCCTGCCTCGCGCACGGGGAACACGGCCTCCTCGTGCAGGACGCTTGCGCCCATGTACGAAAGCTCGCGCAGCTCCTCGTAGGTAACGCGCGCAATGGGCTGAGCCTCGGGAACAATACGCGGATCGGCAGAATAGAAGCCCGAAACGTCGGTCCAGTTCTCGTACAGATCGGCGCCAAGGCACTTGGCCAGAATCGAGCCCGAAATATCGCCACCGCCTCGATCGAGCAGCTTGATCTGGCCCTCACGCGTCGCGCCGTAGAAACCGGGCATAACAAAGCCACCCTGCTGGCCGTACTCCTGCACCAGCTCGGAGGTGCGGTTCATGCTGAGCGTACCATCGTGATGGAACGCCACAACCGTCGCGGCGTCCAGGAACGGCAGGCCCAGGTACTCGGACATCAGGCGAGCGGTGAAGTACTCGCCGCGGCTCACAAGCTCCTCGGTGGAGTAGCCGCCCGAGCGGGCGCGCTCGGCAAAGGCTGCGAACTCCTCGCGGATGGGATAGGTGAGCTCCAGCTCGTCAGCGATATCAAAATAGCGCTGACCGATGTCCTCGAGCAGCTCCTCGCACGACACGTGATACTTAACGTGCGCGTTAACCAGGTAGAGCAGGTCGGTCACCTTGGTGTCGCCCTTAAAGCGGCGACCGCAGGCGGAAACCACCACAAAACGGCGGGCAGGGTCGGCATCGACGATGGCCTTGATCTTCTTGAAGTGTTCGGCGTCGGCGACCGACGAGCCGCCAAACTTGGCAATTTTTATCATGGGCTGGAGGTTACCTTTCTAAAAAGCCTCTGCGAACCTATTTTGCGCGCTCTGATACCATGGTTTCACCGATTGGGACCAAGGCATCCGAGGAGCAGTGTTATATGGGAACTTATCATAGTACACGAGGACGCACTTTATCGTGCTCAAGTAAGGTGGCAATCCGCACCGGCATCGCTCCCGACGGGGGTTTGTTTGTCTCGGACGAGCTCGGCACCCAGCAGGTCGATATCAGCTCGCTTGCAGATAAATCGTACTTTGAAATCGCTCAAGATGTGTTGGGAATGTTACTGAATGATTACACGGCCGAAGAAATTTCGGCGTGTGTCGACGAGGCATACCGCGGCACGTTCGCGAGTGAAGAGGTTACGCCACTCGTCAAACTCGACGCTGCGCCGGGCGCCGACGCCCCTCAGACCTATGTGATGGAGCTCTTTGGCGGCCCCACGAGCGCCTTTAAGGACGTCGCCCTGCAGATGCTCCCCCGTCTGATGGCCCGCACTTCCGCCAGGGACGGCGGCGCTGAGCGCATCATGATCGTCACCGCCACGTCGGGCGACACGGGCAAGGCCGCGCTCGCCGGTTTTGCCGACGCTCCGGGCACGGGCATCACCGTCTTTTATCCCGAGGGCAAGGTCAGCCGCGTCCAGAACCTGCAGATGTCCACGCAGGAGGGCGACAACGTCGCCGTCTGCGGCATCCGCGGCAACTTTGACGACGCTCAGAGCGCCGTCAAGCGCATCTTTGCCGATAAGGAGCTTGCCGAGCGTCTGGAGGCCGCCGGCACGGTGCTTTCGAGCGCCAACTCCATCAATGTCGGTCGCCTGGTACCGCAGGTCGTCTACTACTTTGCCGCCTATGCGCAGCTGCTGCGCGCCGGCGCCATCGAGGCCGGCGACGCCGTGGAGTTCTGCGTACCGACCGGCAACTTTGGCGATATCTTGGCCGGCTACTACGCCAAGCGCATGGGTCTGCCCGTCGCCAAGCTCGTCGTGGCGAGCGACAAGAACAACGTATTGGCCGACTTCCTGACCACCGGCGTTTACGACCGTAACCGCCCGTTCTTCACGACCATCTCGCCGTCGATGGACATCCTTATTAGCTCCAATCTGGAGCGCATGCTGTACTTCCTGTCCGATGGCGACTGCGAGCTCGTTGCCGGCCTTATGAAGCAGCTTGCCCAGACGGGTCGCTACGAGGTTCCTGCCGACCTGCTCGCAAAGATTCAGAGCGTCTTTGGCTGCGGTTGGGCCAGCGAGGACGAGGTCCGCACTGCCATCAAGAGCTGCTGGGGTGCGAACGGCTACGTGATCGATCCGCATACTGCTTGCGGCTATCACGTCTTTGAGCAGGTCGCTCCCGCCGAGGGTGCCAAGGCCCGCGTGCTGCTTTCGACCGCAAGCCCCTACAAGTTCCCGCGCGCCTGCTGCGACGCCCTGGGCCTCGACGTTCCCGAGGATGATTTTGAGGCTATGCGTGTGCTCGAGCAGGCCACCAACACGGTCGCCCCGACCCAGCTCGCCGAACTCGAATCCAAACCCGTCCGCTTCGAAGACGTCTGCGACGTCGATGAGATGGCAAGCTACGTCGAGTCTGCAGCAAAACGAATGAGCACCAACTAGATCCCTTATTAAGCGCCGGCGAAAGCCGGCGCACCTTCTAATTATTTAGCTTTCGGGATGATGACGAGCATGCGAGCGGGTCTGGCCGTTTAGTTCGTCGCGAGTTCCGCACGAGCCGGAAAGCACTTAATGTGCTTTCCGAGCGAGCCAGGACTGCCCGAGCAGCGAACTAAACGGCCAGACCCGCCCAGGAGGACTCACATGATCAAAATCACCGTCCCAGCAACCAGCGCCAACCTAGGCATCGGCTACGACACCCTCGGCATGGCCGTTAGCCTCTACTCGCACTTCACCTTCGAGCGCGCCGACAAGCTCACCATCACGGGCTGCCCCGAGGAGTTCCAAAACGAGAATAACCTGGTCTATGTGAGCTTTGTCGATGCTCTGGCCGCGTGGGGCGAGCCGGCTTTTCCCGTTGCTATCGACATTCAGACCGACGTGCCCGTCGCCCGCGGCCTGGGTTCCAGCTCCACCTGCGTCGTCGCCGGCATCATGGCGGCCGCCGCGCTGACGGGCCACACCGTCGACCGTGCCGAGCTCGTCCGCATTGCCACCGAGGTCGAGGGCCATCCCGATAACGTCGCCCCCGCTATCCTGGGCGGCGCCGTCTGCTCCTTTACGCCGACCGATTCACTCCCCCAGTGCCTGCGCTACGAGGTGAGCGATCGCTTGCGTTTTATTACCGTGATTCCGCCCTACGAGGTACATACGAGCGAGGCGCGCAAGGTTGTGCCGCAGGAGATTCCACTCTCCACCGCCGTATGGCAAATGGGCCGCATCGCCGGCATGACGCGCGGCCTGGAGACCGGCGATCTGGACCTGATTGCCGCCGCTAATGACGACCGCATTCAGGAGCCCTATCGTCGCCGCCTCATCCCCGACTACAACGCTGTGCGCGACACCTGCCTTAACGGAGACGCCAAGACCATCTGGATCAGTGGCTCCGGCTCGACCCTCATGGCTGTGACCGACGACACCATCGTGGCAAAGTTCCTGCAGGTCAAACTGCGTGAACAGTTCCCCAAGTGTGACACGCACATTCTGACGTGCGACACCGAGGGCGCTCAAATCGAGTACCTGTAGCGCCCTGCCTCATTGCTCTCACCGGTCCCCTTGGGGCTTCCCCTGAAAACGTCCTCGATCATGAATTGCCCCGTCGTGCGCTTCGCGCGACGGGGCAATTCGATCTGCGGATTGTTTTCAGGGGAAGCCCCAAGGGGGCCTGCGCAGCCTCGAAAGGATAATCGCATTCACTTTTAATATTGCGTTCCTTCGGAGTAACGGACAAGGAGCCTTCACGATACGGAAAGATTTGGGGGCAAAGCCTCTGGCCTCCCCTACGTTAACTTCACTGGCGGCGGCCACAGGGACCTACGCTCTGGAAAGTCGCCGGGCTGATTTTTTAGCTTCTATTTGATAAAGGCGCACTTCCCAGCATCTCATTCACCCTATAGCTCTGTTTTAATTTCTAATTGATGATCGATGCGTGGCGTCATCTAATTATCTTCGCTACTCAAAACAGCCCCAAGTTTACGTACTAGCGTCTCAACAGTAATTCCGAGTGCATCCGCATAGACAAACTGCTCATAAACCCTAAGGCTGCGTTCCCCGGTCTCGACCTTTGAGATGAACGACTGAGGTACCCCCAGTTTCTTTGCGAGTTCAACCTGAGTGATACCTTGCTCCCGACGAATCTGGGAAAGGCATTTTCCGCATGTCCTGTTAGCATCAACGTTCATGCCGTTTACGCTATATTCCATTTTGATATATCCCAAACTGGGATATATTTATGTCACCAGCCATTCCGCTTATCAAAAATGCCCATTGCAGATTCATAGCTAGGAAGGAGCCTCGATAAACATGAATGACGAGATGAAGGAGCCCGACGAGGAAAAGGCACTCAGTGAGTCCGACGAACGGAAGCCAGATTTCAAAGCCGAGCAGTTTTCTGATGGTGCTAGCGACACCCCCTCCTCTGAAATTCCGCCATCAAACGAAGATGACGGCGCACGCAAAAATGAAGAAAACGACTCACTTCTAACGCGGGCCATTCATAAATTAGGCAATAAAAAACGAGCGGCAATCGCAGCTGCCGTGGCAGTTGTCATCATCTTCAGTTTGCCCATGATGTTTCCTCAGTTGTTTTGCACTCACAAGCTATGGGCCAATGCAACCTGTACAAGCCCTCGCACATGTAAAAGTTGCGGCAAAACCGAGGGGGAACCGCTTGGACACGAATGGGAAGAAGCAACGTGCACGGTTCCGAAGACCTGTCAACGCTGCGGTAAAACCGAGGGGGAACCCCTTGGGCATCAACCGGGCTCGTGGACTACCGAAGTTGACTACGTGGACGCCACCTCAAAGGAAATACGAGAATGCGAAAAATGCGGAGAGGTCGTTGACACCCGCAACGAGAAGGAAATCACATCTTTTCTTGGCGACGGAAAGTTTTCAATTTCCCCAAAAGGCTTTATTGATCGACTTAACGAGGAATTCTCCGATATCCCCAATTGCAGCAGCATGAATGCGGATTACGAACTAGACGATAGCGGCATGGGGCTCGAACTTCAGATCAAAAACGGTTCAAAGATTGCCGGTATTGGAGGCTTCTTTTCGGACTCGAGTAACCCGGTGCTACTCAGCTATCTTGGATCCGAAAACTGCTTCAAAAACATAGTCATGTACTTCGAAAACTCCGACTATGCCGCGGCGACAGCATTGGCAACTATACAAGCAATCGATCCAACACTTTCGTTTTCAGACGCCAAGGAAGTTGGTGCTGCCTGCGTAGATACGCCAACTGTCAAAAATGGAATTACGTATGCAATCGTAGCTTCGAATGGAGAGTACTGGCTAAGCGCTCGAATTGAATAATTTTCTTTGATTACTAAATTCAGACGCCTCTTACTCGCGATATATTAAAACTCAATCCCTGGCAGCATCGTCAATCGAAAATTGCCCCGCCGAGCACTTTAGCTTGGCGGGGCATTTCAATATGAAAGCGGATTTAAATATCAACAAGGCCTGCACGCTCCAACGAGACAGCCGGCTTCGCTGCTCAAATTGCCCTTGGTGAACCACAAGTTGAGCAATCAGTGGCCAGAATCCCCTTTAGGCGGCGCTTGTTTCTTTGTATTCGAAGACTGGTTCTAGGAGGTCTTCGATGTTACAGTGGAGGGCTTTTGCTATAGCTCTTACGGTTGTTACCGAGGCTTCGTTGATGTTTCGTTGGCGCTGTTCGTACATTTGGATTGAGCGGAGCGATACGCCTGATTCGTATGCCAGGTCTTGTTGGGTTTTCTTAAGCTTCTTTCTTGCTAACGCAAGTTTTGTTTGCCTGGACGCTTTCTTCGCCATATCGCAGACGAGGCGAGCCACACGTTCCTCCGAGGCTTCGTGCCAGGGGTAGTACAGACTGTGTAGCACATCAAATGGAACGACATGCAGCAAATCTTCGAAAGACTCTCCTAGGCGCCACTGAAGGTATGCCAATATCCAGCCTGCCCAATATTCCGGTGTCTTTTCGAATCGGTAGGTTCGATTTGGCATCGGCCTTGATTGATAGCCCGACCTTTCGGCGATAAGCGCGAACAGCTCAACGCCCGATTTTCCCGACACTACCCATGCGTTGCCGCGTTCGAACTCGCGAGCTACGCCGCTCAGGCAAAAGAGTTCAGCAACTTCCGATCCTTCTGCTCCATAATCGTTAACGGCATAGTCAAAGCAGTCGCCGAGATTGTTCATTGCATCCTCAAGGTAGTAGACGGGATATGTCCTACTCGGCCCACAATCCGTTAACTCTTGGATCATTTAAATCAACCCTCCCTGCCATTAAATCCCTAATGTCGATACCTTCGGAATCGAACCCGTTAACCGTATCCAAGTATTTGCGTCGAGCATTCTGCTCTCGCTCAAAACGCTTGGGATAAAACTCAGACCCCAAAGCCTGCTTCCAATCGCAGAATCTAATCGCCGAAAATGCGCACTCGCTCATAAGAGCATATTGGATACCCAAATCACCCAAGCGCATGATACGTTGCAGCTGCCTGAGCGAGATCATGCCGTTGACAAACTGTCTTGCAAACGAGAAATAGGAATCGTCGGCGCGATAACCTCGAATTACGTCATAGGGAGAAATATCAATCAGGCAGTTATCCAGCAGATAGCGAAGTCCTTCGCGCGCCAGCGGTGTCGAAACATTGAACTCCCTATTGTTAGCCAAAATCGCAAGCCAATTGAGAATTGAAAACTCCCCGGACTCCAAGTCCAAGACCGCGAGACCATCCATATCGAGCTCATATCGATTCGCGATACCATCGGACTCGGTCCGACATGCCCACTCCATTGCCATTTCCTCATGTGGCGTGCAATAAAACCCACACCCATAGTCATTGAATTGTCTGCATTTATCCAACGACGGATGCTCGACAACAACCTCCGACCCGTGCCAAAGCTCCATATCGACCTCCAAACAAAAATATCACCCCAGTGATAGTGTACCAATAACTATCACTGGGGTGATATAGATAGACAAAAGGTGTTTGACAGCGCGGCATGCCCTAGAGGCAAGCCTCGGCGATGCGTTTTTTGAGTTCGTCGATGCCGGTGCCGGTTTGGGAGCTTGTGATGATTACGTTCTCGGCCGGGACGTTGAGCTGCTTTTTGATGGCTGCTGCCTGGCGGGCCTGCTGGGTGCGGCTGAGCTTGTCGGCCTTGGTGAGGCAGACGATAAAGTTGAACTCGTTGCCCTGCAGGTAGTCGATCATGTCATGGTCGAGCTTGCTCGGGTCGTGACGAATATCCACCAGCGATACAACCAGGTTAAAGCTGCGCTCCGAGTCGAAGAAGTCGCCGATAAGCTCGGCCCAGCGGTCACGCTCGGCCTTGGAACGACGGGCGAAGCCATAGCCCGGCAGGTCGACGAAGTGCACGTCGTCAGCCTCAAAGAAGTTGATGTTGCTCGTCTTGCCCGGTGTGCTCGAGACCTTGACGAGGTTCTTGCGGCCAAAAAGCTTGTTCATGATCGACGACTTGCCCACGTTGGAGCGGCCGACGAAGCTCACCTCGGGGCAGGTGGACCCGGGAATCTGCGAAACCTTGCCATAGCTGGCAACGAACTTGGCAAGCTGGTAGTTAATGGAATCGGCCATGGACACTCCTTGGTCGTAGGTTCTTACTAAAGAGCGCGCTAATAAATAGCAGCGATACGGCGAACGATATCGAGCGTAATGCCACTCGCGGTACGGGCATACTCGAACAGGTCGAACTCACGGTCGCAAATCGCATCGTACGCCTCGTCACAATTATCGCTGATAGCGCGCAACACCAGGCAATCGACACCATTTTTAGTTGCGACATGGGCAATCGCCGCGCCCTCCATGCCGACACAATCGGCATGCGTCGCCTCGATAGCGTCGTTGCGCATGGCGGCGCCCGTCACAAAGCGGTTACCCGTGGCAATCGTGCCGACCAGAAACTGCTTGGTGCCCTCGTTCGAAGCGGCTGCATTTGCCGAAGCATCGACAAACCCACGCTTAGCAAGCACATCGGCAGCAATATCGACCAGCGCAGGCGTCGAGCCAAACTCCTCGAGCCCCGGTGCAGACTCGGCGATAAGCGCGGTATCGGTATCCAGATAACGCAGGCGTTTGCCGATGACCACGTCGTCGATATGGAGTTTGGGGTTCAAACCGCCCGCGATACCCGAAAGCACAACTGCCTGTGGAGCATACTTGCTAATGAGGTGCTGTGTTGCGGCAGCGGCATTCACCGTGCCCATACCCGCCGTTGTGGCGACAATCGACAGACCGTCGAGCCTGCCGGTCACAACGTTCAAGCCCGCCTCCTGTACCATGCAAGCGTTACTCAACTCTTCCTTAATCTGCATGATCTCTTTTTCGAGTGCGCCGATAATCGCGATGGTAGCCATGCCATTCCCCAAACCTATACGAAATTCTCAACCACGGTATGGTACCAGCATTTTGTTTGACCTCGTCAAACGAACACGCTAGGCCAGTGCAGCTCGCGTATCAAACAGAGCCTTTGCAATCGCAGCCGTAACCTCGCTCGAGCGGTCGCTCCACGGCATCGATGTCATGACGCTCATGACATAGGTACGGCCATCGATGTCGATAAGGCCCGCATCGCATGTCGAATAGCAACCATCCTCGCTAATCCAGCCTGCCTTGTTGCGCACCAAGGCTTGGTCGTCCGCAATGCCATCACGGATAAATGAGCGCGATGTTGATGACAGCAGTTCAGATAACCACTGGGAGGTCTCACTGCCCCTGCTCAAATACTCACCCATCTCGCGCCACAACTTGGCCGAGGTGCGCGGGCAATAGGTGGGAAAATCACTCATTGGATCGAGTGCGGTATCGTAATCGATGCCAAGACTGACAATCCAATCCTCGTAATCGACACGGTCAAACGCCGCGCGTAACGCGATAAACGAATCGTTGTCTGAGTTGACGACGGCATTCTCGATAAGGTTGCGCACCGTCTGCCAGCCCATGCTGTAACCACCATACGTGGCTAAAGGCCCATCGAGCGACACCTGCCCCGATTCGACCAACGTCTCGCAAATATAGAGCGCATACAGCGCTTTGTAGCTGCTCGCTCCATACACCTCGACATCAGCGTTATACGTCACGCCCCTACCGCTCGATAGGTCGTAGAACACTACACCCACATCGCCCAGCTCCTGCGCCCGACACAGGGCATCCTGGAGCAAGGCAAGGCTCTCATCCTCCAAGGCAGGAGTCTTGTTATCCACCAACGAGAAGGTCCGAACGGTATCACCCGAAGGGATATCGTTGAAGTCCGCCTTCGAAAGTCTCGTCTTGAGATCTGCCGTCGACAGAGCTTGATCTGCCGACGCTTTGGACTTTGAAACCTTCTCGTTTTGCAGCTGTACCGTTGACGCATCTGGGCGCCCCGTTCGCTCCGAGGCGTAGGTTTTAACGGTAATTCCGAGGATAATAACCGCCGACGTTAGCATCCCAATGGCGGCAATCTTCCTCACGCGGATGCGAGCGCCGGCAAGGCCACGCGAAGACGTGCCCTTCGTCTTATATCTGCTGCCATGCTGCGGCACATACTCGTCCCGCGATGCGATGTTTCGCACGTGGTCTCCTGACTGCCACCGTTTATATACGAGCAGCATGATACCGAGCAGGCATTTCTTTCCAAAGATATTCAGCAGCGTTTAAGGTGTCTTTAAAGAAACCACAAGCGTATTTATCCAAATGGCACGATTCTGTTGCGCATCTCTACCCAAAACGAAGTTGCGGTGAAATGGTTCCTGTTTGGGCGACATGGGCCTAAAAACAAGAACTATTCCACCGCAACTCAGCTGGGAACGAGGGGATATGAGGGCTATGGCATGCTATCCGATAGCGTTTTTGAGCTCCGCACGGCGCTTTTTCATGCCGGTCATAACGGCATTGCGCAACTCGGGCATGCGCGCGGTATCCATCTGGGGCACGCCCTCGAGCTTATAGGGAATGCCCAGTTGCTCGTACTTGACGACACCCATCGTGTGATACGGCAGCATTTCCAGGCCCACCACGTTGTGCCATGGAGCGATGAGGCGACCGAGCTTCTCGCACTCCTCCACCGTGTCGGTAATGCCCGGCACCACCACGTGGCGGATAACGACCTTGATCTTGCGACGTGCAAGCTCATCGCCAAACGCCAGGATGCGTGCGGGATCACAACCGGTCAGCTTTTTATGCTCGACCGGGTCGGCATGCTTAATATCGAGCAGTACCATGTCGGTCTCGTTGAGCACGGCATCGAACTTCTCGGGATGCTGAGGGTCGAAGGCGTAGCCACAGCTATCCAGGCAGGTATGCACGCGGCCATCGGGGTTGTTGTGCATTGCACGGAACAGGTCGGCCAAAAACTCGGGCTGCAGAAGCGGCTCGCCACCCGAAACCGTAATGCCGCCGCTGCGATAGAACTCATGGTTGCTCTGGAACTCGTCCATCAGGTGCTCGACTGTCACCATGGTGCCGCCGTTAACAGACCAGGTATCGGGATTGTGGCAATACGCACAGCGCATGGGACAGCCTTGGACAAACACTACGAAGCGGATGCCGGGTCCGTCGACCGTACCCATCGTTTCAATCGAATGTACGCGGCCCAGGGCAAACGCGGAGTCCTCGGGACGAGCGTCCACACCCTCGAGCGTCATCTCAGCCATTCCCGCTACCTTGCCTCTCATTGGTTTTAGTTACATAAATGCCAGAGCCATTCTAGCCCATACGCATGATGGTGAAACGGTTTAGTGGTCAATTGGGTTGTTCTATTTGGCCCCACGCAAGAGCGGCGGGAGGGTTATCGCAACCCGCCCGCCACCGTGGCAATAGAATTCGATAAACGCCAGACCTTACGCCTTAAGCGTGAGCACCGCACCGAAGGCGGTCGGGCCACAGTGGCTCGAGATGACGCCGCCGACTTGAGTCCAGGTAACGTCCTTAAAGCCCAGGTCATGCGCATAGACTTCCATGTCATCGCGCAGCTCCTGGGAAAGGCCCACCGAATACGCCAGGCCAATGTGCGAGTAGTCAATCTCGCCCTTCGCAACCATGTGGTCAATGAAGGCGCGGGCGCACTTGAGCATAGAACCGCGGAACTTCTTGGTCGCCACGAACTTACCGCCCGTCACCTCAATGCAGGGCTTAATCTTGAGCAGATGGGCACCAAGGAATGCGACGTTGGACAAGCGACCGCCCGCCTTAAGGAAGGCAAGGTCCGTAGGAACAAAACCCAGCAACACGCGGTCCATGACGGAGTTCGTAAATGCAAAGATCTCGTCAACGGTGGCATCGGGATGAGCCTCAATATACTTGGCGGTCTCGACGACAACGAGCGACTGGCCCACCGAGACAAAGCGCGTGTCCATGGAGAACACGTAGTCGCGCCCCTGAGCCGCAATCTTAGAGGACTGATGCGAACAGGTCGTGGCCTCGGAATATGCAAGATGCAAAATAGTCGCGTCGGGTTGCTCGGCATGGATGCGGTCGTACACATGCGCAAAATCCGCTGGCGAACAGCCACTGGTCTTGGGCATCACACCAAACTCGTTGCAGCGCGAATAAATCTCGAGCGGATCGATCGAGCCGTCCTCGACGGTCTCGTCACCAATCGTGACATGCATGGGCACGCGCACGATGCCGTAGCGCTCGCAGAGCTCCGGCGTTACATCCGACCCAGACTCAACCACGATTACATACTTGCCCATTCTTATCACGACCCATCTCGACATTGGCTTTTCAATACATGACACGCGCGTCGCGCTGTTGCGCAACGGCATCTAAGCGCCAAAGAGACGCCGCCCTTTGCACATAACAAAGGACAGCGTCTCCCTGGAAAACTCCGTGCTTAACTGAGATTTTACACGGTTTATTAAGGAGTGTTACTTATTCCGCAAACGGTCGCTATACGCGATAAACGGTAGTTGGCCGCGGCAACTGCGACACATTCCGCCCAACAAGTCCAATCGTGCTCCATGCACGGTTAATGAGCGAGGCGGTAGAAATCCATCGACGCCGCACCCTCGGCATGCAGCGCCATCGCCGGAACCGCCGACGAATAGGTACGGCTCGTAAGTGCTGCCTCGCCACCGTTGGCAAAAATCTCGACCATCGTAGTGTCCGAAAGCACGCGCAAATCGCGAAGCTCGCTGAGCTCGATCGACCTCTGGTCGCGCCCATAGCCTTCGTCGCCCATATCGAGGGTAAGCATCCCGTCCGTATAACGCACAAAGACACCCTTGCGGATTTCGAGCTCGATCATCTTGGCTCCCTCGCAGGAAACCACGACATCAAACAGGCGTCCCGGCTCCTCAACGGTCTCACCGCCTACAGCACGAACGCAATCGCCGCGCATCCTCTCAATCTCGTGTGCCGGCCACTGGCAGAGCTTGCCGCCGCGCATGCTCAGCTCTCTCGGCACCGTCAGCGCGCACTGCCACCCGCGCGCCACCGTCGGGCTTTCTGTCGTCGCATCGGGGCAACCCGACCATCCGATCATCAAACGCCGACCCGCAGCGTCCTCAAAGGACTGCGGGGCATAGAAATCAAAACCGGCATCAACCATCGGAGGCATGCCCTGGCCGACGATCTTAAAGCTCGGCGCCCCCCAATCGGCCTCGATGGAGAACCACACGCACTGATGCGGATTGCGGTAACGCCAGCCATCGGCGGGCACGCCCTGCGGACAGCAAACGAGAATAAGCTCGCCATCGAGCTCAAACAGATCAGGACACTCCCACATAAAGCCAAACTTCTCGCCCAGCTCAATGCGCGTCGCATAGCCCCAGTCCTCTAGATCACGCGAGGTATAGACAAGCACGCACCCGCGATCGTCTTTCGTACGAGCGCCGAGAACCATGTAGTAGATACCGTCGTGTTCAAGGATCTTGGGGTCGCGCACGTGCGTACCGATATCGTCGGGGTAATCGACCGGCCCAACAGCTATGCGCTTCTCGCCCAATTCGTCGGGATTCTCGGCAACCATATGAATTTGGTTTTGCTCACGGCCCGTCAACACGTAGTCGTAATCATCACGGTCAAAATGCTTAACGTTGCCGGTATAGAAGTAGTGAATCTTGCCATCACGTACAAAGGCAGAACCAGAATACGCTCCACTCGAATCCAAATCGGAATCGGGGAACAGCACGGGGCCGTGATTCTCGTACGTCACAAAATCCTTTGTCGTCAGATGGTTCCAAAGCACTGGACCGCCATGCGCAGCATCGAACGGATCGTATTGATGATAGATGTGATACGTATCACCAATCTGAACCAAACCATTGGGGTCGTTGAGCCAGCCAAGCTCAGGCTCCACATGGAACAAAAGCCTATCGGGGTCGGATGCGATGCGAGCCGCCGTCTCATCCTGTCCGGCACGCCACTGCTCATAGTCCGCGCGTGTCACCTTATTTTTTTGATTAAACATCGCCGTTGACTTTCTCGTCTATGGGAAAGGACGCTCGACTCGCACGAGCCGAACGCCCTTCCCCAAATGGACTTATCCGCACATTACGCTGAACGGCTCAACTAGAAGCTAACGTCGAAGCCAGCGCCAGCGCCCTCTTCATCGGTGGTCGGCACGCCCTTTGCCTTGTTGTAGGCAAAGATCAAGACGATCGGCACGATAAAGGCGATGAGATTGCCAGCCACATACCACACGAGCGTCTCGGGCGTGACGATGAGCAGGCCAAGCACGCCGGTCAGACCCTGACCGATGGCGCGCACCTCAAAGAGCTTCACGAAGGCACCGCCGCAGCCTGCACCGATGCAAGCGCAGATGAACGGGATGATCGAGTAGCGCATGTTTGCAGCAAAGATTGCGGGCTCGGAGATACCGACCAGCGTCGGGATAAAGGACGACATGCAGATGTTGCGCTCTTTGGAATGCTTCTTGTGAATGAGGTACATGCCGATGGCGCCGCCGCCCTGGGCGATGATGGAAACCGACCAGATGGCCTGGATGTAGTTGAAGCCAGTCGTGGCAACGAGGTTTGCCTCGATACCCTGGATGAACTGATGCGTACCGGTAACGACAAGCGGCTGCAGGAACGCGGCGAAGACAAAGGCACCAAAGACGCCCATCCTGTTGTACAGGATATCGATTACGCCGGCGAGGACGTCGCCGATCAGGTTGCCGAGCGGGCCGAACACGGTGAACAGGGCGACGTTAGCAAGAATCAGGGTAACGGTCGGGACAAAGACGAACGAAACGACCTCGGGGATGTACTTCTGGGCAATCTTTTCGACCTTGGCCATAAACCAGGCAGTCAGGATTGCAGGGAACACGCCACCCTGGAAAGCAACCATGGGAATGGAGAGCGGACCAAAGTTCCAGTACTCAGCACCCGTCGGGTCCATAACGAACGTGTTGCGGTTCATAAGGCTCGGGTGAACCATGACGATACCGACGAGGATGCCCAGAATCGGGTTACCGCCAAAACGCTTCACCGCGCTGTACATAACCAGGACAGGCAGGTAGTCAAACGTGGTGGCGATAATGGCAAAGAAGCTTGCGAGGTTCTTGAGGAACTCGCTGTGATCGGCAAGGCTGCCCTCCATGCCAAAGAGGCCGTTGGCAACGATCAGCGACTTAAGGCCGATGATGATAGCGGCGCCGACGAAGGCGGGAATGATGGGGATGAAGATGTCCGAGAATACCTTGAGGACCGAGAAGAACTTGCCCTTCTTGTCCGCCTCGGCGCCCTTGACCTCGGAAGCGCTGATCTCCTTAACGCCCGTCAGAGCCATAAACTCATCGTAGACCTTGTTGACGGTACCGGTACCGAAGATGATCATGAGCTGGCCGCTGTTGTACAGCACGCCCTTGACGCCATCGATGTTCTCGAGCTCGGCCTTGTTGTACTTGCTCGTATCCTTGAGCACCAGACGCAGACGCGTAACGCAATGCGTGGCGCCCTCGATGTTCTCCAAACCGCCGACGTTATCGACGACTTGCTGAGACACTACTTTGTAGTCCATGTTCCTCTCTATTCCTTTACGAAATCATAAGACGTTTTGATGCCATTACAGAGACGCGATCGTTGCATTTGCGCACTTGAGCGTACCGTCGGTGACCGTCAGCGCCACACCCTGGCCCTGCTTATTGCAGAAGCGCGCGTTAAGCGCAACATCATCGACAAAGATGGTCGCGATGTCGTCGTCGACGACCAGACGCACATGGTGAGTGCCCTCGCCCTTAAAGAACAACGGACGCTCGAGGCCCATGTTGTTGACCTGGAACCACGGGTACTGGGGAGCCGGCGTGAACTCGAGCTTGCCCTCGCGCAGGTTGGCGCGGAACTCATAGGCAAGACCAGTCTCGGCGTCCTCGGCGAACTTGACCGAGAAGCCGGCAGCGTTACCGCCGAGCTCAATGTCGGCATCGAGCAAGTAGGTGGAGCCGGCATCCGCGGCGAGCACCTGCTCGACCTTGCCCGACTCGCAGGAAAGCTCAAAGGTCTCGACAGCCTTGCCCTCGCCAAAGGCGCCAAGCATGCTGTCGGGGAGCTTGGTGCCGAGCGTTCCGTCGGCACGCTGAACGATCTCGAGGGGCATAAAGGTGCCACCCCACAGGTAAGAGCTGGGGTCACCGCCCTCGTCACGCGTAGGAACCCAACCAAAGAGAACGCGGCGCTCACCATCAAATGCGGTACGCGCGGCATAGTACGCGCGGCCATCGAAGGAATCGTCCGCAGGAGTGATCCAAGGACCGTTGATAGAGCGAGACATGCGGTAACGGGTCTTGTTGCCATCACTGTACTCGGAGAACACCAGATACCACCAGTCGCCCATCTTAAAGAGATCAGGCATCTCGAACATGGTGTACAGGCCCGGATTCCACCAGTCGCCCTGGAACTCCCAGGTATCCAGGTCCTTGGAGGTGAACTTGACCAGACGACCGGTCATCAGACGCTTGTCCTCGCCCACACGCGTGCCGAGGATGAGCATGTACTCTTCGTTCTCCTCATCCCAAAGCACAAAGGGATCGCGCCAGTTGCGGTCATCGTAACCCTCCTGGGGCGGAAGCAGCGTCTCGGCGATGTTCTTCTCCCACTTGACGGCGTCGTCACTCGTTGCGTGAAGAAGAACCTGCTTCATCAAGCGTGCCTTGACCTTATCGCGATTGCAACCAGTGTAGAGCGCATGGTACTTGTCGCCCACCTTAAACACCGTGCCGGCATAAACATACTGGTCGACTTCCTCGTCGCCGCCACGCTCAAGGCTCTCGCCAAAGTCTTTGTAATTGACGAAGTCCTTGGTTGTCGCGAGTGCCCAGCCAAACGGCTCTCCGAAAGGTCCGGGGTTTCGCGTGTCACGCTGATGATAGAGATAGAACGTGCCGTCCTCGCCGTACGGCATGATGTCGCCTACCCAAATTCCCTCAGGCTGGTAATACACCTTGTGCATCCGAGACTTCCTTTCTCACGAGATACTAACTCGGTACAACTGCAAGATATGTCAATCGTTTTCATATGTCAAACGTTTTCACACCAATACGTCTTTTCGCAGTTCCAGTCGTCGGCAAACGGTTGACATATGCCGGCGAACGGTCATCAGAGGTGTTTGAGGAATTCTTTTGGCACGGGATGAACTACGCGGTTTTACCCTCAATGAGTTCAACGGGGAGCTTGATATTCGATTCGGGCTTTTCGCCGTTAATAAGAGCAATGATGGATTGCGCCGCGAGCTCTCCGATGCGATCGATATCTTGGCGTACGGTTGTTAAGTCAGGCATAAACGTCATAGTGCGGCGGGCACCATCCGCGCCCACGACCTTAATATCGCCCGGAGCGCTCAAGCCGCGCTGCTTCATCACGTTAAGACAGATAGCCGCCATCGTGTCGTCTCCCGCAAAGATGCCGTCAATATCGGGGTTCTCATCGAGGATCTTCGCAACGACCGCGCTCTTTTCGTCGTCGGGCTTAACGAACTCAACCTCACGGACAAGCGCGGGCAAACCGGCCTGCTCAACAACATCGAGGTAGGCATCGGTACGCTTATTGGCAGGCATGCGCATGCGGCTATTGCTGCGCAGGCACAGGATGCGCGAACACCCGTCATCGATCAGGCGACGCGTGGCAAGTTCGCCGATACTATAGCTGTCGCTCGCAATCTGAACAGAGGCCTCGCCAAGGTCGCAGTCGATACCAACCAGACTCAAACCCATCTCGGCATACGCCTCGGCACCGATATTAAGCGAGTTGACAATGACGCCATCAACCATATTGCGCCGAAGCATATCGATATAAGAACGCTCAAGATCAGGTCGATTGGCACTATTGCACAGCAGCATCTTAAAACCGTTTTCGGCCAGGGTACGCTCAACGGCTTGAACCGCTTGTGCATGAAACGGGCTGCTGACATAGGGGACGATCATACCGATAAGATTCAGGCGACCGTTGAGCATGGCACGAGCGATATCGTTGGGCGTATAGTTGATGCGCTTCATCGCGGCATGGACCTTATCGCGGGTCTCTTGGCTAATATAGCCACGATTATTAAGCACACGAGATACCGTAGTAGGCGAAACCCCCGCCACCGCCGCAACTTCCTTGATGCCAGGCTTAGCCGTATCCTTAGAACGAGCACTCTCGCGAGCCATAGCACCCTCCCCCATCAACATGTCATACGTTTACATACGAACAAAGCATACCCCAACAACAGCGGGAAGACGGTAACAGCACAAGTAAGTAAACGACTCATCCAAATAATTAGGAGAGTTCCGCCTAAAGGGTGACTCCAAAGGACCCCACATGGCCGGTTTTGGGTTATTTCCCAAAACATTCCGCAAAGAGGCTCCGCCGCGCAACGCGCGCAGCGGAGCCTCTTTGCATGTCCGAGGACGTTTTGGGAAATAACCCAAAACCGGCCCCAGTAATCCTACAGGAGTTGAACCCTTTAGAACTTGTCGTGGAAGGTACGCGAAATGACCTCGTCCTGCTGCTCCTTGGTGAGCGTATGGAAGTTCACGGCGTAGCCGGAAACGCGGATGGTCAGCTGCGGATACTTCTCGGGGTGAGCCTGAGCGTCGAGCAGCGTCTCACGGTTGAAGACGTTGATGTTCAGGTGGTGGCCACCCTTCTCGGCGTAAGCGTCGAGCATGTGGACCAGGTTATCGGCCTGGGTCTCGGAAACTTCAGAAACCTTCATAATGTGTCTCCTTCGATTAATAGGCGCCGGCCGAAACCGGCGCACTAATCAGTAATCGTTATTGTTAGTATAGCACTAACAATAGTTACTCGCCCAGCTGATCAAGGTCGATATCGCCAAAGAACACCTGGTCCTCCTTGCCGAGCGCACTCGGGATGATGGAGAAGGTGTTGGAGATGCCGTCCTGAGCATCGCGGAACGGGAGCTTGGAAACCGAAGACAGCGAAGCGATGGCGCCGTGGCTATCGCGCTTGTGCATGGGGTTAGCACCCGGGGCGAACGGCTGGCCAGCCTTGCGGCCATCGGGCGTGGAGCCGGTCTTCTTACCGTACACGACGTTGGAGGTGATGGTCAGAACCGAGGTCGTGGGCACGGAGTTGCGGTAGGTGTCGTTCATGCGGATGTACTCCATGAACTGGTGCACAACGTCGTGAGCGATCTGGTCGACGCGGTCGTCGTCGTTACCGTACTTGGGGAACTCGCCCTCGGTCTCGAAGTCGACGATGATGCCGTTCTCATCACGGACGGGGTGGACCTTGGCGTACTTGATGGCGGACAGGGAGTCGGCCACGACGGAAAGGCCAGCGATGCCCGTAGCGAACCAGCGATGCACGTGCTTGTCGTGCAGAGCCATCTGGATGCGCTCGTAGCAATACTTGTCGTGCATGTAGTGAATGATGTTCAGCGAGTTGACGTACACGCCAGCGAGCCACTTCATCATGTCGTTGTACTTGGCCACAACGTCGTCGTAATCGAGCGTATCGCCCTCGACGGCGCGATACTTGGGGCCGACCTGCTTCTTGGAGACCTCGTCAACACCGCCGTTGAGTGCATACAGCAGGCACTTGGCCAGGTTGGCGCGAGCGCCGAAGAACTGCATCTCCTTGCCGATGCGCATGGAGGACACGCAGCAGGCGATGCCGTAGTCGTCGCCGTGGTAAACGCGCATGAGGTCGTCGTTCTCGTACTGGATCGAGGAGCTGGCGACGGAAGTCTTGGCGCAGAACTTCTTGAAGTTCTCGGGCAGACGGGTCGACCACAGAACGGTCATGTTGGGCTCGGGGCTGGTACCCATGTTCTCGAGCGTGTGCAGGTAGCGGTAGCTCATCTTGGTAACGAGCGTACGGCCGTCAACACCCATGCCGCCGATGGACTCGGTGACCCACTGCGGGTCGCCGGTGAACAGGGCCTGGTACTCGGGGGTACGGGCGAACTTGACCATGCGGAGCTTCATGATGAAGTGATCCACGAACTCCTGGATCTGCTCCTCGGTGAAGGTACCGTTGGCAAGGTCGCGCTCAGCGTAGATGTCAATGAACGTAGAGGTACGGCCGATGGACATAGCGGCGCCGTTCTGCTCCTTGACGGCAGCGAGGTAGGCGAAGTACATCCACTGGATGGCCTCCTGCGTGTTGGTAGCAGGGTTGGAAATATCGAAACCATAGGTCTCGGCCATCATCTTGAGCTCGCCGAGGGCGCGAATCTGCTCCTGCAGCTCCTCACGATCGCGGATGTTGTCGGCGGTCATGACCGTCGGGGTGGAAGCCTTCTGGGCCTCCTTGTCCTTGATCAGGTAGTCGACGCCGTACAGGGCAACACGACGGTAGTCGCCGATGATGCGGCCGCGGCCATAGCCATCGGGCAGACCGGTGATGATGTGAGCCGAGCGGCAGGCGCGCATCTCGGGGGTGTAGACATCGAAGACGCCGGCGTTGTGGGTCTTGCGCTCGAAGGTGTAGCGCTCGACAACGTTCTCGTCGACCTTATAGCCGTGCTGGCTGGCAGCCTGGCAAGCGATGCGGATACCGCCGTTGACGTGCAGCGCGCGCTTGAGCGGCTTGTCGGTCTGGAGGCCGACGATGGTCTCCTTCTCGCGGTGGGCGTTATCGATGTAGCCAGCGGGGTGGCTCACGATACCCGTGACGGTCTTGGTGTCCATATCGAGGACGCCGCCCTGCTCGCGCTCCTTGAGCAGCAGGTCGAGAACCTCGCCCCACAGCTCCTTGGTACGCTCGGTCGGGCCGGCGAGGAACGACTCGTCGCCCTCGTAGGGGGTGTAGTTCTTCTGGATGAAGTCTCGGACGTCAACCTCTCCCGTCCAGATGCCTTCCTTGAAGCCTTCCCATGCCTCCTGCATTGTGTAACCACGCTCCTAGTTACGTGTAATGCGGCGCTCTCTCACACCGCTGCTTATTGAACTCTTGAATTATCGGCTTGCACTACCGGCTTCTTCCGTTCTTCACCACACGTTGGTACAGGGAAAAACGTTTGTCCACCTTGGAACTGCAACCCAAAACCCAAGATTTCACCCGTTTGAGAAGGATAACATAGCTACCCCCTTCATCAGGGCTGTTATATGTTTCTTTTTTTATACCATTAGGGCGTTTTTAACAAATCCGCAGGAAATGCGAGCGCGAACAACTACCGTTCACCGATTTGTATGTTATTTTTCCTTGCCTTTGTACGACGTTCGCTCTAGCTGTTATGCCAGCTTTAGCAGGGTAAAGTGCCTCTGAGTAGGCTTTAGGACATGCCTAACGATCTGCCCCAAACTTTACTGGCACCGACGGTGTACGGAGGTCGCCTAAAGGTAGTTTTCTAGGCATGTCCCAAAATCTACCGTATAGGGCGCGCGTGCAGGGGTATCATCTTTCACCGAAAATAGTTTCTAGTGTTAGGGGTTTTCGGTGGAAGATACCGATTTCCATGAGCTTGGGCGTCAGCTCTTAACTGAGTTTGGCAGCATGCATCAGCGAATTTCGCGCTTTGCGGACAAAGCTCTCGGCGGCGAAATGGCCGTCATGCGCGCCCTCATGCGCGCCGGCGGCTCGCTCACGCCGAGCGAACTCGCCGATCGTGCCTGGGTCTCGAGCGCCCGCATCGCCAATATCCTGCGCGCCCTCGAGGCCAAGGGCTGGGTCGAGCGCGAGCACTCAAAGACCGACCGTCGTCGCGTACATGTCACGGTGACCGACAAAGGATTCCAGGTTATCGAAATCAAACGTCGGGAATTCGAGGACCGCACCGCGGCCTTCCTCGAGCAGCTTGGCGAAACAGATACCCAAGAGATGGTGCGCCTTCTGAGACGTGCCAACGAAATTATCGACCGCAATCAAGAAAGGAGAGATGCCGAGTGAGGATTCTCAAGCTCTTTAAAAAACATATCCTGGCACTGCTCGCAGCTATCGTACTTATCGTAATCAGCTGCAACGCCGATCTGGCGCTGCCTACCTATATGAGCGACATCGTCGACGTGGGTGTGCAGCAAGGCGGCATCGCGTCGCCCGTGCCCGACACCATCCGTGCCGAATCGCTCGACGACCTCGAACTCTTTATGAGCGCCAAGGACGCCAAGGCTGTGGAGGCCGTGTTTAGCAAGGCGGACAATAACGGCATTCGAACGTACAAGGGCACCGAGGAGGAGCGCGCCGACGGCGGCAAGATTGCCGACATCATGAGCCTGCCCGAGACTGTCGTCCTTTCGTTCAACCAGGGCATCGATGCCAACTCCATGGGTGACATGATGGGCACGTCCGGTGAGAAAGACAACAGCGGCGCCCAGGCCATACCCACGCCCGAGCAGATGGCGGCGATGACGCCCGAGCAACTCGCCGAGATGCAGCAGAAGGCCGCAGCGGCGCAGAACATGCAAAAGCAGATTGATGCCGACGGCGGTAAGATCACTATGAAGAGCCTGCGCCTGGGTGTCGAGGGCGGTCTGGTAGACCAAAGCAAGCTCGTCGAGGGCGCCAACCAAATGGCGGACAAAATGGGCTCCATGTCGGGTTCCATCGTGACCCAACGCGCCGTGAGCTATGTGCAAGACGAGTACAAGGCGCAGGGCATCGACCCCGCCGACGTGCAGAACGCCTACCTGGGCCGCATGGCGACCACGATGTTTGGTCTGTGCCTGATCTCGCTCGTCGCCACCATCCTGACCGGTGCCGTGGCCTCGCGCACCGCCTGCTCCATCGCCCGCGACCTGCGCCGCGAGACCTTCAACAAGGTTATGCACTTCTCGCCGGCCGAGGTGGGCAAGTTTAGCCAGGCCTCGCTCATCACCCGCTGCACCAACGACATTCAGCAGATCCAGATGGCCGCAACCCTGTTTATCCGCATGTGTCTGATGGCCCCCGTCATGGGCATCGTCGCCGTCATGCGCGTCCTGGCCAACCATACCGGCCTAGAGTGGACCATCGCCGCGGCCATCATCGCGGTCTCGGCCGTCGTCGGCGTGCTTATGGGCCTCACCATGCCCAAGTTCAAAAAGATGCAGAGCTTTGTGGACCGTGTGAACCTTACCGCCCGCGAGCTGCTCGACGGCCTTATGCCTATCCGTTCGTTCAACCGCGAAGAGCATGAGCTCGAGCGTTTTGACAAGGCTTCGCTCGACCTGATGACCACACAGCTCTACACCAACCGCGCCATGAGCTTTATGATGCCGCTCATGATGCTCGTCATGAACTGCATCACCGTGCTTATCGTCTGGTTTGGCGCGCAGGGCGTGTCCGACGGCGTGATGCAGGTCGGCAACATGATGGCGTTTATCTCCTACACCATGCAGATCGTCATGGCGTTTATGATCCTCACCATGGTTTCGGTCATCCTGCCCCGTGCCGAGGTCGCAGCCGAGCGCGTGGAAGAGGTCATCACCTGCCCCACGAGCATCAACGACCCTGTCTCACCCAAATTGCCTGCTGCCAGCGCGCCGCGCGGTGAGCTCACCTTCCGTGACGTGAGCTTCCAGTATCCCGATGCCCGCGCCGACGTCATTAGCGGCGTAAACTTCACCACGCACGCCGGCCAGATGCTCGGCATTATTGGCTCAACGGGTTCGGGCAAGTCCACGCTTGTACAGTTGATTCCGCGCCTGTACGACGTCACGGGCGGCAGCATTTCGCTCGACGGCATCGACGTGCGCGACATGACCCTCTCTGAGCTGCGCCGCCGCATCGGTTATATTCCGCAGCAGGGTCGTCTGTTCTCGGGTACCGTCGAGAGCAACCTCAAGTTTGCCGGCGACATGGTGAGTGACGAGGATATGCGCCAGGCAGCACGCGTCGCCCAGGCGGAGGACTTTATCGCCGAGCGCGAGGGCGGCTACGACTCCCCCATCAGCCAGGGCGGCTCCAATGTTTCGGGCGGTCAGCGCCAGCGTCTGGCCATCGCCCGCGCGTTGGCCAAAAAGCCCGAGGTCGTGGTGTTCGATGATTCGTTTAGCGCCCTCGACTACAAGACCGACGCGCGCCTGCGCGAAGAGCTGGCCAAAAACGTCACCGACGCCGCGCTCGTGGTCGTGGCCCAGCGCATCGCGACCATCATGCACGCCGACCAGATCATCGTGCTCGACGACGGCCACGTAGTGGGCACCGGCACGCACGAGGAGCTGCTGCGCAGCTGCCCGGCGTACCTGGAGATCGCACAGTCACAGCTTTCCGCCGAGGAGCTGGGGCTTACCCAAGAAGAAATTGCAGCCGTCATGGAAGGAGGCGAGCGCTAATGGCAGACGAGACCAAGACTCAGATTCCCAAGCCCACCCGCCAGCGTGGTCCCATGGGCCGCATGGGCGGCATGCGTCGCGGCGAAAAGGCCAAGGACTTTAAGGGCACCATGAGGCAGCTGCTCGGCTATATCGGCCAGCACAAGATTGCCGTGTTTGCCGCCGTCGCCTTTGCCGTGTGCTCGGTCATCTTTAACATTGTGGGACCCAAGGTGCTCGGCCAGGTTACGACCAAGCTGTTCGAAGGCCTGGTCGCCAAGGTCAACGGCACCGGCGACGTTGACTTTGACTGGATCGCCAAGACGCTCGGCTTTTTGCTCTGCCTGTATCTGGCGAGCTCTGTCTGCAGCCTGGTCCAGGGCTGGCTCATGACCGGTGTCACGCAAAAGATCTGCTACCGCATGCGCAAGGAGATCGCAGCCAAGATTGCCGTCGTGCCGATGAGCTACTTCAATGGTCACAGCAAGGGCGATGTGCTCAGCCGCATCACCAACGACGTCGATACACTCGGCCAGTCGCTCAACCAGAGCGTGACGCAGCTTATTACGTCCGTCACGCAGATTATCGGCGTGCTCGTCATGATGCTGTCGATCAGCCTGCCGCTCACCGGCGTCACCGTGCTCACGCTGCCGGCCGCCGCGATTATCTTGATGGTGATGATTCACTTCTCGCAGCCGTACTTCCGCGAGCAGCAGCAGGTCCTGGGCACCGTCAACGGCATTATCGAGGAGGATTTTGCCGGCCAGAACGTCATCCAGGTGTTCGACCGCGCCGAGGCTTCGATCGAGGAGTTCGACCGCCAAAACGACCGTCTCTTTATTAGCGGCTGGCGCTCGCAGTTCCTGTCGGGCCTGATGATGCCGCTTATGAGCTTGGTGGGTAACATAGGCTACGTGGGCGTCGTCGTGGTGGGTGCGCAGCTCGCGCTGACCGGCAATGCCACGCCCGGCGACATCCAGAGCTTTATCCAGTACGTTCGCAACTTTACGCAACCCGTGCAGCAGCTGGGCAACGTGAGCAACACGATGCAGTCGATGGCCGCTGCCACCGAGCGCGTCTTTGAGTTCCTGGCCGCGCCCGAGGAGGAACAGAAAGCTGACGCGCAGATTCCCGAGAAGCGCCCCGGCCACGTGGAGTTTGACCACGTCAAGTTTGGCTACACGCCCGACAAGACCATCATCCACGACTTTAGCTGCGAGGCGCAGCCCGGCCAGACCATCGCCATCGTCGGCCCCACCGGCGCCGGCAAGACCACGCTCATTAAGCTGCTGCAGCGCTTCTACGACGTGGACGGCGGTTCGCTGCGCGTCGAGGGCGTCGACGTGCGCGACTGGGACCGCGCGGCGCTGCGCGGCGAGTTTGCCATGGTGCTGCAGGACACCTGGCTGTTTAACGGCACCATCCGCGAGAACATCCGCTACGGACGCCCCGATGCGACCGACGCCGAGGTCGAGGCCGCCGCACGCGCCGCACGCTGCGACCACTTTATCCATACGCTCGCCGGCGGTTACGACTTTATGATCAACGAGGAGGGCACTAACCTCTCACAGGGCCAGCGCCAGCTCGTGACCATCGCCCGTGCCATTTTGGCCGACCGTCCGGCGCTGATTTTGGACGAGGCGACCTCCAACGTTGACACTCGTACCGAGGAGCTTATTCAGCGTGCCATGGATGCGCTAATGCAGGGCCGCACGAGCTTTGTCATCGCGCACCGCCTGTCCACGATCCGCAACGCCGACGTGATCTTGGTGATCCGCGACGGCGACATCGTCGAGAAGGGCACGCACGACGAGTTGCTCGCCCAGGGCGGCTTCTACGCCGACCTGTACAACTCGCAGTTCGACGAAGCGGCGTAGGGCTGACGCTGATCGGCTTTATATGCTCGTAAACGGGGGCGCAGGATGACCTGTGCCCCCGTTTTTGCGTTTCGTGGCGCTCGAAATGTCTCCTCGGGGTCTTTTGACGGATCCCATTCGCGGCGGTTTTTGCCTATCCGGCGCGTCTCAGATGCAAGTGAGTAGACTTTCTTGGATTTGCCGAGCACATCGCGACAAATGCCCAGTAAAGCCGCAGGTCAGAGCGGTGACGTTTCGGGGTGTGCTCGGCCTCCTGCAAATAGTCTACTCACTTGGTTTTTTTCTGTTAGAAGACTGCTGTGAGGGAAAGCAGCTCCCTCAAGGCGGTCATCGTTTCCCCAGATAAAACCCGCCTAAATAAACCTGCCCCTTTTTGGCAGGTTTCGCTTGCACTTTAGCGTGCGACAGCGGATAATGCCGAGCACTCGACAATGCGCTCAATAGCTTTCTATAGATGAGGAGGCCCCTATGGCCATGGAATTCAAACGTAGACTGCCGATCCCCATGGAGATCCGCGAGGAAATGCCGCTTTCAGCCGAGCTCACCGCCAAAAAGCAGGAGTTCGACGCCGAGGTCGCCAAGATCTTTACCGGCGAGGACGCACGCAAGGTACTCATTATCGGCCCGTGCTCTGCAGACCGCGAGGACTCGGTACTCGAGTACATGAACCGCCTGGCCAAGGTCGCCGAGGAAGTCAAAGACAAGCTCGTTATCATCCCGCGCGTCTACACCAACAAGCCCCGCACCAAGGGCACCGGTTACAAGGGTCTGCTGCACAACCCCGACCCCGAGGCGCCGGATGACCTGCTCGAGGGCGTCAAGGCCATCCGCCACATGCACTTGCGCGTGATTGAGGAGACGGGTTTCTTCACCGCCGACGAGATGCTCTATCCCTCCAACTACCAGTACCTCGTCGACCTGCTGAGCTATGTCGCCGTGGGCGCGCGCTCGGTCGAGAACCAGGAGCATCGACTGGTCTCGAGCGGCATTTCGGTACCCGTGGGCATGAAAAACCCCACCGCCGGTTCCACCACCGTTATGCTCAACTCCATCTATGCCGCCCAGGCACACCAGAGCTTTATCTTCCGCAACTGGGAAGTCGAGTGCGACGGCAACCCGCTCGCACATGCCGTCATGCGCGGCTATATCGGCCTCGACGGTCGCACCTACCCCAACTATCACTACGAGCACCTGGAGCGCCTGGCCGAGCGCTACACCGAACACGCCGGCTACGCCAACCCGGCTGCGGTCATCGACTGCAACCACGACAACTCGGGCAAACGACCGCTGGAGCAGTACCGCATTTGCAAGGAGGTGCTCGACAGCTGCCGCCGCAACGAGTCCATCTCCAAGCTGGTCAAGGGCTTTATGATCGAGTCCTACCTGGAGGACGGTAACCAGGCAGTCGACGGCGGCGTCTTTGGCAAGTCCATCACCGACCCGTGCCTGGGCTGGGAAAAGACCAACTACCTCATCCACGAGATTGCAGAGCGTATTTAGTTACGCGGGCACGAGAGCGAACAACTTGTCATTCAAAGAGGACGGCATGACCAAAAGGTCTATGCCGTCCTCTTTTCATAGTCGTTGAGGACGTTCTTGAATGACTAGTCGTTTTAGAACGTCCCCAACGACTAACCAAAAGCTCCGCGGAGATTTCTTTTTACCTACTTTGTTAATGGGTATTGCGCGGCGCGTGCAGATACAGTAAGGTGTTCCACCAATGAGCGCGGAGATGCCGCGCCGTCCAGCTACACCGCGAAGGGAGCGAACATGAACGGATTCATTTCCAACAACTCCATGATGATGTGCATGTGCGCGGGCATGATGATGCCCCCTGTCTCCTCGCCTGCCGGCAGCGCCCGCTGCCCGCGAATGATGTAGCCCGCGCATAGTCTCGGACTTCAAGGCGAGGAACCCGCAGCCGGGTCCTCGCCTTTTTGTTTGGCATGCCGCGGGCGCCAACCATCAGCAACACTCAACCGAAAGGCTGTACCGTGATAGAACTCACCAACATAGTTAAGGAATACCAAGGGACGGGCGGGGCGTTTCGCGCCGTGGACGACGTGACGCTCACCATCCAGACCGGCGAGGTCTTTGGCATCATCGGTTACTCCGGCGCCGGCAAGTCCACGCTCGTGCGCTGCATCAACCTGCTCGAACGCCCCACCTCGGGCACCGTGCGCGTGGACGGCCGCGACATCACCGCGCTGTCCGATGCCGAACTGCGCCGCGAACGCCAGAGCATCGGCATCATCTTCCAGCACTTCAATCTGTTCCCCTCGCGTACCGTGGCGCAAAACATCGCGTTCCCGCTGGCCAAGCTCGGCCTCTCCCGCGAGGAGATCGACGCCCGCGTGACCGAGCTGCTCGCGCTCGTGGAGCTCTCGGACAAGGCGGCCGCCTACCCCGAGCAGCTCTCCGGCGGCCAGAAGCAGCGCGTCGCCATCGCCCGCGCGCTCGCCACGCGCCCCAGCGTCCTTCTGTGCGACGAGGCCACCAGCGCGCTCGACCCCACCACCACGCACTCCATCCTCGCCCTGCTCAAGCAGCTCAACCGCGACTTGGGGCTCACCATCGTGGTCATCACCCACCAGATGAACGTGGTGAAGGAGATCTGCGACCGCGTGGCCGTGATGGAGCACGGCCGCGTGATCGAGTCCGGCCCGGTCTACGACGTGTTCGCGAACCCGTCGCACGAGCTCACGCGCGAGTTCATCTCCTCCACCTCCGCGCTCACCCGCGTGAACGAGCTGGTGGCCGAGGGCAGCCCCGTGGTGGCGCTGCGCCCCGGCGAGGTACTCGTGCGCCTCAACTACCAGCGCCGCGATGTGAACGAGCCCATCATTAGCTCCATCTCGCGCAGCTTCGACATCGACGTGAACATCATCTTCGCCGACGTCGAGGTGGTGGCCGATGCACCCATCGGCGGCACCGTCGCCATCCTTTCCGGCACGCGCGACCGCGTGGACGCCGCCCTTGCCTACCTGCCCCAGAACGAAAACGTCCGCGTCGAGGTGATCGCTGATGCTCGCTAACATTTCCGCATTCATTCCCAACGTCGTGGCCCAGTGGGACACGTTCATCTCCTCCATTTGGGAGACGCTGCTCATGCTCGCGTGGTCCGGCGTGTTCGTGTTCGTGCTCGGCGGAGTGCTGGGCGTGGCGCTCACCGTCACGCGCGCCGGCGGCATCTTGGAGAACCGTCCGCTGTGGCAGGCACTCGACAAGGTGACCAACGTGTTTCGCTCCATCCCGTTCATCATCCTGCTGGCGGCGCTGCTCCCCGTTTCGCGTCTCATCATGGGAACCGCCATCGGCGTGCCGGGCGCCATCGTGCCGCTCGTAGTGGGCGCCATCCCATTCTTCGCCCGCCAGGTTGAGGTGTCGCTCGCCGAGGTTGACCCCGGGCTCATCGAGGCGGCCGACGCCATGGGCCTGGCTCCGCTCGACATCATCTGGCGCGTATACCTGCGCGAATCCGTCTCGAGCCTGGCGCGCGTAACCACCGTGACGCTCATCTCGCTGCTCAACCTTACCGCCATGGCCGGAGCCGTGGGCGCCGGCGGCCTGGGCAACTTCGCCATCCAGTACGGCAAGGACCGCAACCAGCTCGACGTAATATACGTGACCGTGGTGGTGCTCGTGATCATGGTCTCGCTCATCCAGATTGTGGGCAACGCGATGGCCAAGCGTTCGAGCGCCGAGCACCGCGCCGCCGCAGCGGCAGCGGCCGGCAACGGCACGGCCACGGGCACCGGCACCACGGGCTCGCACACGCGCCGCAACGTGATCATCGGCGCGGCCGCCCTCGCCGTGGGCTTTGGCCTCTACTTTGCGGTAAACGCGCTCACCGCCGCGCCCACCTCCGAGCGCTTGACCGTGAAGATGGGCGTTACCGGCACCATCTACGAGGAGCTTTACGCACCGGCTAAGAAGAAGCTCGCCGCCGAGGGCATCGACCTGGAGATCGTGCAGTTCTCCGACTACACCACGCCCAACGCTGCGCTGGCCGACGGCGACATCGACCTCAACAGCTTCCAGCACCGTATCTTCTTCGCCACCGAGCTTGAGAAAAAGGGCTACAAGCTCTCCAACATCGGCAACACGTTCGTTCAGCCCATGCACCTGTACTCGGCGAACGTTGCGTCCGTGGACGAGATCGCCGACGGCGCCAAGGTGGCCATTCCCGACGACGTGACCAACGGCGGACGCGCGCTCAAGGTTCTCGAAGCCGCGGGGCTCATCCAACTTTCGGACGCGGCTGGCTTCAACCCCACCGTGGCCGACATCACCGCCAACCCACGTGGAATCGAGATCGTGCAGCTCGCCGCCAACAACATCCCCTCGGTGCTGCCCGACGTCGCCGCCGCCGTGGTGAACGGCAACTACGCCATCGACAACAACCTGTCGCACGACGACATCATCTTCGAGGACACGAGCATTAGCGACGAGCAGTACTGGAACCTCACCGCCGCGCGCACCGAGGACCTGAAGGACCCCGAGAAGGTGGAGGTGTACCGCAAGGTTATCGAGGCGTACCAGTCCGCGGATACCGAAGGCGTATACGACAACACCTACGGCGGCAACTTTATCGCCGTAGGCTGGGACCAGGACCTGCTCTCCAAGGCCGTAACGGACGCGAAGTAGGCAGCGCGTAAGAAATCCGCTCCCGCACACACCCAAGCGAAGGGCCTCCCGGCACGCGACTCAGCCGGGAGGCCCCATTCAGTTTTCCGTCCCGCCGCAACCGGCAGCAAAAGCCGTCTACACCCCTTACCCTCTGGCGAGCTCCGCAAAAAACAGCCCCACGGGCATATTTCAAGCAACCCTCAAAATAGTTTTTGACAAACGTCGACCGCCGTGAGGGAGCTGATTTCCCTCGCGGCGGTCTTCTAACAGAAAAAACCAAGTGAGTAGACTTTTTGCAGGAGGCCGAGCACGCCCCAAAACGCCGGCGCTCTGACCTGGGGTTTTACTGAGCATTTGTCGCGATGTGCTCGACAAATCCAAAAAAGTCTACTCACTTGCATCTAAGACGCACCAGATAGGGGCAAAAAACCGCCGCGAAAGGAATCCGGCTCCCTTCGCGGCGGCTATTAGCGCTGGTTTTGCGACGGCTTTGCCCGCTTGTTACTCGCTGTAGCGGGTGGCGATGGCGGCTTGTACCATGCCGGCGCTCATGAGGTACGTCACCAGGAAGTAGCCGCCGTAGGCTGCCAGGAAGATCGCGCAGGTGAGACCCACCGTGCCGCCGATGCTCATGTCGCCAAACGTACTCACCAGCTCGATAATCACCTTGAGCGCTATAAACGAGTGCGCCAGGCCCACTGCCAGCGGGAACAGGAAGAACACCGCCTGCTGTGCCATCACCGAATGGCGAATCTGGCGGTCGTCACAGCCGATCTGTGCCAGCACACGATAGCTGCGGCTGCCGTCGGCCACATTGGAGAGCTGCTGGATCGACAGTATCGCCGCGCACGCAACGACCAGTACAAAGCCAATGTAGATGGCCAGATAGCTAATCATGCCGTTCATTTGCGCTGCTTGCGTGTACATCTCGGAGCGTGTGATGAAGATTCCCCATGACCCCGGCTCCTTGCCGTCAACGAGCAGATTGTCGAGCAAAGTGTATTTAATGCTCTCGTCTGCCTCGGTCATATCCATCCCCTGTTTGTAATTAACGAGCAGGCTACTGGAATACGGCTGCAGATTAAGTTGGGACAACAGCTCGTCGGCAACGACGACGGTACCCGGATTACTGCCCATCGCCGAGTTGGCGATGGCCGCCGTGTCCTTGTCCGACTTATCGGTTGCGGGCTTGAGCTCATGCCCGCCCAAGGTGAGGGTATGGCCGCCGGCCATGTACTTGGTGTACAGGTCGCCCAGCTCACCGCCCATATCACACGTAAGCAGGTACTGGTCGCGGTCAATGCTCACCGGCTCCTCGCCCATCATCTGGCGCAGTTTGTTGTACTGGCTCGCCGGCGTCACAAACAGACCCATCGTATCGGCATTGCTACCCCCGAGCGCCTTGGGAAGCCTTTCGCCCATGGTCTTGCACATCTCACCCGCAGACGCCGAAGGGTTCGAACCGCCAAACGGGTAACTCAGATACGAATCTATCTGAACATGCTCACCGGCAACATCGGCGATATTGACCTTCTTGCCGGTCTCGTCGTTGTTGTCCGCCGACTTGCCCTTGCCGTGCCATGCGGAGTACAAATCGACCGTTGTATCGGCTAGCACCATGCGGTCGGCTTCAGACGGATTGACATATTCTTTGTAGTAGTCGAGCGTATCGGGCGTGTAATAGACATACGTCTGAGACACGTCAACAGGGTTATAGCGCTCCAGGTTTTCGTTCATCACATTGGCAATCGACATACCACACGTCACCGAGGTGATGGCCAAAAACAGGAGCATCGCGATGACGCCCATCGAAAAGCACACCGTGTTGACCTTGGCCGCAAGCTGGCGCACGGTAAACATGTTGAGGCCGCGCCAATACACGCTGCGCAGGCTCTGCAACAGCTTGATAAGCATGCCCGAGAGTCCCCAGAACAGCGCAAAGGTGCCCACGGTAACCATAGCAGTCGTAATGCCAAACTGGCTCATGGCCTCTTGCAGCTTGCTGTCCGTCGCAGTTAGCGGGAACCCATCGCGTAGCAGACGGTAATAGGCCACACCCACAAGCACCACGCCCACGGCAAAGATGGCAATCGCAATCCAGGGGTTGCGCGTCTTGATGCTCTCGTTGCGACGCTCGGCACTCATAAGCTCGATGAGTTTGGTACGACGCACGGCGCGAAGGTTCAGCAGTAGCGTGAGCACAAACATTACGAGCATACAGGCAAGGGTCAGGTTGAACGCATGCACCGAGAAAAAGAAGTGGAAATTGGCGATTTGTGTCTTAAAGAGCGAGGCCGTAAAGAACGTCATGAGCTGGGAGAGTCCCACACCCAGCACAATGCCGGCGACAAAGGCCACGACCGAAACGATCACGGTCTCGAGCGCCATGATCGTGGCGACGCGCCTGCGCCCCATGCCGAGCACCTGGTACAGGCCAAACTCCTTCTTGCGGCGTTTCATGATGAAGTTATTGGCGTACACCATCAAAAAGGCCATGACGCCGGCCAAAAAGTACGTCAGGTAGCCGAGTATGCTGCCCATAACCTGCGCCAAGCCCTCTTCATCGATTCCGGCGATGTCGACCTGCATCGAGATGGTGTTAAAGGCATAGAAGACCGTGACGCCCAGGGTGAGCGTCAAAAGGTAGACGAGGTAGTCGCGGCCGGCGCGGCGGACGTTGCCCCAAGCGAGTTTACAGAGCATCGGAGCCCTCACCGCCCATCATGGCAACGACCTCCATAATGCGGTCGAAGAACTCGCGACGGTCGGTGTCGCCGCGGCGCAGCTCGGTGAAGATCTTGCCGTCGCGGATAAACAGCACGCGGCTCGTGTAGCTGGCGGCAAAGCTGTCATGCGTGACCATGAGCACGGTGGCGCGCAGGCGGCGATTGAGGGCCTCCAGGCTCTCGAGCAGCAGGCGGGCACTCTTGGAATCGAGGGCGCCGGTGGGCTCGTCGGCCATGATCATGGTGGGGTCGGTGACGAGCGCGCGGGCCGCGGCAACGCGCTGCTGCTGACCGCCGGACATCTGGTAGGGATACTTGTCGAGCACCTGACTGATAGACAGACGCGCGGCCACATCCTGCACGCGGGTCGAGATCTCTGCCGAGTTTGTGCGGGCAATGGTGAGCGGCAGGGCGATGTTCTCGCGTGCCGTGAGCGTATCGAGCAGGTTGGAGTCCTGGAAGATAAAGCCGAGCTCTTCGCGGCGGAACTGCGAAAGCTTAGCCTGCTTCATGCGCGTCACGTCCTGGCCGTTGATGCGGATGGTGCCGCTCGTGGCGCTATCGATGGTCGACACGCAGTTGAGCAACGTCGACTTGCCCGAGCCCGAAGCGCCCATGATGCCAACAAATTCGCCGCGGTTGACGGTAAAGCTGACGTCGTTGAGCGCACGGGTCACGTTGCCCAGCGCTCCATATACCTTTTCGAGATGTGCGACCTCCAGTACCGGGGTCGCCATGTGCGTGGTTTGCATACCGAGTCCTTTCTTGCAATTAGTCTACGGCATCTATAGTCGCAAGAAGACGAGTCGGCTACCATCGATATGGCTTACGCTTGCCTTACCGTTGTGTAAGGTACGGGTAGCTAACCTGCCGCGTGTTGATGTTGAGAGAGGACTCCTGTTGAAGACTGTTCATGTTGCCGCTGGGATCATTCGCAAGGAAGGATCTGACGAGCTGCTTGCCGTGCAGCGCGGCTATGGCGACATGCTGGGACTTTGGGAGTTCCCCGGTGGCAAGCTCATGCGCGGCGAGACGCCCGAGGACGCCGTACGCCGCGAGCTCATGGAAGAGCTGCAGGTAAAAGTCACCAACCTGCGCGATTTCTATACCGTTGAGTATGACTACCCCGATTTCCATCTCTCCATGGAGTGCTACTACTGCTCGCTCGCCGATGAATCCGATGAACCCCAGAAGCACGACCGCCAGCTCGATATCCGCTGGATTCCGCGTACCTCGCTTGCCACGGTGGAATGGATGCCCGCCGACAAGGGGCTTATCGATGCCCTGATTGAGCTGAAGGAAGACCGGCTCGAGGCAAGCTCCGCCGATGACGCCACGCCCAACACAGCCGACAAACCCGCCACCAAGCCCAAGCGCGCACCTAAGCGCCGTAGCAAAAAACGCCCCAAACCAGGTCTGCTCGACGGCATCGATACCTCGGACCTCTCCGCTGACGAGCGCGAACTGGTCCGCCGTCGCGCCGCCATCAAAAAGTCCATGAAGGGCAACAAGCGCGCCAATACCAAGCCAGAGCTGCTCGTTCGCCAGCGCCTGCGCGCAGCGGGCCTCACCGGCTATCGCTTGGAATGGAAGGTTCCCGGCAAGCCCGACATCGCCTTCCCCGGCCGCAAGATCGCCATCTTCGTCAACGGTTGCTTTTGGCACCGCTGCCCCAAATGCAATCCAAGCCAGCCCAAGCGCAATGTTGAGTTTTGGGAGGCAAAGTTCCGTCGCAACGTCGAGCGCGACCGCGCCGCCGTGGCAGCGCTCGCCGAGATGGGTTGGACGCCCATAACCATCTGGGAATGCGAACTCAAAAAGGACCGCATCGACGCCACGATGGAAAAGGTCATCGAGCAAGTTCGCGCCGCGACCCCGCAGCGCTAGAAACGAGCCATCCACACGCCCCACACAGGCGAGCCACATCCGCGCCACAAACCTTAGAAAGCCCTTAAGCCCAAAACCTTTCAAGAGTGTTACTCGATAGCTTTTACCTGCGGTTTCATCGCAACGTCAAACCTCATTAAGCCTTTCTTTAGCGCTTCTTTGCAGCAGCCGCGGCATAATACTGCCAACGCACGGGACCTAGCAGCATACCCCGAGCGCAATCTTTTGGTGGACATCGAGGAGGCCGCATAAGCATGCATTCTTCCAATGACGCAGCACAGCAGCCATCCCTAAAACATGCAAACCTTTTCTCCTTCCCCCCGACACAGAGAGACGGCCTCCTCGACTCCCCAACTCCCAAACCCAAACGCTCTACAGACCAACACCTCAACCTGCAGACATCCTTCGAAAAACTCCAAGCCTCACTAGACCAGGCATTCCCCAACCAAGCCCGGGCATACTAATCCCCCATCAGCAAAGAAGCCCTAACGATCCAATTTTTTCCGCTCAACGCCACAAGGGCGACGACCTCGAGTAGGTCAACCTGGGAGGGACGAGGGCTTAGTTCTCCAATCTTTCCGCAGGGGGCAAAAAGCCTCGCCACACGAAGTGCGCAGCGAGGCTTTTTGCATGCCCGAGGACGATTGGGGAACTAAGCCCTCGTCCCTCCCCGGGATATGTAGCAAGTCGGAGTACCCTTGCTGTTACTCTGCTTTGCCCACGGAGTTGAGGTTGGTCATGCGGATCTTAACCAGCTCGGTGATCTCACGCATGCCCTCCTTGGCCGGCTTCTTGGGGTCGAAGCAGGCGGGGTTCTCGGCCATGTAGGCCATGAAGCCCTTGGTGTAGGCCTGACGCAGCTCGGTGGCGTAGTTAACCTTGCAGATGCCGTTCTTCACGGCCTCGGCAACCTGCTCATCGGGCACACCGGAGGTGCCGTGCAGAACCAGCGGCACGTCGACGGCGTCGCGGATGGCCTTGACCACGGACTGCTCGATGTGCGGATCGCTCGTGTACACGCCGTGGCTGGTGCCAACGCCAATTGCGAGGGAGGTGCAGCCGGTGCGCTCGACGAACTCCTTGGCCTCGGCCGGATCGGTGTAGGGGCTCTCGCCCTCAACCGCGGGACCGTCGTCCTCCTTGCCGCCAACCTTGCCGAGCTCAGCCTCGACGGGCACGCCCATGGCGCGGCCAGCGTCGGCGACGGACTTGGTCAGGGCGATGTTGTCCTCGAAAGACTCGTGCGAGCCGTCGATCATGACGGAGGTGTAGCCGGTGCGGAAAGCCTGCATGCAGCGGTCATAGCCGTCGCCGTGATCGAGGTGCAGGGCGACGGGCACGGAAGCGCGCTCGGCGGCAGCCTTGACCATGCCGTAGAAGTAGTCCAGACCAGCGGTCTTGATGGTGCCCGGGGTGGTCTGCATGATGACAGGGGACTTGGTCTCCTCGGCAGCAGCCAGAACGGCCATAACAAACTCGAGGTTCTCGACGTTGAACGCGCCGACGGCGTAGTGGCCGGCCTGAGCGTCCTTGAGCATCTTTTCGGTGGTAACAAGTGCCATGAGCGTTTGCTCCTCTCCCTCGCCCGCATCTGGACATCGGGCGTAGTTGTTCACAAGGCGTTTTACCTTGCGTTTTGCTGCGCTCATTGTATGAAAATCGACGGCGTCGCACGTATGAGATATCACCGGCACACAGGTCAAGACACTCGTTTTTGAAAAGCAAACGGAAGGGATTCGCGCCGGATCCCTCTATACGACAGTGCAGTTTTCAAGCGAATCATCTTTCTTTTATAGAAAAGATAAGTAATCGAAAGGTGTTTTCTTACTCAAAAAGAAAATGAACGAAAATGGACTCAACACAATTCCTGCAAATTTCAGTTGAGGATGGAGCAGCTATGGCCCATGTAACAACCCGAGCCTTCGCCGATGAGCGTCGTGCCGCCATCATGGAGATGCTTGAGCATAACGCCTCGGTGCAGGTAGCAGAAATCGCCCAGACCTTTGGCGTGTCCTCCGTCACCGCCCGCGCCGACCTGGACGCACTCGCCGAAGCAGGCAAGCTGCGCCGCACGCATGGCGGGGCCGTATCGCTCCACAAACGCCTGACCGTCTCCACGCAGGATCGCCGCATCAACGTCAATGTCGCCGCCAAGCAGGCCATCGCACAAAGCGCCATCGAGTTCGTCAATGACGGCGACACGCTGCTCGTCGACTCAGGCACCACGGCGCTCGAGTTCGTCCGGCTCCTCGATCAGCGCGACGGCATCACCGTCATCACGGCCGACATTACCATAGCCGATTACATCGACGAGAGTATGCCCTCGGTTGATGTCGTCATGCTGGGCGGGGCGCTGCGCAAAGGCCATCGTTATCTGTACGGACCGCTCACTATGCAGGCCCTTCAAACGGTTCACGCCGACCTTGCCATCGTGTGCCCCGGCGCTTTTGTCCCCCGTTGCGGCTTTACGACCGACTTTCCGCAGATGGCCGAGACCAAAGCGGCTATGGTCGGTGCCGCCCGCCAAAGCGTCGCCCTCATGGACGCCAGTAAGGTCAACGGACGCGGCATGTACCGTTTTGCCGAGCTTGCCGACGTCGGCGCCATCGTGATGGACCGTGATCCCGATGGCGCCGTCGCCACCTCAATCGCCGAGACCGCCGACGACGCCCGCCCAAATCTCATCATCGCCGGCGCTTAAACAAAAACCACCACAAAGGTGCCTGTCCCCTTTGTGGTGGTTTTGCTCGTTAAAAGTGAAAATATCGCTACTTGGAAAGCTCGTCGGCGAGGGCTTCGATCTGAGCGCGCGAGGCGTCGTTGAGCGAACCCAGGACAGTCACCTTGTTCTGCGTCAGGGTGATGTCCTTCATGCCCTCGAGCTCCTTGGTCATAACCTTGGCGGCAGTGGGCGCCCAAGAGCCGGCCTCGACGAGTGCCACCGTACGGTTCTGATAGGCGTGCTCGGCAAGCGTATGGATAAAGGTGCTCATGAACGGGAAGATCTCGCCCTGATAGGTGATAGAGGCGAGCACCAGGCGGTCATAGCGGAACGCGTCCTCAACAGCCTCGGCCATATCGTCGCGTGCCAGGTCAAAGACGGAGACCTTCTGGCCGCGGGCCTCGAGCGCAGATGCGAGCTCCTCAACGGCAGCCTTCAGATGGCCATACACACTCGCATAGGCGATCGTGATGCCCTCGTCCTCGGGCTGGTAGCTCGACCAGGTGTTGTAAGTGTCGAGGTAGTAGCCCAGATTCTCGGTCAGCACGGGGCCGTGGAGCGGGCAGATAATCTGGATGTCCAGGTCGGCAGCCTTCTTGAGCACGGCCTGCACGAACTTGCCGAACTTGCCGACGATGCCAAAGTAGTAACGGCGCGCCTCGCAGGCCCAACCCTCGGGATCCTCGATGTCGTTGGCGCCAAACTTTCCAAAGCCGTCGGCGCTAAAGAGCACCTTATCGGTGGACTCGTAGGAGAAGAGTACCTCGGGCCAGTGAACGTTGGGGGCGCCGACAAACGTCAGGCTGTGGCCGCCCAGGTCGAGCACGTCGCCATCTTTGACGACCATCTTGCGCTCGGGGAAGTCGGTGCCAAAGTAGTTGACCATCATGCGGAAAGCGCCCATGCTGGCCACAATCTGTGCCTGGGGATAGCGCTCCATAAAGGCGGCGATACCGGCGGAGTGATCGGGCTCCATGTGATGAACGACCAGGTAGTCGGGCGTGCGGCCGTCGAGCGCGGCCTCGAGGTTGCCGAGCCACTCATCGACAAAGCCAGCGTCAACCGAATCGGCGACGGCGATCTTGTCGCCCAAGATAACGTAGCTGTTGTATGCCATACCATTCTCGGACACGTCATACTGGCCCTCGAACAGGTCAATGTCGTGATCGTCGACACCGATGTAGCGGATATCCTTGGTGATCTCCATCAGGCAAAGCCTCCTAGATAGACAAAAGAACCCGTCTATCATAACACTCGCCTTCATAGCCACGGCCATCTGCCGGCATCCTTATCGATTGTTATTGATGCGGAATATACCGCTTTTTACCTGCACAAACTATGCGCGCGGTATCGCCGTGCTATGTCGAATAATGAGCTGGCCGGGAATACGGATGGCAACGGTTTTGCCCGCCGTACCCGCCTCGGGAACCGCATGCTCAAACACCTCGCGTCCGCGCTGATGTAGATCGAATCGCACGGTCGTGAGCTCGTTGTGTGCCACAAAATCATCGAGCGAATCGTCGACGCCCACCACGCTTACGTCCTCGGGCACGCGCAGGCCGCTATCACGCAGCGCGGCAATCGCGCCATTTGCCATCTGATCGTTTGCCGCATAGATCGCCGTCATGGTGTGATCGTGCTCGGCCAGGTACCTGCCGGCCTCGTAGCCGCTGTTGGCAGACCAGTCGCCCTCGAGCGGCTCCACCGGCTCGATATGCCTGCGCTCGAGCGCGTCTTGCCAACCGGCGCGGCGGAACTGCTCGTCCACCGAGAAGGACGGACCGCCGATATAGCGAATCTGCTCGTGGCCAAGCTCAAATAGGTGATCCATGAGCAGCAGCGAGCAGCCGTAATGGTCGGAATCGACCGTGGTCACGCGCGGATGCGCATACATGGTGACGATAACCGTGCCGATTCCCGGCAGCGGATCAAAAGACTCAAAGTCGGGCGCCATGCGGCTCATGCCGATGATGATGCCATCGACCGGCAGCGCCGCCATGCGACGCGTGGCCTCGGCAAGCGAAAACTCCTCGGTCTTGGACATCTCGACCAGCGTGATGGCGCAAGCATGCTCGCGTGCGGCGCTGGCAATGCCGTCGATCATCGTCAGATTCCCAAACTTGGTGACATCGTTGATGCATAGGCCGACCGAATGGTAGCGACCGTCGCGCAGGGAACGGCCAGCATAGCTCGGGCGAAAGCCGAGCTCCTGCATGGCGGCCTGCACGCGCTGGCGCGTCTGCTCGTTCACATTGGGCAGGCCGTTGGCGACGCGCGAGACTGTCTGCTGCGAAACGCCAGCAGCGCGGGCGACGTCGGCCATGGAAACCGGACGCGAGCCTGTATCGTTGGAGGAGCGCCTTGCCACAAGATCACCTTCACCCTTGCGAGATCTGAATAGTGTGCATGCCGGCCCGCGCGGAGGGCCGCTATCGTCGGACGCATGTTAACGTACTCTACTTTTTCTAGCTGCAGCTCTTCTGCTCTATAAGTCCATACGGTGCTACCGTTCACGGCTGGAAACATACCGATTACCAGATTCTCAAAAAGTAATAAGCGTTGTGTTATGAGTACGTTAACATAGCCCGTAACGTGCGGCATCGTGGACGTGGAGTTCACGCCGCTTCAAATTGTTAACGTACTCATAACGACGCAAAGCTCGCCCGAACGCGCCAAGGAAAGGACCCCCATGACCGCCCCCGACGAAAAGACACTTGCCACGATTACCAAGCTGTTTGAGGAGGAGTTTGGCCCCATTGGCGACCGCCAGGTGCTCTATGTGCACGCGCCCGGTCGCTCCGAGATCAGCGGCAACCACACCGACCACGAGGGCGGCCACGTTATCGCCGGCTCGCTCGATGTCGCCGTCGACGGCATCGCCGTGGCGACCGATACCAACAAGGTTCGCGTTGCCGACGAGGGTTACCCCACCTTTGAGATCACGCTCGACACGCTGGATGTTCAAGAGTCCGAGAAGGGCACGTCCGCAAGTCTCGTTCGTGGTATGGCGCACGAGGTCGCAGCACTGGGCGTTGAGCCCCAGGGCTTTGACTTCGCCTTCACCTGCTCCGTCCCCTCGGGCGGCGGCCTTTCCAGCTCTGCCGCCGTCGAGGCCGCGTACGGTCGCGCCATGGAGACGCTCTGGGGCGCGCCCGCCATTGAGCCCGTCACGCTCGCGCAGATGAGCCAGCGCACCGAGAACAACTACTATGGCAAGCCCTGCGGTCTAATGGACCAGGCCGCTGTGTGCCTGGGCGGCCTTGCCTACATGGACTTTGAGGACCAGGCTCAGCCTAAAACTCAGAAGCTCGAGCTCAACTTTGAGGATCACGGCTATGCGCTCGTGCTCGTCAAGGTGGGCGCCGACCACGTGGCCGCCACCGACGACTACGCCGCCGTGCCGCGCGAGATGCAGGACGTCGCCGCCGAGTTTGGCAAGGCACGCCTGTGCGAGGTCGACGTTGCCGACTTTGACGCTAAGCTGCCCGAGCTGCGCGCCAAGCTGGGCGACCGCGCCTGCCTGCGCGCCGTTCATTACTGGTACGAGAACGGCCTGGTCGACAAGCGCTGGGCAGCCCTTAACGCCGGCGACATCGACCAGTTCCTGACCCTGACGCGCGAGTCCGGCGCCAGCTCCGCCATGTACCTGCAGAATGTCGTTGCCAAGCTGGGCTCCGAGCAGCCCTCCATGTACGCCCTGGCACTTGCCGAGCACGTGCTCGACGGCCGCGGCGCCGTGCGTATTCACGGCGGCGGCTTTGGCGGCACCATTCAGGCCTTCGTGCCGCTCGACCTGGTCGACACCTTCATTACCAAGATGAACGGCTGGCTGGGCGAGGGTTCTGCCCGCCACTACGCCATTTCTGACAAGGGGGCTTACGCGGCATGGCTGTAATGACCAACGTGCGCGAGGCCGCGCAGGGCCTGATTGAGTACGCCATCCACCGGTCCATGATCGGACAGGACGATCGCATCTGGGCTTACAACACCATTTTGGAGTGCATCGGCGCCACGGGCCCGGCACTCGACATGACCTGGGCGCTGCAGACCGAGAAGATTTCGCTTCTGCACCCCGACACCCTCCCCGACTTTGATCTGGAGGGCACACTCGCCGCGCTTTCCGAAGCCGCCGTCGTCAATGGTGCTGCCGAGGACACGACATCGGGCCGCGACCGCATCGCCATGCGCATCATGGGCATGCTCATGCCGCGCCCCTCTGTCGTGATTGACGAGTTCACAGGCCGTATGGGCGTCAACGAGCCTCGCGCCGCAACCGACTGGTTCTACGGCCTGTGCTGCGATGCTGGCTACGTGCGCCGCGCTGCCATCGCACGCAACATCACATGGAGCACCCCCACCAACTGGGGCGACCTTGAGATCACCATCAACCTGTCAAAGCCCGAGAAGGATCCGCGCGACATTGCCGCGGCCGGCGCTGCAAAGAACACGGGCGAGAAGTATCCCGCCTGCCAGCTGTGCATCGAAAATGAGGGCTATCCCGGACGCTCCGCCGCGGCCGACGGCGGCGCCCATCCCGCTCGCCAGAACCTGCGCATTATCCCCATTGAGCTCAACGGCGAGCGCTGGGGCTTCCAGTACAGCCCGTACGCGTACTTTAACGAACATTGCATTGCCATGAGCTCCGAGCATCGTCCGATGCACGTCGATCGCAAGAGCCTCTCTTGCCTGCTCGATTTTGTGGACCTGTTCCCGCACTACTTTATCGGCTCCAACGCCGACCTGCCCATCGTGGGCGGCTCGATTCTGTCGCACGACCACTTCCAGGGCGGCGCGCACGAGTTCCCCATGATGCACGCCGCCGAGGTCTCGCAGTTCAGCGTGCCCGGATTTGAGCAGGTCACCGGCACTGTGTTGCAGTGGCCGCTTTCGGTGCTGCGTCTGCGCTCGCATGACCGCGCTCAGCTGCTCGACGCTGCCGAGAAGATCATCCTCGCCTGGCGCGAGTGGACTGACGAGTCCGTGGGCGTTATCGCACACACGGCTGACGGCGTGGCCCACAACACCGTGACGCCCGTCATTCGCCGCGTCGACTCCCGCGGCAATGCCGGCGGCGAAATCTACGAGGCCTACCTGGCGCTTCGCTGCAACATCACGACCGATGAGCATCCGCTGGGCGTGTTCCACCCGCATGCCGAGTATCACCATATTAAAAAGGAGAACATCGGCCTGATCGAGGTCATGGGCCTGGCCATTTTACCGCCGCGCCTGGTTCCCGAGCTCGGCGCCGTTCGCGAGCATCTGCTGGCAGCCAAGGTCGATACCAGCTACGACCTTGCCGGTGCGCTCGAGGGCGACGACCTTTGCCGCAGCCACGCTGCATGGGCCCTGGATGTCTTTGCCCGCCGTGCCGATGAACTTACGGCCGACAACGCCATCGATATCCTGCACGAGGAGGTCGGCGTGGTGTTTGGCCACGTGCTCGACAACGCCGGCGTCTTTAAGTGGGACGAAGCCGGCCGCGCCGCCCAGCAGCGCTTTATCGACTCGCTGTAGCACGCGAGCCCGAACGCTCACGCTCAACAAATAGCGCCTACACGACAACGGCGCCCGCCGGCAACATCGCCGACGGGCGCCGTTTTCTGATGCAAGGGTAGCTAATTTGCACCAAAACAAGAAGTGTCCCAAACTGCCGGCAGAAAAGGAACGTCCCCAGGTGCCGACCTAAACCCCCACATTATTCGATGGAAAAACGTGGTTGCCTCCCACATTATTCGATGGAAAAGCGTGGTTCACTCCCACATTTTTCGATGGAAAGACCAAAACAGTCTTGATGGTGCAAAGGGGTCAGGTTAGTTTGCACCAAAACAAGGAGTGTCCCAAACTGCCGGCAGAAAAGGAACGTCCCTCTCTGCCGCATTCCCGAAGCAAGGTAACGCCGATGTTTTGGCAACGGCAGCGAGCGGGTCGCATTTGAGACAAGGTGACGTGAAACGAAAGGGCGCTGACCTTCTGGTCGCGCCCTTGAAGTTGAACGTCAGATTGCCCAAATGCGGCCCGCGCAGCGTCGGCCCGTTACGCGGTTTGGTAAAACCGCGTAACCTTAAAGTTCGGTCACCTCGACGCTGTTGTAGATCTCGTCCCAGCGGTCCATGACCAGGTGGCCGGTCTTGGGATCCATCGCGTTGAGCTTGCCGCAGGTATTGGCGGTCTTAAGCACGGTGACATCATCGGCGCCGGTAGCAATGGCGTGCGCAAAACCGGCGATGGTCGAGTCGCCGGAACCCGTCGCGTTGACAGCGGCAATTGCGGGTGTCTTGGCGCGGAACGCGCGGCCCTCGTGGAAGCCCACCGAACCGGCAGCACCCATCGAGACGACAACCCAGGGAATACCGGCAAAGCGGCCGTCGGCGGCAAGCGCCTCGCGCAGGGCATCGACATCGTCGGTCGTAAAGGACGTGCCCAGCAGGCCGTTGATCTCGGTCAGGTTGGGCTTCACGAGCTCGGGCTTGGCGTCGGACTCCAGCGCGGCCTCCAGCGATGCACCCGAGGTGTCGAGCAGCACCTTGGCGCCCGCCTCCTCGGCGATTTTAACCAGCTCGGCATAGTAGCTGGCATCGACGCCACGCGGCAGCGAGCCCGAAAGCGTCACGACGTCCGCCTTCGCTGCAAGCTCGGCGAACTTGGTCGTAAAGGCCTCGAGCTCGGCCGGAGCGATCTGCGGGCCGCTCTCCAGCAGCTCGGTCTGATTACCCTCGTGCAGAATATTCAGGCAAATGCGCGTCTCACCGGCGATGGGCACAAAGTCGTTCTTGACGCCATCGGCATCCATGAGCTCGGCCATATAGGCGCCCATGTGGCCGCCGAGCAGACCGGTCGCGAGAACTTCATCGCCCAGCTGCAACAGTACACGGCTCACGTTGAGGCCCTTACCGCCAGCGGTCTTTTCGGGCGTCACGCGATTCACGTCGTCGATGATCAGCTTGTCGAGCTGATAGCGCGTATCGATCGACGGGTTCATGGTAACGGTCAGAATCATCTTGAACTCCTGTTTCCGGGGCGCGACGTGTGCGACCCCAAACATACGATAGCTCTTTAAAGGATCTCGATCTCAAAGCCACGGGTGACGGTCTCCCCCGGCTTGGCCACCAGGCAGCCACGTTTATGCTCCAGGACATCGTCCTCGTCGGAACAGGTGGACAGGCCGCCCCACGGTTCCACAGCCACGAAGTCGCCCTCGGGCTTGCTCCACACAATCAGGTACGGCATATCGGGGAATGTCAGACGCACGCCCTTGTCCTCGGTCTTCTTGGTCAGCGTGACCACACGACTCTCGAGCACATCGAAGATGGTCTCGGCAAAGTCGAAGAGCTCGTGGGTAAGCGGCAGGTCGTGGCCAACCATCGGGTTTTTGCTGCGATGCTCAACATCGATCAGGCCCGTCGAGGGAACGGCGGTACAGAGCTCTGCCGCCTCACGCTGCTCAAATCGAAGCTCGTAATCGTCGTAGGACTCGCCCTCGTCGAGCGGGCACCTAAAGCCGGGGTGACCGCCCACAAAGAACGGCATGTCCTCGGTCCCCTCGTTGGTCACCTCGTACGAAACGGCGACCTTTGCCGCCTCAATCGTGTAGCGTGCAACGATCTTAAACGGATACGGATACTGCTCGAGCAGCTCGGCGTGGTCGGCAGAGCTTAGGCTCAGCGCGACCATGCTGTCGCCCTGCTCCTCGAGCTTCCACTCCTGCTTGCGAGCAAAGCCGTGACGCGCGAGGTTGACCTCGTGGCCGGCGCGCGTCATAGCGCGGCCATCGCGCAGACCGCCGCAGATGGGAAAGCAAATCGGGGCCTGACCCGACCACACCGCCGGGTCGCCCTGCCACAGGTATTCACGCCCATCCGCCTTAATCGAGGTGAACGAGCCACCCGCCGTGCTCAGCGCTACGCGGATAGAACCGTTATCAAGAACAAACTCCATAGGAGCCTTCCCTTTCTTACGACAGCCCGCCAAGTCAATAGGGCTGATAGAAAACCGGCCCGCGCCCCCTCACAGAAACGCGAGCCGTCAACGGACTAGTTAATTACGCCGGATACCCGCTAATCGTGATACTCGCCGCGGTCCCACTTCTCGAGGAACTCATCGAAGAAGTGCGGATCGGCCTGGGCCTCGGCGTCGGCCTTGTTGCAGGCGTCGATCTTGGCGATCAGGGCATCGTGCTCGGGAGTCTTCTCGTAGGGCTCCTCCAGGAAGGCAAGCATGATGTCGGCCATCAGGAACTCGCCGGTGATCTTGCCGCCAAAGCCCACGATGTTGGCGTTGAGCTCACGACGGGCATAGAGGGCAGAGGTCATGTCGCGGACCAGGGCGCAACGGGCACCGGGGACCTTGTTGACGGCGTTGGTGATGCCAATGCCGGTGCCGCACAGGGCCACACCAAAGTCGGCCTTGCCGCTGGCAACAGCCTCGCCCACGGCCTTACCGTAGATGGGATAGTGCGTACGGGTGTGGCTGTAGGTGCCGCAGTCGAGCACCTTGTAGCCAGCCTGCTCCAGGCGGTCGGCCAGATAGATCTTCTCGTCCGTAACGATATGGTCGCAACCGATTGCGATGGTCTTCTTCATCAGAACGTCCTTTCGTCTGAATTCACAAGTTGAGGTAGAAGTTCGAGTTCTCGGTGGCTCTCGTTAGGCCATCTTGTTGAGCATGTCGACACGGATCTGGTGACGACCGCCGGCGTACTGGGCACGCAGGAACTCGCGGGCGATCTTCTTGGCGACCTCGGTGCCAACGACGCCCGGGCCCATGGTGACCATGCGCGAACCGTTGTGCTCGCGGGTCATGTAGGCGGAACGCTCGTCGGAAATGTTGGCGACGACCATGCCCTTGATCTTGACGGCGGCCATATAGGAACCGACGCCGTACTTATCGAAGGCAAAGCCCTGGGAATCCTTGTGCTCCAGCAGGTCCTTGGCGACGGCGGTCGCGGAATCGACAAAGTCCGCGGCAGGGGTCTCGGAATAGTCGACGACCTCGTGACCGTCGGCGATGAGCATCTCCTTGATGGACTCCTTCATCGACATACCGTCGGCATCGGAAGCGATTACAACCCTCATGACATCCTCCTTGAGAGATACGCAGGTGCGTAGTTTCTGTTTGGAAGTGTTGAATCGCGTTCAGGTCCGGGCATCTGAATGTGCGGTTCTTCACTGTTCATGTTTATTTGAACACATTCGAACAGTAACTGCAACAACTATTTGTTTATCTTTGTTCTTTTTTGAACAAATACCGTTCACGGATGATTGCTGACCGTTTGAGCCGGGCGCGGACGCAGCGACCATGTGTTCAACAAACAAAAGGGCGACCGAGAACGCGTCTCGGCCGCCCTTCGGCGGTATTCCCCGGTATATACAGCTGTTTTAGCTACTCGGACTGCCCGCCCTTTTTGGCGTGCTTGGAAGGAGCACTCAAGAAACGGCCCGTCAAATAGTTCGCCGGGCCGGAAATATCGATCCCCAGCAGCACGTGTCCTAGCCATAGGAACGCCACGAGCACCAGCAGCGGGATAACGCACGAGGTCACGATCATCACGATGACGCCTTCAATCAGATCGGTCACCTGCTGCACGACCTCGTCGGTCATCGACTTGGCGCTATCGGTCACCGAAGTCAGTAGACTCGAAGCGCCTTCGGTCAGTTGCTCAAGCACGTTTTTGTCTGTTTTGGCTTCAGATTTCTTTTCGCTCTTTGACGAGCTCGCCTCAGCCGCGCTTGTCGCCTTTTGCTCGGCCTGCTCGATACTCACCTGGTACGTCTCGTCGACCTTTTGCGATACCCACACGCTCGCAGGCACCAACGCCATGCCGATCATGGCAACCACCAGCACGCGCGTCGCCACACGGCGAAGGACGGCGCTAGTACTCCAGCGGCCATGAATGCCAAGGGACACCGCGAAGAGTACGAGCGAGAACGGGATCAGGATGCCCAGCCCGACCGACCACAATATAGTAAGCAGATATTTCTCGAGGTACAGTACGGCAAGCACAATGCCTAAGTTGCCCGAGAGCTGTGCGAGCTGCTCGGCGACCGGCGTTCCCGTGTCGCCCGGCAGTGCTGTGATGCCCGCAGACAGCGCCACGCACGACGTCGTGAGCGCCAACACATTGCCCTTCTTTTGATCGATGACCTCGATAGTTGAGTCCCAGGTCTTGGTGTCGGCATAATGCGGACGGGCGACAAAGCCCGACAGAAGCGCCAACACCACGAGCGCGATGATGAACCCGATCTGCAACTTTTTGTTTGCGCACACGACATCGGACAGGCTGGGCTGCAGCTCCGTCACCGTCGTATGCTCGGTAATTTGAACGGGGCGCCCGTGGGACATCTCGTGCGCACCCTTCTTTTGAATCGATCCGTTGTCCGGCATTTGGATACCTCCTCAGTCCGGCGTGTATTGCGGATGGAAGTATACCCACGAAGCAAAATATCCAACAGCACCCAATAAGTTGCGGTGAAATAGGGACTGTTTTATGCCTGCTAGCCCCCTTTCAGTCCCTATTTCACCGCAACTTAGAAAGGGGAACATGAAAAGCCCTGCCGCGGGGTGCGGCAGGGCTTTTGGAAGGGGGCTTGGTTGTGAGGGCTCGTTAGGCAAGCTTGGCCTCGAGCTCGGCAATGCGTTTGTAGGCATCGATGGTAAAGCGGGTCTGCTTCTCCAGGATCATGGTGGTCATCAGGGTGTCCTGAGCGTGGGCCATGATGAAGGTCATCTCCATCTCGCCGCCGCCGGCCTCCTGCGAAAGCAGCTTGGTCTGCGTGTCGTGAGCACCGATGAGCGCGTCGCTGGCATCCTTGTGCAGCTGCTCGGCCTTCTCAAAATCACCCTCGCGGGCAGCATCGAGTGCTGCGAGCAAATCGGTCTGGGCGTCACCCGCGTATGCGACGATCTCGAATCCAACCATCGAGATTTCTTCTTTGGTTGCCATATTGCGTTCCTTTCACATATGAACCAATGGAGAGCATCGCGTCCGGGCATACGCGCTGCGTTGTGTATGTCAGAAACATTAACATTCAAACAAAAAGGAACAATCCAAAACGCAAAATCAGGCTATGAACGGTCGATTTCCGCCCGTGAACGGTTTCTAAACCATTTCGAACAATATCAAACACATTGAAGCGCGACCTAAACAGGTCCGCACCCTAGCGCAAGCTGCGTACCGTATCGCCCTCGATGAGCACACCGGGGATCAGCATGTGTTCCACGCCAGGTGCGATGCCCTCGGCGCCGGCAATCTTGTCGACCGCCCACATGCCAACGCGCTTGTTATCAAAGCGCACCGTAGTCAGGCGACGATCAGGCACGATATCGCCCAGGCTGTCGTCAACGCCCACCACGCTCACGTCCTCGGGCACGCGCTTTCCGCGCAACTCGAGCCCGCGGATGCAGCCATAAGCCATGGCGTCGTTGGAGGCATAGACGGCCGTGCAGCTCGGATCGTCCGCCAACGCCTGCCCGGCGGCGTATCCGCTCTGCGCCGTCCAGTCGCCACGGATAAGCCGCGGCGGCTCGATGCCATGCGCACGCAGGGTCTCGCGCCAGCCTTCCTCGCGCTGCATGCCCGAAAGCGAGCGCTCGGGGCACGAGATAAAGTGCACTGCCTTGTGGCCCTGTCCCAGCAGGTACTCGACCACCTGGCGCGAGCAATCGAACTGGTCATTATCGACCGTCGAGCACAGCGGATGTTCCAGCATGGTAACGAGCACCGTCTGCATGCCGGGCAGCGGCTCAAAGGTGCCAAAGTCCGCCGGCATGCGGTTCATGATCACAACCATACCGTCCACCGGAAGCGCACTCATGCGCGACGACGCGCTCTCGAGGGTATAGGGATGCCCATCTACTTTAGTAAGGGTGATGGCATAGCCGTGCTTGTCGGCGGCGGCAGCAAAACCCTCCATGCGGTCGAGGTTTCCGGTGCCGGTGATATTGAACATGGCGACGCCGACGATCTTGAACTTGCCGCGGCGCAGCGACCGGCCGGCAAAATTGGGTCGATACCCGAGCTCGCGCATGGCGGCGCGCACGCGTTCCTTGGTCTCGGGACGCACGCTAGGCGAATCGTGAACGGTGCGCGAGACCGTCTGCTCCGAGACGCCCGCAAGACGTGCCACGTCCTTAACGGATACCGATTTTTTAACAGCCGCCATAGGTCGATCTTTCTATGTCAACGATGCCATCGCGAGCATCCCAGCAGACAAAATGAACGCCTCCAAGTATATCCAACGCCTTCCCCGCAATACGCTCACCACCCAAAACCTACCGTTCACCGACAATCCCGCGTCGCCGAACGGCTTCTGTCGCCCAAATGTTAACGTTGCCATTGTGCAAACACAGAGCCACCGGGCGGCTCAAACGTTTACGCATAAGGAATCGACGGTTCGCAGGCACAGGAACCACCGGTTCGCGTCTTTTTTTTGTGTCGCAAAATGGCAACGTCAACATTTTGGCAACCGAACGCCAAAAGCTACCATCGTTGCTAACCCACCGACTCTTAGGAGCATTGCATGAAGCAACTCATCGCCATCATCGAAAAGGGCCAGCCCTTTTTCAACGCGATCGCCCGCAACAAGTACCTCAAGGCGATCCGCGACGGCTTTATCTCCGTCATCCCCATCATCATCTTCTCGTCCATCTTCTGCCTGGTAGCCTCGGTCCCCAACATCTGGGGTTTCTACTGGCCCGATGACATCAACAACGCCCTGTGGAAGTGCTACAACTACTCCATGGGTATCCTGGCCATCGCCTGCGCTGCCACCACAGCCAAGCACTTCGCCGACGCCCAGAACCGCGATCTGCCCAAGAACAACCAGATCAACTTCATCTCGTGCATGTGCGCGGCCATCATCGGCTTCTTGCTCCTTTCGAGCGACACGATCGCCACGGACGCTGCCAGCGGCTTCAACACCACTTACCTTGGTTCCAAGGGCCTGCTGACCGCCTTCATCGCTGCGTTTGTGACCGGCATCATCTACAAGTTCTTCATTAAGCGCAACATCACCGTCAAGATGCCCGAACAGGTTCCGCCCAACATTTCGCAGACCTTTAAGGACATCATCCCCTTCTCCGTCTGCATCACCGTCTTTTGGGTCTTTGACATCGCCTTCCGCGCTGCTTTTGGCTTCTGCTTTGCCCAGGGCGTCATCCAGGTGTTCCAGCCCCTGTTCACCGCTGCCGACGGCTACATCGGCCTCGCTGTGATCTACGGCGCCATGAGCCTGTTCTGGTTCGTCGGCGTCCACGGCCCCTCGATCGTCGAGCCCGCCATCGCCGCCGCCCTCGTTGCCAACATGACCGACAACCTGGCTGCGTTCCAGGCCGGCCAGCACGCTTCCGCTGTCCTGACCCAGGGTGCCCAGTACTTCGTCGTCTGCATGGGTGGCACCGGCGCCACGCTCGTCCTGGTCTTTATGTTCTGCTTCCTGGCAAAGTCTCAGGAGATGCGCGCCGTCGGTAAGGCCGCCATCGTCCCGGTCTGCTTTGCCGTCAACGAGCCGCTGCTGTTCGCCGCGCCCATCGTGCTCAACCCCGTCTTCTTTGTCCCGTTTGTCTTTGCCCCGATCGCCAACATCTGGATCCTCAAGATCTTTATCGACTTCTTGGGCATGAACGGCTTTATGTACACCCTGCCTTGGACCGTCCCCGGCCCCATCGGTACCATCATGGGCCTGGGCTTCCAGCCGCTCGCCTTTGTGATGCTCGCCATCATCCTGGTCGTCGACTTTGCCCTGTACTATCCGTTCTTCCGTGCCTATGACGCCCAGAAGTGCGCCGAGGAGGCCGAGATCTCCCAGGAGGAGCTCGCCGCCAAGAACGCCGAGAAAGCCGCCAAGCTCAACGATGCCTTCCAGGGCAAGGCTGACGCCAAGAGCGTTGCCGCCGGCGCTGCTGCCGAGGCCGTAAAGGCCGACTCCCCCGCCGCTTCCGCAGCACCCGCTGCCGAGACAACGACCGCCAGCGACCTCAACGGCAAGCGCGTGCTCGTGCTCTGCCAGGGCGGCGGAACCTCGGGCCTGCTCGCCAACGCGCTGGCCAAGGCCGCCAAGGAGCGCGGCATTAACCTCGAGACCGCTGCCGAGGCCTATGGCAACCACGTGGACATGCTCCCCGACTTTGACCTGGTCGTCCTGGCCCCGCAGGCCGCAAGCTACCTGGCCGACCTGCAGAAGGACTGCGAGCGCGTGGGCAACAAGTGCGTCGCCTGCCGCGGCAAGCAGTACATCGAGCTCTCCCAGAACGGCGACAAGTCTCTCGCCTTCGTCTCCGAGCAGCTCTCGAAGTAAGTAACGCGTAAGGGCCAGCCGACCACATCAGGCGGCTGGCCCTTCGATTTAGACGATTGGATCATCATGTCCGTTAACCCTGCTAGCGTCACCAACCCGCCTGCGCAGTTTCCCGAGGACTTTGTCTTTGGCGGCGCCACTGCTGCCTACCAAGTAGAGGGCGAGACCCGCACTCACGGTAAGGGCAAGGTTGCCTGGGACGACTTCCTGGAGGCCCAGGGGCGCTTCTCCCCCGATCCCGCTTCGGACTTTTACAACCAGTACCCCGTCGATCTGGAGCTGTGCGAGGAGTTCGGCATCAACGGCATTCGCCTCTCCATCGCCTGGAGCCGCATCTTCCCCAACGGCACCGGCGAAATCAACCCCGAGGGTGTGCAGTTCTATCACGATCTCTTCGCCGAGTGCCACAAGCACCACGTTGAGCCGTTTGTCACGCTGCATCACTTCGATACGCCGCTGCCCCTCTTTGAGAAGGGCGACTTCCTCAACCGCGAGACCATCGATGCCTTTGTGGACTTTGCCACCTTCTGCTTTAAGGAGTACGCCGACCAGGTGACCTACTGGTTCACCTTTAACGAGATCTGGGCCGACGCCTCCAACACCTACATCGAGGGCACCTTCCCCGGTGGCGTCAAGGCGCATCTTGCCGAGGCCTTCCAGTGCGAGCACAACATGATGCTCGCCCACGCCAAGGCCGTGCTGGCCTTCCACAACGGCGGTTTTAAGGGCAAGATCGGCGTCATTCAGTCGTTGGAGTTCAAGTACCCGCTCAACGAAAACGACCCCGCCGACATCAAAGCCGCCAACAACGAGCACGTGCTGCAAAACCAGTTTTTGCTCGACGCCACCTTCCGCGGCGACTACGCGCCCGACACCCTCGAGTGCGCCAACCGCCTGGCCGCCGTCTCGGGCGGCACCATCGAAATCTTGGACGAGGACCTCGAGATTATGCGCGAAGCCGCGCTCTACAACGACTACCTGGGTGTTAACAACTACCAGTGCCGCTTCTTGAAGGCCTACGATGGCGAGAACGACCTGCACCACAACGGTACGGGCGAGAAGGGCACCGGCCGCTGGCGCGTCAAGGGCATTGGCGAGCATGTGAACAAGCCTGGCATCCCCACCACCGACTGGGACTGGATCATCTATCCCGAGGGCCTGTTCGATCTGCTCGTCTACATTAAGCAGCGCTACCCCAACTACAAGCAGATCTTCATCACCGAGAACGGCATGGGCTACAAGGACCCCTACAAGGACGGTTTTGTGGACGACCAGCCGCGCATCGACTACATCGAGCAGCACCTGCGCTGGTTGCTCAAGGCCATGGAGGTGGGCGTCAACGTGGGCGGCTACTTCCTGTGGAGCCTGCAGGATCAGTTCTCCTGGACCAATGGCTACAACAAGCGTTACGGCTTCTTCTACGTTGACTTTGAAACCCAGAAGCGCACGCCCAAGGCAAGCGCATACTGGTACAAGCACGTAGCGCAGACCCGTCGTCTGGACTAGCGGCTTGCGACAAGCGGTTGGCGGAATTGCACCGCCCACATAACCTGTCCCCATTTCTCAGCCGGGGGCGGCACGTCACACGGCGCGCCGCCCCCGGCCTTTTTGGGCGGTTCGGGGTCTGTTTGTCTCAATCTGTAACATCTAGCCGAGTTTTTGGGTCCTAGCTGTTGCAGATTGAGACGAACAGGATTGCTCTTTCCGAAGAATCTAAATCTGTAACACGTAGCCCGCTTTTGACCGTCTACCTGTTACAAATCGAGACAAACGGAGTAGGACCTAACCCCGTATGTCCCTAACAGTCGAGCGTTCGACCAGCGTGCTCGGCACATGAATCGCCTCGATAGACGAGCTCTCTCCAATCGCCGCCTCAAACGCAAGCTTACCGACACCGCGCAAATCAAATCGCAGCGTCGTCAGCCGATTGTGAGGAACAAGTCCCTCGAGTGCGTCGTCGATACCAACCACGCTCACGTCGTCGGGCACGGACAGGCCCGCGTTCTCGAGCGCGGCGATAACGCCCAGCGCCATCTGGTCATTTGCCGCAAGCACGGCAGTCGGCGCCTGCGACCCGCCGGCAAGCACCTCGGCCGCAATCCGCTCGCCCATGGCGTACCCACTGTCCGCACTCCAATCGCCGCGCAGCATCGGAGCGGCATCGACATGAGCACGACCCAGCGTATCGCGCCAACCGGCCTCACGAAAACGCGAGGAAATCGAGTTTTCCGGACCCGCCACAAACCGCATATTCGAGTGACCATGTTCCAGCAGATAATTGGTCAACAGCTCGCACGAACCATACTGGTCGGAGTCGATCGTCGTGCAGCGCGGATGCGCATACATGGACAGGATGACCGTTCGCACTCCCGGCTGGGGAACAAACTCCTCAAAATCGGGAGCCATGCGGTTCATGTTGAGAATCATGCCGTCGACGGGTCGCTCGACCATGCGGCGCGAGGCATCGGCAAGTGCATAGGGCTTGTCGCCGCCCATCTCGATCATAGTGACGGCAAAATCGTGCTCGCGCGCCGCTTGCATGATACCCTCGAGCGTCGCCAGGTTACCGACACGTGTGATGTTGTACATGCACAGGCCAATAGAACGATACGACCCGCCGCGCAACGCCGCTCCAGCAAAATTGGGACGAAAGCCCAGCTCTTCCATGGCGGCCAGCACACGCTTGCGCGTCTTTTCCGTCACGTTGGGCATACCGTTGACCACGCGAGACACAGTCTGGCGGCTCACGCCAGCGAGCGCCGCAACCTCTGCCGCGCTCGCCGAACGACCATTCCTTGTCTGCTGATCCATGCCTTCCACGCTAACCTGCTTCCCAACTATTCCCCGCGCCCATGGCGCATCGTACATACATTGATAACGTGCTCATGATACCCGAGCCATATACCACAACATGAAAACTTCTGTCAATCAAAACCGCTTACCGAACAAATACAACCGTTCGCAGCTGTTTGAAGTTGTTTTGTTTCTATACATCCCAGCCGGATGTTAACGTGCTCATTGTCAAATGTTCACGTGCTCATTTTGGTTCTAATCATTTTAAGATAGTGTTTATCGGGCTTTTTCACCGCTGAACGCTAACCAGGGAGCCTCCTGAGCGCAAACGCACAATATCGAACAGCGAGACGAGAGGATGTATGCATATGTCTTTGCTAAACCGCGTACAGCAGCTGCCGAAGGGCTTTGTTTGGGGCGCCGCAACCGCCGCGTACCAAACGGAAGGTTCCACGAAGGTGGCAGGCAAGGGTAAGACCATGTGGGACGATTACCTTGTCGCCCAGGGTCGCTTTTTGCCCGACCCGGCCAGTGATTTCTACAACCGCTACGAGGAGGATATCCGCCTTTCTGCCGAGCATGGACTCAACGCCATTCGTGTGTCCATCGCCTGGACCCGCATCTTCCCCAACGGCGACGATGCCGAACCCCTCGCCGAGGGCGTTAAGCACTACCACGAGCTGTTCGCCTGCTGCAAAAAGTATGGCGTCGAGCCCTATGTGTCCCTGCATCACTTTGACTCCCCCGCCGCCCTGTTCAACCAGGGCGACTGGCTCAACCGCAAGACCGTCGACGCCTATGTGCGCTATGCCGAGTTCTGCTTCCGCGAGTTCCGCGAGGTCAAGAATTGGTTCACCATCAACGAGCTCATCAGCCTCTCGCACTCCCAATACATCCAAGGCAACTTCCCGCCCAACCATCACTTTGATGTGACGAGCGGCATCCAGAGCCAGCACAACGAGCTCGTTGCCCACGCCCGCGCCGTCAACCTGTATAAGGATCTTGACGAGACCGAGCACCTGGGCGGACGCATTGGCATGGTCAACGTCCTGACGCCGGCATATCCTGCCACCGACTCGCCCGCCGACCAGCACGCCGCCGACCTGTACAACGCCTTCTACACCGACTTCATCATGGACGGCGCCTTCCTGGGTCACTACTCCGCGCGCACTCTCTCACTCATCAACGAGATTCTGCGTGCCAACAACGCCACACTTACGGTTGAGGACAGCGACATGGAGGAGCTCGCCAAGGCGGCACCCCGCAACGATATGTTCGGCCTCAACTACTATCAGTCGGCGTTTATCGCCGCCTACGATGGCGAGTCCACCAACAGCTTTAACGGCACCGGAGACAAGGGCACCTCGTGCTTTAAGTTTAAGGGCGTCGGGCAGCAGGTCGATATGCCGGGTATCCCCACCACCGACTGGGATTGGCTCATCTACCCGCAAGGCCTCTACGACACGCTCAAGCACATCAGCGCCACCTATCCCAACCTCCCCGTCATCTATATCACCGAAAACGGCCTGGGCCACAAGGACCCCGAGCCCGACGCAAACGGCATCGTCGCCGATCCCGAGCGCATCGACTTTGTCGACCAGCACATGGAGAAGGTGCTCCAGGCGCGCGCCGAGGGCGTCGACGTCCAGGGCTACTTTATCTGGAGCCTGCAGGACCAGTTCTCGTGGGCCAATGGCTATAACAAGCGCTACGGCCTGTTCTACATCGACTTCGACACGCAAAAACGCTACATCAAGCAGTCGGCACTCTGGTACAAGGAGCTCGCCGACACTATGGCGGACGCGCAGTAGCGCATCGCCTCGCTTTCCCCCGAGAAGGGAGCGGCCCTATGCGATACAAACCCAGCCGCTCCCCTCTCTCCCCCTGGGACCGACCCCGCCTGCACCCGGGCTTTTAGCAAGCGGGAGACCATATAGGTTTTCAACGTCCATGCCATTAAGATTTCATGCAAAGAGGAGCGTGAACTATGGAATCGATCGTTAAGTTCTTGGAGAAAGGTCAGCCGTACTTCGACAAGGTCTCTAAGAACATCTACCTTCAGGCCATTAAAGACGGCTTTTTGGCAGCAATGCCCATCATCCTGTCTTCTTCTGTCTTCCTGCTTATTTCGACCCTGCCGGGCGTTGTCGCCACGGTCGGCGGCTTTACGCTGCCCGACTGGTGGAACGTCGACGTCGTGAACTTCTGCAACAAGGTTTACAACTTCACGATGGGCGTCGTGGGCATCATGGTCGCCGGCACCACCGCAAGCGCGCTGACCGGCTCCAAGAACCGCCGCATGCCTGCCGGCAAGGCCATCAACGCCACGAGCACCATGGTCGCCGCCATGTGCGCTATGCTCATCTTGGCCGTTACCCAGACGAGTGCCAAGATCGACGGCGCCGATGTCTCGGTGTTCTTTACCGACAACATGGGCACCAAGGGCCTGCTGAGCTCCTTTGTCGCCGCATTTGCCACGGTCAACATCTATGCCTTCTGCATTAAGCGAGACATCACCATCAAGCTGCCCAAAGAAGTCCCCGGCGCCATCGCCCAGAACTTCCGCGACATCTTCGCCTTCAGCTTCTCCATCCTGTTTGTCGCCGTCATCGACGTTATCTGCCGCACCTGCTTGGCCGTCCCGTTTGCCAACGTCATCTCCACGCTGGTGAGCCCGCTGTTCGCCGCTGCCGATTCCTACGCCGGCCTCGCCCTCATCTGGTTCATGATCCCGCTGTTCTGGTTCATGGGCATCCACGGCCCCTCGGTCGTTAAGCCTGCCCTCAACGCCGCACTGTTTGGCAACATCACCACCAACCTCGCCACGCTGCAGGCCGGCGGTCACCCCGCCCTCGCCCTGACCGAAAACTTCGGTAACTACATCGGCGAACTCGGCGGCACCGGCGCCACGTTCATTGTCCCGATCATCTTCCTGCTCTTTATGCGCTCCAAGCAGCTCAAGGCCGTCGGCAAAGCCTCTGTCGTGCCCGTGATGTTCGCCGTCAACGAGCCGCTGCTGTTCGCCGCGCCCATCATCCTCAACCCGTACTTCCTGATCCCGTTCCTGTTTGCCCCCGTGGCCAACGTCCTCATTGGTAAGTTCTTCATCGACTTTTTGGGCATGAACGGCTTTATCTATGCCATGCCGTGGGCACTCCCCGGACCGATCGGCACCTTCATCGACACCAACTTCCAGCCGATCTCTCTGGTCCTGGTTGTCGTCCTGCTGGTCGTTGACTTCTTGATCTACTACCCGTTCTGCAAGGCCTACGACAACGTCCTGTGCAAGCAGGAGGCCGAGACCCTGGCCGAAGAAGAGGCCGAGGAGACCAAGGCCGTCAAGACCGCTGCCGCCCCCGCCGTTGAGGCTCCTGTTGTCGAGACCGCTTCTGCCACCGAGGCCTCCGCAGCTCCGTCCGCCCTTAAGGGCAAGGATCTGAGGGTTCTGGTTCTGTGCGCTGGCGCCGGCACCTCTGCACTGCTCGCCAACGCGCTTAAGGAAGGCGCCGACGAGCTGGGCATCGACATTACCGCCAACGCCGGTGCCTACGGCAGCCACTACGCCATCATGGACCAGTACAACGTCATCGTCCTGGCTCCGCAGGTTCGCACCTATTACAACGAGATGAAGGCCGACACCGACCGCCTGGGCATCACGCTGCTGTCGCCCAAGGGCAAACAGTACATCGACCTCACTAAGGATCCCAAGGGCGCCGTCGCCTGGATCGAGGAAAACCTCGAGGCATAAGACGCTGACACCACCTGCCGCTTGCAGACAATAAATGGCCCGTGCATCGATGTGTGATGCGCGGGCCATTTTGTTTAGACCGCACCCGTCCTCCTGTTCATCTCAATCTGTAACATCTAGCCGAGTTTTTCGGTCCTAGCTGTTACAGATCGAGATGAACGCACAGGCCAAGCCGAAAATCTCAATCTGTAACATGTAGACCACTTTTGACCGCTTAGACGTTACAGATCGAGACAAACGGAATATACCGGACCGAATTGTCTAAATCTGTAACAACTAGCTGAGATTTTCGGCCCTACCTGTTACAGATTTAGACGAACAGGCCGAGCACGTCTACGCCCGCAGGTCCTTTACGCTGGAACGTTCGACCAACACGCCCGAGACGAGCGTACGGCTTCTGGAGCTCGGGGCTTCCAGACCTGCGACGACCTCGTTAAGCGCACGGACGCCCAGCTCGCGGTGGCGAAACTTCACCGACGTCAGAATCGAATTAGGTATCGTCTTGTAGAGCTCATCGTCGAATCCGATCACGGACACGTCGTCGGGCACACTGAGCCCTCTGTCACGCAGAGCCATCATCACGCCGTTGGCCATGCAGTCGTTAGCAACGAGGACCGCCGTGCAATCGGGCTTATCGGCAAGCACAAGGCCCGCGGCATAGCCACTATCCGCATTCCAATCGCCTTGCAGAGGCTCGGGCGGCTCAATGCCACGCGCCTCGAGCGCCGCTCGCCAACCTTTCATACGGCACTGGCTCGACAGCGCTTCTTTCTTACCAGAGACGAAGTACACGTTCTTGTGCCCGCGATTTAAGAAGTACTCGCACGCCATACGCGCGCCGCCCTCTTGGTCGTCACTGACGGTGGAGCAGGTAGGATGCTCCATCGGCGTGATAATCACCGTCTTGAGGTCTTTCGGCGCCTCAAAGGTATCAAAGTCATCGACCATCTGGCGCAGGTTGAAGATCATGCCATCAACAGGCAGCTGCGACATCCTACGCGCCGCTTCGGCAAGGGTCATCTTCTCCCCTGCGCGCTTCTTAATCATCGTGAGAGCAAATCCTCGCTCTTCGGCGGCATCGGCGATACCGTCAATCATGTCCACGGCACCGCCCGACAAGTGGAACAGCACCACGCCGATGCACCCGTAACGACCCAACTTGAGCGAACGCGCGGCAAAGTTGGTTCGAAACCCGAGCGTCTCCATGGCCGAGTGGACCTTATCGCGTGTCGACTCTCGCACGCTATCGGGCTCGTTGATCACGCGCGACACCGTCTTGAGAGAAACGCCCGCGGCAACTGCCACATCGTTCATCGAGACATTTTTCTTGTCCATCGTTGCCACTACTTCTCCAGTCGGTTTTGCATCGCTTGTTTTTTGCGTTCTAGCATACACTACCTGCCCGACTGACAAATCAGCCGTTTATCGGACAATATCGACCGTTCACCCGTAAATCCTTGTTGCTCTTCCAAAAATGTCTTACGTTGTCATTAACGAAATGACAACGTTGTCATTTCGCAATGCCTTCCTTAAGCAGGAAGGTTTCCGGGCAGTCCTGACCATCCATCGACGACCAGTTCCATCCACATGCATCGCGCATCAAGTAGCAAAGGAGCTCTATGGACGCCATCGTAAAGATGCTCGAAAAGCATCAGCCGTTCTTTGAGAAGATCTCGAGGAACATCTATCTCCAGGCCATCAAGGACGGATTCCTTGGGTGCATGCCCATCGTCCTCACCTCTTCGATCTTCCTGTTGATCGCCACCCTTCCCGGCGTAGTTGGCATCACGCTGCCCCAGCCGCTCATCGACTGGTGCAACAAGCTGTACAACTTCACCATGGGCGTCATGGGCATCATGGTTGCCGGCACCACCGCCAAGAACTTCACGGCTTCCATGAACCGTCGCATGCCCGCCGGCAAGGTGCTCAACGACGGCTCCACCATGGTTGCCGCCCAGTGCAGCATGCTGCTGCTCGCTGTTACGCAGTTCACCACCAAGTTCAACGGCTCCGAGCTTTCTGTCTTCGATTGCACCAGCATGGGTACGCGCGGTCTGTTCTCGGCCTATATCGCCGCGTTCATTACCGTGTGGGTTTACAAGTTCTGCGTCTCGCGCGATCTGACCATTAAGCTACCCAAGGAGGTCCCAGGCGCCATCGCTCAGAACTTCCGCGACATTATCCCCTTCGGTGGCGCCGTCATCATCTGCGGCATCATCGATGTCGTCGTGCGCAACCTCATGGGCGTTCCGTTCTCCGAGCTGCTTATCAAACTGCTCTCCCCGCTCTTTACCGCTGCAGAAACCTATCCTGGCCTTATCCTTATCCAGGCAGCCACCGCGTTCTTCTGGTTCATCGGCGTCCACGGCCCCTCGATCGTCCAGCCGGGCATCGACCCCATCCGTCTTGCCAACCAGGCCGAGAACCTGCAGGTTCTGCTGGCCGGTGGTCACCCCGCCCATTCCCTCACCTTCAACATGTCGCTCGTGGGTGAGTTCGGCGGCACCGGCGCCACGTTCATCGTGCCGCTTCTGCTGATTCTCTTTATGAAGTCCAAGCAGCTCAAAGCCGTCGGTAAAGCCTCGATTGTTCCTGTTGCCTTCGCCGTCAACGAACCGCTGCTCTTTGGCGCACCGATGATCCTTAACCCCTACATGCTCATCCCCTTTGTTGCCGCCGGCTGCGTCAACGTAAGCGTTGCCAAGTTCTTTATCGATAACGTGGGCATGAACGGCTTCTCCTTCGTGGTGCCTTGGGCTACCCCTGCCCCCATCGGCATCTTCATCACCACGAACTTCCAGCTTATCGCCCTGGTGTTTGTCGCAATCATCATATTGCTGGACGCCATCATCTACCTGCCGTTCTTGAAGGCATACGATAAGCTGCTCTGCGACCAGGAGGCCGAACGCGCCGCCGAGCTGGGTCTTGAGTCCGATGGTGCTGCCACCATCGCCGCCAACGCCCCTGCGCCCGTTGTCGAGCAGGCTACCGCTTCCGTCGAGCCGACCGCCGCTGCCGCCGACAGCAAGCCTGTCGCCGATCAGCCCGAGCCCGCCGCCGACGCATCCGCTAAGAAGGACGTCGATGGCCTGAAGGTCCTCGTCCTGTGCGCCGGCGCCGGCACCTCTGCCATGCTTGCCAACGCCATCAAGGAAGGTGCTGCGCAGACCGGAGAGAACATCGCTTCCTCCGCAGGCGCCTATGGCCAGCACACTGCCATCATGGATCAGTACGACGTTATCGTGCTTGCCCCGCAGGTCCGTAGCTACTACAACGACATGAAGGCCGACACCGATCGTCTGGGCATTAAGCTGCTCGCTCCCCGCGGTAAGGAATATATCGACCTTACTCGCGACCCCGCTGGCGCCATCAAGTGGCTCCGCGAGAACCTCGACTAGTTTCCTCCCTCTGTTGGTGCCCGGATCCCCAGTTCGGGCACCCTCCCTATTCGAATCCCACAGAAAGGATGACTCATGACCAATCCCATGCAGTTCCCCAACGGCTTTGTGTTTGGCGGCGCCACCGCTGCTTACCAGGTTGAGGGCGAGACCCGTACGCACGGCAAGGGCAAAGTACCCTGGGACGATTTCTTGGCTGCTCAGGGTCGCTTCTCCCCCGACCCCGCAAGCGATTTCTACAACAAGTACCCGGTCGATATCGACCTGTGCCAGCGCTTCGGCATCAACGGTATTCGCGTCTCCATCGCTTGGAGCCGTATCTTCCCCAGTGGCACCGGCGAGATTAACCCCGAGGGCGTCGCTTTCTATCACGAGCTTTTTGCCACCTGCAACAAAGCTGGCGTTATCCCCTATGTCACGCTCGATCACTTCGATACGCCCGAGGCCTTTTACCAGAACGGCGGCGAGGGCTTCCTGACGCGCACGACGATCGACGCCTTTGTCGAGTACGCCAAGTTCTGCTTTGCCGAGTTCACCGAGGTCAAGCACTGGTTCACGTTTAACGAGATTCCCGCAACCGCCGAGGGCAGCTTTATCGTCGGCAACTGGCCGCACGGCGAGAAGTACCGCCTGGACAAGGCCTTCCAGCTCATGCACAACATGATGGTGGCCCACGCCAAGGCTGTCGTCGCCTTCCATGAGGGCGGCTTTGAGGGCGAGATCGGCATTGTCCAGAATCTGGAGCCCAAGTATCCCCTCGATCCCAACAGCGCTGCCGACTGCGAGGCCGCCCGCATGGCCGACGTCATCAACAACCGCTGGGTGCTCGACGCCACTTTCCGCGGCCACTATGCAGCCGACACCATGGAAGCTGCGACCAAGCTGGCCCATATCGCCGGCGGCGAGCTCGACGTCCGCGACGAGGACATCGCCGCGCTGACCGCCGCGCTCCCCTACAACGATTGTCTGGGCGTCAATACCTACAAGTGCCAGTTCCTGCGTGCCGCCGAGGGCGAAAACGACATCAACCACAATGGCACCGGCGACAAGGGCTCCTCGCGCTGGTTCCTCAAGGGCGTTGGTGAGTCATGCGTGCGCGAAGGCGTACCCACCACCGATTGGGACTGGATTATCTATCCCGAGGGTCTGTACGATCTGCTGCTCCGCATTAAGAACGATTACCCCAACTACAAGAAGATCTACATCACCGAGAACGGCATGGGCTATAAGGACGACTTCGAGGACGGCTTTATCGACGACGCCCCTCGCATCGACTACATGCGTCAGCATCTCGCGTGGATCCTCAAGGCAATCGACGGCGGCGTGAACGTTGACGGCTACTTTGTGTGGTCGCTGCAGGACCAGTTCTCCTGGACCAACGGCTACAACAAGCGCTATGGCCTGTTCTACATCGACTTTGAGACCCAGAAGCGCTATCCCAAGGCGAGCGCGTACTGGTACAAGAACGTCGCGGAGACCGGCCTGCTCATGGCCTAGTTTCCGCCGCATACCCCCTGTCGGCCGCATGCGAATCCCTCCACGGGTTCGTATGCGGCCTTTTTGTTTTTTGGTGAGCCCGAGCGGATCATTCGTCTCGATCTGTAACATCTAGCAGGGATTTTCGGCCCCAGCTGTTACAGATCAAGACAAACAGAACGCCCGAGCAGAAATGTCTAAATCTGTAACACGTAGCCCACTTTCGACCGTCTACCTGTTACAGATCGAGACAATAAGATAGTCAAATCCGAACTTTCCAAGCAGTTATGAGGCATGGTTTCTAGTTTTCGGTATCACGAACATACTTTCGGTATCATTTGATACCGATATGATACCGAAAACATATTCGGTCCCGCTGGAGGACTCCGTACGCTACCCAACCAAGTTGCAGGTTCACGAACTCCGTCGATCTTCCGAGCGCCCACGAATTCCTATTTGCGCGTCAAATCGCGTCTCGATGACACGTAAAATGACGCGCAAATTTTTACGTGTCATATTTTTGATGCGCAAAATGACGTTTCAACTTTTATGTGTCATGTCCTCACGCAGCGCTAGCTAGCAAATGACCTGCGTGTATTCCTCGATGGCAGTGCGGTCCTCGGCGGTAATACCCGGCTCGCACACCACGGCGTCCAAATTGTCCAGGCGACAGAAGGTGTAGAAGTCGCGCCTGCCGATCCTGCTGGAGTCGGCAATCAGATAGCGCGCATCGGCCTTGCTAAAGGCGAGCTGCTGGATGCGGCCCTCGTCCATGTTGGACGTGGACACGTCGCCATCCAGAATGCCGTTGGCACCGATAAACGCCGTGTCAATCCCTAGTGCGCGCAGGGCATCCTCGGCCATGGGGCCCACAAAGGCGGCGGTGCGGCGACGGTACATGCCGCCCACCAGGCACAGCTCGCAATCCTCGCGCGCCTCGAGCAGACTAAAGACCGAAAGCGAATTGGTCACATAGATGGAAGGCAGTTTGTCGGTGACTCGGAGAGCGCCAATGCGATCTCACGACGGTTGCGTTCATTGTCTCAATTAGATACTCAACGAAATACGGCCCCGCAGCTCAATAAGCTGCGGGGCCGTACTATACACCGACGAATTAACGACGGAGTGCATCCACTATTTGGCCAGCTCCTGAACGATCCAGTCAATTGCACCTTCGGGATCGTTGGTAAGGTCGATATACTCCTTGCCCCTTGTGGTGAGCAGTTTAATTCCAAGGCGATCGGTATCGGCCTTCATAGCGTCATAGTACATGCGTGCCTGGGGCGCCAGAACAATCACGTTGTACTGATCCATCGTCTCATAGTGGCTTCCGTACGCACCGGACTGAGAAACCAGATCGACACCCTTAGCAGCGGCACCTTCGCGAAGAGCATTTGCCAAGAGAGTCGAAGTGCCGGCACCCTGGCAAAGCACAAGCACGCGGATCTGCTCCGCCTTGTCCTTTACCGCCTCGAGAGCTTTTGCGACATTTTCCTGTGCGGCAATAGCATCTGCATCCGAGTTTCCTGCAGTCTCCTTTGCAGACTCTTCCAAACAAAGCTGATGGTCATACGCCTTGCAGAACGGATAGTAAATCACAAAGTCAACGACCAACAGCACTGCCATCAATACGAGAGAACGCAGATCGAGACCCGTGGTGAGGAACGCACCGATTGGGCCGGGAAGCGCCCACGGCATGGTATACATGGGGGCGTTCATTCCAATGACGTCAATGAAAAATTTACCGATAATGGCGTTGACCATAGGAGCCACTAGGAAGGGCACGAACATATAGGGGTTGAGAACAATCGGCATACCGAAGATAACGGGCTCGTTAACTCCAAAAATCACCGGGATAATCGATGCCTTGCCCATGGCTTTAAGCTGCTTGGAACGCATAAACACGATCAGGATAATAGGAACGATGAACGTGCAGCCAGAACCGCCCAGACCGCCGATGAAGCTTGTAAAGTCCTGCGTAAGAGCAATTGACGGGTGTCAACCTGCTTGGAAAACCTCAAGATTGGTAACGGTATTGCCGTAGAGCGCAGCATTGATCGGACTCATGACAACCGAAGCACCGTGGATACCCATAAATTGGAAAAGTGCGACCGCGCCTTCGATAAGCGCCATGCCAGGATAGGTGTCGACCGCGGAGAACAGCGGCGAGATGAGAGCGGATACCAAATTGGCGAACGGCACAGCAAGCAGCTTGCGGCTCGCAAGATCGATAAAAGCGCACGCAAGGATCGAAAACCCAAATGCAAAGATATCGCGAAAACTCTGCGCAATAGAGCCAGGGACCTCTTTGGGAAGCTTGATCGTCACATTATGGCTAATGCACACCTTATAGATATTAACGGTCAAGAATGCGGCTACGAACGCAGCGAGAAAACCCTTGGTTCCAATATAGCCGGTTTCAAAAACAGATGTATCTGCTCCGCCAATCGAGACAACATCGTTCGTCACCGATAGCAAGAGCATGCCGCACATGGCACAAACCATGCACGAGGTGGGGTTGAGAGATTTACCCGAAGGCATGCGACGGTTCATCGACATGGCAAGTGAGCTCGCCGTGGTGCCGGCCACCATAATGCCAAGAAGTCCCATGGTATATGCATAGATTTTATTGAAGAAATCCAGCACCTCAGACGGAAGCGTGATGCCTACATAGGCAGGGAGCGTCGAAAGAAGAAGGAACAGGCTCGAGAACAGCACAATTGGCATATTCGAGAGAAAGCCATCCTTAATCGCCACCAGATAAATGTTCCTCGAGATTTTGTCGAAGAGGGGCTGGTGTTTTTCAAGGAATTTGACGATAGCGTCCATAACACATCCTTTCATGATTCCCGGGCACACAACGATTTATCCGGACTCAACCGTCGTCGTCCCCGTTTGTATCCACTTATGTAAGTGAATACGTTCTTGTGCGAAATGTAATATCATTTGCGCGATTTGTCATAACCAATTCTTTTTCCGCTTTGTCGATATGTCAAGAATTCAAATACTTATTCGGTGAACGGTAGTTGATTAATTTAAGGTTTTCCCAGCTAAAGGCTATTTTTTCCGAGCAATACAATAAGCTTGCAACCGTTCACCGATTGGATATAACATATTGAATATATTGTTGTAACAATATTAGAGACAATGTCACAAGCCTGTCGTTCTAGTCAAAGGAAGTAACAATGCCCAAACGATTACTGAACATGTCCGCATCCGATTTTGCCGCCACGTCACCCATGGATCTAAAGCAGGCAATTCTGGCTTCCGAGGGACGTACCATCATGGCGGAAAACGTACCCTCTTCCCAATTTCTCGGCGGCGTTACTAATGCAGAAATCGAACGTGCCGCAGGTGCCGACCTGCTTCTGTTTAACGCGCTCGATGTGTTCGATCCAGTTATTGCCGGTATTCCAGATGATCTCAATGAAAACCCGGTCACTTGGGTGAAGCGAGCATGCGGAAGGCCCATTGGCGTCAATCTGGAGCCAGTTGATAACGAGGCAGAGATGTCTGAATCCCGTACGGAAATCCCCATGGGTCGTCGCGTCTCTCCCAAGACCTTAGAAAAGGCAAACGAACTCGGATTTGATTTTATTTGCCTCACAGGCAACCCTGGAACTGGCGTCTCCAACGATGCAATCGCCCATTCGATCAAACTCTCCAAAGAGCATTTCAATGGCCTGATCATAGCCGGAAAAATGCATGGAGCAGGCGTTGCGGAACCTGTCATGACGCTCGAAATTGCGCGCAAGTTTGTTGACCTCGGCGTCGATATCCTTCTCGTACCAGCCCCCTACACCGTCCCTTGCTTCCAAGAAGCAGACCTGCGCGCCATCGTAGACTTTGTACGATCCCACAACGTAGGCAAGTCAATTGAAGAGAAGGTTCTCGTCATGGCGGCGAACGGGACGAGTCAAGACTCCTGCGACAGCGAGACCATTAAGAAAATAGGCCTTGCAGCAAAAGCAGCCGGCGCTGACCTCCAACATATCGGGGACTCCATGAACGGTATTTGCCTGCCCCAGAATATCTTCACGCTCGGACAAGCCCTTCGTGGATACAGGCATCAGATCGTCATGCTGAGCCGCTCTGTGATACGTTAAGGTTACCTTGCCCACGTTACATCCCGACTGAGGCAACCATCAGGTATAACCAACATGCAAACTGAGGCTCTAATGCTCGATACACACGAAAAACGGCCACTCTATTTACAGCTCACCGACGCGCTGCTCAAGCAGATCGTCGATGAATATCAAGCAGACGATAAACTTCCAACAGAAATGGAACTCTGCGACGAATACGCCGTAAGCAGAACAACCGTCCGACTTGCCATGAGTGAGCTGGAGCGTCGTGGAAGTATCTATCGAATCCAAGGTAAGGGGTCGTTTGTTGCACCGAAACGCGTTAGCGAGCTCAATTCACTTTTAGACTTTGACTTTGCAAGCCATTGCGATGGCGTTGATCCGGATGCCATCACCAAACATTTCGGCGGCCTCACATCAGGTCGTCCAATTTCCGTAATGATGCTCCAACAATTTGGATGTCAAAGTCGCGATGAAATTCAGCGTCTTGAATTGACCTACGAACTTGAAGGCAGCTTCATAGGCGCTGATACGTTCTTCATTTCAAAGTCGCGCGTTCCGAATAACCAGTTAGATTTTCAGGCATTTAGCAGAATCATGGACGACTTGTCCAAGTCTATCCAATCTGTTAGGGAAAGCTATAGAGCACGTCAGCTTAGCGATTCCGAAGCCAGTAATTATGGTGTTGCAAAACTTCCGGTCATCGAACTGACTCATTATGCTTACGACTCCGGAGGCAAACTAATCTCAATTGTCTGCCGCACCGTCTTAACTGGGCGAATCCCTTATCAAAACTTTATTTTCAAGTCCTAATGTTCTTTTTCTTTTGTCTCGATCTGTAACACGTAGCCGAGTTTTTAAGTCCTAACCGTTACAGATCGAGACAAACAAGGTAGACCCCGCCGAATTGTCTCAATCTGTAACACTTAGACCGGTTTTGGACGTCTAGATGTTACAGGTTGAGACGATTTGATTGTGGGGTCCTCATTTGCGCGTCATATTGCGTAGCGCTGACGCGCTGGTTTCCACAATGACAGGAGGTAAAAGTCCTCCCGCATCGCCTGTTGGCAATCCCGTAGCGTTAGCTAGCAGATGACCTGTGTGTGCTCCTCGATGGCGGCGCGGTCCTCGACCGAGATACTCGGCTCGCACACCACGGCGTCCAAACTGTCCAGGCGACAGAAGGTGTAGAAGTCGCGCTTGCCGATCTTGCTGGAGTCGGCAATCAGATAGCGCGAGTCGGCCTTGCTAAAGGCGAGCTGCTGGATGCGGCCCTCTTCCATGTTAGACGTAGACACGTCGCCGTCCAAAATGCCGTTGGCACCGATAAAGGCTGCATCGATGCCCAGCGCACGCAAGGTATCCTCGGCCGTGGGGCCCACAAAGGCGGCAGTGCGGCGGCGGTACACGCCGCCCACCAGGCACAGTTCGCAGTCTTCGCGCGCCTCGAGCAGGTTAAACACCGAAAGCGAATTGGTCACAATGCGCAGGCGAAACGCCGGCAGCATCGAGGCCATCTGCTCAACCGTGGTGCCCGGGCCCAAAAAGATGGTCGAGCCTTCCTCGATAAGCTCCACAGCACGGCGCGCAATCTGCAGCTTTTCCTCGGCATGCTTGGTGCGCTTTTCGCTGTGCGAGTACTCATGGCGCAGCATAGCGTGAGGACGGCCCTGTGCACTGCGGGCTCCGCCGTGCACGCGCTCGATCTCGCCTAGGCTCGCAAGCTCCTCAAGGTCACGGCGGATCGTCATATCCGAGACACCTAACGCATCCGAAATCTCCTTGACCGAGACCGTTCCCTGTTCCTCGAGCAGCTGCCGAACCTTATCCTGTCGCTCCGCTTTAATCACGATGAGTCCTCGCTGTTCCACGCTCACGTCAATTCAAACAATAACGAACAAATTGTATCAGACTCGCGCGCGTCAGAAATGAACGCCCGCACAGCTCTAATCATCACTTTTTTGAGAAAAATACCCCCTGCTTTAGTGGGGTGTAGTGATAATCTCGCCTGTTCGCGCTACAGTTTGTCGGAAATACCTCGATGTTAGGAACCAAATGATCACTTCCGAGCTTTTCGGCACCGCGCCGTGCGGTACCCCCGTTCATCGTTACACCCTCAACGGGCCCGAGATCTGCGTTCGCATTATGGACTATGGCGCCACCGTGTTGGGTATCGATGTGCCCGACATTCCCGGCAACGTGCGCGATGTGGTGCTGGGCTTCGATAAGCTCGAGGATTACTTTGACAACCCCGCCTGCTTTGGCGCGACCATCGGCCCCGTGGCAAACCGCACCGCGGGCGCCACGATCACCATCGACGGCACGGACTGGCATATGCCGGCCAACGAGGGCGTCAACAACCTGCACAGCGATCTTGAGCACGGCCTGCACAAGCGCGTATGGGATGTTGAGCTCGACGAGGTCCACAATGCCGTGCGCATGACCACCTCGCTTGAGGATGGCGAGCTGGGCCTGCCCGGCAACCGCACCTTTACGGCCGTGTTTACCGTGACGCGCACCGGCTGCTTCCGTATCGAATACGGCTGCGAGAGCGACCGCGCCACCTACGTGGCCATGACCAACCACACGTACTTTAACCTTGCCGGCCATAACGCCGGAATGGACTGTGAGCACTTCTTTGTTGCTAACGCTGCCCACTACCTGCCCATCAACGAGCAGAACATCCCCACCGGCGAGATTGCTCCGGTCGAGGGCACGCCGTTTGACTTTCGCGAGCTGCGCCCCGTCGCGCCTGGCATGGAGGCCGACGATCCGCAGATTAAGCAGGCACGCGGCTACGACCACTGCCTGTGCATCGATGACTATCAATACGGTCGCAACCTGCGCCGCGCCCTGCATGTCGAGGAGATGTGGACCGGCCGCGAGCTGGACTACTACACCACCGCCCCGGGCGTGCAGCTCTACACTGGCAATTGGCTGGGCGACGAGCACGCCAAGGACGATGCCAACTATAGCTGGGGCGCCGGCTTTGCCCTCGAGGCAGAGATGTACCCCGACACGCCGCACCAGCCGCTGTTCCCGCAGGGCATTGTGGGCCCGGGTCACCCATACAGCAATGTGATCGAATACCACTTTATGAGGCACTAGGCCCACAACGCGACATATTGCACAGCAACGCCCGCCGGCACCACCGCCGACGGGCGTTTTTTCATCTTTTGGGCTCAATTTCGCTGTGACTGTATGAGTGACATATCAAAACTATGCCCATTTACTACGTTTAGCCCGGGATGCTCGACCATGCACCGGTTTTTGCTAAATTCGCGAGCCGCCTACCTGCGGTTATGTTTTTCTCAAATTCGACATGCTCGGCGATAGCCGATCAAACGTAGTAAATGGGCATTGTTTTTGACAGGCAGCATCGCACGCGTCCCTCGCAAGGGCAAAATGATCCGTTTTCCTCCGTCCCCAAGGGATCAGTTGAACAGATTGCCGATGGGGTCGGGGGCGGAACTAGGGAGATAGCGGATTTCTAGCTCTATGCCGAGCGCCTGCAGTTCTTTGAGGGCAGCAACGTCTGCGTCGCTCACGGCAACCGCGGGCGTTATGGGGCGCTTGCCCTCCCCTGCCTGCATATGGCCAATGCTGATCTTGGTGATCGGCACTCCACCCTTAACCAGCGCGAGTGCATCCGTGGGCGACGCCACCATGATGAGAATCCATTGGCGCGGCGTTGCGGTATGAATGATGTCGACAGTCCTTTGCACCGAGAAAAACCGCGTCCAGACACCCTCGGGTGTCGCCACCCTCATAGGGGCCCACTTGCGCGAATCAGCCGCAATCTCATCGTTGACGATTAAAACAAGGTTGGAACCCACGGCTTCGTTCCACAGCTCAACGTCTTGCCCGTAAATGAAACGGTCGTCGATACGTGTGAGAAGAATCTTGGGTTGAGCCATCGCTGCCCCATTCTGCTTGAGATCCGCAAGAGCAAGACATCACGTCACCAATATTAGTGCATTTAAAGTGAGAAAAGCCGTCAGAACCCTTGCGCGGATGTGCGATGTCCCGTATCATAGACTGCCGTTGACGCCTCAGTTGCGTCACCACATGGCCGCCAGCGTAGCTCAGTTGGTAGAGCACCGCTCTCGTAAAGCGGGGGTCACCGGTTCGAGCCCGGTCGCTGGCTCCATTGCACAAGATAGCCGCCCTCGGGCGGCTTTTTTGTTGCCGATTTCGGGCACACATCCGCCAATCCAGGCACAACGCCGCCGGCAACTCCCCTACTCAACAAAAAGCCCCGTCAACCGCAATCCCCAAAGGAACCACGATCAGCGGGGCTTAAACGCGCTCCCCAAGGGGAACCACGCTAGCTCACGAGCAGTGCGCTACTCCTCCCAGTAAGCGTCTGCAAGCAGCTTAAAGCAGATCTTCTTGACCGGCTGCGCGCCATCGCCCGGGAACTCGAGCGTGGGCATGTGAGGCTCGCCGGCAACAAACAGCGCAAACTTGTCGTCAGCAAGATCGCCGGCGATCGAGGCGTCGGAATCGACCAGATCGTAGTCGTCCTTCTCGTCAAACTCCTGAACCAGCGTCAGGCTGCCCGTGGCAACCTTAAAGGCCTCACGACCCTCGACGTCGATCTGCAGGTCGTGATAGCGCTGATGCGTCTCATAATGAGCCTCGGCTTCGGGACGCGTCGTGGGAGCCATGACGTTCGCAAAGACCTTGTCGCCCAGAATCGGATGGCTGCCGACCTCGAGCTTCGCCGGATCGTTCTCCTCGAGCCAATCGATCAGCACGTCGAGGCCCTTGAGCATTCCACGGTACTCCTCGATATCGCCCAATGCACCGTAAATCATCTAAATCCCCTCTCGGATCGTTTCTTTGGCGGCTACTCGGCAAACGCATTACCGACGCTGTTGCCACCCACATGCGTCTCGACCAGGGTAAGGTCGGGATTGAACACGACAGTGTCGGCGTCGCGCCCCGGCATAATGCTACTGCACTTGTCGTCGACATGAGCTAGCAACCGATGCCGGGGCCGCAGCACAAGCTCCTACAGCTCGGTCACGACAACGCCGTTGTAAACCTCGTCCCAACGATCCATAACCAAGTGGCCAGTCATGGGATCCATGGCATTGAGCTTGCCGCAGGTGTTGGCGGTACGCAGCACCGTCTCGTCGTCGGCTCCGGCAGCAATCGCATGTGCGAAGCCGGCAATGGTCGAATCGCCAGAGCCCGTAGCGTTAACGGCAGGGATGTCGGGCGTCTTGGCGCGGAACGCACGGCCGTTATGGAAACCAACGGAGCCGGCAGCGCCCATGGATACGACGACCCAGGGGATATCGGAGAAGCGGGCGTCAGAGGCGAGCGCGGCGCGGAGCTCATCCACATCGTCGGTGGTAAAGCTCGTACCCAGAAGGCCGTTGATCTCGGTCAGGTTAGGCTTGACCAGCTCGGGCTTGACCTCGGACTTGAGCGCAGCCTCGAGAGAGGCACCCGAGGTATCGAGCAATACCTTGGCGCCGGCGTTCTCGGCAATGCCCGTGATCTTGGCATAGTAGTCTGCCTCGACACCGCGGGGCAGAGAACCCGAAATGGTGACGACGTCGGCCCTGCCCGCAAGCTCAGTAAACTTGGCGGTAAAGGCATCGAGTTCCTCGGGGGCAATTGTCGGGCCACTCTCGAGCAGCTCGGTCTGGTTGCCGGCGTGGAGGATGTTGAGGCAAATGCGAGTCTCGCCCTTGATGGGCACAAAGTCGTTGTTAATACCGTTGGCGTCCATGAGCTCAGCCATGAAGGCGCCCATGTGGCCGCCGAGCAGACCGGTTGCCACAACGTCGTCGCCCAGCTGACCCAGCACACGGGCCACGTTGAGGCCCTTGCCGCCAGCGGTCTTTTCGGGCTTCACACGGTTAACGTCGTCGATAATGAGCTCATCGAGCTGATAGCGCGTATCGACAGACGGGTTCATCGTAACGGTGAGGATCATTTTTAGCTCCTTATCTCGCAGGCTCCTTGTGCCTCGCGATACGAGTCGACAAAACGGAATTACAGAATCTCAATCGTGAACGAGCGAACGACGGTCTCCTTGGGCTTGGCGACAAGGCAGCCGCGCTTATGCTCAAGCACGTCGTCCTCATCGGAGCAGGTCGAAAGGCCACCCCAGGGTTCAACTGCCACAAAATCGCCCTCGGGCTTACTCCACACAATGAGATACGGGAAGCCCTCAAAGCTCAGGCAAACGCCTTTGTCCTCGCCCTTCTTGGAAAGCGTGACCTGACGGCTCTCGAGCACATCAAAGATGGTCTCCGCAAAATCGAAGAGCTCATGCGACAGAGGCAGTGTCTTTCCCACCATGGGGTTCTTGGAGCGCCTGTCCACATCAATCAAGCCAGTCGAAGGGACAGCGGTGCAGAGCTCCGCAGCCTCGTCCTTCTCAAAGCGCAACTCGTAGTCCGTATAGGCCTCGCCCTCATCGAGCGGACACCTAAAGCCGGGATGACCGCCAATAAAGAACGGCATGTCCTCGGTGCCCTCGTTGGTGACCTCGTAGGAAACGCGCACGGCAGCGTCCTCGAGCGTATAACGAGCGACAAGCTTAAACGGGTACGGATAATCGCTCAGCAGCGCGGCGTTATCCTCCGAAGCCAGGCACATCGCCAGCTCGTTCTCGCTCTGGCTCAGCAGCTTCCACTCCTGTTTGCGCGCAAACCCATGGCGGGCGAGCTTTACATGATGCCCGGCAAACGTCATGGCGTTGTTATCGCGCAAGCCTCCGCAAATCGGGAAGCAAATCGGTGCCTGGCCGGACCACACGGCGGGATCGCCCTGCCACAGATACTCGCGACCTCCGGCCTCGATCGAGGTAAACGAACCACCGGCCGTGGACACCTTAATAGAAATCGAATCGTTGGAGAGAGCGTATTCCATTGCCCATCCTTTCGAACAACTGCTTTTTGCTCGCAAGTACCCGTCTCGGCCCTAACCAAAGGACAAACCCGCACGTTCATCGATGCGTCCGGTATCCCAGCCATGTAACGGGGTACCATACAGACATTGATGCAATTACAGCTGAAAGGCCTTCTTATGCGAACCATCATCCTCTACGCCTCGCGCCATCACGGCAATACGAAAAAGCTCGTGGACGCCATCGTCGAGGCACACCCCGAGATCGATACCCTCGATGTGAAGACGCTCGGTAAAAACGAGTATCCCAACCTGCACGAATATCATCTGATCGGTGTCGCCACGGGCATCTATTACTCCGAGATCGACAAGGACATGGCACGCGTGCTCACGAACGTGCTGCAGCCGCAGGACAAGGTGTTTGGCCTTATGACCTACGGTGGCAAAAACAAGTGGTACGGCAAGGATATCGATGGCATCTGCCGCATGAGGCAGGCCATCTTTATGGGTGTCTACGGCTGCCCCGGCTTTGATACGTGGGGGCCGTTCAAACTCACCGGCGGTGTCCAAAAGGGACACCCGACCGCTGAGGAAATTAAGGGCGCCGTCGACTTCTTCGACAAGATCGAAGACGAGTATGGCGACATCATCGTCGAAGAGTACGCCAAGCGCGAGAAGCGCCTAGCATACGAGAAGGAGCATCCTGCAGGAGGCCTGGTGGCCGGCGTCAAGCGCACGGCAAAGAAGATCGCTAACAAGCTGTAACTGTGAAGGTGCTTTTGAGCGTTTAACCCATACGGCGGGTCCGAGCAGATTCGGGCCCGCCGTCTTTTTCTATCGTTACTCGGTAAAGGCGTTGCCGACGCTCTGGCCGCCAACATACGTCTCGACGAGGGTAAGCTCATGGTCGAACACGACAAAGTCGGCGTCGCGACCCGGCATGATGCTGCCGCACTTATCCTCGATGTGCGCGGAGCGTGCCGGCACCTCGGTTGCCATGCGAATGGCGATATCGGCGCTGGCGATGCCCCAGTCAACGATGTTCTTGACGCCCTGGGCAAGCGTGAGCACCGAGCCGGCAATGCTCTTGCCGTCGGCGAGCCAGCACAGGTTGTCCTTCATGATGACGTCCATGCCACCACTGGTGTAGCTGCCCTCGGGCATGCCGCCGCAACCCAGGCAGTCAGTGATGAGCACCGTGTGTTGCCAGCCCTTTGCCTGCAGCAGCGCCTTGATGGCGGCAGGGTTAACGTGCTTGCCGTCACAGATGATCTCGGCGTAGGTCTCGGGCGTGGACATGGCAGCGCCCACGACACCGGGCTCACGGTGATGCAGCCCGCGCTGGCCGTTATAGGTATGCGTAAAGCAGCTGGCACCGGCGTTGATGGCAGCGATGCACTCATCGTAGGTGGCGTCGGAGTGACCGATGCTGGTCACCACACCCTTGGCGTTCAGAGCAGCCGCATAAGCAGCAGCACCGTCGCGCTCGGCCGCCATGGCGCTCTTAACGATGCGACCACCCGCAGCCTCCTGCCACTGATCAAAGATCTCCTCGGAGGGATCGATAAGATAAGCGGGGTTCTGCGCGCCCACGTGCTTCATGGTAAAGAAGGGGCCCTCCAGGTAGATGCCCTGAATGCGAGCACCGCAGAAGTCGGGGCCGCGACCCTCATCCGCCTGAGCGATGGCGGCGCAGGCGTCCTTGATCTGCTCGACGCCATCGGTGAACGTCGTGGGCAGCCAGCTGGTGGTACCGCGACGGGCGAGCTCGGTCGAGCTGATATCGATGCCCTCGGGATCATTATCGGTAGTTGAGTGGTTGTAGAAGCCATGGATGTGAGTATCGACCATACCCGGTGCGATCCACGATCCCGTGTAGTCCTTAATCTCGCAAGAGGGCTCGTCGGCCTGCCAGGCGCCAAAAACGCCATCCTCGACCATAAGATAGCCGCCCAGTTGCGGGCCTGCCGGCAAGAAGAACTTGTCAGCCTTAATTGCGTACGTGCTCATATGCACTCCTTGCTTCTAAAGCAGTTGACTGTGGTAATGCTTATACCCAGCCCACGTAAAAACAAAAAGCGCCCGCCCGCCGTTATGAGCGGACGGGCGCCCTTACAGGGGGACGCGATTAAGCGGTGAAGGGGTGAATCGTCACGCCCTTAACCACGCGGTTGACCGTACCGGTGGGGCTCGGCGTGTCGGGCGTGTTGCCCACGCGCACGGAGTTGAGCAGGCTGATAGCCTGAGCAAACATCACGAACGGCAGAGCAAGGTAGCCCTCGGGAAGCGCCTCGTAGCCCTTAAAGGTGAAGGACTCGCCCTCGTAGACGGTAGCGCCATCCTGCTGAACGGCAACGGTGTGCTGAGCGATCTTGTCGCCACCGATCTCGTTGAGGATGTCGATGTCGTACTGACGGGTGTAGGCGTCGTTGTTGACGAACACGAACACGAGGGTCTTATCGTCGACGAAGGACTTAGGTCCGTGACGATAGCCCATGGAAGTGTCGTAGGAAGTAGCGACCAGACCGTGAGCGAGCTCGAGGATCTTGAGCTGGCTCTCCTGGGCAAGGCCACCGAAGGAGCCAGAGCCCAAGTAGGTCACGCGGTTGAAGTCGCCAGCCAGGTAATCGGCGATCTCAGGCTCACGAGCGATGACCTCCTCGCCCATCTTGGCGATGGTCTCGACCCACTCGGCCTTCTGCTCGTCAGAGGCAGTGTCGAAAATAAGGGTAGAGAGCAGGGTCATGCAGGAATAAGAACCGGTCATGGCGAAGCCCTTGTCGTTGGCGCGCGGAATGAGCAGCGTCAGCGCATTGGGATCATCGGCAGACTCGACGGCGAGCTTGCCCTCGGGAGCGCAGGTGATGTTGAGGAACTTGACGTTGTGGACGAGCTCCTTGGCAACTGCAACGGCGGCAAGGCTCTCGGGGCTGTTGCCAGAGCGGGCAAAGGAAACCACGAGCGTGGGATCCTCGGCGCGCAGGAAATCGCGCGGAGCGCTCACGATGTCGGTCGTGGCGATGGGCTTAAAGTCGTAGAGATCAGTGTTGCCAGCGTGACGCAGGTACGGGGCGCAGGTATCGCCAACGTAGTCGGACGTACCGGCACCGGTGAAGACAACGGACAGACGGCCCTCGCCCATAGCGCGAGCCTCGGCCAGGAAGGCCTCGATGGCCTCCTTGTTCTCGCGATAGATGTTGAGCGTATCACGCCAAAGCTCGGGCTGCTGAGCAATCTCGGCCGTGGTGATCTGGGCGCCGAGCTCGGTGAGCTCCTCGACACTCTTCTCGAACATTTCTAATACCTCTCTCTAGAAGTAATCCTCTGACGTGCAATTATACACTTCGGTTGGTTATCTGGTAGTAACCAGTTAAATGCAAAGAATCACCATATGGAAACGATGCGAGCACTAGTTACTGCGCTGGTGGTAAACCTTGTATTTAAACTGATCGGCACGAGCAACCGAGAGTGTGTACTCCACTACCTCGTTTGACTCGTTATACGTAGTCCTGACCAAATCGAGCACAGGCGAGCCCTCGACAATTCCCAAAAGGTGGGCATCGGTGGGACGGGCTATGCTCGCATAGAACTCCTCTTCGGCCACGCGAATCTTTTGCTGAAAGTCCTGCTCAATCACATCGTAAAGCGGCTTACGCTCCAGCAGCGGTCGCTTTAGGGACAGAAATTGACGAACCGGTAGATAGCTGCGTTCGACCATCATGGGCATGTTGTCGGCAGAACGAAGGCGCTTGAGCTTAAAAATGCGATCACCGATGCGCAATCCCATATGCTCGGCCAGATTCTTATCGGCCTCCATCTCGCAAAACTCGAGAATCGTGGTCTCGGGTTCTCGACCCATCGCGCGCATCTGCTCGGTAAAGCTGTAGGACTGCATAAGATTGGTTGCTTTTGCCGAACGGTCGGTCACAAAGGTACCGCGACCGTGCTGCCGAACCACCAGTCCTAAACGCTCCAGTTCCTGCAGAGCCAGGCGTACCGTAGTGCGCGAGAGACCATAGCGCTCCGAAAGTTCGCGCTCGGAAGGAATCATGTCACCGGCGCGATATTCATGGTCAATCTTTTCGGTCAGAATATCGACCAGCTGATCGTACAGCGGTTGCTTACGCGCTCCGATCGCCATCCTATCCTCCCTTTTGCTCGAATTCGGCTAACTACCTAGGGTGTTTAGCATTATCTGTCTGCCACACCCGAATCAACAAGAAAACAAAAGCCGCGCGCTCTTTCGAGCACGCGGCTTTTAACATACACATGGCTTAAGGGGTCGGGGTGTGAGCCGCGTAGGGACACACCCCTCAAGCTAGAGCCTTACCAGATGCTCGGCCAGAGACCAAGCGGGCCAGCGCCCAGGATGCCCAGGACGAAGAGCAGCAGAATGCCCTTGGTCGGGGTCCAGCTGTGCTTAGCGAACATGTAGTAAAGCAGCAGCGTAAGCATAAGCGGGACGAGCTTCGGGACGATGGTGTTGAGGGTGTCGGCAACAGAGAAGTTGACCGGATCCTCGGTAACGGTAGCGTAGGTCACGGACTCCATGCCGTTGCCCAGATCGGCGACGCCGCACTTGACCTCGTTGCCGTCGGCATCGGTGGCGGTGAGGGCGTTGCCGTCCTCATCGGTCATGGCGATGGTACCGGCCTCAGCGGTCTCGGTATCGATGCCCTCCATACCGGTGAAGTTCTCGGCCTCCTTCTCGGAGACGATCACGGTAGTAGGGGCAAGGCCACGGGTGGTGCCGTTGGGGATCTGCAGGTTGATCTGGGTGCCACCCATGGTGACGACCAGGCAACCGACGACGAAGACGCCCATGATGGAAGCGGCACGCGTGAAGGCCTGCATGTTGGCGGTCAGAGCGTCAATAGCGCTGGTGCCAAGCTTGTAGGACCAGTTCATGAGCCAGAAGCGCAGAGCGAACTGGACGACGTTGAAGATCACCAGGAAGATGATCGGTGCAGCGGCGTTGCCGTTGATGGCCATGTTGGAGGTGATGCCGGCCGTGATAGGCACGAGCGTCAGCCAGAACAGGGCGTCACCGATACCACCGAGCGGGCCCATTGCGGCGACGCGGACGGCGCGGATCGTGGGGATGTCAACCTTGTTCTGCTCGAGCGAAAGCACGATGCCCATAACAAAGGTGACGAGGAACGGGTGGGTGTTGAAGAACTCCAGGTTGTGGCTCATGGAAGCCGCGAGGTCGTTCTTGTTGGTGTGGATCTTCTCCAGACCGGGGATGATGGAGTAAAGCCAGCCAGCGGCCTGCATGCGCTCGTAGTTGAACGATGCCTGCAGGAAGCAGGAGCGCCAAGCCATCTTGTTGAGGGTCTTCTGGTCGAGCTGCGGAGCAGGAGTGAGATCCTCGTAGTGCTCCGGGATCACATACTCATTAGATGCCATCTTCGAAGTCACCTCCGTCAGAAACAGCTGCACCCTTCAGCTCGGTCTGCTGCTGGAAGTCCCAGAAAGCGATGCCGAAGCCGATGAGAGCGAGGATGAGCAGAGCAGGGGTTGCCAGCGAATCGTTGGCAACGGTGATGAGCGCGAGGCCAAAGCCCATGAGGAAGAAGCCCCACATATCGCGGTTCATCATAACCTTGAGCAGGACGGCGAAGCCGACGAAGCGCATCATGCCGCCTGCAGCGGAGAGACCGGTCTGCAGCCAAGTCGGGATGGCAGAAGCGATGGTCTGACCGATGGTAGCGCCAGCGATGAAGAACAGGGTGACGACGACAGCGAAGATCAGGCCGAGCAGAGCCATGGCGAAGTAGTTCAGGCGCTCGATGCCCTTGGTGTCCGCGTTGTGAGCCATGTTATCGGCCGTGGACATAAGCGGGGACATAAGCGTGAAGACCAGGGTAACGCCAAGCTGGCCAAGCAGAGCGAACGGAATGGCGAGGCCGACTGCCGCGTTGGGCTCGAGGCCCGTGGCGATAGCGAGAATGGCTGCCATGATGCCGCCGATGACGGCGTTAGGCGGCTGAGCGCCTCCGATCGGCATGTTGCCGATCGTCATGAGCTGATAGGTACCACCCACGAGAAGACCGGTGTTGAGGTCGCCAAGGATAAGACCGATGACGGCGCCGGTGACGATGGGCTGATAGAGAGACTCGAGGAAGTCAAACTGGTCGATTGCCGCGATGAACGTGACGACGAAGACCAGAGCGATCTGGATGATCGAGTATTCCATCTTGCTCCTCCTTTCAAAATGTATGTACGCACTTTGGATTTCACGTACAGAACGTCAGGGTTTCACTCCTGACAACGTGGATCACGAGGATTACGAGAAGAGCTTGCTCGTGTCCTCAACAGGCGTGCTCGGAACGCGCCTGATCTCCAACTCCACCCCCAATTCCTGCAGCTCTTTAAACGCAGCGACATCCTCGTCGTTAACTGCGACGGAGGTGGCGACTTGGCGCTTTCCTTCCGACATGTGCATATTGCCGATGTTTACCTTCTTTATAGGCACACCGCCCTTGACGAGCGTAAGCACGTCTTCCGGTGTTTCGGCCACGATGAAGATCTTCTGGCGCGGGCTCGCCTTGCCAATGACGTCGATGGTCTTCTGCAGAGAGAAGAAACGCGTAGCGACGCCGGCGGGAGCGGCCATCTTCATGAGGTTCTGGCGCATGGTGTTGGACGCCACGTCGTCGTTGGCGACGAGGATGAGGTTGGAGCCCAGGGTGGAGTTCCACTGGGTGGCAACCTGACCATGAACCAGTCGGTTATCGATGCGGGTAAGAAGAATGTTGGGTTCTGCCATGTTGATCAGCTTCCTTTCGTTATTTGCTGACGACAGTTACTTGATCTCCTGAATCGCGTAACGCGAAACATCTACGACGGCTCCGGATCGGACTTTGATCTGGACCTTCTCGCCTTCGATGCCTTTGACGGTTCCGTAGATACCGCCGGCGAAAAGAACCTCTTGACCCGGCTTGAGCTCGGTGTGCAGCTCCTTGAAGTACTTCTGCTTCTTCTTCATGTTGATTTGCGACCAGATGGTGTAAATCAAGCCCATGATGACAAGCAGGCCTAAAAGGGCGACCGAGGAGCTCAGGACGTTGGCTCCGAAATCGGCCATTAGATGCCGTCCTCGTCGCCGAAGATATCCTCTTCCTCGGAGCTGGCAACGGATGCGACCGTCTGGGCGGTGACGCCCGTCTGACCAACGGTCACGGCCTGCTCGCCAAGCTCGGCGAGCGTGGCATTGCCGCGGAGGAACAGAAGCTCAATAACCATGGGAAGGTTGGTGCCAGTCAGAACCTCGACGTTGTCGACATCCTGGGCAATCATCATCGACTGGTTGAACGGGGTGCCGCCAAGCAGGTCGGTAAAGACGAGCACGCCATCGCACTCCTCGCGCATGGCGGTAATAGCGGCGCGGAGATCCTCACCGTAGGATGCGGCCTGGTCGCCCTCAAAAGGAACGACGGTAAAAGCAGGCTGGTCGCCAGCAACCATCGCGATAGCGCTTGCAAGGCCGGGTGCGAACTGTCCATGACCGGTAAGAATAAAGCCAACCATTCAAATTTCCCTTCCGAAGGTGTGTACAATCTGAGTCCGATGATTTTCGGAAGCCAGCGGGCGCTCGCCCTTAAAGCTTCTTGGAAAGCGTTCTTTGAAGACCAGTGGTTTCTAAACTGGTAGTAACCACGTGACGTGTTGTTGTCACTATATCACCCCAGAAGAGGTCGCTTTCCTTGATTCATACGGTAAAACGTTTTTGCACCGCTCACGGTGATAAATCGACCGTTTACCGGTCGTTAACACTTCTACCTGCGGTTTTGAAACCGTTTCGAAATGTTTTGGCAAAAGATCGGATCTTTTCCTGTGTCTAAACAACGCAGGGCGGCTAATAATAGCGTGAAGAAAAATTGCAGGTCATTGTGAAGATATGTGAATTGGTCTTTTTGACTTAATACCAGTTAGAACCAGTTTTGAGATTATCGGTGAACGGTAGTTTTCGACCGTTCACCGGTTACTTGCAATCGTTTGCAGTTGTTTTCCCAGATGAATTAGGGAAGCGCGATGGAGCGCTTGTGCGGGCGCGAGGCCTACCCCAGTGGTTTCGGTAACAAAAAAAAGCCCGCTAGAACGTTGTCCGTTCTAGCGGGCTTAATCAGGTGATCGGTTAACGCGCAGTAGTGCAGGCAAACCTTACGCAAACAGGCCGTAGATGCTGATATTGGCCTTGGCGTAGAGGCCGTTGGCGTACTCGGTCCACTTGGAGCTAGCGCTCGAAGCCTGCGAGGAATACTGCTGGTAGGCAGTGTAATAGGCGGTCATGGCCTGCTTATAGGTAGCGCTATCGGCCGTAAAGGCATCGTCAGCGAAGGCCTTAGCGTAGGTGCTATCGGCATCCTTCCAGGTGCCCTTTTCGCTATCCCACTCGTCGCCTGCAAGTTTGATGATGTAATCGGCGTAGTCCTTGCTCGCGGTCTCCTCGTTGCCGTCAGCAGGCTCGGTCGGGGCGGTCGGCATGCTTGCGGAGCTGTCGCCGACCTTCTTCTTGTAGAGCTTCTGCAGCGTCGCGGACTGACGGACGATCTGCTTGGCCTGATCCTTGGACACGCCGTACTGCGTGGCCATGGTCTTGTAGTCGGAGGTGCCGATGGAATCCTCGGCGTACTGCTTCATTTCCTTGGAAGAGACGGTAACGCCCTCGTCCTCGGCAGCGTCCAGCAGAATCTGGTTGCGCACGTAGGACAGGATAACGTCGGCAGACGGAGCAGTGTAGTTGCCGTCGTCGTCCTTGACGGTGTCGAGGCTGTACTGGCTCTCGATGGCCTCACGCGCGGTGATGTCGCTCTTCTTGCCGTTGTAGCTATAGCTTGCCACGGTCGAATCGAGCTGGTCCTCGGTGAGGGTCGCCGAGCCGACGCCCTTGCCGCCAAAGCCGCCGTTGCCGATAAAGAAGCCGACCACGGCAGCGATCACGACGGCGACCACAAAGGCGGCAATCATAGTCTTCTTGTGCTTGGATGCGCGGTCGTCCACGTCGGAGTCGTCCTCGTCCTGCTCCTCGGGCATGAGGTTCTCGTCAGCTGCATCCGCGGCGATCTTTGCCTCCAGGCGAGCGTCCTCCTCCTCGGCGGTCGTGCCGGCAGCAATATGTTCGGCAGACGTGCCGGCGACCAGGTCGATCTTCTCGTCCTCATCACCGTCGGAGCCTTCGCCGCGCTCGATGATCTGGATGCCGTCGATCTCGTCCTTCTCGTCCTTCTTTTGAATCAGACCCATATCAGTTACTCCTTGTTAGGAAACATAGTCCCCAATAGAATACGCCCGGCAAAGCGCCGGGCGTATTGATTCTTAGGTTATACGCAAACACTTAAGTACTATTTAGGCGTTTGCAGCGGGCATACCTTAGACCAGGTGAGCGATAACGGCATCGGCAAAGGCCTGCGTGCCCACAGCGCCCTCAACGGAGCCGGTCTGGGCACGACGCACGTCGCCGGTAACCTGCTCGCCCTCGTCGAGCGTGACAGATACGGCGGCACGAATGCGATTGGCGGCGTCGTTCTCGCCCAGGTGATCGAGCATCATCGCAGCAGAGAGGATCTCGGCCGTGGGGTTGGCTATATCCTTGCCCGCGATATCAGGTGCGGAGCCGTGCGTAGCCTCAAAGATGGCGCAGTCGGCACCGATGTTGGAGCCGGGGGCCATGCCCAGACCGCCCACCAGGCCGGCGCACAGGTCACTCACGATGTCGCCGTACAGGTTGGGCAGCACCAGGACATCGAAGTCGTTGGGGTTCTGGACCAGGCCCATGCAGGTGGCGTCGACGATCTTGTCGTTGAACTCGATATCGGGATAGTTGGCGGCCACCTCGCGCGCAACGCGTAGGAACAGGCCGTCGGTCGCCTTCATGATGTTGGCCTTGTGCACGGCCGTCACCTTTTTGCGGCCGCAGCGACGGGCATACTCAAAGGCATACTCCACAATGCGGCGGCTCTTGGCGATGGAAATCGGCTTAATTGAAATGGCGGAATCAGCGGCAAAGGTCTTCTGGCCCGAGCGCTCGACGAGCTGCGAGAGCTCCTCGACCTCGGCAGCGCCCTCATCGAACTCGATGCCGGCGTAGAGGTCCTCGGTGTTCTCGCGCACGATAACCAGGTCGACACCGCGGAAACGAGAGCCGTCGCCCGGCTGCGACAGGCAAGGGCGCACACAGGCGTACAGGTCAAAATGCTTGCGCAGAGCCACGTTGACGCTGCGGAAACCCGTGCCGACCGGCGTGGTGATGGGACCCTTGATGGCAACCTTGGTCTCGGCGACCGCATCGAGCACGTGCTGGGGCAGCGGCGTGCCAAACTCGTCCATGACGCCGGCACCGGCCTCCTGGACGTTCCAGTTGATCTGGACACCAGTGGCCTCGACCACGCGGCGCATGGCCTGCGTAATCTCGGGACCGATACCGTCACCGGGAATCAGGACTACATCGTGCGCCATAATCTGTTACTCCTCGTCTTCGGCGTCGTCAGATTTTTTAACGCTAGCACGCTTCTTCTTTTTGGAGAGATCCAGGCCAAAACGTTTAACAAGCATTTCGCAAATCTCGCTCGAACGGGCCTTGAGATAGCTGCCCTTGCCGTTCTCGGCATCGAACTTAAGGCGCAGCGCGAGCTTCTCGGCAACCTCGGCGTCGATCTCGCCCTGGCAAAACTCGTACAGGCAACCGAGCATGTCGCGATACTCGAGGTCGCCGTGGTAGCACTGGATGGCCTCGTCCAGGATGGGCCAAGCCTCGCGCGAACGCTCGATGCTCGTGGCGCCCCACACGCACAGCAGGCGGAAGGCGGCGTAGCGCAGCGTGGAGGAAAGCTCATCGAACAGCGCGGTCTCGGCGCCCTCAAAGGCGTCGCCCATCTGCTCGGGGCAGGTTGTGGCGAGCGCCGCCAGGGCATCGAGGGCTTCCCAGCGGGTCTGAGCCTCGGGGCGGTCAAGCGCCTCGATCAGCGCAGGCACGCAGGGCACGACGCGCTGCGGATCGCGCTCGGCAAGCAGGTGCAGCACGCGGGCGGCAAACTGGCGGATGCGGCGCGTGGGGCAGCCGAGCTCCTGGACCAGGCGGTCGACGGCGTTCTCGTTCTCCTCTGCCAACTGGAGCTGTGCCAGCTCCTCGTCGGTGAGCTGTTCGTCTTTGTTTTCTGCCATAGTTACCTCTTCTTACTATTTCTTAGCGTGCTTGCCAGCACCCTTGCTGTCATCGGTGACCGAGATGAGCTGTCGGTCGGCCGCGCCGTTGCGACGCGCACGGCGGCGCTCCTCGGCATCGCCCGCGTCGGCGGCGGCGCGGTGAGCCTTGTTGACGTTAAAGACCTCGTCGTGCTTGCGCCACGGACCGACGGACTCGCCAAAGCTCATCTTAAGACCGGCGATAAAGCCGCCGAGCCAGCCAATCGGCGCAAACTGCACCAGCGGGAACAGCGAGAACACCCAGGTCAGCAGGACGACTGCCGCCGCGCCTGCAAAGTTGGCGATCCAGTAATCACGCTTGGTGATGACGCGCTTTTCGCACGCCCACTGGCCGCACAAAAAGCCAATATAGATCGCAAAGATAAAGAGCACCAGCGCGAGCACCACGAACGTCCAGCTCATGGGCGCTACTCCCCGTGATGGTGGCCGCAGCAGCACTCGTGGCCGTCGTCATGGCCGTGGCCGCCGCAGCACTCGTGGTCCTCGCCATGGTGGTGGCCACAACCGCACTCGTGGTCGTCGCCATGCTCGCCGCAACCACAGCCGTCCTCGTGGGCACCATGCTCCTCGGGACGATACTGAGACCAGTCCAGACCGGCGGCAATGGCGTCGGCCTCCTCCTTGTAGAGCACCGTGATGGCCTGGGTGCCCAGCTTGGCGCCACCGATGGCGTCGAGCATGTCGTAGAGCGTAAAGGCGACGTCGGCGCCGGGCAGCGCAAGCTCGCGGTCGTCGGCATAGGCGAGCGCCAAGCGCAGGTCCTTGATGAAGTGCTCGACCATAAAGCCGGGCTTGTAGTCACCGTCGAGCGCCTTGGGCGCCAGGCTCTCCATGGCGCCGGACTTGCCGGTGCCGCCCAGGATCATCTGACGGGTTTTCTCGAGATCGAGGCCGCTCAGCTCGGCAAACGCCATGGCGTCTGCCATGCCGACCATGCAGGCGCCCAGCGACACCTGGTTGGCGAGCTTGGCAGCCTGGCCCTTGCCGGCGCCGTCGAAGCAGCAGATGTTAGCCGCAAAGGTGGCAAGGATATCGCGGACCGGCGCGATGTCGTTCTCGGTAGCGCCCACAATAGCCGTGAGCGTACCGGCGATAGCGCCCGACTCGCCACCGGTGACGGGGCAGTCAAATGCCATACGACCAGAAACCTGGGCGGCCTCGGCAATGTCACGGGCGAGCTCGGGCGAGCTCGTGGTGAGATCGATCAAGACCGCGCCCGGCTTGGTGCACGCAAGCAGGCCGTCGCCCGCCAGGTAGAGCTCCTCGACCTCGGAGGGATAGCCCACCATGGTAAAGACGACATCGGCGTTAGCCACGGCATCGGCCGGCGTATCGGCCCAGGCGGCACCGCGCTCGATAAGCGCAGCAGCCTTGGACTTGGTGCGGTTGTTGACCGTGACGGGATAGCCGGCATCCAGGATGTGGCCGGCGATGGGGGCACCCATGATTCCGGTGCCGATAAATGCGACAGAGAGCTTGTTTGCCATGAAACCTTTCCTTTTTGGTTGGGTGTTGTTACCAGGTTGAATACTCGGTGCCAGCGTTTGGGCTGTGAGTCGACTCGGTGCCAGCGTTTGGGCTGTGAGTCGAGGGCGATTACGGACGCAGCGCTTGCCTACTGGCCGCGCACGCGGCGGGCGATGCGGTCGGAAAGCGACGCCTTGTCGGCGCGGTTCTTACCCCAAAACGCGCAGGCCACCATGCCGGGGCCCACGTGCGAGCCGATGGTGGGGCCCACGGAGCTGCGAATGATCGTGACGTCGGCGCAGCCCTCCTCCTTACGGATGGCGGCTTCGAGCCAGTCGCCGTCCTTTTCGGCATCGGCCGTCATGATGGCGATGGGCATGGTGCGGTCGGGCACGTAGTTTTCGCGGAACGACTTGAGGATGGACTTGAGCGCCTTCTTGCGGCCGCGGTTGACGCCGATCAGCGACAGCGAGCCGGCCAAGTCATAGGAGAGCTCGGGCTTGACGTCGAGCTTTGCCGTGAGCTGCGCCGCCGCGGGCGGGATGCGGCCGCCAGCAGCCAGCGCATCAAAGTTCTCGAGCGTAAAGTAGCCATGCACGTAGGTCTTGGCCTCGTTAGCCCAATCGACCAGCTGCTTGGCGGTGAGCCCGGCAGAGCGCTGGCGCACGGCCTCGAGAGCCAAGAGTTCGCCGGTCGCGCAGGGCAGGGCGTTGTCGATCACATAGAGCTCAAAGTCGGGGTACTCGGCGCGCACGGCGTCTGCCGCCTGGCACGCGGAGTTGTAGCTCGACGACAACGCCGAGGTAAAGCACAGGTAGACCGTGGGCGTTCCCTCTTTAGCGCACTCGGTAAAGAACTCGATATAGCGACCGAGCGACACAGCCGAGGTGGACACGCGGGCACCGGCGCGCATGCGGTCGTAAAACTCCTTGGGTGTGATGCTCGACCAGATGTCATCCGTGCGTTCCTCGCCATCGATAATGAAGGGGAAACCCAGGATATCGACATCGAGGTTCGCGGCGACCTCGGGGCTAAAGTCGCAGCAGGTATCGACGACGATGCGGCAACGGTCCGAATGACCGGCGGATGCGGCCTTGTCCATCAAAGCGACTCCTTACGTAAAAAGGCGGCCACCCGCATGAGATGGCCGCCAACCGTTAACTCATGCAAGTTAACGTATTTTACTCGTCAAGTGTTTCGATGCGGGGCTTGATGATGCCATATCCACCATTCTTACGGTGATACACCACATTGATGAGGCCAGTCGTCGCGTTCTCGAACACGTAGAAGTCGTGGCCGAGCAGATCGGTCTGCACCAGCGCCTGCTCCTCAGTCATCGGGGTGACATCGATGACCTTCTCGCGGACGAGCAGGTCGTCCTCCTCCTCGGGCAGCAGCAGGTCGGCCAGATCCTCGACGCGCTCGACCGGCGCGACATCCGCGGCGCTGGCACCGCCCTGGCGGTTGTCCACGACCTTGGTCTTGAACTTGCGCAGCTGGCGGGTGACCTTATCGGCGGAGAGGTCGATGGCGGCGTACATATCTGCACCGTGCTCGGCAACGCGAATCACCGAACCGCGGGCACGAACCGTAACCTCGACGATTGCCGGGTTGGGGTTCGAGGGGTTCTTCTCATAGCGAAGTACAACGTCGACCGTCATGGGCTCGATATCGAAAACCTTGAGCGCCTCGCCGATCTTCTCATCCACATGCGCACGCAGAGCATCGGTTACCGTCGTCTTGCGTCCAGAAACCTTGATATCCATACGTGGCTCCAATCTGCCTCGGGGACTTACTGTACTGGCTATGTACCCATTGCCGTGCATTTAATCACGCGGATTCCTAAAGACCCGAATAACGATTGCTTGATACCGCATACCGAAGTCTCGCACTTTTCCGTGGCAAAGTGCGCTATGGGAGGGCGTCGGCGGCTTTGTATTTGGTCCCGAAAATTAGCTTTGACCTGCTGGTTTTATTGGGATGAAAAAGCCGGGCTCCCCTATTGGGGAAGCCCGGCAGTGCGTGTTGAAACCGTGAAGAGGTGTCCTTTCCAACGTATAGGAGACACCACCCCTAGCAATAACTAGCTATTGAGCTTGTTGATGTCATCGTCGGTGATGGCGCCCTCCTGGCTAGACGACGGACTGTCGCCGTTGTTATCAGAGGCGTCGCCATCGGAGGACTCGGTCTCGTTGGACGTGGAGTCGGATGCCTGCACATTGACCCCCGAAACAGTCTTGGCGGTAAGGTCATAGGGCATTTGGCCATACCAGACGCAGTGGACCGCCTCGAGCGTGCCATCGACCGTGATACCGTCGAGGGCATCGCTCACGGCACGGCATAGCTCATCGTTGGCCGCGAGGCCCGCGACGCCGAGCGTCGAGGGCGTCTCGAGCGCGCCGACATAAGAGATCTGGCTCATCAGGCGCGCAAGGTAGCCGCCGGCCGTGGAGTCGCAAATCACGTAGTCGATCTCGCCGGACTCGAGCGCCTCAAAGCACTCGTTGATGTTGGAGAAGGTCTTTTGGTTGGCCGTGATACTCTGCTTGGCGAGCGCTTCCTGCGAGGCCGAGGAGGTCTGAACGCCCAGGGTAGCAGTGTTGAGCGTGTCAGTGGAGACACTCGGGGACTCTCCGTCACCGCTCTTGCCGAATACGGCGGGGGCGTCGTACAGGCAGGTGCCAAGCGAGCTGATGTCGCCGTTCGCAGACCTGACGTCGCCAATGAAGATGTCGGCCTTTTTATCGCTGAGCGCGGAATCGGCCGAGGACGCATCGACAAAGGCGACCTTGAGTCCCATGCGGCATGCAAGGGCGCGAGCGGCATCGACCGCATAGCCCGTGAGGTTTCCGTCGGCATCCTGCATGGCCTGCGGTGCGTTGGACGCATCGAGGGCGACCGTCAGGGTTCCCGGCGTGACCAGGGCATCGTTCGATACCGTGGGGGTGACGGTCTCGCGCTCGATCTGGTCGATCGTGGGCGTCGTGAACGTGGACAGTGGATTGAACGCGCATCCGCTCAGGCCCAAAACGGCAATGACCGCCGCGGTCCCAGCACCTAACCGAGCCGCATGCACCAAGCTGCCCCTCACCATGTCCGCTACCCTGCCTTCTGTGTCGTATACGATCCGTGCCCTGCACGGAATATCTGGTTGTTCCCACCAGCTGACCTGGTATTTGACCCCACACTTGCGCACCGGGGCGTTTGCTCGGGAGGCCGCAGCCACCTTCACGACTGGCCCGCTCGCCCGCGAGGCGGTATTGCCCCAAAGAAAGTAGAACGGACGGTGCGGCTTACATCTAGGACGCGCCATGATCGCGCCGCGCGCACGCGGTCGCTTACGTGGATCCCTTTGACCGCGTCTGTCTTGGACTAGGATGGACATTTCGTCCGTCCGCAACCACAGCCTGGCAGGAACGTAGCGCATTATAGCTAAGTTCAAGCTATAGTTTAAGGTTAGGGACGCTATTCGCATCTCGAGTACAGATTTCGCAGGTCGGGACGGACCATTCGTGCCCCCATGAAGCCCGGAGCTCCCCTACGGGGAGCTCCGGGGCACCCGTCTCAGGGTGCCGTGTGCAAAAAACGGCAAATATGAGTACTGCTACCAATTTAGTAGCAGCGTTATTTCACCCTGCAAGCCGTTTTCGATCCCTTTGCAGTCTGTTCGGAGCCCCGATACTCCACATTTGTCTATTATCTTTTCGATGTATGCCCGTCTCCGGTCCAAAAATCTTTGATTTTGCTGTTACTAATCTAGTAACAGTACTCATATTTGCCGTTTTTTGCACAGGGCATATAAACAGACCCCCTATAAAGCCATAGTTTTACGCCGGCTTGACCCCAAAGCACGCTCGGAGCGTATTCAGCAGAGCATCTTGCCTCTTTCAACGAGCCTCTACGCGATTCTGATATCGCTTACCCATGCGCTGGTGGATGCGCCATGCGAGCGCTTCCATCGCTTCCATGTCGCGGAGCATTTCGTTGTTGACCGTCGCGACCTCGATTCCCATAGTAATCAAGCCCGTGTTGCGTTTTTCGTCATGGATACGTCCCCTCCGGGAAGAATGGCCCAGCTCACCGTTGTATTCAAGGTCAAACCGGGCTGTTTCCTGATACGCATCGCAAACTGCATGCGGCATCCCCGAGATTGCCTGTGCGCGGTCATCGAACTCGATCTTGTAGTCGGTCTTAAAAGGACCGCAGGCAAATCCGCCATAGGAAAACGGAAGCGAAAACATGGCAAGCATGATGCACTCCATGGGTGAGCGCAGGTTTTCCGAAAGATAGGGACACAGACGCTGCAGCTGCTTGGCCGCGTTCCCCTTGCATACCGCGAGGTAATCTGCCAGACGATCGGGCGTCAGCACCGGCTCAACCTCAAAGTAGCCCACATCTGCTGGCTGGTCCTTGTCCTTTGCAAGTTTATTCGTAACAGGCGAGGTGTAGGGAGGCAGATACTTCCCGCGGTCACTCAGCGAAATCTTAGAGCACAGCTCCTGGGCCAGGGCAAATGCCTGGATACAGCCGACCTCACGGGCGACGACAACACAAAGGGCCTCGGGAGATAGACTGTATACACCCAGCTCCACCTCTAGAATCGAGCCGACAGGCAACCCGGAACACACGGACCAGCCCACGCCAAGAATGCGGCGGCGCTGCGCTGCAGACCCTACCAGCAAACACAAATCCTCTTGCACCTCGCCGCTTGCGGCCCCAATCCGCACCAAGTCGGAAAGATAGATATCCCCGGTCGAAGGCGATGACGTACACAGCACGCGGCGCTCCCCCTCGGGCTCAAGGTCCCTCCAACTGATGTAGCCCATTTGTCGGCGCTCGGCGCGCATCATGCGCAGCGCCGAGGCGCCAGTCAGGATTACGGAGGCCGCCAGTTGCTCGCTTGTCGGCTCGATGCGTCGCGCTATCTTCACTGCCACAAAACCACCCCTACCAAACGCGTGCGATAGCGAGGCCGTCGACTGCTGCGGCGCCGGCACGCTTGAGCTCCGCCGAGGCTGCTGCCATGGTCGCGCCCGTGGTAATGACATCATCGATGAGCAGCAAACGGCAACCGCGCACATCCTCGACCGTCTCGTACATGCCCCGGGCACGTTCCCGGCGCTCGACGCGACCGAGCTCGCGCTGGTCACCATGACCGTATTTGACCAGGGCGTCCAGCAACGGCACGCCCGAAAGATCGCAAAACGAGCGCGCGATTGCTTCCATATGATCGAATCCACGCCGCCGAAACGCCGCCGCAGTCGCGGGCACAAATACCACCGCGTCGACACCGGACAGCACGCCGCCGTAGCGATCGGAGGCTGCCACCTGGGCATGCAGGGCGGTGTCGTAGAGTAGCTCCGCCAGATACGGTGCCAGGCGGCGCTCGCCCGCATCCTTGTACGCCTTGATGATGCGCGGCAGCGGATGTGCGTAGACGGCACACGCCAGGCAGCGATCGAGCGCCTCGGCCATTGCCGAAGACGTGCCCTCGACCGAACACTCGGTGCACAGCAAATCCCCAAACGGGGCGCCACATCGGATGCAGCTATGGCACGGATCGATGAGCGCGAATGAGGCCAGGCAATCCTGGCAAATCAGCGCACCGGAACGCTCGCAGCCGGCGCATCGCGTGGGCGACAACGCCTCGAGCGCCTCGTACGTCGCGCGCTCGGCAAGCGGTAGCAATTCGTCCGCAAACGGTAGGGTGTCAGCACACTGCAAGCGACTCAATACGTTCAAATGTCTCTTCATGACACAACCCTCCCTACGCGAAGGCGAAGGGAGGGTTGTCGGTGTAGAGCCATGATACCCAGAGGTGCTAGGGCCAGGCGGGTTACATCCGTTTACGGGCGCTATTCGCCGGCGGGCGGTTGCGGCGCGGACGAAGTGTGGATCGAGCCTTCGCCGCCGTCCTGACGCGGCTTACGGGAGCGACGGCGACGGCGACGCTTTTGACCTTGGTCGGTCGAGCCCTCGCCGCCGCGATCCTCACGCGGTTCGCGCTCGTCGCGAGCACCACCGCGCGAAGCCTTGGCGGCAGCTCCTCCGCCATCGCCGGGGCGACGGCGCGTGACCTTGACTTCGCCATCCGAAACCTGATCGGCCACGGAAGGAACCGAGGGCTTCTGCTGCGTGCCCGAGGAATGGCGACGGCGCGGACGCGGCGCGCGCTCGTCATCGTTGCGCTGCTTGCCACCCTTGTCGGCAGGCGTATCGGAACCCGAACCACCCTTGGGGGCGGCACCGGCTTCGCGAGCGGCTGCGGCGCGGAAGGCGTCCTCGCGCTCCTCGCTCGACAGGTGACGGCGACGACGGCGCGTGGGGTTCATGCCACCGCCGCGGTTTTGCTGCTGGGACTGCTGAGCCTCGCGCTCGCGGGAAGCGTTCTTGCCCGTGGTCTCGCCATTGTCGACGGACGCCGTGCGCTTGCGGCGGCGACGGCCATCGGCCGCCCCCTCGGCCTCGGGCGCCTCGGCCTTGCCGCGGCCCTTTCCGCGGCCACGACCCTCGCCCTGGCCCTGAGCAGCGCGAGCATCGGATTCGGCATCGCGGCGACGGCGCTTGGGCATCGACGTGCCGGCCAAACGGTCGGCACTCGACAGGCCATCGCCCACGTCGACGCCGTTCTCGCGATCGAGCTCCATGAGCGCCAGGCGCATCTCGGGCGACTCGATGCGCTCGAGCACGTCGCGCGTCACGCAGTCGGGGCGGCAGTTGCAGCCCTGCTCGGCGGCCTTCTTTTTGCAGCCCTCCGAGCACGTCATATCGGCCAGGTTGACCTTAAAGACTTTGCCGTTCTCCAGGCGCAGCACCAGCTGCTCACGCGGCGTGTCATATTCCTGAATACGCGCCTTGCCAAGCGGCGTATCGATGAGCGTCTTCTTTTTGGGCGCACGGCTCTTAAAGTCCTTGTACGCCTCGAACTCATAGCGCAGGCAGCACATCAGGCGACCGCACACGCCGCTGATCTTGGACGAGTTGAGCGGTAGGTCCTGCTCTTTTGCCATGCGAATCGAGACGGGCTCAAACTGTCCGCCAAAGCGCGTGCAGCAGAGCTCCTGTCCGCACTGGGCATAGCCGCCCACCAGGCGGGTCTCGTCGCGCACGCCGATCTGGCGCATGTCGACACGAATGTGCAACGTCGAGGACAGGTCCTTGACGAGCTGACGAAAATCGACGCGCTCCTCGGCCGCAAAGTAGAACACGGCCTTCTCGCCGCCAAACAGGTACTCGACGCCGACCGGCTTCATCTCGAGGTCGAGCTCTTTGACGAGACGGCGAAAATCGACCATCGCCTCATCGCCCTGGATGGCCAGGTCGTCGGCAAGCTGCAGGTCGATGTCGCTCGCCACGCGCAGCACGGGCTTGAGCGGCTGGCCGATCTCGTCCTGCGGCACCTCGAAGGGATCGGCCGTGACCAGGCCGATCTCGGTTCCGCGCTCGGTGGAGCAAATGGCATAATCGGCCTCGAGGATATCCAGATCCTGCGGGTCGAACCACAGGTCGCGCGAGGCGTAGGTAAACTTAACGGGTACGACTAACGGCATTTCAGTGCCTTCCTGATATCGAACAGCATGACCTCGATGGCCAGCTGGGGAGTAACGTTTCTGGCGATGTTGCGCTCGGCGGTCGCGACCGCCTCGAGCGCCCGGGTGGCACCCGCAACATTCGTCGCAGCGGCAAGCCGACCGATCGTGTCGCGCACGTCTTCGTTCACGACGTCGGCCGCCTCGTCCTGAAGTGTCAGCAGCACGTCGCGCATGAGCGTCCGCGCGCTCGCCAGCGCTTCCATGATACCCGAACGCTCGCGCGCGTTGAGTTCGCGCTTGTTGCGGTCCTCAAGCTGCTTCAATGCTCCACGCGACAGGTAATCGGCGTTTTGCTCGAGCACCTTTTCCTGCGTGGACTTGACCTCGGCGAGCGGCGCCTTAACGGCGACGATGAGCGATTTGGCGCGACTGAGCACATCGGCCTCGTCGGCAGCGATGAGAGAATCGATGGCGCGGACCATCTGGCGGCGAGCATCCTGGCGCTCGGCACTCTTAAGGAACTCGATGCCGCGCGTGGGGCTCCCCGCCACGGCGACCGCCATGCGGCAACGCGCGAGGTCCTGACCCGTCGCGCGGCTCACGGCACGCGCGGCCACGGCGGGCGACACCAGCCGAAACGGCACGCACTGGCAGCGGCTCACGATGGTGGGCAGCATCACGTCTGCCGAGGTGCCCAGCAAGATAAACATAACGCCCTCGGGCGGCTCCTCGAGTGTCTTGAGCAGTGCGTTGGCGGTGTTAGCACGCAGCTGCTCGGCACGGTCGATGATGTAGACCTTGGCCTTAGCGCGGATGGGCGCCAGCGGCACGTCGTCGAGCAGCTCGCGGGTCTGGGCAATGAGGTAGCCCGTGGCGCTCTCAGGCGTGTAATAGTGCACGTCGGGGTGTGTGTGCCGCGCAACGCGCACGCAGCTGTCGCATGCGCCGCAGCCGTCCTGCTCGCACAGGAAGGCCTGGGCGAGCGCCCATGCGGCATCGAGCTTGCCGGCGCCGGGAGCGCCCAAAAACAGGTAGGCGTGCGATGCACGGCCGCTGGCGACGGCGTTGGTCAAAAAATCGCGCACGCGCTGTTGGGTGTCGAGCTTGGCCAGCAGGCTTGCCTGAGCGGGGGCCATGTTACTCGGCCTCCTTGGCAAGCGCGGCGACGACGGCGTCTTGCGGAATGTCGAGACCGTACGCGCGAACCTGCTCGACCGTCTTCCCGAAGACTTCCTCGACGGTCGCAGTGGCGTCGATGAGCTTTACGCGGTTTGGCTCCTCGGCAGCAATGGCGCAAAATCCCTGGTAAACGCGCTCCTGGAATGCCATGCCTTTTGCCTCCATGCGATCCGCCGCGCCACGGGCGGCCATGCGCAACGCCGCCTGCTCGGGCGTGATGTGGTAGACGAGCGTGAGCGCCGGGTGCGTCCCCGCGACGGCCAGGCTGTTGGCATCGCGCACCATCTGGCGATCGAGGCCGTCGGCAAACGCCTGATAGCAGGTTGTGGAATCGTAGAAACGGTCACACAGGACCACCTTGCCGACCGCGAGGGCGGGAGCTATGACCTCGTGCACCAACTGGGCGCGCGCCGCCTCGTAGAGCAGCAACTCGCAGGTGTCTCCCATCGCCGTGTTGGCGGGGTCGAGCAGCAGAGCGCGAATCTTTTCGCTGATGGCGGTGCCGCCCGGCTCGCGCAGGCTCACAACCTGGTAGCCAGCGAGTTCGAGCGCGCGGGCAAGCAGGCGCGCCTGCGTGGACTTGCCGGCACCATCGACGCCCTCGAGCGTGATAAAGCTATGTTGAGCGGACTCAAAAGCCATGGGCGCAGCCCCTTCCTACAAGGCGCGTAAATGCAGATATATCAACCAAGCCATGATACCCCAGTGCTCGGCGCGTCCCAAATTCCACCTAACCATTGGGGACTCTCTTGAATGACCAGGCGACAGTTAGGGACGTTCCTAAAGTGCCGTCCGAAAAGGAACGTCCCTAACTACCGGCTTTTTTGGGCGGTGGGTATAATCGTCGTATTGATTTGAAATGTGGCGAAAGGAGTGGCAATGTCTCGGTATTGCGCCTCGTGCGGCAAGCTTCTTGCAGATGATGCCAAATTCTGCACCTCATGCGGTGCACCCGTTGAGCAAACAACTGCAAGCAATGGCCAACCCGCGTTTGAGCAGACCGGCTCCCTCGATACGCCACAAACCAAACCGGACGACTCCCTCGCCTATCGCCCCGACCCCGCTGCCGACCCCGCAGCGGTCGAGACGACGCAGCGCATACCCGTCGCGGGCACCCCGGCCCAACAGCAACCGGCGTCTGCGTACGCGTCTGATTCACCGCAGGCCCCCGCCGCAAAAAAGAGCGCCACCAGGGCGCTTATCGCCGTTATCGTTGTGCTGGTGGCAATCATCATCGCCCTGGTCATTTTCTTTGTGATCAAGCCGTTCGACAACTCCGCCACGCAGACGACCGCCGAGGTTACCAAGCTGCACCATGATGTCGACGCCGACGACCTTAAGCCTCTCGACGACCCCAATAGCCTCTACGATGACGACGACGATGATGACGGCGAAGCAACCCTCTCCGAGCAAAACCTCTACCGTCGCCTGAGCGAATACTACGACCTGCTCGAAGATCTCGATAACCAGGTCCGTGCCTGCGCGCAGGCCTTCAATGGCAGCTATCTGGAAGAGGACCGTACCACCCGTCAAAATCTCGCCGACGTCGCCGAGCGCACGGAAGACACCATCGAGCAGTACTACGATATCGTCGAGGACCTGGACGTCCCCATGAGCTCTAAGAACTACAGTTCCTGGAAAGACATCGTTGCCCTGTATGACGACCTGGACAACCGCATCGATGCGATCTGCGATGCCTGGGAGATCAGCCTAAAGTACGCAAAGCCCGCGGACCATAAGGACGAAATCGTGGCGCCGCTGGCAGGCGACAACGAGCCGGGAACCAACAGCAACAAGTACCGTCAGGACTTTGAGGACCGCTATCCCGGCGCCAAGCCCGTCGAGGTGAACTAGTCGCATGCGACGTTCTTAAACGACTAGTCATTAAAGAACGTCCCCAATGACTAAGACAAAAACGAGCGAGGATCATGGGACCCTCGCTCGTTTTTGTCTTAGTCAATGTTTCGGCTGCGCCGTTACTTATCGGCGGCCTTCTTGGTGGTCGTCTTTTTCGCGGCAGTCTTCTTGGCGGTCGTCTTCTTGGCAGCAGTCTTCTTTGTCGCCGTGGTCTTCTTCGCCGTGCTCGCCTTGGTCGCAGTCTTGCGGCCACGGGCGGGCTTCTTTTCCTTGGTCGGGCAGTCCATGTTAACGCAGATACGCCACGGACCGCGCGCCGTGTTGACCACCACGATGGGGGCGCCGCACTCGGGGCAGGTCTCGCCCGTCGCCTCGAGTTTGCCACGCGCCGGCAGCGGATAGCTCACGCCGCAATCGTCATAGTTGGTGCAGCGGATAAAGCGCTTGCCGCTCTTCTCGCTCTTGTGCGCAATCAGATCGCCATGGCGTCCGGCCTCGGCACACACCTTGCACTCGCCCACCTTAAGGTCGGGCTCGTAGTTGGTGGGGCATGTGGGGTTCACGCAGATCTCGAAAGCCTTCTGGCGGAACGGCTGGCACTTAATGCGCGGTGCGCCGCATTCAGGGCACACGGCAGCCTCGCCCTCGAGCGGGCTCACCTTGACGCCGCTCGGCACCGGATAGGTCACATCGCAGTCGGGCCAGCCCATGCAGCCAATGAAGCTGCCACGGGTCTTGGCGCTCGTCTTCATAACCAAGTCCTTGCCGCACTTGGGGCAGGCGCCCACGCGCGCATCGGCCGTGACGGCGTCGCTGATGGCGTCGCCCAGCTCCTGCGTGTGCTTGAGCAGCTCGTCGAGCACGCCGGCTAGCAGCGCGCGCGAGTGCGTCACGACATGCTCTTCGGTATCCTCGCCGCGCTCCACGCGGGTCATGTCGCCGTCGAGCTCACTGGTCATATCGGGGCTCGTGATGCGCGGGGCAAACTGCGACAGTGCATCGATGATGGCGATACCCAGCTGGCTCGGCTCCACGGGATCGTTTTTGAGGTAGCGCACGGCGTACAGGCGCTCGATGATGCTCGCGCGCGTGGACTTGGTACCCAGGCCGCGCTTCTCCATCTCCTGCACGAGCTTGCCCTGGCTGTAGCGCGCGGGCGGCTCGGTCTGCTTGGCCTCGAGCTTAATGTCGAACACATCGACCGTGTCGCCCTGCTCCAGCGGCGGCATCTGCTCGTCGCGTTTGAGTCCGTACGGATACGCCTCGCGGAAACCCGGGGTCACGAGCACATCGCCCGAAGCCACGAACGGCTCGCCGTTCACATCGAGCTCGAGCTTGGTGTTCTCGATGGTCGCAGGACCCATAAGCGTCGCCAGGAAGCGGCGGGCGATGAGGTCATAGAGCTTGCGCTGACCGCCATCAAGCGTGGACGGATCGCCCTCGCCCGTGGGATAGATGGGCGGGTGGTCGGTGGTCTCGACTTTGCCCCGCGTGGGCTTCATGGGGCCGGCGAGCACCTTTTTGCATACAGGTGCCAGCGCCGGATTGATCTTTGCCAGGTCGCTCACCACGGCGCCCAGGTCGAGCGTCGCGGGGTACACGGTGTTGTCGACACGCGGGTAGCTGATGAGGCCCGCCATGTAGAGGGACTCGGCGATGCGCATGGTACGCGCAGGCGAGATGCCCTCGGCTGCGGCGGCAGCCTGCAGCGAAGTGGTCGCAAACGGCGTGGGCGGCTGCTGCTTGCGCGAACGCTTGGTCACCGCGGCGACGGTTGCCGTCGCAACGCCGTCAACATGGCCGTACGCCGTCTCGGCAGCATCCTTGTCGGTAAAACGCGCCGTCTTGTGCGCAATCTTAAAGCGGTCGTCCTCGGCAGCACCCTGCGCGGCGCCCATGCCGCTGATCTGCCAATAGTCCTCGGGCACAAACGCCATGCGCTCGCGCTCGCGCTCAACCACCAGGGCGAGCGTCGGCGTCTGCACGCGGCCGGCGGAACGCACGTTGCCAAAGCCGCCGAACTTGGCGAGCGTCAGGTAGCGCGTGAGCACCGCGCCCCAAATGAGGTCGATGTGCTGACGGCTCTCGCCGGCGTCGGCCAAGTTCTGGTCGAGCGAGACGAGATTATCAAAGGCCTGCGTAATCTCGGCCTTGGTAAACGAAGAATACTGGGCGCGGGCGACCGGCAAGTCGGGCGCAACCTCGCGCACCTTGTTGAGGGCGTCCGAACCGATCAGCTCGCCCTCGCGATCGAAGTCCGTGGCGATAATGACGCTGTCGGACTTTTTAGCGAGGTTCTTGAGCGAACGAATGAGCTCCTTCTCGGCCGGCAGCTTAATGACAGGCGCCCAGGTGAGGTAAGGCAGGCTCTCGAGCTTCCAGCCCTTGATGGAAATGCCATCGGCAAGGAACGGCTTACGCTTGGTGTCGTAAGGCGGACGAGCCAGGCCATCGGGCATGTCGGCCGGCAGTATCTCACCGTCCTCGGTGACCGAATACCAGCCCAGCTTTTTATCGAACAGCACGCTGTCGCAAAAATCGGGCGCAAGGATGTGACCGGCAAGGCCGATCGTCACGCACTCCTCGCCCTTCCACTCAAAACGGTAGATGGCGGTGTTGTACACCTTGTCCTTTTTGGGCTTGCCCGTGGACAGACGCTCGGCAATCTGACGCGCGGCGTCGTTTTTCTCGGCGATGATGAGCTTCAAAAGAGGCTCCTATCTCGTATCTCTGCGGCTACGCCCGCCCGTATGGCGGCCGACTTACGCCCTTGCTTGCTCAATCTGCCCGATGAGCCAATCGCACCAGGCATCCATGCCCTCGCCCTTACGCGCGCTGACGGAAAACCGCGGCGCCTGCGGATTGAGGTCATCGAGTGTCTTAGTATACCTATCCATGTCAAAATCGAAAGCCGGAGCCACGTCGATCTTGTTGAGCAGCTGCGCGCCGGCGTGTTGGAAGATGCCCGGGTACTTGATGGGCTTGTCGTCGCCCTCGGGCACCGAGAGAATCATGATGGACAGGTTCTCGCCCAGGTCAAAGTCGACCGGGCAGACCAGGTTGCCCACGTTTTCGATAAAGATGACGTCGATGTTTTCCAGACCCACCGCCTGGTCGAAGGCGTCAACGGCCTCCATGATCATGTTGCCCTCGAGGTGGCACAGGCCGCCCGTATTGATCTGAATGGCGGGCATGCCGGCTTCCTTCATGGTGATGGCGTCGACATCCGAGGCGATATCGCCCTCGATGACGGCACAGCGCAGGCCGGCCTTGTCGCGCAGGCGCTCATTGGTGCCCAAAATCGTAGTGGTCTTACCCGAACCGGGGCTCGACAGCACATTGATCACATAGGTGTTTGTCGCTTTAAATCGCCGACGCAACTGATCTGCCAGGCGCTCGTTGCGCGACAGAATCGGCGACGCGATATCAATCGTTTTCTCGGCCATACTTAGCGCTCCTTACTTTAGCCCCTTTGTACCCCATCCCCAGGTGGCCGGCGGGCTAATCGTCGGGGGTTTCGATTTCTATACTTGCGATGTCGAGCTCGCGGCCGTGCAGCAGACGCACGTTGGCGCCGCCACATTGGGGACAACGGCAATGGAAACGGTCGTGCTCAAAGATCTCACCACAGTCCTGACACTCGCTTTGTGGATGGACTTCCTCCACGGCAAGCTCGCAGCCGCGTGTGAGCGGGTCCTCGTCGCGAAACGTCTCCCACGCAAAGTCGAGCGCCTCGCGCACGACCTCGGTCATATCCCCGATACGCAGCGTTACCAAAACGGCGCGCGAGGCCCCCGCCCCACGCGCCGCGCGAATCACTGTATCGAGTATGCCGTTGACAATGCCAACCTCGTGCATACCGATTTACTCCTCGTCGTCCTCGTCGTCCGAGAACAGGTCCAGACGACTCACGAACAAGCCCTCCTTGCCCTCGCGCGCAGTAATGACCACACGGGCGATGGCAAGCGAAATCTCGTAAAGCGAGAGCAGGGCGCCATACATGAGGCCCAGCGTAACGGGCGAGCCGTCAGGCGTAATCACAGCCGAGCCCACAAGCAGGCCAACGTATACGTAACGCCAGGCACCGCGGAAAGCAGCGTAGGACACGATGTGGAAGACGGACAGGTAGAAGATGATGAGCGGCAGCTCAAACGCCACGCCAAAGCCGATCATAAAGAGCAGCTCCATGTTGACGTAGTTCTCCAGATCGGGCAGCGCCGTGGCGACGGCCGAGGTCTCGCCGATGAGCCACTCAAAGCCCGCAGGAATGATGATGAAGTAGCAAAAGATTGCGCCCAGGAAGAACAGCACCGTCGAGGCGAGCACCGTGGGCACGACCCACTTGCGCTCGTTGGGGCGAAGCGCCGGCAGGAAAAATGCCAGAATCTGCCAGATGATCATGGGCGTGCACATGACAACGGCCATCTTGATGGCCAGCGAAAAGCGCAGACCAAAGCCGCCGAGCGTAGTAGTGATGTAGAACTTACCGTCCGGCACAAAAGAGCGGATGGGGTCTTCCAGGATATCGAGCACCACGGGCGTGGCAAAATACAGCACGATAGCGGCGGCAAACACCGACACGACCACGATGGTCAGACGGCGACGGAGCTCTCCCAGGTGATCGAAGAGCGGCATACGCGCAGGTCCGATAGGCATTACTCATCGCCTCCCTTCGGGGCGTCGGCGGCAGCGGCGTCGTCCTCGGCCTCGAGCTCGCGAGCGAGCTGGTCGACGACGGCCTTGCGCTTGCGGGGACGACGGGCGTAGAGGTCAGCCGTCGTGGGCTCTGCGGGCTCGGGCTCGGGCTCGGGCTCCGGCTCTGCAGCAGGCTCGGGCTCGGCGACGGCAGCGGCAGGCTCGGCCTTGGCGGACTCGGCGCTCTCGGCCTCATCAGCAGCGCCTTCGCCCTCGGTGGCACCCTCGCTCGCAGCCTTCTCGGCGGCAAGGCGGGCACGGCGCTCGGCAAAAGTCTCCTTCTTTGCGGGCGCAGCCGTCTCGACGGCATCCTCGTCCGCATCGGAATCATCATCGACGGCAGCCTTCTTGGGCTTGACCGGGGCCGACGCGGCCTCGCTCACCGGATCGATAATCTCGGACTGAACAACGGCCGTCATCTTTTCCTGCGTCTCGCGGAACTGACGGATGGCACGGCCAATCGTGCGGCCCATCTGCGGGAGCTTATCCGGGCCAAACAGCAAAAAGCCGAAGACCACGATGATCGCGAGCTCACCCTCTCCAATACCAAACACACATACCTCCAAGGCTCGATGTGAGTCGAGCCCGCACCGCGCCATTCGGCCGGAACTCGTCTATTCATTCGGTCAAGTATAGCGCCCGGACGCCAAAACGTCCGAGCGCATCACAAACATATGCCAAACGGCACGCCCCTTTTGGGGCAGGGCTTATGCCGCCGTGATCGAGATCTCCTGGTCGACGCCCAGCAGCTGAACCACGCGCATCACCGGGGGCTGCACATTGGTGCAGCTAAAGCGCTTGTCGTGGTCGACCGCGTGGTGCGCGGCGCCCACGAGCACGCCAATGCCCGTCGAATCGATGTAGCTCACCTGGGCAAAGTCGAGCTCAACGGCCTCGGTGGGCTGCTCGAGCGCCAGGTCGATAGCATTGCGCAGGCTATCGGCGTTAGAGATATCAATCTCGCCGGTTACCTTAATGGTGTAGATCTCCGGCGTGGGGTTGGTGGAAATACCCAAATCCATGTATACGCTCCTTTGCGAATTGAAAGTGCGGATAGTACTGGGCGCGGACTTGCGGGGCCCTACGCGTTAGGAGCGCTCGGCACGAGCAAACTCAGCAGCGACCAGCTTCACAGCCAGCACCAGCACATCGAGCGCGGCCTCCAGGTCCTCGACCGTGGGATAGCTCGGCGCGATGCGGATGTTGGTGTCGCGCGGGTCCTTGCCATAGGGCCAGGTAGCACCGGCCGGCGTGAGCTTGACGCCCAGGTCGGCGCAAAGCGCGGCGACCTTCTGGGCCGAGCCCTCGGGACCATCGAAGCTTACAAAGTAGCCGCCGCGGGGGTGCGTCCAGGTGGCACAGTCTGTGTCGCCCAAGCCCTCGGTGAGCTTGCGCTCGACGGCCTCAAAGCGCGGACGCAGGAACTCGGCATGCTTTTTCATGTGCTCCTTGACCGCCTCGATGGTGGGAAGGAAGCGTACGTGGCGCAGCTGGTTGAGCTTGTCGGCGCTGATAAGGCCGGCCTTCAGGCGCTTGGAGAACTCCGCGATAACCGCGGGGCTCGCACCGATAAAGCCGATGCCGGCGCCCGGGAAGGTGATCTTGGACGTCGAGGCAAAGGCCACCACGCGGTCCTCGGTGCCCGCCGCGCGAGCGAGGTCAAAGATGTTGGCGAGCTCGTCGGTCTCGTCGTACAGGTCGTGCACGCAGTAGGCGTTGTCCCAGAAGATGCGGAAATCGGGCGCGGCCGTGGGCATCTCGACCAGGCGACGCACGGTGTCCTCGCTAAAGGTGATGCCCGTGGGGTTGGAATACTTGGGCACGCACCAGATGCCCTTAATGGAGTCGTCGGCGGCAACCAAGCGCTCGATCTCGTCCATGTCGGGGCCGTTGTCGGTCATCGCGACGGGGACATTCTCGATACCCAAGTCGGCAGTGATGCCAAAGTGGCGGTCGTAGCCGGGAACAGGGCACAGGAACTTGACCTTCTTGCCACCGTGCGCGGCCTCGTAAGCCTCCCAGGGCTCGCTGCCGCACGAACCGCAGCGCCAAAACATGCCGGCGATATCGTGCTCGATCAGAAGGCTCGACGAACCCAGCACGAGCGTCTGCTCGGCGGGGCAACCCAGGAACTCCCCCGCCAATTTGCGTGCCGAGGGAATGCCCTCAAAACAACCGTAGTTGGAGCAGTCGACGTTGCCGTCGTGCAGATCGGCATCGGCATTGAGGATATCGAGCATGGGTCGAGAGATGTCCACCTGGGAGGGCGACGGCTTGCCGCGGGCCATGTCGAGCGCCAGGCCCTTGGCCTTGACCTCGGCGACCTCGGCTTTGAGCGCCTCGATGGCGGCATCGAGTTCGGTGGTTTCCATCTTCTGGTAGATCGTCTGCATGGGTGCGACCTTTCGCGAAGCGGGACGTTGCAGTTCGTCTAAGTATAGACCGCCACTGCCGCAACGGTATGAAGCCGTGATAGATTAAGTCCATCGCAATAAATTACGAATCGCCGCGCATGCCGGTGTGGGGCGCCCAAGGAGGCACTATGGAGTACGGATCGTTCCAGGCCGAGGAATTCGGCGACCTACAGCGCCTGGTCGATGGGCTGTTTTACGACCGCCACGCCATCGACCGTCTGGATCTCATCGTACAGGCAGAAATCTTGGACCTGGCGCCCGACCTCATGGAAATCGTGAACCTTTTGCCGCCCGGCTACTACGACCGCCAATCGCTTTGCGACCAGCTCAACTCCGCCTTGGCCGCCCACGGCTGGGGCGCCGTCTACGGCACCGTGGAATAAGCCTCGAGGCCGGCATTTGGCCCGTTTCCCGACCCTGGCGAGGCTTGTTTTAGGGCTTGTGGCCAAAAAAGGGCAAATATGAGTACTGTCACCTTTTTAGTAGCAGCGTTTCTTGGTCGAAATCGGCAAAACTCGACTTGAAACTGGTAGCGCGCAGAGATGTGGTGTAAGAGGCGGGGCATGCCCCGCCTCTTCCCTTT
>OFMB01000041.1_pt1 | contig 92894 bp, 88 predicted proteins | sample 1541111 | NCBI WGS metagenome assembly OFMB01 (sample SAMN04209241, study PRJEB22552) | human gut metagenome | biome: gut; material: feces | host: Homo sapiens | place: USA: Oklahoma
CTGTGAATCTACATAGTTTTGCTATATTTGCGCCAAAATCATTAAAAATATGTTTCTATGCCTACATTAAATTTTAAAACTAAAGCTATTAAGACTACTAAAGTTTATAAACAAGCTGTTAATAATGTTGTTAAAGAACAAGCTGTTATTGCTGATAAAGTTGCTGAAGATGTTTATCCTACTATTTTTGATTGTACTATTAAAACTAAAACTGTTGATAGACTTCTTGTAGATGATTCTGATAACGGTCATACTATTATTGAACATAAAACTAATGCAAGTAATCGTTATTTTGCTCAAGTTCTTCTTCCTTTTCATCATATTATGACTAAATGTAATTCTAAAGAAAAAGCTATTGCTCTTATTGTTCTTCGTAAACTTCAATGGAATAGTAATATTGTTCATCTTAGTTATGATGAAGTTAATAAAGAAATACCAATGAGTTTGCGTTTTTATACTGATAGTATTGCCAATCTTCGTAGATATAATCTTATTGCTTCTGTTGATATTGATAATAATACTTATGTTATTAATCATAATGCTATGTTCTTTGGCGATTTTAATCAGTTTATTGAAACATATAATAAATTATATGATGGTAAATATGCTCCTGTTAATAAATATAATAAGATAAATTTGAGAAATACTACACTTGATGATTTTGTTGATAATATTGATGAGTATTTTAGGAATAATATTTATGATAATATATTGACTAAAGAGGAAATTAATAGAGCTGCTGCTACTAATCAAAATAAGGTTCGGTAGCCCTCTGGCGTTGCTATTAGACATGAACGAAATAATCAGTAGGAGAAGTGTTGAGGAGGATGAACAGCATGATGTTTAGCAAGAAGATTAGAAAGACGAAGAGGATGAGAATGAAGAGGAGTCTCACCGCCTACATCATCCCTACTTCCATTTCTACAATCATCATTATTCCCATTTTACAAAACTCTACTTCCTAAATTATTCCTACAATCTTTATTCTAATCATCATTAAGTCTTTCATTATCATCTTTCCTATTAGCATTAGCATCAAGATTTCCTAAATCTTTCGCCTTACCATTTTCCGCCTCATCATTATAACCGTCATCATCATTTCTCTTATCAATATTATTAATAATAGTTCATTCTTTTCTTTCTTTTCTTTTCTTTTGAGCATTATTTTAACGGTCATAATGATTTTTATTATTTCGGTCAACAATATCAGCAACAAAAACTTTAGCTTTAGCATTTTTAATCTGATTATTATCAGCTTTATCAAGATTATCTGTATCAGTTTGACCAAAATCATCAGCAAAAGCGTTTGCAAAACCATTTTCGTCTTTATTATCAAGAATATAAAGACTATCTTAAACGATATTATTAAGATGATTGTCTTTATAATTATTATTATAATGATAATGTTTATTGTCATGATTTTAATCACGAAGATTATCATCTTATCAAAAACTAATTTAATCTGAATCAGCATTATTAGTAGAATTTATATTATTTCTACTTGCATTAATGTTAATTCTACTGACAAATACAATTTGCCTTAGCCTCATCATTATTATCATTATCATCTCGATTATTTTATTTATAAATTATTTATATATAATGCTTGCTGATATTGATAATACTATTATATTTGCTACGTCTTATTCAAGACATAATATTCTTAATTTTATTACTAATTTTTAAACTCTTAATTTTATGATTAATTTAAAGAAAGGTAACGATGTTACCGCTGCTACTGCTGATGGTGCTGTTAAGAACACAAGTAAGAAAGAAATTATTCCCAGTATTCCTGGTGTTCCTAAAGCAAATCTTGAAGTAATTGCCATTGTTATGTTTAACGCTGGTATTCGTAGATTTACTGCTCTTAATATTATCAGTCATCTTAAAGAAGCTGGTATTCTTAAGAAAGATAGTAAGGCTTATGTTAATTTTATTTGGACTAAATTTCAAGTTAAAGAAAACGGTCTTGCTACTGAATATAGATATTCAGAATTGTTTTTTATTAAAGCTCTTGTTTCTGCTTTTACCGACTTTGCTAATGCTTCTGCCGAAAATATCAATGAGTTTTGTAATAATAACGATATTGATGTTAGCAGGCTTAACAATGTTGCCGATTTTGCCGATAAAGACGATTCTGCCAAATAAGATATTATAGTTGTTTCTGACCCCCCGTAGAGGATAAGATTGTCTTGTCCATAATATGTTTCATTGCCAATTTGATGATAGTCTTGTTCCTTTACGGGGGAACTAAAACGGTCTTTATGATAACTTATATTCCTCCTAAAGATAAAATTGATGCTTCTACTATTACTATGGATTCTGAATTAGTTCATACTGATTTAGATAATAATGCTGAATTTGATAATGGTAATACAGAAGAAGAAGTTCAATTTGATAAAGATAATCAATTTGGTTTTAAAGATTAAAATAATATTATTACTGTTATGAAAAATATTGAAGAATTAATTGATATGCTTTTCAGTAATATAAATAATAAATTATCTTCCGATGATATGATTGCTTGTATATTAACTCGTGATGCTGATATGTATCTCGAAAAAGTTAAAAGACAAAAAGTATTATCGTATGACGAAATCAAACTATATATTAGTAAAAATAATAATAATAATAATTTTGATTATTGGGCTGCTTTAGCTTTACATGTAGATAGAGTTTATGATAAACTTGATAAAGAAACTCAACACAAATATAAAGAATTATTCAGTGTTGTTGCTGGTCATGCTCTTAAACATCAAAATGTTGTTAATAGTATTTATAAATCTGTTATTGAACATAAAGATGCTAAGAAAGAAAATAAGTTTGATAAATTTACTGATGATGAACTTGAAGCTGAACTTAAAAAACGTAGAAATAGTTCTAATAAAAAATCATAAATACTTGTTTTGGATTTGTTGCTAATTTAGTTTATTCTAAAGTTGGTACAGATTGTGAAATTAGTACTAATTGTAACTCATGTTATTTAAGTAATGTTCCTAACAGAGGTGACTGTGAAGTTGGTACTCTGTTTTTAAAAACTTCTCTAACTGATGATGGCTGAAATGAAAGCCGAAACAAACATCTTGCTTGTCTTAGAGTTTAAATTTGAATTGATATTATTACTTGTGTTTTGTAAATCTTTTCTTGCCTTAAATTACAGTTTTTGTTTAAAGGTTAAATTTCGCCCGATATTGTTCGTGAGAATAGTATTGGGCTTTTTTGTATTGATACTATTCGTTTTATTAATTATATAAATCTTTAAATTATGGACAATAAAGAAGAATTAATTGCTGCTGAACTACAAGAATCTAACTTTGATAAAGCTTGTAGTTTTCGTATTGGTGACACTGTTTGGTTTTCTACTGAACGTTGTTATGGTGTTATTGAGGATAAAGGCGTTGATATTCGTACTAATATTCCTTATTATACTGTTCGTACTACTCCGAACAGTGTTTGCTCGTTCATTCCGGAGCACTTTCTCAAAAAGAGCCGAACATTGGCTTCTGCGCTTCATTGCAGCCCCATCATTGCATTTTAATCGCAAAAATGATTAATCCTACATGAAGCGTATGAAAATTGAATAGCGAGCCTTATTCGCGTTCATTTTGTATTATATAACAGAAACAACTTAAAAATAATATTGATATTATGGTTTATTTTACTAATAATAAGAAGCTTAATATTAAAATTAATATTCTTCTTGCCGCTTTTCTTGAAGATGAATTTTATGATATTGAAGTTTGTTTTGATGAAATTAATAAGTCTTTACAAGAAAATATTGGTATTTGGACTTATGTTCATAAAACTGATGATAGGTATTATCATCCTGTGATATATACTAAGCATAATGATAAACGTACTGTTATACATTTATATGAAATCAGGTTTAATGATAGAACTATTTGTTTTAAAACTGGTCTTAAAATTATTCTTGCTTGTATTTGTCGTTTGGTAAATGATAATAAAAATACTACTTATAATATAGTTGAACATGAAAGTCTTTATATGAGAGCTATTAATGAAATCACAGATAGTTGTGAAAATTTTGGTATTGATTTAAAAGCTAATTATAATAAATATCATGCTACTATTTATTGTTATTTTCCTGATTTAATTGAATCTATTTTAATTTGAAGCTATGAAAAATATTAAAACTTCTATTTTGTTTAGTGCTTTATTTAATTATAATGGTAATCTTCGTGATTGTATTGATTATATAAAAAATACATATTGTATAAAACCTGGTTATTCTTTATATAGTAAAGATTATTGCATGGCTACTGTTACTATTTTTGAAAATAAAGCCGATAATCCTAATAATTTTACTATTATTATTGATAAAGAGCTTTATGAAACATCATATTATGCTTTATTAAATTCTTGTAGAGCTGTTCTTGCCTATATCCTTATTTTTATAATGGAAAGAAATTTTAAAGAAGTTGTTGATTTCTTTAAAAATGATGATATTATTAATGGTGCTGAATTTATAAACACTTTTGTTGATGAATCTACAGAACGTTATGAAAATAAAGATATAATCAAAGTTGCTATTAAAAATAGTGATATTAATATTGGAAAACTTTGTGAATCTTTAAATTTATAATACTATGGTTACATTTTATACTTCTGATAAAGATGATAAAATTAAGATTATCATAATAGCCGCTAATAAAGATAGTGGTTATAGGTCTGCCGTTCGCTATTTCAAGAAAAACTCTATTCCTGGAGTTCCTGTTGAAATAAAACTCTTTCATGAATATAAAGTTGATTTGCCTTATTTTAATCAAATAATTAATTTTAGTGATACAAAATGAATTGGGAAGTCAAATTTTGGATTAAAGTTATTATAGTTATTGCTATTGCTGTTACTGTTATTGTTGGTATTAGTGCAGCTTTAACTAAAGCTATATTGTCGTGAATCTATTCAATCCTCTACGGGGGATCTCAATATATTAATCATCATGAGTGGCTTAATCAGCGAAATAGTAATACTGGCAGTATTGACTATTATATGGTTTTGGAATGATTTAGTCAAGAATAATAAATACGATAGCGAAGTCGTTATTCTAACTATTGTTATTATTCTTGGCTATTTAATTTATCTATATGTTTAATTTAACCAATGTAAAGTTATGGGAAAAAATTACGATGAAGTTGGAGTTGTTCGTCAACTTAACAAAGTAAATGGAGTTAAGATTAGCGGTGGTAAGAAAATTACTATTGTTATTGGTGCTGCTTTAGGAAATAGTACTAATGGCAAGATTGATTTTCTTTGTAACTATTGTGGATATACTCGCGTTTATTCTGATGTTGCTGAACAGAAGAAAACTAAGGATGTTGAAGAGAATGATAATGTAGTTGCTAAACATAATCGTAAGATTGATATAGCTTCTAATGTTACTAAAATTATGAATAGCAAGAAAGCTATTCGCAAATAATCATGGTAACGTTTAATTTTTCTTTTAATCCACCAAAGAAGAAAAGAGAACCGCCAAAGAAAGAAGTTGTTCTTGTTAAACAAGCTACCGGAATTGTAGTTAATGATGAGAATGGCTTTACTAAATGTAATTATCAAGGTAATCTTTATACTTTTACTCTTAAAAGTTTTGATACTTATAAGAAGAAAAATGTATATATGCGAAAACGTGATAAGTTTGGACATAGAATAAAGATTATTCGTGATAAAGACAAACGCTGTAAGATGCACAGAAAATTTTATTCTGCTCTATCTACTGGTCTTATTGTAAAAGGAAAGATAATTAAAACTGTTGACGATTTAGTTCTTTTTGATGTTGTTTCTTCTTACAATCCTGCTGATGTTGTCGAAATGGCGGAAGCTATTAGAGAATTTAATAAATATAATAACAATGATAAACTTGAAGTTAATTTTGATTGGTAATGAAATTTGATATTGGAAAACGAGATAACGATAATGTTGTTTTAAATAAAGGTCAAGAAGCTGCTGTTACCAATCTTATTGATTTTATCGCTGAACCGTTTGATGCTCGAAATAATATTCAAGCATTATGCGGTGCTGGTGGTGTAGGTAAAACTTTTGTTACTAAATATGTTATTGACCATTGTAAGTTTAGTTCTTCAATGATTCGTTGTGCTGCTCCTACTCATAAAGCTTGTCGTGTTTTGAGTAATGCTACTAAACATAGAGTTGAAACTATTCAGAAAATTTTTGGATTTCGTCTTGATGTTAATATTGAAGATTTTGACCCAAATAATCCTGCGTTTAATCCTATTGGTGGTGTAAAAATTACAGAGTTAAATTGTAGAGTTCTTATTATTGACGAAGCTTCTATGCTTAACCGTGCACTTGTTAATTATATTTCTCGTTATTGTGCTCGTCAAAAAATTAAAATTATTGTTATTGGAGATGATAGTCAGCTTTCTCCTGTTAATGAAGCTGTATCATCCGCTTTTAAAATGGCTGTTAAAATTAATCGTTTAACAGAAATTGTTCGTCAAGATGATGATAATCCGATAAGAACTCTTCTTGATATTCTTCGCAAAGATATTAAGAACAAAACTTATAATTTTCTTACTTATATCAATAATCATAGAAGAAATGTAATTGACGGTAAAGGTTATGTAGTTGTTGGAATTGATGATTTCACTGAACTTGTTGCTCGTGCTTTTAGTAATAAAGATTTCGAGAAGAACGTTGACCTTAATCGTTGTATAGCTTATACTAATGGCGCTGTTGGTATTTGGAATAGATATGTTCGTAATAGTATTATACAAAATGCCGAAAAATCTATTCTTAATAATAACGACCTTATTATGAGTTATGTAACTATTGTTGACGAGTTCAATGACATTATCATTAACAATAGCGAAGATTATATTATTCGGGATATTCTTAATTTTACCGACTCCGATTATGGCTTTAAAGGATTTATGGTTAAGTTTCAAGCTATTCATGGCGGTGCTATAACTAAACCTCTCTTTATTATTAATCATACCGACCAATCTACATTTATAACTTATTGTCAAGAACTTAAATATCTTATAGATGATGCCAAAGCTGCAAATAAAGAAATGGCTGCTTCTAAATGGAAGAAATATTTTGCTTTTAAACGCAAGTATTTGATTCTAACTGATGTTCGAGATAATCTTGGTAATATAGTTTTTAAACGTGATATTGATTATGGATTTGCTTTGACTTCTCATAAAAGTCAAGGTAGTACATATAAAAATGTTTTTGTAGATGTTAATGATATGGTTTATGATAAGAATGGACATCCTTATACTGATGCTGACGATTTGCGTCGTCGTCTTTATGTTGCTTGTAGTCGTGCGTCTAATTTTCTCGTATTGCGGTATGGATAAAATTGATTTTAAAGAAGTTGGTGCTAATAATATTGTTAAATATATTGGTAAAGAATGTAAAATAGCAGGAAAGAAATATATTATTGTTGGATATAATATTGACTATCCTTTATTTATTCTTGCTGCTGTTAATCCAGAAGATGGAATATGGAATGATGACCATGCTAAAGATGATGGTTTTAGTGTTTTTGATAAAACTGATATTGTTCTTAAGAAAATGCCTAAAGGAACTACTTATACATATTCAACAGTTATATTCATGTAATGTTGTTCTATATGACGGTAGATACTTGTGAACATTGTAAAGATTGTCCTAATAGATTATTTAATACAGGTCGTACAATTGAAGTAGGAATTGGTACTATAACTTCTAATACTCTTATTATTATTCCTCGTACTTATGGTAAAGAGAAACGTGATAAGTTTATTAATATTCTAAAAGCTATGTGGCTTGATATTACCAATTATGAACTACTTGAACAAGCGTATGTTACTTATGATATTAAATGCCCTTGTTATTCTAATTATAATCTTGCTGGTAATTCCAATAAGTATTGTGCAAGAATATTAGGCAATGAATTACTCGGTCTTAAATATGTAAAATATATAATTGTTTTTGGTAGAGCTTTTGATGTTGCTTTCATTGATGGAAGAGAAAGAAAAAGTACTATTATTAATGGTTATCCTATTTTATATATCCCTCTCTCTTTGAATAAACTTGATGATGTCAAGCATTTGTTTGCTGTAAAAGATAAATTATTTAAAGCTATTACTTATATTAATAATAAAAGAATTTATGGGTAGTGATTAGATGTGAATGTTACGATGTAGAAATTCTTCCTAATTTCTTTTCTATTACTTTTGTTGATTTAGCTTCTTATCTTGAAGTATTTAAAGATTGTGTTAACGATAAAGAAGAAAGAATACCTATGATTCAGAAACTTACTGTTGAAGAAATCAAATGTAGACTTTCTATTGTTAAACATAAATCTTTTTATATTACAGATAAAGATGATTCTCAATTATTTAAAATGATTGAATATATTAATCATTTTATGATTGATGAAAATAATGTTCCTATTCGTACTGATTTATACGGATATAATAGTCGTAGTTATGATAAACTTATGATTGCGGCTTTATTGATGTATTTTAATCAGTGTGATACTACTAAGGAACTTATTACTAAATTATTCAATACAAGTCAGAAAATTATTGAGCTTCAAGATAAAGATAAAAAAGAAATTAATAATGATTTTCTTATGAGAAGTCTTAATAAGTTTGGACTTCCCTATATTGATATTGATGTTATGAAAATCTTTGCTCTTAATAAAGCTGGTACTTATATTGATAAAAATAATGAAAAGAAATATATTCCTAAAGGTCTTAAACAGACTTCTATTAATCTGCAATGGTATGAATTATTAGAATACGAATTGCCGCCAATATGCGAAAAAGATGCTGATATTTATAATCAGATTCCTAAGTATAAAGGCATGAGTATTCGTGAACTTAATAACGTTGTTGAGAAATGGCATAGATATATTATTGATGAATATATTCCCGATATGCTTCATTATAATCTTAATGATGTTTTTATTGTTGCAGAAATTGTTCGTCTTTATTCAAGCGAGATTAAATCTCGTTATGCTGTTACCGCAAGTTATGGAGTAGATGTTCTTAGCAGCAGTCGTAGTAATATGGCTGATATTCTGTTTCAGAAATTCTATACTAAATTTAGTGGTATTCCTTATAAACAATGGAAAGATGGCAGAACTATTAGAACTGCTATGAGCCTTAATAAGATTATATTTGATTGTGTTCGATTTAAAACTCCTGAACTACAAAATCTTCTTGCTGATATGAAGAAACTTGTTCTTTATAAAGTAAGTAAAGATGCGTTTAGTAGGACTGTTAAAATTGGAGATACTGAATATAATCTTGCTACAGGTGGTCTTCATAGTGCTGATAGACCTATGGAAATATGGAGTACAACTGAATGGAATGGAACTTATCGTTCCTCTACGGGGGGTCTCGTTGATGAAACGTCTGTTACGCGTAAGTTTACTATTCTTCATTTTGATATTGCTTCATATTATCCTTCTATTATGGCTTATTATGGTGTTGCTCCTAAACACATGGTTAAGTCTGCTTTTCGTAATCTTATTCAATGGATGAAAGATACTCGCGTTGAAGTTAAACATAGCAACGAAGCTGTTATAGATGGTATTCCTCGTGATGTTTTTGCTCTTGTTCTTAAGATTGTGATTAATAGTATATATGGAAAATTCGGTTTTGAACAAGGGCCTCTATATGATAGGCTTGCTACTCTCGAAGTTACTATTAACGGGCAACTTATGATGCTTATGCTTTGCGAAGAACTTGAACTTAATGATATTCCTATTATATCTGCTAATACTGATGGTATTATGGTTAAAGTTTATGAAGATAAACGTGAGGAATTTGACCGTATTACTAAAGAATGGCAAAATAAAACTGGAATGTCTGCTGATAGTGATGTTCTTCATTGTCTTATAGCTCGTGATGTGAACAATTATATTGCTCAATTTCGTAGTAAAGGAAAACTTAAAGACGAACTTAAAGGCGACTTTAATCCTCTTATGTATGCTAATGATTTACAGAAAGGTTATAGTATGCCTATTGTTGCAGAAGCTGTTTATCAGTATTTCATTAATAATGTTCCTATTATGACTACTCTTCAAAACAGTAACAATATACTTGATTTTTGTATGACTCAAAATGTAGGTCGTCAATTTCATGTTGAAGAAACTAAAGTTGTCAATGGTAAACTTCAAACTAAAGTATGTCAAAGATATGTTAGATTTTATGTTACTAATAACGGTTATACTGTTGAGAAAGTTCATAATGTTACAGGAGAACGTTCAAGACTTGCTGCTGGAATGCAAGTTTGTGTTATAAATAGTCTTGATGATGCAAATATTGTAAGTCGTAATATTAATTATAAGTATTATTACAATAAATGTTATGATATTATCAATCCTATAAAACTCGGAATTACTCCTAAAGGAAAAGGAAAGACACAGATTCGTAAGAAAGCTGGTATGTATAATCGTTTATTTGATGACTAATTATGAAAACTCTTTCTAATAATTATTATGATGATATTGCTACTAAGTGGGTAAAAGATTTTCATGCTAACGCTTCTTACAATCTTGATGCTATGAAAGAAGATTATGCAGAAATTTGTTCCACAATTATAAGTAAAAGTGTTGCTAAAAATCCTAATGTTAAAGTTATAGTTATTGTTGACTGCTATGAAACACGTTCTCATGTTGTAGATGTTTGTAAAAAAGCTGGTATAGTTGAAACTAATTATACTTGTCTTAGCGCTGATTATATTAAGAGTAGTGTAAATTATAGATATAATATTGCTATTTATATTAATCTTAATACTGTTTCTGGTGTTAATTGTGTTATTAGTAGAACAAAATTTAATTTGTTTATTATTAATAATATTACTGCTAAAAAAGATAAATTTGCTGCTAAAGATAGAGCTGAAATTTATGCTATGTTTCCGGCTATGAATGAAGCTAAAGTTGCCGATGTAAGTCGATTCACACTCCCCGTAGAGGAAATCCAAATTCCATGTTATCTTGACGATGCTGATAGAACTAAATATGATGAATATTGCGATTATATTAGTAGTTGCATTAGCATCTTTGGTAATCTTGAAACTATTGATTTTGCTCGTGTTGGTAATAAAATTACGGGAGAAAGTGCTGAACAAGTAAGACGTAACATTGCTTCTTATAACGGTTGGCATGAAAATCTTGATAAAAATAGTCCTTTCGATAAACAAATAGATGAATATTTTAATCCTATTGTTATTGAAGAAAAGGCTACTGCTGCTTATAATATTATGAGAGAAAGAAAAAATCTTCTCACTGATAATAAAGCCAAATTTAATGTTGTTGTTGATTTGCTTAAAAATGAGCTTGCTAATAAGAAAGTTCTTATCGTTAGTAAAAGAGCTGAATTTGCTGCTTTAATTACTGAATGTTTGCTTGATAATGATATTGCTTGTGGTGATTATCATGATAAAGCTGCTCCTAAAGCAATTATCGACGAAGAAACTGGCGATTATATTCGTTATAAAACTGGTGCTAAGGCTGGTGATATTAAACTGTTTAAATCTGCTGCTCTTTCGTCAATCAATCTGAAACGGTTCAATCTCGACCCAAATAGCTGCTCTCTAACAGACGCTGAACGTAACACCTTATTATATATATTAAGCATGAAAAATCGTTCGTCTGATGCGCTGGAAACAAGCGTAGACGCGGTTATTTTTACTACTCCGTTTAATGATACTATCGAAGAGTTTATTTATCGCTTTAATAGTATTAGCTTTAATGGAGATAGTGCTAAGATATATAAATTATATATGGTTGGTACGTTGGAAGAAAAGGAACTCGAAAAGGAGAAACAATCCGTGCTGCATTCAATAGTTAAAAGAAGTGAACGTGCTAATTTTTTCATTAGTAATGATTGACATAATGGTAAGAATACATATCTTTGTCTATGTAATCATAAAGAAAACAAGTGGTCTTTGATACAATGGAGAATAAAGAAAACGAAACTAAAGAAAATTTACTTGCAGATAAAGTTCCTGCTGCAAGTAATAATGAACTTCAACATCAAACCAATAATCAACGCTTTTCTTCTATTAATCTTTTTGACGATAAACAATTAGCTGTTGCTGAAAACTTTCTCACTAAGATTATGCGAAGTGATAAGGGTGGTATTAAAAGTGTTAATGATGGTCTTGCTATTTTAATGAGAGCGCAAGATTTAAATCTTCCTTTTAGTACCTGCATTGAACATATTCATGTTATTAATGGTAAAACTGGTGTTGATATTCATGTTATAAAAGCATTATTATCAAAGGCAGCCATAACTTGGGAACTTACTAAAGATTATGTGGCTCAGTACGAATGTACTGATGGTTTTAATGTTTATGTTGATAATCTTCTTCCCGAATATGCTATTAGATGTAAAACTGCTGATGAAGCTACTAAGCTTGCAGAAGCTGATACAAATAACGAACATATTTATGTTTATCCTGTAAAATGGTATCAAGATTTTAATGGTAACATTTATCGTGATTACCAACTTACTGAACATCATAAAGTCGCTATTAATCAAAAACATGCTAATAACATTATTGCTGAAAAGAAGATTCCTGTTACTCGCATTCCTGCTAAGCCAGTAGATTTCATTACTGAATATAAACTTGTTCGTAACGTTAATGGCAAGGAAGTTTGTGCTATTGGTCACTTTAGTTATAATGAAGCTCAAGCTGCTGGTATGTTCGATAAAGATACTTATAAAAAGTATGCTCGAATACTTATCGGTCATAGAGCTTTTACTTATGCTGCTCGTGACATTGCTTCTGACATATTGTTTGGTGTGGCAGAAACAACTGAATTGAAGATAGTAGCTGGCGCTGAATTAAAAGACGCTGATATTATTGATATTCAACCCGAAGAAATTAAGAATTAAATCAAGCCTCATGTTGAGGTTAATATTAACAATTTAAAATTTTAAATTATGAAAACTTTTAAAGGTAACGCAAAGTTGAGTTTTGGTCTTGGTGCAGTTAATGTTGCTAAACGTAACGCAGTTTCTGAACCCGAATTAGTAGTTAATCCTACTGTTGGTGGTTTCCGTATTACTCCTGCTATTTCTCGTGCATTGGGTCTTACTAATGGCGGTTATATCATGTTCGTTTCTAACATTGACGCTATTGAGCAAGCTATTGCTAACAAAGACGAAAATCTTGTTGCTTTCTGTGCAGAAGAAAACATTGATATGAATACTCCGGAGGGTGTTAAAGCTATTCACGAAGCTTTCGATGAATGGGGCATTGCTAAGGGTATTCAAATGTTTGATAAGAACGGTAACGCTGTTAAGACTAAAGAACGCATGTCTAAGACTGATAAAGTTGAATATGTTACTAACAACTTCGATGATGTTCTGAAAGCTGCTATTGAAAATGGCGAACCTGAATTTGCTGCTTCTCTGCAAGTTGAAGGTATTACTAAAGAAGAACAAATCGAAATTCTTGCTAACGCTGTTAATCCTGAACAAGTTAACAAGTATTACGGTTCTAAGTGTAGCAATTCTTCTAACCTTTCCGGTACAGGTGTTTCTCTGACTTTCTCTGACTCTGCTGTTTGGGGTGCATTGAAAGAAGATTTGGGCGAAGAAGCTAAGAAAATGTCTCGTACTTTTGAAGTTGATATTAAAGAACTTCGTGAAGTTCCTTACTTCAACGGTCACAAAGAAGTTATCGTTAAAGCTGCTATGCTCGGTGAATTTAAAGATGCAGAAAGCGCTCGCAAATCCAAAGGCGAGGATGATGCTGCAACTGATGAAGTAGCTGAATAATATTATTCTCCATCTCTGATTACCTTATAAACCCGAACATGATACAAATGTTGAGTGTTCGGGCTTTTTTATATCTAATTTTAATAATTATTTAAACGTTTAAATTATGGCTGAAATTAATGCTGCTGGAGTTGCAAATCCAGCAAATGATGCGACTAAAATTAAAGATAACAATGAACCTAATGCTGCTACTCCTAAGAAACGTCGTCGTGGTTTAGGTGAAGTTCGTGGTACTACTCGCCTTAAATTTGACGAGAGAGACATTGACACTGCTACTGGTTTGTTTAAAGCTCATCTTGAAAGTGTTGAACTTGCATGGGCTACTCAAAAAGAAGATAGTTCTTTGGTAAGTTTTGCCGGTCTTGCTGTTCCATCTTTAGTATTTACTTTCGCATCTAATGCTAAAGACCCGAGTGTAAGAAAGTATGTTACACTTCGTATTTCTCCTGCTGAAAGTAACGCTCTTACTATTCCTGGTGGCGATGAAGCATGGAAAGTTGAACAACCTATGAATTGGCTGAAACATATTCTTAATGTATTTGTTCTTAAAGGTAATGCTATGAGCGAAGAAATGATGGATGCTCTTGAACTGCCTTTCGAGGACTTCAACGATAATATGGAATATGTTCCTGTTGAACCGGAAGTTGTTCTTAATGGTTGGAGAACTTTGTTTGAGAATTTCTTAGGTTATATGGAAAATAATGGTAAGCCTGTTTATAAATCTGCTACCGGTAATTATCTTCCTCTTTGGATTAAACTTATTCGCTTTACTAAGATTAAAGGTCAATGGAAACCTGTTGCAAGTGGTAATTCTGCTGGTGATTTTGCGTTCCCATCATTTGTTGGTACAGGTTATATAGAACTGTTTGACCAAAATCGTGCTCCAGTTCTTCATGTCGATGCTTCTAAAGAAAGTATTATTTATCGTGAAGTAGCTAAAGCTCCGACTGCTCCTCAAATTCCTGGTATGGCTCCTGCATTTAATCCGCAAGTTCCTGTTGGTGCTCCTGCTACCGCTGCTGCTCCTATGGGAATGGGTGCTGTTCCTCAAGCAAGTGTTAATCCGACTGATGATTTGCCGTTCTAAAACTGTGTTTATATAATTGCTGATGGTTGAAAAAGAGTTGTAATAAAACAACTCTAAGTTTGGTTAGAAAGGTCTGAATTGCTATTTTGGCAGTTCAGACCTTTTTCTTTTATATGCAATCGAGAACGATAATATGAGACGAAATATTAATAATACTAATCTAACCAAAAGTTATATATTTAGCAAAATCAGTCAAGTTACAATATTTGCTGTTTATACCGGAATTAGCGACTACGTTATTCAGCATTGTATTGATACTGGAGATTTGATTTCCAGTCCTTTTCGTGTTGATGAACATCCGAGTTTTGGTTTTCGTTATAACGACAAAGGTATGCTTAAAGGTAGAGATTTTGCTGGTTATTTTTGGGGCGATTGTCTTGATGCAGTTGCTTATGTTTTGTCTGGTATTGTCAATAGAAATATTAATATCAATAATAAGAATGATTTTCAATTTGTTCTTCGTCACATTGCATATACTTTTCGTGATATAATTTATGGAAAAGAAAAAGACGATAATGTTAAACTTCAAATAGAAACTTCTCTTCAAGCTATTCGTAATACTAAAAGTATTATTGAAATAGTTCCTCGTCCATGGAATAATAATGATAAAAAATATTGGAATCAATTTGGTATTAGTCTTAATCATCTTAATACTCATTTTGTTTATGCTATTGACCAATATTATATTAATCGTTATATCAATCCAGAACCTAAATATTTTTATGATAGCAAAGACCCTTGTTATGCTTATGTATTAGGACAAGACAAAAATGGTATTTATAATATTAAATTATATTTTCCTAATCGTAAGAAAGGTGATGTTCGGTTTATTACCAACAGTAATCACATTGAGGGTGTGCTAAATCTTGAACTTAATAATTATGATTATATAGTTATTACTAAAAGTAGTAAAGATAGGCTTGCTATTGAGAATCATTTTATACAGTTCAATCCTCTACGGGGGGTCTCAACCGATAGAATGTCTATTGGAGTTATTAATATTCCGTCTGAAACTTATAGACTTAAACAAAAAGAATACGATTATCTTCATAATAAACTTAATGATAAAGGTTGTATTATTAGTCTTATGGATAATGATATGACTGGTTATCGTGAGGCTATTTGGCTTAGAGATAATTATAATATTATTCCTTTTGTTATTCCTAAAGAATATGATGTTAAAGATTTTGCTGAACTTAAGAAAGAATATTCCGGAGAAATTATTGATAAACTTATTATTGATGTTTATAATTATATAGAAGAAAACTATAAAGACAATGGAGAAAAAGATAAACTTGCTTGGGATACGGAAGAAAATAGTGCTCTGCCGTATTAGAGATATGCACGAGAAGATAATAGTAATGATGCCGATTACAGCTGAACAAGAAAAAGAACTTGATGAAAACGAAGCTCTTTGTTTAGGCGAAGATTGTAATAATCTTACTATTGATAAACGTTCTACAATTTGTTATGGTGAAGTAGATATTGATAACGAAGAAGATGCTGATGCTATTAAAAAATTTGGTTTACTCGGAAGTGCAGAAACTGATAACATGGTCTACTCTAATGTTGATTATAAAACTGGCGTTTGTACTTTTGATAATGTACCTAAACAATTTCCTACTTCTGATGCTATTTTATGGTATAGACATAACGCTTGTCTTATTGGCAATCCTAAACGTGTGGTTATATTTAAATGCAATAAAAGTGATTTTTAAATTATGAGTTTTAGTCCTGACAATTTTGATTATAGATTCATGGCTGAAGAGATAAAGTCTAAAGGTCATGAAAAAGTTCTTGATGGTTTACTTAAAGAACTTGATTGTTCAAGATATATCGAAAATGTTGGTTATCCTATTGCTTATAATTGTTATGCTTACGACCGTACTTGTTGGAAATTTAATTATGTTTTAGACGATGGAATTGATAAAGGAGTATTATCTGATGAACAATGTGCTGATTACCGAAAAAGATTTGAAACTCTTGATAAAGAAAACGAACTCTTCGCGAGAAATCATCCGGAAATCGGTAAATATAAAAAGGGTAAAGGTAATAAGAAAAAAGAATCCGATACTAATGCTAAAGAACTTATATGTAGAACTCGAAAAGTTAGAACTAAAGACATGTTTAGTGGAAAAGTTAGCACTGAAACTCTATCCGAAGACGGTAAGCTAAGAAAAACTGCTGCCGATAGACGTCTTGAAGCTCTTAATTCTCGTACTATGAATTTTGCTTTTGGTAGTTTTAAACCTAAGAAACATGAATGAATGGTTATATAGAAAAAATAATCTTGAAAAACCTTGTTGTTGGCGAGCCTATTTAAGTAGTGATGCGAGTAGTATTACTGTTGAGTATGGTATTGTTGGTGGTAATATTCGTATTGAAAGTTATGCTGTTACTCAAAAGGATGCTAATAAAGAACTTCAATCTCGTTATAACGATAAACGAAAGCAAGGTTATATCGCTTTTGAAGATATAAAAGATGATAACGGGAGACTCCCCGTAAGGGAATGTACAAGTTCATTATATCCTTATCTTGAAGCTTATCTTCCGTCTTATCGCACTAATGAAAATAATGGAAATATTCTTCCTATGCTTGCTAAATCTTATACTGGTAAGATTTGGAATAAAATTCCTAATATGATAGGACAATGGAAAATTAATGGTCTTCGTTGTTTTATTAGTGCTTATAGAACTGATGATATATTTCGTTCTGTTCGTCTTAAATTTCAAAGTCGAGAAGGTCTTATTTGGAATACTCTTACTTATCTTGAAGATTATTTAATTGATGCTATTCCGCCTGGATTTATGCTGAATATGCTTAATGATAATTGGATTCTTGATGGTGAAGTTTATCTTCCTGGTCATACTATTAATGAAATAAATCATTTTGTTAAAGACCCAAATTGTAAAGAAAATAAGCTTCTTCAATTTTGGTGTTATGATATAGCTATTCAAGATATGCTTCAAGAAAGAAGAAGTGATATTAGAATTCACAGTTTAGGAAATGTTGCTCACTTCAATAATATTGACGAACATCTTAATAATACTAAGCAATTAGTTATTCTTCCTGATTATAATGTTTATAGTGATAACAATGCTGTTATATTCCGTGATAATTTTATTAGATTAGGATTTGAGGGATTAATACTTCGTAATCCAAATGTTGATTATCAATATGGTCGTCGTCGTGTTGGCTATATGGAAAAGTTTAAATCTAAAACTGATGGTAAGTTTTTAATTGTTGATATTCAATCTGAACAAAAACGTAATCTTCCTATTATTACTTGTCGTAATGATATTAATGATGAAACGTTTGAAACTGGTTTTAGTTATCCTCATGCTAAACAAGAAGAAATTCTTAGAAATAAGAAAAATTATATCGGCAAATATGTATTTATAACTTTTGGAGAAAGAAGTGGTATAGCTCAAGTTCCTTTTCATATTAAAGAAGTTTATTTATTATAATTATGCCTACGTTTAATTTTATAAAAAAGAAAGATGATGTTATAAAAACTACTGATAAAAAACCTGATGATAGTATTGGTAAAATTGATACCAATAATATTAAATTATATTTTGATGTTATAAGTTCTAAGAAAGTTGATAGAGAAAAGACTTATTATTCTGCATTTTTTAAGAGTTTGTTTCTCTTTACAAACTTTAATGCTAAGTCTTATAATATTCTTCAAAAATATAATAACGAAGAAAAGAGATATAACTATTATATTTGTCTTTATGAAGAAGAAGTTGAAGATGCTATCAAGCTTAAAAGAGATTATACCGGTGCTTATCGTATTTATATCGGTTATATTATTCCTAATTGTAATAAGGATTTTAATGTTGATGTACATATTGTAAATGATGTCAATGTAGAAAAAGCTGTTATTTATCGAATTTATTAGGATATTAATCTGGCTACTAATGGTTGTAATACTGTTAGTAGCCTTTTTTGTGCTCATACTGTAACCGATTGCGAATATGTTAGAAACAACTGCCAACATACGCGAGAATGCTATTCTTTTGTCCTGTGGAAGACTTTCTCGTGCGTCCTTTACAATTGTATTGATTTTGCATAACGTTCAACACAACGCCTTAGAATGAGTCGTTTCGTATTATATAATACGAATAAAACTTTTATATATTTGATATAACAAATAATTATGATATGAATTTTAATAAAAGACCTCTTATTGGTATTGCTGGAGTTAAGAACTCCGGTAAAGATACCGTTGCTTCTATGATTAGTTTTGTTCATGAATGTGGTACTTATTCTACTTTTAAGAAATGGTATGATAATTCTGAACAATATAATAGAAGTATTATTCATTTTGCTGATGCTTTAAAAGATTGTGTTAGTATTGTTTTTAATATAAAGCGTCCACTTCTTGATGATAGAAATATAAAAGATGCTCATTATTACAATCCTGCTACTTGTGAAGTTATTGATGACCAAGCTGTTATTAAAGGACATATTAGCAAATATAGTCTTGAAGAACTTCGTAATCTCGGTATGCCCAATAACGAATGTGCTATTAAAATAAGACATATTCTTCAATGGTTCGGTACTGATATTTGCCGTAATCATATTAATGAAAATATTTGGGTAAAAGTTTGTATGAATCGTGCTCAACATCTTAAACATTATAACGGTTTTTGTATTATTGCTGATTGTAGATTCCAAAATGAAGTTGACGCTATTTTGAAAAATGGCGGTGTTGTCTTTAGAATTAATAGAGAGGATGCTGGTTCTAAAGATGCTCATGCAAGTGAAGATATAGCTAAACTTACTGATTGTATTGATATTGATAACAATCATGGTTTAATCGGTCTTTATTATGCTATTTATGATAAAGCAATGAAAATGCTTAAATAGTTCAATTCCTCTACGGGGGGTCTCGATTGTATAACTTTAAAATATTACTAATATGTCTGATATTTTTTCTGCTGCTTTAGTTCATGAGGTTTGTCCAATTTGTTGCAAAGCTATGAACGAGCAAATTATAATGAACACTATTGGAAATAAAAAGAATGCTAAAGCTATTGACGAAGCTAACGGCAAAGCTATTAGCTATTCTAAAGATGCTTGTGAAGAATGTTGTAAACATAAAGATGATGGTGTTTATGTTATTGCTATTGACTCTACTCGTAGTGGCGATGATGGAATTTATTGTACTGGTCAAATAGCTTGCGTAAATAAGAATTTTCAGTTATTTAAAGATAAATCTGATTATATTCTTAAAACTGATAATGGAGTTAGTTTTATGTTTATGGAAGAAGAAGCTGGTAAATTAATTGGTATTTTTAAATAAATAAGTTATGAAAATAATAGAGCCGAGTGTAGAACTTTGGAAACAAGAAAATGATATTGCTCATGCCGTTCGTTGTGCAAGAGTTTGTTATAAACGAGAAAGTGGTAATGATGAAGCTACTTATAAACGTCTTATAGAAAGTAAACATTATAGTGTTTTTCGTCATGCTTCTTATTATTATATTATTAATAAAAACAAAGGTTATCATAAAATTATTGATACATTTATTGATGTTGTTGATAGTAAATTAAAAATTGTTGGTATTGATATTAAATATGATGATAGAAATATTTATATTGTTGTTAATGGACAATTCCTTTTAGAACATCCATCTTTTATTACTGCTATTAGTAAATATCAAGTAGACGAAGATACATTTAAGAATACAGAAATTGGTTTTAATATGCTTCGTTATACTTTTAAAGTTGTTACTCAAATAAGTACATCTCGTGAACTTAATCGTGTTAGTCCAAATAATATTGCTGAACAATCTACAAGATATGTTTATGAAGATGGTACTCTTTGTTGTCCACATTGGATTAATATAAACATGATTAGCATGAATAGTATTAATCAAATACAAGCTGTTTATAATAAGGATGGCTCGTATAATAAAGCAGCTGAATATTATTTAATCAAATGTCAAGATAAATTTGATGCTTATAAATATTTGATTAATCATTTTAATGTTCATAGACAAGATGCTCGCGGTCTTCTTCCTATTGATACTGCTACTGTTTGTGCTTATACTTATTCTATTGACGAATGGCGTGCTATTATTGACTTGCGTTATTATGGTACTACTGGTAAGCCTCATGAAAACGCTAAGATTATTGCTGGTATGATTAAAAATGAACTTGAACAATTAGGTTATGACTTTGCTAAAGAAAATACTTAAACGAAAACATATTATTACCCAATCTGTATGTAATCATCCTAAATTAGAATATTGCTATCAAGCTAATAATCCTAAACGTAAAAATGGGCACATTAAAGGAAAAGTTGTTTACGACCTTTATTGTATATGTAAATATTGTAAATGTAGAAAACTTATTTCTAAGAATAAAGTTGCTCATGGCGTGAATGTTAATCAACTTCATTATAAATATGGTATAACAATTTAATGATATGAAAAAGAGTAAACGTTATATTAAGAAACTTACTAAAACCCCTCTTATTAATAAGAGGGTAATGAATTATATTATTAATAATTCTAATATTTGCAAGCATGCTATTAGAGAACTTAAACTTGCTGGATACGGTGATGGTAAAGGTGGTCCAAATGATTGGATGTATCAACAAGTAATTGAAGCTGTTGCTGTATTTGCTTCTCATGGTAATAGTGGTGGTTCTGCTCCTTTTGAAATTAATCTTGTTCAAAAACTTTGTAATTGGGATATTATTAGCCCTCTTCGATTTACTAATGATGAATGGCAGCAAATAAGTGCTGATGGTACTTGTCAAAATATTCGCAAATGTGATGTTTTTAAAGAGCCAAATGGTGATATTAGTTATAATGGAGCTTTTACTAAAAAACCTATTGAACGTTATAGTTTTGCTACTAAAGAATGGACTAAAAATAAAAATATTATTTGTTGGAGTGGAGGTTTATTTGAACATGAAAATAATATTTTAACAGGTAGATATTTTAGTTGTTGTAATTTATGGGCACATGATATTATTAAAGGTTGGATGCCTAAAGAAAAAGAAGTTATTGAATGTCTTGAAGTAGAAATTGCTCCGGATAATTGGATAATGGCTGTTGATACAAATAGTACAAGCCTTTTATTTCTTTCTATTAATTATAATATGCAATGGAAAGAATGCCCTTGTATGAAAGGTGTTCGTCTTGAGGATGTAACTTCTGAACTTGAAGAAAAAGCATTAAATGAAATAAAAAACAATAATTAATTATGGAAAAAAGTCTTTATGCAATTAGTTTTGAACTTAAAAGTCTTATTGATAAGATTATCGAAAGCGACGGTGAAATAACTGATGATATTGAAAATCAACTTAAGATTAGTAAAGAAGAACTTTATCAAAAGTTAGGTAATTATCGTAGAGCGGTTTGTATGATTGAAAATCGTGCTGCTGCTTGTAAAGCTGAAAAGCAACGTCTTGACGTTCTTCAAAAAACTCGTGAAAGAGCTGCTAAAAGATTAAAAGATAGTATGCTTGAAGCTTTACTCCTCTACGGGGAGACTGGAAAAGCTGGAAATAAAGTTATTGAACTTGATGATTGCAGACTTTCTACTCGTGATACTACTGAATGTATTGTTGAAACTAATCTTGTTCTTAAACTTCTTGATGCTTGTTTAGATAGATTCAGAGAACTTTGGAATGCAGATATGCTCAACTATGATAAAGATGATATTGATAATCTTGATGTAGATGGTTTTATTCAAACTATTAATCAAAATTTTGCTGCTGAAAACGAAGATGTTGCCGAGCATATTAAAGAAAAGCTTGGAACGCTTTTTACTCGTGCTGATTTAGAATCTACTAAAATTAAAGTTGAAATAACTATTCCTCTTATCGAATTATGCAAGATGATTAATTATGATATAATTAATACTTATTTCAACCATGAACATCAAGCTAATATTAGTATTGATAGTTCTAAATCTGATTATAAATCATATATTCAGAATCGTAATGCTCAACTTCTTGTTGCATATCTTTGTCAAAATCAATCTCTTCAAATTAAATAATTATGGCTTATACTGCACGTGGTGTTCCTTGGGTTTATAAGGGTGTAACTGATGTTACTCATTGTAAAACTTCTATGGAATGTATGGAAGCTGCTGGTCTTAATTTCGTTGTTAAGAAATGCGAACTTGTAGCTAAGATGAATATTGCCGATGATGTTGATAGAACGCTTGACGATTTGCTTGAAGCTAAAAGAAAAGATGTTGAAGCTCATATCAACGGTAAATATATGTATTCTAAACTTGATAATGCTTTCTGTACTTATCGAGATGATAATCATACTCCATTAGGTTATGTAAAACAAAGATATACTATTGTTCAGAATACTTCTGCATTTAAATTCTTTGATAATGTTATTGGAGAAAATAGTGCTATTTGGCAAACCGCTGGTTGCTTTGGTAATGGCGAAAGAATTTTCGTTAGTGCTAAACTTCCTCAAAATATTCTTGTTAAAGGTGACCCTGTTGAAAATTATTTAGTTTTTGTTAATAGTCATGATGGCAGTTCTGGTGTTCGTATTTTGTTTACTCCTATTCGTGTTATATGTCAGAATACTCTTACAGCGGCTTTAAGAACTTCTACTAATAGTATTAGTATTCGCCATACTGAAAGTGTTCATAAGAATATTGAATTAGCTCATGAAGTTCTTGGTATTACTAAGAAGAAAATTGAAGCTACTGAATATGCTTATAAGATTCTTTCTGATATAAAACTTACCGATGATGATGTTGTTAAATATATTTGTGAAAATAATCTTACTGATACTGAATTAAATAATTTGCTTAATACAGGACATACGTATAAAGAACTTCTTTATCGTAATGGGCTTGCTGTTAGTGATAGTGGAATTAGTATTCGTAGGCTAAATACTATTGTCGATACTTTTGATTATTATCAAAATGGTATTGGACAAAAAGAAATAGCTGGTACTGCTTGGGGTGCGTTTAATGCTATTAGTGGATATTATTCTAATGTAGATACTTCTACTGATGGAATTAAACGTATGGATAGTTTGTTGTTTAATGATAAAGCTAAGAAATTAGAAAAAGCTGTTAGCTATGATTGGTGAAATTATTAAATGTAAAAATCGAATTAAAAAAAAGAATAAAATTATGGAAAGAGTACCTGTAACTGTAAAACTTTGGAAAGCTAACATTAATGCTATTATTCCTCAATACGCTAAAAATGGTGATGCCGGTATGGATTTAACTGCTGTTAGCGTTACTTATGATGAAAAACTTGATTGTTTTGTTTATGACACTGGTATTTGTGTTGCTATTCCTGAAGGATATGTTGGTCTTGTTTATCCTCGTAGTTCTAATCGTAAAACTGATGTTTACATGACTAATCATGTTGGTGTTATTGATAGTGGTTATAGAGGAAATATTCTTGTTTGTTTCAAAAATAGAACGAGTCAACATATTATTAATGCTTGTAATGATTTAGCCTATGATGTTAATAGTATAGCAGATACTATCAATTCAAATACAGATTGTTATTTTGAGGGTACTACTTGTCCTACTGTTGAAGATAATGAACATGATTATCCTTATAATGTTGGCGATAGAATTGCTCAAATAATGATTGTTCCTTATCCTAAAGTTATATTTGAAGAAGTTGATTCTAAAGATGATTTAGGAGAAACTGAAAGAGGAGATGGTGGACATGGCTCTACAGGAAAATAAATTAACTCCAATCGGCTCTAATGAACTTCCAATCATTGGAACTGATTATATTAATATTAATACTAATAAACCTTTTAGAGTTATTGAATATCATAACAAAGTTCTTCATATTGAAAATAAATGGATACCTGCTGTTTGTTATGCCGGTGTCGATAATGCTGGTAAACTTAAACCTAAAGTATTCGTTAGAACTCTTGAAGATTTTCAACAGAATTTTGCTGCTTTAATTGATAACTTTGGAGATTATTATAAACTATAAATTATGGGAAAATATATTGGAATTAAAATGATTGAAGCTACTCCAATGAAAGCTTCAATAGCATTAGAACATGGTTATAAAATAGGCAATCATAGTGCTGATGAATTAGGATACGAAATTTCTTATCCTGATGGTTATAAATCATGGTGTCCTGCCGAAGAATTTGATAAATATTATTATCATATTCAAGACGAAAATGGCGATATGCTATATCGTAATGATATAGAAGATTTCATTGCTGCTAAAGAAAGTGTTAAAGTTGGAACTAAAACAACTAATACAACTCTTACTACTATTACCGGATTTGAAGTTCATGGTCAATCTGCTTGTGTAAATCCTGATAATTTTAATATGCAAATTGGTGAGCAATATGCTTCTGAAAAAGCTAAAGACCAACTTTGGTTTGCTCTTGGTTTTGTTCTTCAATGGGCTAAAAATGGTATTAAAAGAAATAAATAAAAACTTAATGATATGACTATATACGAACTTATTGAAAAACTTCAAAATTTTAATCAAGATGAGGAAGTTATTATTTATGATAAACGCTGGAATGAAAATTTAGATATTATTGAAGTTGAATATCATGACGATAAAGTTGCTGTTGTATCAGAATAAATAGTTATTATTATGAAAGTAAAAGACGTTATTAATAATTTGCAAACTTATCCAGAAGATATGGAAGTAGTTGTTATTGATGCTAATTGGGGAGAACCAATGGATATTATTGCTATTGAAAATGATATTGATAAATTTGATGAAAAATCTGTTCATATTGTAGCTAAATAATAAAGATAAAGTTTTATATGTTATACATGGCAAGATTGACGTTACTGCCAATCTTGCCGTTTCTGCCGTTCATTCTAATAAAGACATGGAGACCCCCCGTAGAGGAATCAAACAGGTTCATGCTCATCCTCTACGGGGAATCTGCAATAGTCATAATTAGATGAATTACTGAGCCGGTATTGCTTGTGAAAGTAGTATCGGCTAATTTTATACTGAACTTACTAATTTTAATAATTATATAAATATGGATGCACAATTAAGAGTTTTTGAATTTAAAACAAAAGATGGTGATAACGATATTACTCGTTATGCTGTTCAACAAATGACTGATAGAGGTTTTAGAACTCTAACTATCAAAGTCGGAACTGAATTTAAAAATACTGTATTCGATAAGAAAACAGATGCTACTAACTTTATGAAATTAATTAAGAAATTATGATATTCGTTATACAAATAGTAATCGTAGCTGTACTTCTTATTAAGGGTCTTTGGCTACTTATAAAGAATTTTGATGATGTTGTTAAGACTATACAAGAAAATGAGAAACGTAATAAGTAATGCAATCCTCTACGGGGGGTCGACAATAATCATATTCGTATTGTGCTTCTTAATCTTCATAATCTTCTTAATCGAACTCATTTATAGATGGCTTATTTTAAAGCCATTCCAGACACTTTCTCGTTCGAGTAATACAAACTATCATCTTAATAAAGAAAATTGAATGTAGGCAAAAAGAAGCCTATTCTCGTAGACGTAACTATACAAAATATCCCCGCTTACCGAAATGGTAGGCGGGGATTTTATTTTTGTCGGCATTATGATGAGCGTTATTAAATTAAAAACTCCTAACAGCACTAACAGCACTATTAGGAGTTTTACGAAAAGATTTCTTTGCAGATAGAACATCTTCGCTATATTTAACTCTATAAATATCAAGATTAGCTTTATTTTCTTTATTCTTAGATACAGCTTGTCTTTGACTATAAACCTCTTAATACGCAGCATGGTTATAAATTTTTACGTGCGAATTTAATCAGTATTCGTCTTATCCAAGCTATGGAATTAGAACAACTTCAAGTATAGCCAAACCTCTAACACCATTATCATGTAGAACTTTAAAAGCTTTTCCGTAAATGGAATATCCAAAAACACTATACCCGTCAGCAGCACCATTCAACCTATTATCGAAACCCGAAGCAAGACTTTCACATTGTTCTTTAAGTCCAACAATACGTCGGTGGCGAAGATTTTAATCATTACCGTTGTAATGGATATAAACATCAATACTATTTGTATATTTATTTTATATCGTCCTATCTGCATTGACAAATATAGTATGATTTTTATTAATGCAAATAATTTTTCAAATAAAAATAATCCCGTCCACAGCATATTGTAGACGGGATTTCTATTAATTATCTTAATCTCTAAGACTTTCTCCTATTTCTTTAACAGGAACAACAGACATAAGATTTTCATTAAGTTTATAATAACTATTATTATTAGGCAAATCTTGAAGTCGTTTAATACCACGAAGAACAGGAGTATTATTGGTCAAGAATACTTCTAATTTAGTTCTATTAGCATAACGACCAGTCTTATATTGTTCAAGAAGTTCGCCATCACCAATAGCTCTAACAGCAACAGATAAAGCTTTAAGAGTATCTTGAATACCTGTACTTGCGGCAACAGGACTACTCCAAAGTTTATCAGCTTCACCAACAAAACCCCACGGCGTATAAGCTTGTGATTCAGAAGCAAGACGGTCGGCATGATACATAAGAAGATTATACCAAATAGCTTCTTCATTATCATCATCTCCACCAGCAAGAGCAGTTAAAGCAATTGCTCCAACAATAGCAGCTCCGGTATAAATAAAATCAGAAGCAACTCTTCTCATATTAGCGCGTTCACTTTCAGCAGCAAGCATATAATTAAGATTAATATGTATTCCAAAATCTATAAGATTTTTGCAATAAGTTTGAATAGCATGAAGAACAGTAGTTTTATTTCCTTGTTCTTTAAGTCTTGCTATTTCAGCACTTGTATTAGCAAACGGAATACTAATAAAATCTATAAGAGATTTATAAGCACCTTTCTGAACAGTACCTAAACTTTCATCATAATAAGCGTTCCAACGATAACGTTTCTTAAAACCAGGATAAAGATGTTTATGGAATTGCATTACCATACCACCAAACCATTTAGTTTCAAGAAGAGCAGCACCATTCTTATCATAAACACCATGAATAGTTTTGTTTACATTAATAACTTTATTAACGAACTTAGCATATTCTTTATAAGTAAGAGGACTATCTGATTTTATTTCAGCATAACCGTCTTTAGTAAGTTCAAATTGACTATAAACATCTTTATGATTTTCTTTGAAGTCTTTATCAGCTTCTTTAATTAAACGTTCTCTTTCTTCAATATACTTTCTTTTTTGTTCGTTAGTAAGAGCAGAAGCAAAACTATTAACAATAGTCTTTTTAAAAGTATTATATTCAAAACGTTCTTGTTCGTTATTACGAATACGTTCTTTGAGTTTATTATATTCAGCAACTTGTTCTTCGTTAAGAACATTAAGCAAGGCTTTCTCATCCATTTCTCTATGATATTGTTCTTTAGACATAATAGTCCAATTACCATCATTATCTTGAACAAGTCTATGACTAACCATCATAGCAAGAAGAACTGTATTCTGCATCTTATGTTCGCCAATAGTTTGAGGAGTAAACATAAGACCTTTAACTTTTTTAATATAACCTCTTAAATCTTCTTCGCTAACTTCAGATTTTCTATCATAATCAACAACATTAGCCATTTTAATAATAGCATCTTGAAGAGAAGAACTTCTATCGCTATACATTCCGGACATATAACTAACAATACCACCAAAATATAATGATTGAGCTTTAAGATAATCAGATTCATTAAATTGTTCACGAGCAAGACGTTCCATGCCAATATTAACATTACCTGTAAGGATGTTAGCAATGCCACCAGTAATATTCATAGTCATATATTTAGTACCAGAAATATTCTGCATTAAACTAGCAAACTTCAATAGTTTAGGAGCATTAGTTTCTTTATATTGTTTAAATATAACACGACGAATATAATTTTTGACTTGTTCAACAGCATTATTATTATTAGTCGTTTTATATTCGATTTCATTCTCACCACTAAGAGCTTCATCTTTAACAAGATTACCTTTAATCTTAGTTAATTGATAAGATTTATGTTGAGTAAGAGCATCAGTAGCACTATACAAAAGATGTTTGATAGTTTGAGTAGCAGCAGTATTAGCGCTGTTCTTTATGAACGTATCAAATACTTTATCCCAATCAGTATTAAGAAGTTCTTCATGAATCTTTTTATTTTCTTCTTCTATCTTAGCATTTTCAGCACGAACTTTTTCTCTACGAATAATAAATTCGGCTTGAGTTTCATCAGCATTTCTAAATGCAGGAACAGGAGATTTCTTTTTGCTATTATTAGCAAATATAGTTTTAAGCATAATATTAGGCATGATATAATCATTATCATAACTAATTTCATCATTATTATGCCAACGTAAATCGTTAGGAACATTAGAACTAAAACCAATAAATCCTAAAGCTTGATGAGCAATTTCAGCAGCATTAAACGGAGTAGATTTTTTTAAAGATGGGAGATAACCCTCATTAACAAAATATTTATTATTGTTAGTAAAAGCATAACGAAGCATTGTTTGCTGCATATATTCAATAGCTTCTTTTTCATATTCATTAAGATTATCATAATCTATATTATTATAACCACTACCTTGTTTATAATTACGAGAATTTTCTTTCCATTCAGGATTAGTAGTTTCCTTACGGGGTTCAATATTAGTTTGATTAATTTTAGGCGTCCATTTAGTTTTAACTTTAACACCATTGTCGTCAACATATTCAGTAGTAGTCCAAATACGAAGAGGTTCATATTCTTTAGTATAAGGATTAAGAACATGATTCTTTTTGAACCAATCTTCATATTCAGCAGGAGATTTTTTCATCATCTCTCCACGAACTTCATAATAATATTCGGTATTAACAATATTAGTATGTTGATTAATAAATTTAACAGCATCAGTTTTAACTCTATTAATATATTTATTTTCATCTTTAGGTTTAATAGTTCCATAGAAAGTAGTATTAGGAACTAATTCGCCATCAGCATTACGTTGACTAAATACTTCATCCCATGCAGCAAGAAAATCACTGCCACGATTAATAGCATCTTTACGCTGTCTTGACCATAAAGTATTATCAGTAGCAACTTCACATTCAGTTTCAATAAATTCAGCAACTTCTTTACTACCTTTAGTTCTTGCAAGACCGGCAGCTTCGAGATATTGAGCAATTAATTTTAAATCATCAGCGGTAAGATTTTTATTACCAAAATCAAATATTTTTTTATCAACACTCCATGCTTTATAAAGAAGTCTATTAGCTGCTTCTGTTAATTGCATTTCTTCAGCAGGAATAAGGCGATTTGATTTTAATTTACTATAAAAAGTATCATTATAAATAACATCTCCGTTTTCTTTTTGACGAAGAACTCCAGCATAAGGCAAACCTGTACGTTGATTAATATTATAACCTTTAAGAGCTTCATCTTTTAGTTTAGCAACTTCTTCATCAGTAAATAATCTACCGTTAACAATACCATAAGCATCACGAGCTTTTTTAGCTTTTACTAAAGTTCCAAATATACTACCACCACGACGAGTATCAGCTATATCCGAATAAGCATTATTAAGAGCTTTAACAAATTCTTCATCAATAGTATAATTAGCATTATTAATTAACCATTGTTTAGCGTGAGCATATTCAGGAATACTCATAAGTCTATCACGAGGAACAATTAATCTTCCTTCAATATCACGCTTTTCATATTTAGCAATAGTATCAAGAGCATTATCAAGTTGTTCTTGCCAACCAGTTTTAGCTTTTCTATCAAGATAATATTCTTTTAATTTAGCAGTATTAGCAATATAATTTCTAAGAGCAATAGAAGCTTCTTTATCTTCTTCGTTCTTTTCAGTCATATTATCATAATAAGTAGAAGTAAGATAAGCAATCTTGCTATATATTTCATGAAGTTGTTTATCTTGCTCTTCATTAAGAATACCGTTTTGAGCAACGCTAATAACATCTTGTTGTTCTTGAAGAAGTTTCTTATATTCAGAGAAAATAGCAGGATAATATTTAAGCATATTAGCATCTTGATTTACCATAGCAGTAACATAATCCATTCTATCTGAATTAGCAAGTGCTTCTTTATAAGCAAGTTTTTCTTGATGAGTTAATTTATCAGCATCAATAATAACATCAATTCGACCGTTCTCATCATATAAGAAATTAGCAGGTTTGTAACGAGAAATAGTATGTTTAGCAAGAAAAGCATCTTTCTTCCATTTAGCACGTAAAGCTTCAATAGAAGTTGTACTGTTAGTATCTTGAACAGCTTTTACATAATCAGCATGAAGCTTATTATAGTCTTCATCAAAACTATCAATATACGGACGAACAAATCTACTATTTTTAATCATTCGATTATAATCAACAGACTTACCAGATTTAGCAGCACGAGATTTAATATCTTTCATGTGTTCAGCAAAATCACGAGCTTCATTCTTACCGCTAATTTCAGCTTTTTTAAGTTCTGCATCAACTTCTTTAATAACAGTTTGAATAATAGGATTACGATTAAAATGAACATCTTGAATCCACATATCTAAGAAAGATGTATCTCCATAACTTGTAAAGATGTCCATCATTTGTTCTTTTACCATAGGATTACTACTTGTGGCTTCATAGAATTTAATAAACCAATTATCACGAGCATTATTAACAGCAAGATTATTTTCGAGTTTAGTAATAATTTCTTTTATTTTATTAATAGCATGCTTACTATCTTCATCAAGACCATCGACAGCTAAATCTTTGAATATCTTAAATCTATTACGAATAGCATTTACAGTATTAATAATATTAAAGAAATCGGTTTTAATATTATCGTTTTCAACATCATCAAGAACTCGTTGAACACTACCCATAATGCTGTTGCCTAAATTAGTGAAATTATTAGGACTCATATTTAAGAATTTAGCAAATGTTTTACGGAAGTTATCAACAGTAAGTTTCTTATTGTTATAAAGAGCAACAATTTCGTTATAAGCAGCAATTAGCTCTGTATCATATCCTCTACGGGGGGTCTCATCAGCAGCAATAGCAGCTCCGACTTCATTTACAAAATCAGCTTTAGTTACTGCACTATTAATATTACCAACTTCTTTAATTATATACTCAATAACACGAGGGTCGTCAATACTCATAACATTACCATTATTATCAACCATAAAATTATTAGTACGACCGATTATATCAGCATAAACAGTTTCAAAATAATCAGCAATAGAAGTAGCAGCAAGTGGCATATTTTTAACAATAGCTTTCGTATCAAGATAATCAAGATTAGCATGATAGAAATTCTTTATAACATTTTTAGCAAATTCATCACCAACATTACTCTTAGAACGAATAAAACTTGTAGCTTGTTTAAATACTTTAGCAACACTATCTTCTTCAGAAATAGCAGAATACATAATATTACTATTATGAATTACAACTCTATGAAGTTGATAATCTTCTGCAACATTACGATTAGGATATTTATTAAGAATATCAATATAGTTTTGACTATTCGCATCTTTAAAATTATTATCACGAATATCATCAGCTATTTCTCTTGTCATACGAGTAGCAACATATTCGTAACCATCTTGTGCAACAAAACTAACAGTGCCAGTAAATCCAGGATTTACGACAACAGGACAAACATTTTCTAAGAAATTATTATTAGCAATAACATCTTCAACATAAGGATTAGTTTCAACTTTAACAATATCATTTTCGTCAATGACATTCATAAATAACCAATCAGTATGTTTAGCAAATTTATTATCAGTAATTCTATTTACAACACTGTCTATTTCTTCGTAAATATTATTTTGTTTAACAACACTATTTTCAGTTGTTTTGTTAATATCAATAGAAGAAAGTTTATTAATAGGAATATAAGTTATAATGCCGTCTTCATAAACTCCAGTATAAACACGAGTTTCGCCAGCATATTTAATCTTAATAGCAAGTTGAGGACTACCATCAGCGTTAATCAAACCATAATATTTAAGAAGATTTTCTCTATCTTCAATACTTAATTCGTTAGCAGCAAGATTGGTATCAACAATAAGATTTCTTTTAGCATCATATTTAATAATACTTCTGATAATATTAGCTTTTTCAGGATGTACTTTATTAATTCTGTCAATACTACGATAAGGCAGATTAAAAGTATCAAGATTTTGACGAATATAACCTAAAGCTAATCTACGAGTGAGACCCCCCGTAGAGGAAGTTACACGCCAGTTTTCCATACCAGCTTTTGCATCTTCTGCAATATTAAAACCGCCATTACCAAAGCCTTTAAGAACTTCGATAGTTACTGCTCTTGTAACATTATTCTGTTTGAAACCATTATTTTCAAGGATATAAGCATATTTAACTATATCAGCAAGAGCAAGTTTAATGATAGGATTAGTACAATTCCATGCAACATTAAATTCGTTATGAATAGCGTCAATAGAAGCATTACCTTGACGAAGTTTAATTTGTTGTCCAGTATATCCTTGACTACGATAATTGGCATCATTAAAACTATTAACATCAAAGTATTTAAATATGCCTATATCTTCGCCAAAATTCTGCTGTATATAAAGAATCTTTTGAGCAGGAGTAAGTTTATTAAATTTATCTATTTCTTCGTTAGTAACATTATTTATATCAGTAATATAAAATTCATTTAATATATCATTGTTTGCACCAATACCGGCAATACGCATAAGTTCAGCTTCACGAAGAACATAAGCTTCTTTATCATCATTAGTTTTAATAACTCCAAAACTATTATCTTTATTATCATAAGTAATAGGCATCGTCAATACTGTATAACCAGCATTAGCGAGATAGCTACGACCTACAAGATATTCTTTATAATCTTTATATTGTTTCTCTGTAAGACGACCATTAGAAGTATAATCTCTAAGACTATAAACTAAATTAGTAAAATGTTCAGAAGCAGTTTCATCAAATGCTTGAGCAATCTTAACAGACAAAACAGTAGAACGTTGAAGATAAGTAGCAAGAATAGGATGAACGCTTTGATTCATATCAGAATGAGCAAAAGCATCAATTCCTTTATCTATATTCGGGAATATAGCTTCTATCAAAGGAACATCTTCTCCAGTTTCTTCGTTATGAGAATAAAGTTTATTTTTACTTTCAACAAGTCCAGCAATATCAGTAAATACTTTATTGTTCATATAGAACGTTTGTTTAGCACCGTATTTGTCGGCAGTCAAAACATTCAAATGATTATTAAGAATATTACCAATTTCACGAAGTTGATAGAATTGTTTAAGAGCAACATAATCATGAATAAGAGCTTCTCTTTCATTCATTTCGTTTTTCAAACGACGAGCATTTTCAGTCTTGTTGATAATAGGATGAGCGGTATTACCATAACGTGCAGCAATATCATCGCGATAAAGTTCTTCAAATCTTGAAATAACAGTATTAATATTATTAGCATTTTTAATACCAGCACGTTCAGCAATAGAAACAAAAGTTTCAACAAGAGGATTAGAACCACTCTTAACTCCAAAGCCTTGACTTTCATTTACATTACGAACAAGAGTATCTATAATAGGCTGATATAAAATACTAAGAGCAGTATCGTAATCAATACCAGCCATAGACATTGTTTTAAATGGAACGAAAGTATATTCATTAAGATTATGAATAGCAAGAGTTTTCATAACATCAAGAATATAAGCGGTAGTTTGAGAACTATAAGGAGTGATAAGCATATCCTCAACGTTCTTATTATCATTACTCCAACCAATACGATTATGTTTGATTACTACTTTACGACCATCAACAATAACATTGTCTTTACCAAAACGTTCAATAAGATTATTGATATGTTGTTTTAATTCAGCATCGGTATAAAGATTACTTTTATCTTCTTTAATAGGTTTACCGTCTTTAGTAATAGTATTATAATCATATATTACAGGAATATATTTATCTGTAACAATTTTGGTAATATTACCAATACTTGAAAGAGTATCAAGATTAACAGACACGCCTTTAAGAGTACGACCGGCAGATGCTGTTTCGTCCCAGTCAAGTTGAGTATTAAAATCATGAGAGCCAATACGATTAGCTGTAACTGCATTAGTATTAACATTTCCAAGCAGTTTATTCCACTCTTCGTTAAGCTCTGATAATCTATCAAAGTTAGAAGTACCAACATTTTCTTCAATAGCAAAAGGACTACTAAGTATTTTAATAAAAGTATCAAGAATATTATTATTACGAACACCAGCATCTACTCTATCCTCTACGGGGAGTGTTAACCACTGCTCGTATGAAGCGATTCCAGCCTCTCTCGCGAATGTTTCTGCGGAGTTGAACTGTTCTTCATAAATCATATTTAAACGCTCTGAACGGGCTGTATTTCGCTCCTGTGCAGCTTCTTTGAGTTTGTTTTGTTGTTCGTCGATAGCTTGTTGTGCTTCCTCGAATACTGCAAGTATATTGTCAATAACATTATGAAGAGGATGATTGCCATTATCATCAAGTTTAGTAAGATTTTCAATAACATTATTAATATAGTTAGAAGTAGCAATTCCTTTAGGTTTGTTACCAATAGCATTAGCTATTTCGTAAGTAAGTTTTTTAGCTTCGCCTTTAAGTTCTTTTGCAGCAGCCCAAACTCCATTAGTTGTATCACGAGTTGCATTAATCTTATCAACAATATTACTAATCAGACGACTATTAATTTCTTCTTTCTTACGATTATAAGCTTCTTTAATTTCGTCTTTAGTGACATTAGCTTTATCTACATAAGCAGAAATTGATTTACGAGCAGCAAGTTCAATATTAGCTTTAACATAATTCAAATATCCACGTTTACTTTCAGCACTATTTGGTTCAGCATTAAGATAGAATTTTTTATCGTCATAACGAGTAATAACGCCATCTTTATTTTTAGTCAAACCAAAAGTCATAGCATAAACACTATCAACGTCAAAGTCAGAACCAGATTGAGCAACCCATTCATCAGGAAGAACAACTGTACTATCATAAGTATCGGGAAGAAATTCTACAACACGCATAATAACAACAGATTGTTTTCCCTCAGTAGGAATACGATAGCCAATCATTGTACGAGCATCTTCATCAATATATTTATCTATGTTATTATTAAGTTCTTCAAGAGGAATATCTTTAAGAATCTTATTCCAACGCGGTAAACGAATTTCGGCATAATAAATATCTTGATTATCAAACTTACCAACTTTACGATAAGCAAGACGACTATCTTTTTTAGTATGTTTATCAACTTGAAAACCAAAATCAGAAACTTGAGCAGCATGCCAACCAGGCATTTTTTGTCTTGTAATACTACGATTAAGAACACCGTTAACAAGATTTTCAATCTTACTACTAATACTATTCATGTACATTGGAAATCTTGGTTGTCCATTTTCATCAGTAGTAAGAAAATCAAGAGTATTCTTATCTGCACCATTACGAGCAGCATTTTCACGAGCAAGTTTAATTAAACGTTCGTAATTTAAACCTTTAATATTACCATTCTCGTCAAACATTATATTACCTTTACTATCAAGAGGAATATTTAATATAGCACAAACATCTTTAAAACTTGCATTAATATTAGCAGCCATATTTCTAAAGATAGTTTGTTTATATTTTCTTCCTAATTCAGTATTAGGAATATTATCAAGAAGTTTTTTATAAACTTGAATACCAATTTTATTTTCAGCATCTTTAAGATGAGAAGGAACTTCTTGTTGACGATATAGGTAAGTATAATTATATACTTCCGTATTAGCCGCAGCATTAGCGATAAAATTATTGACGTTCTCTTCGGTAAGTTCCCCCGTAGAGGAATCCCATAGTTCCATTAATTTATTCTTAGCAGCTTTAGAAGTTTCAACAGTATTAAGCTGGTCAATACCAGCAATTTTCATAGCATTATAAACAGTTTCAAGTTCAGTTCCTTTGATTAATTTAGGAATAAGAACAAATTCGGCGTTCTTAATTTGACGAGGAACTTCGATATTTCTATCAGCATCATAATGCAAATCAAAATAGAAGTTTTTCTGTACTTGAATCTTATTAAGAGTATCAAAATCTATTTGGTCTAATGAAGTATTATCAAGAAGTTTTTCAATAATATTGCGATATTTTTCTAATTCACCAGCAGCATAAATTCTACGAATAAACTCGTCAAGAGTAATATAAGATTGAGCGTCATTAGTCTTACTTTTACCGGCATAAGGACGAATTAGTTTCTTAATAGTTTCTTCATTAGTATCAGCAATTTTTAATTGTTCTTTAATTCTATTTATTACATCTTCTTCACTACCTTTATTAGTATTAAGAATAGTAACAGCTTTAAAAGTCTGTCCTAATTCAAATTCACGACCGCCAATAGAAAACTTTTCTTTAGTTTCAGACTTATTAGATAATTCGTTATAACGAATATCGCTATTACCAAATGGACTACCAGATGCTTGAACTTCTTTAAGACGTTTTAGAATATCTTGAGCATTTTTATAGAATTTAGATTTACCATTAAATAAATCATCAAAACTCTTTTGAGCAATAAACTCATTAAGAACAAATTCTTCAAGACGTGCAAGAGTAAGAGCATCTTTACTAAATCTATTAGATTTAATATCTTGTTGAACTTGACGGTTATTTTCATTTATAGCATGAAGATAAGTATCAAATTGCTCACGAAGATTAGCTACTCCACGTTCAAGATAACTTGAAATAAATTGCTCAACAGCGTCATTAATAGCTTGATTTTGTTTAGCATTAAGAATTAATTGACCGTTAGAAACTCTAACACCTGTACCGTCGGCAGTATCAGAACGACCATAAAGAATATCTATAACTTTATCGTTTCCAAGCAGATTATCATACAAATCGAGGGTAGCAAACTTAGTATCCAATTCAGAAAGACGAACAACATTCCCGTGAAGAATATATTTACCAGTTCTTTTATCTTTATGAAATACACCTTTGTATTCTGTTCCATCTTCGTCTTTATAAGCTTTCTTTTCATAATTTTCGTACATTTTATTTTCGTCATAATCGCTACGAATTACAACATCACCATCAGCGTTACGTCTAAACGCAAATCCTATTTCAACGCTTTCTTCAAATATAGACTTATAAGTATTATAAGCATCAAGAATTTCTTGATATATTATATTTCTGAAAGCGGTAAATAAAGGATGATTAGGATTATAAGTACGAGTTTTATCTTCATTAACGGTATATAATCCTTTTAAATTAATAAGAGGATATTTAAAACTAAATTGATTAGAAGCATCAGATGGAATACTAAGAAACATATTAGTAAAACGAATATTTTGTTCTTTACCACCAATATTATATTTATGATTTTCAGAAGCAAGATATTCAATAAGATTAGTCATAAAGTAATCGCCTTTAGACATTTTCTTATATAAATAAGGACTATAATCTCTACGGTCATTACTGCCAATAAAATAATTAATTCTCATTAATTCTTTACCATATTCAGTAAGAGTATAATTATTACCATTCTTTTTAAACAATCCAGGAATTATATCTCCGTTAGCAGCAGTTCTTTCGATAAGAATATTACTATAATTATATCCAGTTCCGGCAAATTTCTTTTTAGCATAAGCGGCACAAGCTTCTTCGCTATTAAGTATTTCATTAAATGTAAGAATATAATTACGGTTAAGAACATCTGATTGAAGATTACCTTCCGAATTACGACTATTAAGATTTATCGGAATATAAAGATATTTATTAATCTTTTCGGCAAATAATTTCATAGCTTGAATATCAACAGCTCTAAAGAAAGACGGATTAAGAGTATCATAAACATTACGTTGTTCTTGAGTCATTCTTTCATAATTACTTCTTTCAGTATTATAAACTTTAGAAGCATCAAGAAGATTTACCAAACCGCTAATAAAACCTAAATAGATTTGATTACTATTATTATAAACAGCATTTGATTTACTGTTTTCTTTAACAGCATATTTTTTGATAGCATCAGGAGTAATATCTGGAATAAGAACTTTAGCTATTTTATATACTTCGTTAACAAAATTATCTTTTTCAATAGAAGTAGGAAATTGATTATCTTTAGCGATTTTAGAAAGTTTATTTAATTGAGCAATAAATTTATCAGCTTTATTAATACTAATATTACGAGTACTAAGACTAATCTTGTTAAATAAAACGTTAACAGGATTAGCACTTTCGTTACTAACTTCTGTTCTCGGAGCACCTTTTTCTGTAATAACAGTTTCTTGCTTATTAGGAATAGGACGATTAAAAATCATTCTAAATTTATAAGCAAACTGTTTATTATTAGTAAGATAATCTTTGATATAAATAAGACTTTCAGCGCCAGATATATTATTAGCTACTTCTTCAAGACTATTCATAAAAGAATCAAAGTTATCATTATTAACTTTAGTAAATAATAGATTACTAATTACAGAATAATCTTCAAATTCAACAGTAGTAAGATTATCATTAAAACTATAATCATAAACAGTAATATCTTTACCTGTTCTTGAATCTTTAGTTATAGTTCGTTTTGTAGTTTTAAGTTTAGGAATAGCGTTAAGAAATACACGAACTATTTCTTCAATATGTCCCTCGTAATTAGGAATAACTCCAAGAGTATTAGTTAATTGATTTAAAGATGGGTCTATTTCATCAACAGCATCAGCAATAAGTTCACCAGTTTCTTCAAAATCTAAACTTTCTTGATTAACAGTATCTTCGGGAGTTTCATTAAATCTACTATTAATTTGAGCTACATTTTTATTATTAGCAATTTCGTTAAAGAAATCTTTATTCAAAATATAACTAACTCCTATATAAAGATTTTGTAAAGCAACATTATCTTTATTATATTGTTGAAGATAATTAAGAAGTTCATTATATTTTCTATTTTTACTATATTGAGAAATAACAGATGCTAATTCTGTATTACCAGGATTACTTCTCTTAACAGCATTAGCGTAAGTTTGAAGCATACGAACAAACGTAGAAATTTGAAGTTGACGAACAGTTTTAATATTTCGTTTATTACTAAATAAATCATTGAAATAAACAAGATTTGCTGTTGAAGCAATATAATTAATAGCATCTATACGAGCGGTATAAGAACTAAAACCATCAGCGGATTTAGTTTGTTCTCTATTAATAATATTACGAATACTCATTGTTGTATTGTTTCTCATATTAACAAGAGCATCATAAATAGTATTAACATCGTTAACATCAACATTGTTATTAGCAATATAATTCTTGAAATTCTTACTGTTATAAACAGAAGCAAGTTCAATATATTCTTTAGAACCTCGACCAACTCTTTCGGCTAACAAATTGTCGAGATTATCATTGTTTGTAATCTTAACAGTACAACTCATACTATTATTATGTTTATTGTTATTAATAGCATTGTCGAGCATGAAGTAAAATATACTTACACACTCGACAAGGCTGTTTTTCTTCGTTCTAAGCGACTTTCGTTTTATACTGAACAATCCTATTCGCAATACATTGTAAGGCTGCCATCGTCAAGCATTCTACGTGTATCGGCTTGCAATGATACCGGCAAACCATTTATAAAGTCGTTTATATTGTCTGCCATATAATCTTCACTAACAGCACTAAATGGAGCATCAGTAAATTCAAAGTCAGTATCACTAAAATCAGTATTATCAAAATCAGTAAAATCATTATTAGCAAGAGGCTCTGGAGAAGCAACACGACCAATCTCATCCTCTACGGGGGGTCTCATCCTTGCTGTGTCAGAATCGTCTTTAGCAGTTATATCATTAAGAATATCAAGTTCTTGTTCAAGAAGACTCCCTTTATTAATATTAATACCAATAATATCCATTATAACTTCGAGTAATTTACGAAGTAAAGATTTATCAGTTTTATTTTTAAGAACAGCACCATCAGCATTTATTTCATTGAGCTGTCTAATTAATAAAGGATTTGTTAAACTTTCAACAACAAATTCTTCAAGAGCAAGAACTTTATCAGCACGAATATTTAAGAATCTTGTATAAGCATCTTCATTAGGATGATTTTCACGAACATATTTTTCATAAGCATTATATATTACTTCTAATTTATCAAGAGCATCTTTACGAGAATAAACATTATTAAGTTGTTGGTGAAGATTTTCATGAACTATTCTACGTAAAGCCCAACTATAACTTTGTTTATTAAATTGATTAGCATTAATATCTATTTCATTCGTAGCAGGATTATATTGAGCATAAACTTCATTACCAGCTTCATCAGTCAATTTTGATTGAACATTGATAAATTTAGGTATAATGCCAATATTATCAAGAGCATTGAGTTTATTTAACGCAACTTCATTTCCTGCAAATATGGCTCTAAAACTATCAGCAACAGTAGTGTTTTGATTAAGACGACTAACCAATTCATCAGAATCAAATTTACTATTTAAATCAACAGATTGTTTTTGAGTTGTAATAGGAGTAGCTACATCAAAACGAATATTAACACCAACATATTTATTCTTAGTATAATTAGCACCATTTTTATCTTTATCGAGTTTAGTTTTAATCAAACCATTCTCGACAAGAAATTGTTGATAACTATCATATTCTTTTTTATATCCGCCAACTTCAATAATAGTTTTATTATTTTCTCGTCTAATATATTTTCCATCAATCGTATTAAATGTTTTGTCTTTAGCAAAAGCAAATGGAATATTAATATTTGCGTTATCACAAAGACTATCAATACAATTAATAAATTCTCTATTAGTACGAATAAAATCTATTCTTGACGAATACTTATAAGACGGAGCAGTAGCGCCAGCTTGACTACTTCGATTTCTAATTAGATTTATATCAGTATTATAACTAACATTACGACCACGAGTTCCGTTAGCTTCATTCAAGATTATTAGTCCATGAAATATATTATTATTTTTAATAGAAGTATTACCATCATTACGAGTAGTAAAACCAATCATAATATTTCCATTATTTGTCTTATTGGCTTTAATTCCTTCAAACATTCCAGACTTACCCATAAGTTGATTAAGACGTTCCATAACATCATCAACTTTAGGATTATTTTCAATCCAATCTTGAACTATATCAAATACTTCTTTTTGAAGAGCAGCACGAATTTCTTTAGCTTCTTTATTTTGAAGTTGTTCAAAACGAGGCTTAGCTATTTGAGCAATATCATAACCGCCATGTCCATCCATTATAGCAAAGAAAGAAGTACCAACAAGATTACTCTTAACAAATTCTCTATTTATTCGTAAATCGTTTTCATCATTAATTTGAATACCGGCAGCACTTGTTACAGTAGCAAGTTTAACTTTATCTTCGTTATAACCGTCAAACACTTCACGAATATCATTATCGGCAATATCTTTCAAAACTATATTTCCTTTACTAACATCAGCAACTCTAAAAGTTCCTTTTGTTTTATTGCGAGCAAATTCGTAAGTTTGAACAAAACTTCCAGCGATTTTATCAAACCAATTATTTACATTTCCTGTAATATCATCAGGGTGCATAATAGCAACACCAACAATATCAGTAAAATGTTTTACTAAATCAAATACATCATCATCGTCTTTTTCATTATAAATAGCAAATTCTTTGCTATTAATAAGTGGAAGTATTTCTTTTACAAGACGTTTGACTTCTTCGTTATTTCTAACATCTTCGCCTCTACTATTAAGCTGATATATAAGTTGATTAAGTTTTACGGATTTAGCAACAACATCTTTCTTATTATTAATAACATCTAAAACATAATCTTTAAATTTACATTGAACACCAGCATTACTATCAACAATAATATCGTATTTCCAACCACGATTTACATGGCTAAGCATTCCTGTATTTTCGTCATAACGAGGAATACCCATATAACCAATAGTTGCTCCGTTCTTACGACCGATATAAATACGACCATTACTTGCTTTACCAATAAGTTCTTCGCCAGGTTGAAGTTGAGTAATATTTACATATTGTTCTTCATTAGTATCAATACCGTCAACATTAATATTATTAAACGGATTAGTTACTAACCAATTAGCACGAATTTCAGCGTGACGTTTAATACGATTAGCTTTAGCTTCACGATTAAGTCTTGACATTGATTCATCATCAGTGGCAATATATTTAGTATTATCATCACTAACAATATAATTAGTTATTTCATCAAATAAATATTGAGCAATAACATCAACTTTTGACATATCATAAATATAAGAAACTAAATCTTCTATATTAAAATAAATCTTACCGTCAATATCAACACCATAAGTAATACTATTTTCATTAGCGGTTTCAACAAAACGTTTAATAACATTTTCTATATTACCACGATTACCAATTCTACGATTCATTATCGCAAGCATCGCTGCACGCAACATAGTTTTATCGTTATCATCAATAGCACTATTTCGAGTTCCTTGATTATCATAAGAAAGTTCATCTCCATAAAGACCATTCATAATACTGTACCAAACTACATCAGCAGTTTCTTTATCAATACCATTTGCAATAGCATCATGAATATATTTATCATAATATACCATTATAGTTTCAGCATTTTCAGTAAGTATATCGGGAATATTAACTCCAATCCATTCAAGAGCAAAATCATTAACAGCAAAGTCATCCCAAACTTTTTGAGCAGTAGTAGGTTCATCAGTCTTACCCTCTACGGGGGGTGTTCCTTGTCCATTTTCATTATCGGCAGGAGTTTCTGTTCCAGCAGGTTCAGCAGTAGCTTGAGCAGTAGGAGGTTGTTCAGTAGCAGCAGCAGTTCCAGCAGTTTCAGTAGTTTCAGCCGCTTCATTAATTGCTTCTTTCAGACCCCCCGTAGAGGATTGGTTTGGTTCAGTCTTACCCTTTTCTTCTTCTTTAGTAGTGTTATCAACAGCAGCGTCAGCATCAGTTTCTTCTCCAATGTTTTCTTCTACTACATCATCGGCAGTTTCTCTATATTCGTCAGCAGCTTCTTTCTTTTTCTTTTTATTATTAATAAAATTATTAATTCTCGAATCACTAATATCAGAAGCAACAAATACTTTTTTCAAAGTATCAAGTTTCTTTTTATCCGCATCTTCAATAGCATTTTCATTATTAATATTATCACCATATTTATCATAAAGTTGACCATATTCTTCAAGAGCATTATTGATAATCTTTCTACGAGATTCATCAAAAACATTCATATAATGATTAACTTGCTTTTTAAAATCAGCGTCGGTATCACGAGCATTTGCTCTATCTAACTTAGTATTAAGATTAGTTCTATATTTATTATAAGCAATATTATATTCTTCTGAATATTTTTCTCTAAATTCTTTAGCTTTAGCTTCATTTTCTTTATCATTAAAATCATATCCAGCAGGAGCATTATTTTCAAGATAAGCAATTTCATTATCTATTTGCTCAATCATATTTCGAGTATCATCATTCTGTTCAGAAGCTTGAAGCAAAGATTTATGATTATGAAGAGTAGTAAGTTTATTAGCATAAGCTAAATTTTCAATAGCAGCGAAATATTCAGGATTAATATTTTGATTAGAAGCAACTTTTTCGTTGAAAAGATTTTCAGCATATTGATTAATTTGCTTATTGTATTCATTTGTATTATTTGCATCAATATGTTGTTTAGCAATTATTTGCGCAACATTCATAGAAGCACCAAACTTAAGAGCTTTATTGACAGAATTAAGATATAAATCTTTAGTTTGTTTTATATCATTCTTAACTTGTTGTTGAAATTTAGTAGCTTCTTCATTACTAAGACCAAACTTTTTAGCATAACCAGTACGAAGTTCGTCACTATCAATATAAGTTTCAAGGAAATCCATATTACCTGTATTAATAGCATTAATAGCTAAAGCAGAAGTATAATTCTTACGAGCAATATCTTTAAGAAGTTCTTTTTCAGATTCACTTTGAATTTCAGTAGCTTCTCCTTTTTTGTCTACATTAAACAGATTTTTATTGTTATTAATTGCAGACATTTGTTCTTGATATTGTTGAGCAAGAAGAGCACGATTAGTTATTTCTTGTTCACGTTGTTTTTCACCGGCAACAAATTCTTTATTAAATTTACGGTTATAAATTTCTCCTGCTTTACCAGCAACTCCAGTAAAAGCAATACCACCTAAAACACCCCAAAAAGCACTTTCCCACATGTGAGCATCAGAAAGATAATCTCCTAAAGTTTTAGTATCAGTATTCTTATCAAATGCAAGTTTAGCAAGTTCCATACCTTTATTTTGTGCTATATAGTTTATAGCTTCTTCAACTCCCTCAGTCCATTCATTACGAGCACCATGAAGAATGTCATAACCAAGATTGTTTACTAAAGTACGAGCTTTTTCAAGTTTAGTTAAACTTGCGGCATTAGAAGCAGCAATTTCATCAGCAGTCATACCAAATTGTTTTGCAGCTTTATTATTAAGATTACGAAGTTTACTACTTTTACTAAGAACAAGAGAAGATTTAACAAGATTTCTTAATCCATATAATTGGGCAATATCAAAACCTAAATTAAGCCAATCGGTAGCAAAAGTTTCTCCAGCAGCATTAGTTGCTATATCTTCTACAATTTCTTCATCAGACTTATCTGCATATTGAGGATTATTCTTTATAAAAGTAGCACGTTGTTCATCATTCATAGAAGCTAATTGCTGATTAGCAAATTGTTTAGCATTATCTTTAGTTTGAACAGCTTCTTGATAATTTTCAAGCAATCTCATTGTAGCACCGTTAGTAGTCATACTCGCTCCGGTACTAATAATATCACGAGTTTTTTGAGTAAGTTTAAGAATATTAGCAGCTTTAGTTGTCATTCTATTAAGAGTAGGAATTTTTCCCAACATAGAAGCAGCTTTAGAAACTCCATAACCAGGAACAGCTAAACTAACACTTGTAACAATAGATGGAATCATTTCTCCCCACCATGCAACATCAGTAACGTCAAAAGCAGCATTAGGATTTTCTCTATAAATAGGCATCCGCTTATCAATAGCATCTTTAAAATCAGATATAGCTTGAACAACTTGCGGTCTTTCATAATTAAAACCATCTTTATCCATAGCATCGACAATTACAGATGCTAAATCAGCAGCCCCTAAAACAGTACCAACAGTCAATTGATTAAGAGTACGACCGCCACTATTTATCGCCTGCATAAATTCGCTTTGATTAGCAGCACGTTCTTTATCAAGTTCTTCTTGAGTATCAATATTATTTACAAAAACATTATAAGGAGCATATTCATCAGGATGAAGATTAATAGGAGCATTACGATAACTACGACCCTCTGCAATAACACTAAGAAGTCTATTTTTTGCATCAGCATCAGGGTCTGTATTAACGAAGAATGGGGGCTGTGTAGCCCCCTTTTTAGTTTTAGGATTATATTCCGGATTAGGAACTTTATTTCCCTCTCGCAAAAATTTTAGTACATCCATATTATTTATATTCAGTTAAATTATTACCAATAGCATTAGCAATATTTTGCTTATAATCAGTAGTATTATACAAATACTTAGAGTAAGATTCAGCAACGCTATTAATAATAGCAGCTAAATATTTAATATCAGTAACTTGACCAGTTACATAAGCATTAGCTGCTTCATCAAGACGAATATCTTTTTCAATCAAGTCTTGAGCTTCGATAGGAGTAAGCTGACGAATAACTCTATTATTAGTTTTATTAATAAGATTCAAATCGCTGTCAATTTGATATTTACCAATATTAGAAGTATAAGGACTATTTCCTATATTGTAATCGTACTTATAACTACGAAGTTTAGACAAACGAATACCAGCTTTAGTATTAGTATCATTTAGCCAGTCTTTAGACATAACAGGATTAAGTCCAAACTGAATACGCTTAGGAGCTTTTTTAGGATTTTTCGGGTCTTTGATAGTAACAGCAGAACGAATACTTCCATCAGCATAATAAGTAATGCCATTGACAGTAAGATTTTCTTTAGCATTAGCAATTATATTGGTATATTTCATTTCTTCTTCTGTATCCATTTCTCGATAAGTAGAAGTTTCATCATCATAAATATAAGTATTAGGAGTTTGAGTAAAATCTATGTTACCAAGAGCCTGTTTAAATCTCTCTTCTTCAACATCCATAATACGTTTATTATCTCCCGGTTTACCAATACCATGCTTAAGATTATATTCTGCTTGTGCATGAGTAGGACTAACATTAGCAATAATTTCAGTCGGCATTATTACGTCTTGCTGAATAATAGCTTCTGCATTACGATTTAAATCATCGCCAAAATTAGCAAAATTATTCATAATACCACCTAAACTTGTATTGCTACCATAATCAGTTCCTTGAGCAGATAATTCAGTAGGAGTAACATCAAGAATTTTTTCTCCATTCTTACCAATTTTAACAGCGTTAGGAATTGTTTTAGTCTTATCATAATCAATAAAACCAAGACCTCGAAGAGCACGTCCTGGCATTTGTATCATTTCTTTAAACAAATTTGTATTTTGATTACGAGCATCTCTTACAGCTTTAGAGAAATTAAATGTATTGTTTTTAGCTTGACGAGGAAGTTCAACATATTGCATTCCATTTTCTCTACCAATTCTAATACCCAAAGATTTAAGAGCATTATCTCCACCTAAGTTTTTAACAAGAGTAGTATATTCATCATCATTAAGATATTGTCTAACAGCATAAGTATTCTCGTCAAATATGGCATCCATGTATTGATTAACGCCACTTCTAAATTGATTATCAGGAATATCAGTTCCGGAACTAAGAGCGGTATAAGTTTCAAAAGCATTACCAGCTTCTGTACCAGCATTAACTCCGAGAATCTTATTCATAAATTCAGTATTATCTTCAATAGTTTTAATAGCATTAAGAGCTTCAAGTTTTTCAGGACTATTAGGTAATGAATTAACTTGTTGACGAAGAGCAGCAGTATCCATAGAATTAATATCCCTTTGAATACCATTACGAGAAAATATATCTGCGATAGTAGATTTACTATTTTGAATATTAGCACGAGCTTCTATCGCACTTTCATTTTTAGCAACAAGAGGAGCACCATCTACTATAACATTGGCAAAATTATTATTATTAGCAACACCGCCACTTGCAGCAGCAATTTTCTTAGCAGATGCTAAAGCCTCACCAAATTTAGACGTACTATAACTTCTGTTATAAGCAGCAGCTTTCTTAAAGTTATTAAAACGACGATTAATAAACTCATCATAATTCATAAGATTTCCGTTATTATCACGAACATCATTATTCTTAGATTGAGTTTTATCTTTCCAAAGAGCAATATCGTAATCCTGTTGAAGACTTGCTTTAGCACCAGGAGTTCCCTCAATAGCAGCATCAAGAGCATGTTGAAGTTTATCTTCACTAAGTCTTTCCCATTTATTACCGCTTTTCATAAACATTTCTCCAGTAGCAGATTTAGTATAATCGCTTGTAGGTTTTCCATTAGCATCAAGAAAACTATAACTTTCTCCTCCACCAGCATCAGCTTGAGCAATTTTCAAAGCTTCATTATAAATAACAGAAGTAGGAACTTCACTAACTTCTTGTTTTTTTGGTTTCCATTCAGCACCGCCAATTACATTTCCAGCAGCATCCAACTTATCTTCATAATGATAAGTATTAACTTGACGATAATAATTTTTATAATCTTCTGATAAATCAGTACGAGCATTAAGATTATCTTGATAAACTTTATATTGTTGTTGAGCACGAAGACGACCAATAACGCGTGGGTCAGAAGCAAGATTACCAGCTTCAGCAATTATTTCATCAAGAGCATAACCTTTAAAATCTCCTACAACGGCATCTTGAATTTTACTTTCAATGCTATTAACAAGCATTTGTTTAAATTCATCTTCTTGAGCGTTAAGTTCAAGTTCACCAATTTGTTTCTTTAAAGCACTTTCTTGAGCAACAGCAGCATCATGTCTTTGTTGAAGATAATCATAAGTTTGACCTATAACTTCCAAATTATGTTTAGGAACATAATTATAATCTATTGATTTAAAACTACCAAAAGGCATATCTATATTATTTTAAAAATTAATAACCAAGAGCACTAAGAACAAGTTTGTTTGCATTAGGAGCAAGTAAACCAAGAACTCTAAGAGTTTCTTCATCAAGTTTAGCTTGACGTTTATTTCTGTTCCATGTATTAAGAGCACTACCAATATTACCTAACATACCGCTAAATATATTTGAACGCGCTTCTGCTTTAGCAGCATCAATACCAGCCTGATGTACAAGTTGATTAATTTTATTAGCGGTATTAAATCTATCAGCTTGAGATTTAAGTTGAGCATTAGCTGTACTAACAGCAAGTTTGTTTTGAATATTAGCAGTATCAGCAGCGAGTCTAAGTCTTGCACGATTAGCACGTTGAATAGCAAGAACTTGATTATACTGGTCATAACGAGCAAGATTACGAGCAGTAACTTCTTGTTGATTAAGTTTATCTTTATTAATCAATTCAGTTTCAATATTTTCTTTACGCCCATAAACTTCGTTCTTAGCTTGCTGTCCTTGTAAAGCAGCACGCTGTTTACGAGCAAGAGCAACACGACTGTTGGAAGTATTACGACCAATCTCGCCCATTATACGTCGAGTATCATCTTCAATTTTACTAAGCTGAGGATTAGCGTTATAACGAGTTTTTAATTTAGCAGCAGCCATAAGAATAGGAGCAGGAATATCTTTTAAATCTTCCTCATTAAGTTTAATTTCTCCAGGATTTTCAATAGTAGGAGCAGTAATATTTGGAGCAGTATATCCATGCATTTGATTAGCATAAATATTTCCCATTACAGCATCTAAAACAGAACTACCGAGATTAACTCCTAAAAGAATATTATCCATATTGCGAGTTTTAGCAACATCGTCTTGAACAGGCATAACATTCAAATCGTTATCAACAGTTTTATTAAGTTTATCTACAATAGTATTTTGTAGTAATGGTTCAAGACCTCTTCTAATACCAGCCATTTCAGCATTAGTTGCAGGAGCTAATCTATTAACTCTTTGAATAGTAGGTTTAGCAGATTTATAAGTTCTATTATTAACACCCCCCGTAGAGGATGGGCTTGATTGATTACTTCCCTTACGGGGGGTCAGATTAAGAAGATTTTGTAAATCAGCAAGACTTGTACCACTGTTATAATCTACTTTTGGGGCTTCAACGAAATAATGAGTTTCTCCGTTTTTCTTATAAGTAGGAGCATTATTTGTTAAACCGTTAGTAATATTACGAGTTAATTGAGAAGTTGATTGTGAAGTAGTAGGAACTCTACGAGCAGCACCGGTAACTCCGTCTACATAATTATCTAATTTTTTATTAATAGGTTTCGCTTCATTTCTATCAGTAACAACATACTGTTTATCTTTATAAGTTATTGTATCACCAATATTATATTTATCATTATTAATTCTAAATTCTTTACCAACTTTAGCTTTAGAACGTCCACCACAAACAAATTTACGAGTACGTCTTTCTGTTTCAGAAATAGTATGAACAACATTAGTATTATCTTTTTTAGCATCTAAAGGTTTTTGAGATATATCAGCACCAACTAATCTGTTATGAGCTTCAACCCAACCTAAACGTTTAGGAACATCAGGTTCAATATTAACTTTACCTTTTGGTAATAGTAAATCAGCAGCAAGAAGTTCAAGATTATGTAATCCAGGCTTAGAGTAACGCCCATTAAATCGAGGTTTTCTTTCTTTATTATAAGCGAGAACATCTTGATTAGGAGTATGTATCAGACCATTTTTAACGTTACCGTTTATAGAAACAAGTTTTCCCATTTTACTTTTATTATTTATATTGCCACCAAATTCTTTTTTTCCATAATCAGTAATAATAATATTATTTTTACTTTTAGTTCCAGATTTAATAAGAGCTTCCATAACATTTTCGTTAACTGATTTTTGTAAGCCATCAATAAATTTTAAAGGATTTCTCGTTAAACTATTTGCAAAACCTCTAATAATATACTTATTGAGTTCAAGATTATTACCGTTTCCCAAAGTCTTAGCAACAATAGTATCCATTTTATTAAACGGTATTTCCACATAATTGGCGTAATTGCCGTTTTTAAATTCAACGCTTTTAACTTTATCAAGCGTATTAATACTTCTAAAAGTAAAATCGTTAGGATTAAAAGTATTAGTGTTTTTATTAATACTGTCTGTTGATTGACGATTATCTCCGCCATATTTATATTTAGTTCCATCATCATTAATTCTATTATTATCTTTATATTTTTCTTGAGCAGCAAAAACTTTATTCGCATTAGCACCGTTTAAGACTAATTCAGCAGGTGAGACCCCCCGTAGAAAAGGAACAGAAGAATAGACTCTTACTTCATTAGGAGTAACTTGCATAACTTCTTCTCCCTCAACTTCAAGACCAGTTTTAGGATTACGACCAACATCAATACCGCCTTGTTCGTGCTTTCTACCTTGCATATAATAGAAGTTTTTCTTACCAATAGGAATAGCAGCTCCTCCACGAATAATATTAGGAATATAATTACCATTACCAGCATTAACTACAATACCATTTTTAGCTTTATTTTTTGACATGTCAATAATTTTTATTTAGTGATTTTAAGGCTCGTCACGGCACGCAATTCAAATCGTGATAGATTAATCATTTCAGATATGAAAATGCCATGACGGGCAAGCAAATAGCATTAGCGTTTGCGTTTATGTACTTTTTTACCTCCGCCACAAGCATATCGAGGCGACTGTATTTGCGAAACAGCAGTAATAGCAGCAGTAGGATTTTGACCAAGAGTATTCATAGCAGCAACATTATTATTTTGAGCATTGGCATATTTGGCAGTATTTTCGCCAATTTTACGAACATTGAATTTATCAGCAACATCATCATAGACTTCTAATTCAGCAGGTTTATAAGTTTTATAAGTATTAGTTTTATAATTAAGCAATTTGGAAGTAGGAGTATAACCACCACTTCCGGCAATAGCATTTCCAACAACATTTCCAACAGTACCTATAAGAGTATTAGTAGTATCATTTGTCCATGTACCAAACGCAGCTTTCTTTCTACCACCACAAGCTTTCTTATTACTTCCTCCACATTTACGAACTTTTCGTCCACCACCACAACGCATGAATCTATTACGAAATTCTTTGTTCAATTCAGATTCATTTGTATATAACGACGTAAGACCGGCAGCGTTTTCGATGCCAGTCTTTTTAGCAGCAAGTTCATTTTGCTGTCGATTAAGTTCTTCTTGAGCTTTAACATTTAGAACATTCTGTTCATATTGAGTATCAATAGCATTTTGAGTATTTTGGTATTGAGTATTAATAGCATTTTGTTGATTCTGATAATTAATCATTTCAGCTTGACGTTGAGCTTCGGCTTGTTTCTTTCTTTTCTTACGACCAAACAAACCACCAACAATACCACCAACAGCGCCGATTGCAGCACCCCAAAAAGCTTTATCTCTATCTACATATTTAGTTTCCATATATTATTTATTAAAATACGCTTGAATATCTTTAATTAAAACTTTCTTATTAGTATTTCTAAATACAAATCTAATAACACAATATTTACCAACAATTAGTTTGGCATCAACAGCAGTTTGATTATATTCAAGATTATTGTTTATAATTCCTGTAATACGATTAACAATTTCTTGTTCTTCAAAACTATTAAGTTTATTACTAAACCAATTATAATTCCAACGACCATATTCTAAATAAGGTTTCTTATATTCAGCAACACTTTTTCTTTCTTCAAGCAAATTACAATAATCTGAATAACAACAATTAGTATAAATATAACAACCAAGAACATCAAAATTATCATTCTTTTCTTTATTAATAATATAAGTAATAAAGTTTAATATCTTAATAGTATTATAACTATTATTATTATTAAAATAAACATCAACATACGAACAAAGTTTATCATCAATAACTTCGTTATTCATAAACGGATTAAGATTATCATCATTATATTCATTATAATTTTCATTATCAAATTCACGAATACGATACATTCCTTGAATCTTATCAACAATATAAAAATTATCTTTTAGAGTAATAAATTTATAATCAGAAGTATAACTATGAGTACTAATCCAATTATTATTATAAAGACTATAACTGAATATACAACTTTGTTTAATACGAGATTTATTTTCTTTTATAAAGTTAAACATCAAACGAGCATTAGCAGTATCATATCCCATATAAATATAATCAGCATTAAAAGTATGAATAAATTTACTTATATTTCCATCAATATCTTCGATATTACTACCATTAAAATTATATAGTTTCTTTGAATTTCTATCATAGAATATATAACCGAAATCACCGACTATATAAGAAACAAAATCTTGAAAACCAGCAATACCATATTTACTTGAGAACATTTCTTTATATTCAACTTCAAATACATCTGGCATTAACATCTGAACATCTTGTTCAGCAGTTTTAAGTTGATTATTAACATTAAAAGCAAACAAAGATTTTTCAGTATGTACAAGAAGATAAGTATCAATACCAACTATATTAGTTATATCACCTTTATTTTCAGAAATAATTTTATAAGCTTCAGGAGAAATATGTTTCCAACTATTAGCAATACTTTCGTCGCCAATAACATCTGTTCGATAAACAGTCTTACCATAAAATTCTTTCTTATATAAATCATTCTTCTTATTATAATTAACTATAATTCTACGATAATAATTATAATAATTAGCATCAAGAACATATAAATCATTTATACGAGAAGCATCAATTATTAAATTAGCAACTTGTGTATTAGTTTCGCCACTACTAATATTATAATATAATGTTCGAGGACTAATATTCATTTTCTTTCCCATTAGAAAATAATGACTTTCATGAACAAAAGTAAAACTATATAATAAAGGTTTATTAGCAACAGTATTTCCTTCTTTGAAAAATTCTGTATTATCAGTAGCATCATACGGATTCCAATTAACATCGCTAAAAATAACACCACGACTATGATAAGTATATATTGTACTTAAATTCCAATAATAGTTCCAAGCATATACAGGATAAACAGTAGTATTATTTGCTCTACGTTCAAGATTACCGTAAGTATAATTAACACTACCATCAGTAACAACATCTTTTACATATTCTATATATCCTAACGATATAAGATTTTTGTCAACATCAACATAAAAATCAGTAATATCATCAGTATAAATATCAGAAAGAACTAAACCTTGACGAGTATGAGAAGCTTGATTAGCTGTACTAATACGAAGAGCACCCTCTTTACCACGATTAGAATAACTATTCGGAGGAATAACTTCCGTCTTTTCAATACCAGTTATTTTCTCATCAGCTTTACTATTATATGTAAGAATAGCATTTAGATTATCGTTGACTGTATCTAAATTAAATAAACAAGTATCAGATATTTTATTAGCATTAGTAGAACCGCCAATTATGCTAAACTCTGGATAATTAAATCTAAAATTACTGCCACCAACTTGTTCTTCTTTAACATCGTATAAAGATTTATCATCTTTAGTTATAAAACCACTACCAACATCAGCATATTTTGGTTGTTCATAACTAACGAAATAACCGACAAACCCTTCAAGCATAGGAAGATGTTCAAAAACAACTCCACCAAGATATAATAAATCAGTAGGACAACTATAACGATAAAGACTTTCTCTATTAGCAAGAGTTATTCTTTCAGTTTTAAGATTAACTCCACCGACATCATTAGCGCCGTTATTGATAGTATTAATTGGATAACCATCAGTATAAGTACCGTTCGGATAAACATAATGAATAAAGAAAGTATAAATGCCACGACGACCAGGTTTTGGCTTGAAGAAATTTATAGCTTCGGCAGAAGTAGGATAACTACCCTCTCGTCTATCAACAGCGCTAATAACAACTTTCGCCATTTGCTCGTTAAGATAATCTTTATGTTTTTCAAAAACAGAATTTTTATTATTAATTTTATAATTACCTAAATAAACTCTGTTTCGATAATTATCGAGAGCTTTTACATTATAAAAATTAAAAGGTTCATTGGTAAGTTCATCGAGAGAAATAGTTTCAAAATTATTATCAATATCAAATGTAGCAAGAGCGGTAATACTTTTTGTTTTCCATACAACAGCTTCGGTAGAAGCATTGCCATTAACTATTGCACCTAATTGATATTTATTATATGCCTTAATAGTATCAGTATAAATACGAACTTGAATCTGAGGATTAGTATTAGTATAATCATCATCTTCATTATAATAATCTTGAATACTACCACTACCAACAGTAGAATTTCCAGAATAACTAAATACGGTTTTAGGAGTTTGAAGAGCGGCTATATCAGTAACATGTACAGGATAGCCAATAGGAAACCATATAGTTTTATAATAATCATCAATCCAATAACGAATAAAAAAGATATAAGTTCCTTTTTTAATACGAGAACCATTAACAAAACTAACATCTCCAAAATTACTAATTGGAGCAGTAGCTAATTCTGTATAAAGTTCATCGTTACCATCAGTAATATAAGGATTTAAATCTTTATCTTTATCAAGATTAATACTTTTAAGAGGGCAATCTTCGGTAGGATTTTGTTCACTAATACAAACTATAAGTTCATTATTGACATTATAAGTATAAGTTCCAAATACTTGTCCGCCACACCAATGCCAACGAATATCAACAAGTTTAGGATTACTACCGTCAACATTAACACGATAAATTTGACTATTATCAAAGAATAAAACAAATTCTTGATTACATTCAATATGTCCAACTATATTTGCATCAACACCATGAATATAAAAATCTTTAAGACCAGGTTCATTCTGAATAGTTTGAGTATCTTTATCAATCATTACATTTCCAGCATGAACTAAGTCACCATCCTTAAGATGTTCATAAGGAGTATCAAAGTTTAATATTTGACTTAATTGCATAACTTAATTATTTAGGAAATGTATAATTATAAAAATAAGCACGCCAAGCATCTCCATCATAACCATTCACTCCTTGATTGTCGGCAATAACAGAAGCTTTAGCTTTATCTTTTAATTGCATCCACATATAATAAGGATTAGTTCCATATTGAGAAGCAGCGAGATTAAATACAGGATGTTTCATACCACGAGTAAGCATTTTATACATACAGTAATAAGCAAGTGCTTCAATAAGAAACCCGTTATTGGGAACTACTGGTATTTCTCCGTTAAAATAATCGCTATGTTCAGTAGCTATTTCAAGATTACGAATAGTAACAAAATCAGTATCAAAATTTAATTCAATAGTATTATTGTCAACAATGATATAATTTCTTCTATCCTCTACGGGGGATATGAATTGGTCGGCAACAGTATGTCGTTTATTAAAGTCGTCTGTATTGACATGTTCGGCAACAGCTTGATAATGAGTTCTATTAGCACCTGTATCAGTAAGATAAATAGTATCAGACGGACTTAACATTTCATTGTCCATATCGTCCCGACCCCCCGTAGAGGGACTACAACATTGAGCATGTTTCTTATTATAAGCAAGACTTTTAATCTCACAATCATTACGGTCATAAACAGCAAAACCCTTGCTATTAGTAATAGGACAAGGGCTGTGAGCTATACGATTTTCTACGTTTAGCTTTCGAGTTTTATATTCAGTTCTAAGAACTTTAAGTTGAGACATAGCATCAACACACCATGCAGGAACACGAGCAATCCAATCGCTATTATCAGGATTGAAATCGTTGTCGATTTTTGCTATTATGTGCTCCAACGTTATGTTCATTTTGTTCTGCATTTCTTACAAAATTAAGATAAGACATAGGTTCATAATGAAGAAGTATCATAAGTTTACATCTAATATCAGCTTTAAGTTTATAAATATCATCAACAGACTTACAAGCTTTAGCTATTTCTTCATGGCTTTTACCACTAAAATCTTTAGGAAATCTATCCTTACGAATAAACTTAACATTAACAGAATGATAACGATTATTATCTATAAGTTTAAATTCATAATAATAATCATTACTTTTATATACTTTATAATCAACTCCATCATATTTCATTCCACGAAGTTTATATATTTCAGCTTCTTCTTTATCATAAGGTTTTAGACCAGCAGCAATAATTTCTTTTTTCTTTCTATTAGTAGCATGAAAATCAATAACTTTCTTATCAGAAAGAACTTTCCAACGATTACAAACTATAGTTCCTAAACCGCCAGCAAATTTATATCCATTTCCTTCAAGAATACATTTAGCAACACCATAATTATAAAATTTATAAACAAGTTTTTTATAATCGGTAATATTAATCATCTTACGAATTTTAGTAACTTCAAGTTGTTTCTTTTTACCATATATTAGTTTGGTAGTTTGAACATAACGAATAAAATTAAGAACAGTAACTTTATGAGAAGAATCAGATTGAATAAAACCAGAAGTTTTAACTTTATTACGAATGGCATCATAATCAACAACTAATATTTCTTCATCATTATCAAGAGAAGATAATTCTAATTCAAAGAAATTATTAATAATATCAAGTTTATCATTAAGATTTCTATAAAGTTTTCCTTTAACAACAACTAAATCATCATATTCTTTTTTACTATCTTCATAATCAGATTTAGATTGTTCTATAAACTTAGCGTAATAATGTTTAATATCTATATCAGCAACCATAACTTATCGAACAAGATTTTCAACAGGAGTTTCGTTTGTCTCACGGGCAACATTAAGTAGATTACGTTTAAATATAATATCCTTAATATTACCAATCATATCTTCCGGAAGAAGAAATTCATTATCATCTAATTCTTCGCTATCATCATAATCTGTATCAGAAAAACTTCCGGCAGATTCAACAGTTTCAGTTTTAATTAAATGAGGATATTCAAAAGGAGATTTGACAACAATAAAATTAATATTAGCTTGTATTGTATCAGAATTAGTGAATATATAAATATAATCATTTATATAATCATAACGAAGAACACGACAAAGACCAATTAAATGATTATAAAATTGAGTAGCATGCTCACGAACAAAAGGAACTGAAAGAGTGTAAGTTCCAACAGTAGAAACAGATTGAAAAGGAGTATTATTAATAAGACGTACAGGACGAGGAACTTTATGCTTAGTTCTCTTAACAAAAGGAAGATTCAATCCCTCTGATTTATATAAATCACCATCAGGAACATCAACAAGTTCAAGTCTAAAACGTTGTTCAAGACCGTTATCAATATAGCCATGAGCTTCATAACTTCTACGAACTAACTCATTACGAGTATGAATAATCGCTTGACGAATGTTTCTACGAACAGCTAATGTATTCGGAGAACCGGCAGCATGAGCAATTTCACTGATTAATTGATTTAGTGTAGCCATAGGAATAATAGTATTAATATTAGTAATAAGACAAATATATTATATTATCAATACGACCATTATAAAAACAATGGTGATAACCTATTTTCACAAACAGATTACCGCCACTTATTTTAAGAATTAAATCGAGAAATACATTATTTAACGAGACTTTGTTTAAACGTTTCAATATCGTTAGCATCTAAAACTATATCTTTATTAATTCCTGGAAGACCAATTCTAATTTTACCATTGCCAATAGTAACACCCTTAAACATATCTGGATATTCTTGTACTGGAGAAACAATAAGATTATCAATAGATTTTCCAAGAAGAGTTTCAATATCTATTAGACCATTTTCTTCTTCAATCATTTGAAGAAATTTATTAATTTTACAAATATAATTATTAGCAGCCTTATCAATAAAAGGTTTAAATATTTTCAAAAACGGATTAGTATCAGCAATAATAGTAATTTTACTATCAACTAATTCATTAAGTTTATCAATTATAACTTTTCTTTCTACCATAATTATTCGTTATTAATAGTTTTACAAAATTCGACATAAGTAAGTTTAGGATTAGCTTGAGCAGCAATTTGAAACTTCTTAAATAGCTCTAATCCTCTATTGGCTTCTTCGATAATACTATCTTTCTTAGCAATGTTTAATTGTTGTATTTGATTATCAAGTTGAGCAACATAATCTACTGGAGAATTAACACCAGCAAGCAATGGGTCATATCCAAGATTAACTTGATATTGAGGATAAGTCATAATATAAAAATTTTAAAAATAAATAAGAGTAGGAAGATTATTTCTCCCTACTCTTTGATTATAATTTATGCAGCAGGAGTTTGTGTAGAATTATTACGACAATCACAAGGAATATAACTTGCATAACCTGTAACAGTAGGAGTATTAGGAAGAACAACTTCTCCACTAATCATACGACAAGTTCTACGCCATAAATTAAAATCAGCATGTTCAGCAACACGACGAATATCACACTGAATCAAAGCATCTTGATAAGGACGAGTAGCTTTAAGAACAGCAACTTCTGTTTTAAGTTCACCTATCTGACCAGCAAGTTCGTCTTTATTATCGCGAGAATACTTATACAAATCAAAAGCATTCTTATTAGCAGTAGCGTTAATAATATCAAAACCATTTCTCATGGCTGAATAAATTCCAAACATTTCTTGATTGATAGTTTGTCTATCTTCAAAACGTTGATTTTGCTGATTATAGCTTGTACGCCACATATCATTAACAAATTGTATATGGTCGGCACATTGTTTACGTTCAAGATAACGTTCATTAGCAATACTTGCAGTAGCTACTACACCATCAGCAGCGGCGCCACGACAACCAAACAAATTGCCACCAAAACCGTTGTTAAACAATGCCAAAGCAGTACCGGCAATACCAAGTCCAAGAGCAGTACCTGCAACACCTTTAGAAGCATATTCCTTTTTGTCATGATGAACTTTTTCCATTTCAACATAACCTTTTCCAGTTTCTTTATCAACTAATATCATAATAGTTAAGTTTAATAAGATTAATAATAAAATTTATATTTCTGTAATTGCAATTACAACTATATAAATAAAGACTATGAGAATAAAGTTTTTGGATATTTCAAACAAGACAAAAAGAAACCGCTTATTTCTACTACCGAATTAACGATAGAGAAATAAGCGGCAAGTCTAACTAAGATAATGAACAAGAAGTGCTCCAATTATAATACAAACAGAATAAAGAATCAAATCTTTAATATTCCATTTACCATTATAATAACAACATCTATCACTATTTTCTTTTATAAACAATATCAAGAACGCGAACTTGTATCCGAGAAATACAGTTGCAAAAGCATATATAAATATACCTATAAAATCATTTTTGTTTATCATAATTATTGTCTTTTTATATTATTAAATTGTATAACATTAGCATTAGCAAATACGTTATCATTTTTATAACTATTATTTATGAATAACACTTCTCCAAAAGTAACATTAGAATCTAAAGAAAAATGATGACTAAAATAATTATTTATAATAGTAAATTTATAATCAGCATTACCATTAAAATGCCAACTAACGTCAGATACTTCTTGATTATCTGTTTTAAAAATACAATTCTGAATAATTATATCAGCATTAAAATTACTACCGCAACCTAAAGGTTTAGACAAATATTGAACATGTTTTCCTTTTTTATATTCTACAATAAGATTATCATATACATGTTTATAATAACAATTTGCACTTGAACCTTCATCGTGAATAGCATAAATATTATCATATTGAATAAGATGTCCATCATGTAACTCATAGTTAGAATTAAAACCAATTCTTTGAGTTCCAAATAAAGATTGGTTCGTATATACTATTTCAGAATCACTATCACATTCAGAAATAAGAGTAGAATGATTAAAGAAATATCTACAATTACCACCAATAGGTAATTCGATAGCAGTTATAAAATCATATTTAGTATTTATTAATTCAAATATTTTATTAAAACGATATTCTCCAGTTTCAAAATAAACATCACAATCCTGAGTAATATAAGCAGAAGCTAACTTAAGAAAAATCTCTTCCTCGCTATCATTAAGATTAATATTGACAACAGGTCGAGTTCCTTTCTTTTTAAGAATAGTAGATTGACATAATTTACATTTATAATTATTCTTAGCGGAAGCAAAGAATTTATTAGTTATTATAGAACTTCTCCAATATGTAAATGCAACTAATTCGGCGTTTTCAGGAAAATTTTCTTTAAGAACCGGATTGTTATTATAAAAATTAAGCGTAGAAATGTATTTACCGTCTTTATCAAAGAAAACAACGTCAGCATTTCCATTTGTATTTGTATAAATATTATTATTTCTATCAAGAGGAACAATAGATGTACAATTTCTTTGTAGTAAACCATCATGTACAATTACACCATTTTGCCAAACTTTATTTTCGTAAGTGTCAAACAATAAATTGTAATCTGTGATTTCTATATCATTAATAAAATTCTTTAGATTATTAACATTAATATAATAATTTTGATTTTCGCTTTCAGTAGGAATTAATTCTTTTCCATCAATTATTTTTTTTTCTTTTAATTCAGAAATTAATTGTCCTTGTACCATAATTTTATTTATTAAGTTTAATATAATTGTTATTAGTAAGAGCTAAATATTTTTTATCAGTAGTTAAAAGAGCATCTTTAATATTAGATTCAATACCAAAGAAATGTTCTTTAACTAAATCTAATTCGTCATCAGTAAGAGTACGATTGAATAGAAGAATATCGCCGTGACAACCGATAAAACTTCTTGAATCATCTTTCCTAATAGTTCCTATAAATAAAGTATCAGTATCTTGTTTATCACCAGGATATATAGTTTGTTCATTATATTTATTTTTAGTTTGATAAACAATAGAATTATCTTTATCTATATTTATATTAGTTGCTGAATAATATGAATATGTATTCCATTTATCTCCTTGTTTATATTCTAAAATAAAAGCACCATTTTGCTCTAACGCTTTAGACATAAATACGCCATTATCAACTTTTTCAGCAAACCAAGTTCTATCAGCAATAACAGTATAATCGGTTAGAATAGGTAATCCATAAGCAACTGCATAAGATTTACCATTATAACAAAGTTGATTGGGATAATCAGCTATCAATTCAACATCAATTTCAATATCCTTATTTGTTCCGAAATCATAATAAATATTAGTTTCTTCTTTATTATTAAAGATTTCTTCACTAACAATAGGAACGTCGATTACACTATCATCATTAATATCAATCGAATAAACTTGCGTAGATTGTAAATTACCATCAGTACTAACTACACTAAATTTAATATCATCTATTTTCTTATTGATATTAAATTTAAGTTTATAAGATTGATTATAATAATTAGTTTTTGGAATACCAACAGTAAAACCAAACCAATTATCAACTTTCTTTTTAACTATATGAAGCTTGTTATAAGATTTTGTACTTATATTATCATTAATAGCTGAACCATAATTCCAATTCTTAAAATCTTGAGCATAAATACCAACACCACTATTCAACTTACCTTTGAAACCATAAAGATAAGCATTGTGTTTATTACCGCTAAAGTCTTTTAGAATAGAAGTAGGAAGTTGAGTAACAGTACATTTAGTAGTAGAATTACAAGTATAACCCATAATACCTTCAGTTCCTTGCTTATAAGAAACAGGTATATCATAAACACCATCTTTATTAAATATAATATAGTTTTCTACACCATCAGCATTACGATAATAATAATAAATACCACCTGTAAGTCCTTTAATAAGTATTTTATATGAATTATATTTTTCAACTTGAATACGTTCGTAATTAATGCCAACTATAACATTACCGGTAAAAACAAATTTATTGTTATTTATAATAGCATCATCTCTATTATTAAACGTAGTAAAATCAATAATATAACTTTCAATAACATCGTAATTACTCAACTTTTGTTTAACAGGGCTATACCAAGCGACAAGAGCATCTTTAATTTCCGGAGGAATTTTATCAACAGCATTAGCTATATAATCGCGTCTAAGACGAAACCAATTAAGTATAGCTTTAAGAATCATTATAATAGGATTACCAATTATCATACATCTTCTTCTCCTCTTAATATTTTAGTTTGCAACTTTAATTCTTCGTATATAGCTTGCAGTATTTCAATTATCTTTTTCATAATCATTATTGATTTAAGCGATTATACCAGCGTTTTTAAGACTTGTCAAAAGTTCATTTATTTTAGTAACTAATGCAGCAGCATCAGCTCCAGTAACAGCAGGAGCAACAGCAGCACCTTTCTTAACTAAACCTAAAACAGAAGTAGTTGCAGCAGTATAAGTGGTATTATTATCAGTCCAGGGAACAGAAACATAAGCTTGTTCTTGAGCATTAATTTGAACAGGATAATTTTTACCATTTTGTTGATAACCACTTTTAATACCACCACGAGTATTATCAGAAGCTAAAGGAAGTTTATAATCAGATTCTGTACTTTCTTTAATTAGTTCTTCGATAAATGTTATCAGCAACTTCTTTCTATTTTTGTCAAGGTCAAGTCCAGCAACGAACTTAGAAATTTTAATATTGTCCATAATATCATTAATTAGAGCGTTATTGATTGTGATTTACTGTGACGCATTTTAAGGCTCGTCAAGCCATTTTATGTCTATCTCGATAGATTAATCATTTCGTATATCTGAATCGAATAGGCGTAAAGCAAACTGCATCTACGTGCGTGTAACAGTATAGTTTTGCTATTCGGCAGAACGCAATCGAACGTATTTCCACCATGCAAAATGTTTTCTATTATCGAGATAATGAAGATTATTATCATTATTATGAGCTTCTTCTTCAAAGCTAATATCATGATAAGCATCATTCTGTTTTTTATGACAGAAACGAACAATTATATATTCAATAATATACCAAAGATAATAACCGACCATAAGCAGTTCGAGCATCTGTTTTGTATGAATACGTTCATGGTTAATAGTCGTAGGACTAAGATAATCAGATTTAGTAAATAGAATACCAAATAAGTTAATAGTAGAATAGCTACCGAACGGAATTATTTTGTTTTTGACGATTATCATTGTTTCAGAAATTAAGACCCCCCCGTAAAGGAATGAGAAAGATTCATATCATTGTCTCACCCTCTACGGGGGATGTTAAACAGTCTATTTTAGAGCATCATCTGCCTGTTTATATGTAATACCAAATTTATGCAATATCGGAGCAGCAATCCAACTCCAAAATACTGGAGCAAGAATAGCACTATTAATAAGAACAGTAGTTTTAATCTCACCAGCTTGTTGATAAACTGCACCGATAATAATAATGCTTATTGCTAAGTATAATCTTTTATTCCATGTTGCAACTTTACGACCATCTCCATTAAGATAATCATGAATTTTAATAAGAATAAAACATAATACATTAACAATAAGCATATATGCAAAATCAAAATTATTAAGAATTTGATTAATAATAGTATCTAAATAATTCATATTAAGCAATAGATAAAGATATACAAATAGCAGTAATAATACCGGCAATTAACATTGGAATAGTATAATTAAGAAAAGCATATTTCATTTCATAATCTTTACGCATACCTTTACCAATAGCAGTACCGAAGCCTAAAACAAGATTAATAAAAACTGTTTCCCAACCAACATTAAGAGTAATGCCAAATACTACGGCAATAACCATTCCTATCGCCAAATACTTCCAAAACTTTTTTAGTTCCATAATTGTTATAAATTTTAGTTAGACAATAAATAAATCAAACTATTGCTTTAGCTAATAAAACTTATGCTAAAACGAAAATGAATAAATAACCACTGTTAATAATTTAATTATTAAGTTTATCAGCATTAGCAATAGTTTGATTTTGTTTAGTAAATATATTTATTATTTTTAAACAGCAAAACTATTTTCAATGAAAATAATTTTTATTTATTAAGCATCAAATACTATTACAGTTCTTCCAAAAGGTGAAACGTTAACTTGACCGTAAGATATTATGGTTTCACCAGCACTTATATTACGTTTTGTTACAATTTCTATTTTATTTCCTATTGTAACTGTAAATATAATTGCATTAACAGTTTTATTACCATTTATAATAGAATGTTCGACTACATTTCCCGGTCCAATACCTGCTGCAAACCATTCTATACTTTTTGGGTCAACATAACTTTTTTGTCCATTTCTACTAAACGTTATAGTATCTGTGCTTAGATTAACAATAAGAACAGCATTATAAGAATCTGTTTTATCATCCGGAATATAAACAAGATTACTCCACAATTGACTAAAATCAAAGTAACTTCCAGCAACTAATTTATCTCCAACATAAACACAATTTGAATCAGCATTTCCTATCTTAAGCCCCCCCTCTCCATTATCAACAGCGAGAATGGCTATTTTATTTTCTTTATTCATATTATATTTTAAATATTAATAAGTATATTAATTTCGACAATATTATTATCAAAATTAACGCTATTATTTTTATTATCATAATTATTCAGTTACGCCATACATCGTTGAAGCATCTTTAGTTCCAATACTATCATATTCAGATTTAGTACGTTTAACAACTCTTTGAAGATTATCGGAAACAAGAATATCTTCGATATATAATAAATCTTCTCGTTGGTCATCAGTATTAATTTTTATACTAATTCTTTTAGTAACAGGACCATTATTAGTTAAATAGCTAATATTAAATTGTAATTCATATTCATCGCCTTGATTATAATAAGCATAAGAGTTAGCAACTTCGATATTATTATAATTGTTATTATAACTATGAATATAATATTTTGTATGATTCTCGCAAATATCCATAGCTATATTAGCAATAGCAGTATCAGAACCAAATATTCTAATAATATGATTATAAGCATCCATTCCACTTAATTGCTTATTAATAGTTAACAAAGAACCATCGGCAACATTAATATATTTAAACTTTAAAATATCGTTTGGAATAGTAGGAGCAATAGACATTCTATTAACTTCTACATTACCAGTAGTAAATACTATTTCTACAACTTCGTTATTGTTATTATCGGAGAAATATTCTATAATAAAACTATCAGGACTATTTACGCTAACTTTATGGCATAAACGATAACCATCGTTTCCATCAAAACTATCAGGAGAATCATTTATACCGATAAGTTTTACAATAGAATTTGTTTTTAGTTGAGAACGATTAGCAAAAGCAGCATTAACTTCTTCAGTAGTAGATGTGTTTGTTAAAGCATTGACTAAATTATAATCAAACTCAACTATACTTATAGAACTACCATTTAATTTATCATCTACATATTTTTTAGTAGCAGGATGATAAGTATCAGTAGGATTATATACAGTTGTATTAGTTTTAGTTAAAACATTATTAGTCGTAACATAATTGCTATCGTTAGTAAGTTGAGAAGTTTTAGTAGGAATACTTGTTTGCAAATCTTGAATATTATTTTCGAGAACAGTTATCTCATCTTGTAACGATTTACCTTGTCTTGCAGAAAGAGGCTTAGTAGCATCATCGGTACTTGTATCATCAACTATTTCAGACTTAGTAACTTTATTATCATTAAGAAACTTTCCCATTGCAGCAGAAAGAACCTTATTAACATCACTGCTGTTAACAGTATTTTCTATTGCGGTCTTATCAATTTTCTTATCATTAAGAATTTTTCCTTGAGAAGCTGCTAATGCTTTAGTATCATCAGTGTTAGTAAGATTTCCAATAACATCGGTTTTATTTAACTTAGTATCGTTAAGAAGCTTACCTTGTTTAGCCGATAAAACTTTTGTATTATCGTTAGTAGAAGTATTATCTATAATATCAGTTTTCTTCAATACTGAATTTAAATCCGGAGTAGGATTAGTTCGCATAGCACCATTAAATATAATAGTATTAGTATCGGAAGAAAAATAAAGAATATTAGGATTAGTTTTAGTAAGTTCGAGTGCTTCAGCTTCTGTTTTAGATGCACAAACTCTAAACGATTTTCCAACAGGAGAAGCAGCACGTTCGTCAATTAGTTCGTTATTCATATCCATATAATTCGCTGTAATTAGTAAAGCGATAATAATTTATTTAACCATTATCGCTTTTATTCATATTTTTATTATTCAATAATAATACCGCAATTAGCAGTAGCTTGGTCAATCATCTGTTTTAATATCTTACCTTGTTCGGCAGATAAAACATTAGTAACGCCACCAGTAGTTAAATCATTCTTGATTGCAGATGTATTAATTTTACTGTTAAGACCGCTATTCATTTCTGCTTTAGTAGCATAAGCAGATAAATCAACAGTACCGCCAAGAGGGTCCCAGTTAGCTTCAGTATGTTCAGTAGTAGAAGTATTCTTAATACAAGCAACATTAGTTCCAGCAGGATATTTCTTATCGCCAACTGAGAACTCAGCTTCTACATTATAAACATCACCAACTACAGCATTTGTAATAGTAATAACTTCACTAATAGTAGGTTTAGTTCCTTTATATTTATAAACATTACCTAAACCATTAATTCTATCACTCAAAGCTTTACCTTGCGCAGCGCTAAGAGCTTTACTTGCATCAGGTGTGGTAAGATTATTAACAACATCAGTCTTATTAAGTTTGCTATCATTAAGAACTTTACCTTGTGCAGCAGACAAAGCATGAGTTGTACTCGTACTTGTCAAAACGTTTTCAACAACTGTTTGCGTAACACCTCCACCGTCAACTCGTTTCCAACCACTATAATCAGCAGAAGTAATTTTAGCTATATCCTTAAGAACATAAACTTCTTGAGTGTCTTTTACAATAACAAGCATACCTTGATAGTAGTTCTTAGCAGCATAAGTAGCGGCATTAATCAAATCGGCTTTTGTTCCAACTACTGTACGGGCATCAAGAGGGGCTTGACCTCCTGGTTCAAAGTTAACAGCAAATTGTGCAACACCGGCAGGACGACTTCTTTGCTCTGCAAAAGTATCAATACTATAATCAGATTCAAAAGGAATAGTAGTACTATTAGCAGATAAACTTCTAAATACTTCATCGGTAATTTCTTCACCGTTATAAGTATCCGGTTCATCATCTTCTGAATGAGAAACATTAGCAACAGTAAATCTTAACTGTAAAGCACCGGACATAGCGCCTTGTGTAGTAAGCTTTTTATAAGCAACAGGTACATTTTGAACTTGAATATTTCCAGCATCAGAAATAGCGTAATTAGCGGAAGCAAATACTTCCCATTTACCGGAAACAGTATTATAAAATTCTACTTTAGTTACGTTCTTAGTAGATGGAAATTTAAATTCAAGGCGAGTACCACTTGATGCTTCAGAAGCAAACTTAGCGCCAATTAAAGTATCAGTCCATTTATACAATTTAAGTTTATTATTAGGAGTAGGGGCAGATGGCATATTTCCATCACCATTACTTGTTGAAGCATCAGCACCGTTAGCAAAATAAGGATAAGTACCATAAATATAAACAGAAGCAGAATTAACAGTACCAGCAGGCAACGGGTTAGGTTGAACAGAAGCTTTATTTCCCCATGAAGTTACAAGTTGTTCACCTTGAGCGTATGCGGCATGATAAGTATACTGCATAGTTCCTAAAACAACTTTAGTAGGTAAAGTCTTATTACTTTCTTGACTATTGTAAAAAATAAAACTTGCTTCGCTATTTAAAGCACCAGCACGTTTTTTATCAGGTTGACCAGCAACACGTCCATAACCTTGATTGAACGCTGTTTTAATGTTAGTACCGGCAATAGGAGCAGCCATTCCTACTTCCATTATTTCATAGTTAATAAAATCGCTACTAAGAAGAATAGTTGCAGACGGAGCAATAACTTGCGGTTGCCGTTCGGGAAACAAAAGCATATCAATAATTTCATTTTGCTTCTTACCGTTTAGAGTTGCAACAGTAGTACCGACAGCAATACCGCCAACAGTATTAGGCATCTGAATAGAAGTTCCAAGAGCAGATTTATATATATCAATACCTGCAATGTAAAAAATAGTTTCGTGTTTTGTTTTACAAGTCCATATATCAGTTAATTTAAATACATAATTCATATAATTCAAATATCCCGATGACCAATATATCAGTTTAATATTAAAATATTTACCATCATAATGTGATTCAGTAATAGTAGGATAAAAACTAAAATCAAATTCTGCACATACAATCCCACCTCTTAATATAAAATCACATATATTTTTTAAATGTTCATCAGTGGCAGGACCTAAAATTTTAACAAGTTCTTCATTTGTACTTTCATTTGTACAAGTTTTTAATTTATTTATAAACCAAATACCGTATTTATTATTATTAAACCAAATGCTATTTTCATCATTACTAAAACTCATCATATTAGGAGTGGTTTTCTGAGCTTCTTCACCTTGTGCACTTGTTTTAGTAACAGCTACTCTAAGTTTCTGATTATTAGCAGCCAAAGTCTCAACAATTTTAGATAAATCTTCCATAATGTTTTTAATTATTTAAACTATAAAAAAAAAAACGATTTTTTATTCGATTATAACACCAATTCTATATTTAAGTATTTCTACAAGAGAATCAATATCATAACTATCTAATGTAGGGTCACTCCATTCTCTATCTTGAATATCTACATTTTCATTAAAATGACGAATTGAATGCCAAAGATTACCATCGCCGTCATAAGGAGCAGCTTTCCAATCATCCTCTACGGGGTGCGGATTTGAATAAGAACCGCCTGTTGGAGCAGCAGGTTTATTTTTAGCACGAGTAAAAGCAATACCAATGATAGAACTATAAGCTTTAACTTCATAATCAAGCCAATATCCATCATTAAGTTCCCCCGTAGGGGGTGTATTAACAGGAACATCTTGTTTGCTAAGATAAACATGCCCGTTATGTTTAACAAGCGTAAGACGTTCATAAGTTTTTTGACTATCATATACATTATTTTCAGCAACAGTAATGATAGCCTTTCCTAAATCTTTATTTTGTATATCCATATTTAGTTAGCATTAAATGAGAATCTTCAATTTCAAATTCAATATTTTCAGTATTATCAGAATTATCAATCTCATGCAAATGACCAGTTATAGGGTCAAGTTCTAACTTAACATCAGCTTGTTTTTGACAAGGAAGAACATCCATATAAACATGACCATTTTCTTCTATTTCTCCAATATGATATTCATAAGAAATATCATTATCCTTAAACCAATTATTAAGATAACTAACAATCATTTTTAAGAATAACTTGTATTTCTTTTGCATCTTAAAGAAATGAGCAGCAATTAGAGATTGAAATAAATTAATATTGAATATAGCTTTACGAAGTTTATGACTATCATTATGAGAAGCAATAAATACTTTTAATAAATCAGCATAAAGGCATTTAAGATTATCAGGAATATAATGATAAAAATAGTCGTAAATATTAGTATCATAACTGCTATCGTAATAACGTAAAAACATTACACTATCAGTATCATTCATGTTGAAAGTACAAGAAACAGCATTTTCGTACTTACCATCCATGGTACGATAATTAATAAAAGCATAAGTATCAGTTCCAATAGGAGGATTATAATCATATCTAATAGTTATAGTAAATTCATAGCTATTAGATGTTCCATAAAAGTGTTCACAGTAAGATTGACTACATTCTCTATTAGCAGCAAGATTCTTACCTTTATATTGTTGAGTTTCATCTACGCTATTAACTTTTCTGCCATTTCTATAATACTCATGTTTTAGTGTATAAGGATTAGTTATTTCTCTTTTGTTTCTAAAAAGATAAAAATCACCAGGCACATACATTATATATTCATCATGAGATTCAGAATATTTTTGATTAACAGAAATTTTCTTATCAGCAGTATTTTCATCATCATCTATAATATGAACAGTAATCTTTCCATCACGAATATGAAATTCATCAGTATTTTCGTCCACATTAAAATGAGTAACATCTTGACCACCAGTCTTAATCCAATCTACATCAGCACTTGCTTGCCAATGAAGATTCTCATCAGTTCTATAAAGTTCATCATTAATATAAGTTAATCTATCACTTTTAAGAACTTCAAAATCGTAACCATTAGGAGCGTAAGCATCACACTTAATAGATTCAGGTCTAACTTCAAGTCTATATTGATACTCAACTTTGCTTGCTTCTTTTATAATAGTAAACAATAAAGTCTTACCGATACCATCAGCACTTTCTGATTGAGTAACAACAATATTTCCAGTATATCTATTATTTGTAGTATTTAAATTACTACGAATATAAATCTTACTATCTTGACTGCTTGCATTAACAGAAACTAAATTAATAATTTCTCCACTTAAAGCAGTAGTTAAATCAAAATTGACATTAATATTTCCGCCCTCATATTGACCATTAACTTTCTTCTTTTTATAACTTCTAATAACAATATCTTTGTTAGCATTTGCATATTGGGTAAGAATAATTTCATTGCTATCATCGATTTCAAAGAAATAATCATATTGAATAGAAGCACCAACTTGAGTAATATTAACTACTAAATCTTTACCGTTAACTTCATTTTGTGTATAACGTATTCGACCAGTACGTTCTTCTTCGTTATCATTTTTATTAATAGTAATACTATTAGGTAAAGATGGAGTAATAGTTATAAAATCGTTACCATTAGTAACTTCTCCTGTATAAGCAACACTTTCTTTATTAGATGGTTTACCATTAATATAATATTGTTTAAAACTTTGAATATTAAGAATAATAGAAGTTCCAGAATTAGGAGCGTTAATAACTTCCTGGTCACAACTAAATGTATATTCAAAAGTTTCTTCAGCAGCATCTTGTTTAATAACAATAGTTTCCTGTTTATTACTTTCAGTTTGAGTAACAATAATATTGTCGGTTCTAATTTCGGTACTTGTATTAGCAGACATATACCATTTAGTCTTATCAGAAGTATTATTCTTTAAAAGACCTTTTTCAGAACGAACAGTATAATTAACAGCAACTTTATCTCCTTGAGCTTCGCCATTAACATAAGTTTCTTTGTAACTTTCTACTGTTAGTTTTACAGGATTAGTACCATTAACATCAATAGTATTTCTATCTACATTAGCATTAAGAGTATAACGAATTTCTTTATTAAGACTATCTTGACTAACTTCAATTTTCTTATTACCCTCAACACCAACTTCTTCACGTTCAATAATTATAGAACCGGAACGAGGAAACGAAGTATTGGCTTCGGCAGAAACAGAATTACCATTAACAACAAAATATTTATTTGAAGAAGTTGCTTTATAAGGAACAAGAATTTTATCGCCTATAACTTCACCATTTTCGTTAGTAAGTTCTTTATAACTATTAACAACAAAAGTTTCACGACCCCCCTCTGATGGAAGTTCGATTCTTTCGGGAAATATAGTAATAGTATATCTATAAGTAAGTTTACTAAGTTCTTGATTGATAACTCCATTTAGAACATTATTGCTTTCATTTTGAATAAGTCTAAATTTAGCAGTACGAACGGAAACTTTATTTTCTTTAATAGTAATAGAATGATTACTTTTATTCCAAATAATCCAACTATTATCAAAAACATTATCAAGAGCAAAATTATAATCAATAAACAATTCTTCTACTTTGCTTCCAATAGAAATAGTTTTCTTAGAAATAACGTTGAACACAATAGTTTGTCCAAAACCATTATCTTGAATATTTAATTGCTCTTCATCATTAATTTCAAAAGTATATACTTCTTTAATATCATCAAATTCATAATCATTACCAATACATTTGATAGTAACTATGGCATCTTTAACATGAATTTCAGAATTACCTACATCTACATTTTCATATTTAGTTAAAGCTCTTTTAACAAACTCATATATAGTGTTAGCTTTATCTGTATATCCTTTTTCATAGAGGAAAGCAGCATTTTTAAATAAATTCCAAAGCTGAATAATAGATTTGTTTTTAGGAGCACAAACGTTATCACAACCTTGTATAGCACTAACACCATATTCAACAAGCAAAAATTGGATTTGTCGATAAGAACAAACCCAATCAATAGGAACACGGATATTATTTAAAACAGTATCTTCCATATTCAGACGTATTAAAAATTACTTTTATTAGTTCTTGCTCTTCTTCGGTAAGAAGAATATCATAAGCTATACAAGAAGAAATAATATCATATAAATAAGAAGCACCGAAGATATTATTAGAAATAAAACCGAGATTAATTTTCTTAATATCAGTACCAATAACTTGAATAATATTATTTTCAAGTTTGTCGGCAAGTTCTTGAAGTAATTGATAATCCTTACTCATATTCGGTATATTTATTATTTATATAAACTATCCAATTATCAACTTTAATACTAAGATTACTATTGATTTGCGAAATACGAAGTTTATCTTCTTGACCGTTATATATTATAGCAAGAACATCTTTAATACAATCGTCTTTCCAACTATCTTTAAGAAACTCACTAAGAAAAGTATTACCAACTTCGTATAATGAAAGAGTATGATAAGCACGATAAAATTCTGTATTAACAGTCTTAGTTATATTTGCTATAATAAATTCTTTATTAATATCAATATTGTTATTGATAATAATATTACGACAAAGATTAACAATTTTATATTGAAAATTAAAAAATGCAAGTTCAATAATAATTTTACCTTTTTCTAAATTCTTTTTAGTAATATCTTGAAAAAGATTATCAAGAATAGCATTTAGTTTTGCAACATTATCGCTAACCTCTTTAACAGCAAGACCCATTTCGACAAGAGATTTTTTATCATCTTTATGTCTGAAATAGTCTATCAACTTTATAATAACAGTATAACTAATAAATACTACGCTCGAAATAATTACAGTAATATAAGAAGTATTACGAACAGTATTTTCAATTACACTATTAAAAACTTTAAATTCTTCCATTACAGCCAAAACGACGAAAGCCACTATCACCGTAATCTAATACAGTAATAGTGGCTCTCCATATTATACAGATATGTTTATTAACTCAATTAAGCCACACCGGCAATAGTTTTAACTATAGTTTCAACTTTAGCAATAGCTTTAAGTATAGTTTCAACTTTAGTAATTGCGGTAGCACCCGTAGGCAGAGCGATTTGAACAATCTGATTAATACTTTGGTCAACAGTTTTCATTTCCCGTGGCTCAGCAAATTTAAGCGTAAATACGGTATAACCTGCATCAACACTATCAGGCTGTGCAAGAGGATTAAGTGGATAACCAGGATAAATAAGATTCGCAGGGTCTTGATAAGTATATTCAATACCAGCATCGGCGGCAGCTTTCATAGCCAAATCTTTAATATAGTTGGCATCTGCAAGTGGAGTAACAGCAGGAGTTTCTGTAACTGCTACACCAAACAAATCATCGCCAAGAGCAATCTTATAATCTTCTCCTTTATTTACACCAGTAATAGTAATCTTAGCAGCTTCGGCAACAGCTTTAACACCGGAAGCAGGATTATTATTAAGTTGTTCAGCTAATTCTTTAGCACAAGCAGAAGCACCTTGACCATCTTTAACGCGCATAGTAGCAGTCCACTTATTACGTTCATTAAACTGAACACCTTTCTTAACTACTACAACAGTCAAGTCATCACCAACAGTAGGAGCAGGAATTGTAAAATTACCTGTATAAGCACCGGCAGCTTGATATACCATTTTGGTAAAACTAAACTTGTTCTTATAAATAGGAACAATTACATCGCCGCCTTTAGCATCTTCTTTTCCAAGAAAGATATAACCTTTATCCTTAATTTTAGTACCATCAGAATCAACAGTATGTTGACCATTAACTAAAGCGGAAAAAGCTAATTGACCAACAGTAAGAGCTGTAAGGTCATCACCTAAATCTGACTTAGAACCTAAAAGAAAAGTTCTCATAACTTTATAATTTTATTAATTTATTTTTGGTTCGTTAGGCATAGCAAAACTATCTCTAAAATAAGCAATAGCAAGTTCAACTATTTCCATGTGTAAATAATCAGGCAAGTCGCAATTAACTCTATTTTCTATTACTTGCTCATCATATTTAACAACAGCAGGAAGTTTAATATAATTATAAACAACCTTTGTAGGTTTACTATTACTATTACCGTTATAAATTTCGATAGAATGTTTGCTATCTTTTACAATAGAAACGCATATAGGATAACGTTTCGTAGCACGATTGCAATAATCTCGAAGAGTTCTTTGAAGATATTCAGCTTCAATTATACGACAATCGTCAAGAGTTTTGTCATCATAGCTAATAGCAAAATGAGTATAAAGCATAACATTAGCATTAGTAACATCAGCCGTATATGGGTCAATATCAGTTCCACCCCCCGTAAGGGATGAACCAGATATTTCACCTTTCGTAGCAAGATTTCGCAGAGCATTAAGTTGACTAATATCAGCATTTGCTTTAATTATATAATCATTAGCAGTTTGAGCATTTTGCGAAATAATACTACGAGTTTTAGCCATGATAGCATGATTAAGACATATATCAATGTCTTCATTATAAATAGCACGAGCAGTCTGCAAACCCATTCTTTGAGCCAGCTCTCTGAACGTGATGTGCATCTGTACTATATCCATAACTTTAAGCAAGTTTTAATTGGTTTTCGTAAGCTGTACGCATATCGCCATTATCAGGATTTTTAAACCAAGCAAGAGCCTCTTTCATATTAGCACCAATAAAATCACCAGCACCGCTAACAATATTTTGTGAATGAGGATGGCGAATAAGAATACCATAAGCTATAAGTTTTTCAATCATAGCTTTAAGACTTATATCTCTATCCGTACACATTTTGTTAAAGCGAGCAGGTTCTTGACTTGCAAAGTAATCAAGATTATTTTCTTTAAGAACTCTATCTTCTGCAAGAGAAGGAATAAGCGGTCTATTAGTAAATATACAATACGCAGCATAAACATCGTCAAACAGTTTATCATTAGCTGTAATATTAACGAAATTACGTTTAGCATTATTAACTTCAAGACGTTTCTTAGCTTCAAGTTCTTTCTCTTTCTGTTCGTCTCTAAAATAGAATCTAATATTAGGTTTGTTATTAATGATTGCAGTATCTTTAGCAACATCACTATATAACAAACAATGACGATAAAGAAGATAATCAGCTACATTATCTGGATAACCGTATCTGTATTTTTCTGATTCAAGAGCATTAAGTTTAATAATTCGATTTTCAATTGCTTTGTCAAGAGCAGCACTATCACCGCGATTTACAGCAGCAAATTCAGCATCAATGGCTTCTTCTGCATTTTTAAATCTGTAATAGTCTTTAACATGATGATAATGGAAACTAATGTTAAGTCTCTTACCAAGTTTATCAACTTTTACCTGAATGTTATTAAGATATTCCTTAACACGTCTAACGAAATTTTCGTTAGTAGGAGAAACACCAATCAGATTAGGAAAATAAGCTTCAACTTCACCTTTATTAGAAGCAAGAGTTCTTGAACTACGAACAGAACTACCAATAAATTCATTCCGTTCTTCAAGAGATTTATCGTTAGCTTTACGGTAAAGAGAGAAAGAAGAAACCAAAGCAATAACGATATATCTATCTTCAAAATAAGGTTCATTTAAATCCTCATCTCTTTTTTCTCTAAGAGTTTGAGAGGTTTCTCCATTTTGGTTATTAGCTGTTTCAACAGCAGCGGCAGGTTTATTAATTTCCTGTTCTTTATTTTCAGCAGCAGCAGTTCCAATTGTAGGCATAATCTTTTTAATTTAATTAGTTATTACAATACGCATTTCAGCAAGAACATCTTCGTAGTGTTGTTTACTTGCAGACCCATACTTCCCTTAATCTCATAACGAGACATATCAATTTCGGTAGAAGCACGATTAGTAGTAGAAACACCCCATTCTTTAGGTATCGGTGTCATACCCTCAATAACCTTAGCAATATATTCTTGTCCCTCTTGACGAACAATACGAACGTTATTTTCGCCTTTATAAGAAGAGAAGTCAATAAAGCAAGCTTGATGAGAAGTAATAGGCAAACCGCTACGAGGATGAATTTGTCCATTCTGTTTTGCAGCTTCGGCAATAGTACCTTTATCGAAGAATGAGCAATGTTTAACAGTAATAGTATGTCCGTCAACAGTAGTATATTTATTGAAATACTTACCATAAGCAAGACCGCTACCATTATCCATAATTTTCTTTTCGCCAAGAGGAGTAATGAAACCTTTACTCATAGCATCATTCTCGATAGCATATTGGAAGTCTTGAATAAATCCTTTACCTCCCATAAGCACAATATTCATTGTACCATCATCAGTATCTTTATTCAGAACATCACCAACAGTTCTTTCGAGTTTGTTAAGAGTAAGATATTCACCGTAAGTATCGTAGTTACTTTCACGACAAATTTCCAACATACCGGCAGTACGAGGAATTGGTTTACCATTATCTCTATCTTTCAAACGAATAGTACCATCGGGAAGTCTATTATAAGTAGACAACCACAGACGTTCTTCATTCATTACGCGCATTGTCAAATTGAATTGGCGCATTTCTTCTGAAATCCAAAGACGAGTAGTACCACCGCCATTACCTTGCTGAAATTCATATTCAGTAACAACATTAGAAATATTACCGGCAACCTCTTTACTATAACGGAAAAACTCAAGTTGAGAAGTCATAGAACCAGGACCCATAGTATTACTTCTATTACCCTTAGAATAAGATTCAGAAACAGTAGGAGCGGACATGCTCAAATAAGTTCCTTTAGCAAAGTTCTTCGGGTCAACGAAAGCAGTAGGAGAAGCGTTAACAGGAGCAAGCAAATAAGCATAACCGTAAGCACTTTCACCTAAATCTTTCTGAATACGAAGTAGAGTACCATCCGGACAAATCAAACCATATTGTTCGATAAACCAATGAGTAGCAAAATGAACTTCAAATTCTGCACCACCAAGACCAGGTTTAGTATTAGCAGCATTGAAATAAGTTACATAATCAGTAAACTTCATACGACCCATAGTCTTCCAAGTCCACTGAACAGTTTTAACAGACTTAACACCGCGGCTACCTTGACCCTCAGTCATAAAGGTAAGAGGAAAACGGTCGTCATCCATACCATAGTTGTAAGTCAGAAACGCATTAATTTCAACAGGTTTAGTGAGTTGAAGATTAGCAATACTTTCTTCATTAGAGTAGCCTCTATCATCATAACGACCCGTTGACAAAACTCGCATTGTGTACATAATCAACAGTTTTAATTAAGTTATACATAACCAAGAACATTAGCAATATTATCGCCAATTTTCTTGTTTGCGGCAGGCTTAGTAATTTTAATAGAACTTTTACGTCTTTGTTCAGCAGCTTTAAGACGAAGCGTCTTAATCTTTTCAGATGCAATCGCAAGGTCTACAAGATTACTATAATTTCCACCAGTAAATTTAAGATAAGCACGAAGCAAATCATTTTGAAGTTGTTCTTCTTCCGGAGTTTCCATTAATTCTCTTTCATAACGGCTATATCCTTTATCATCTACTTGATATAGATAATTAAAGAAATCATCAGCGGTTGCAGCACTTTGTTTACCGTTTTTATTAATAAGAATAGTTTCAGGAATTTTATAACCAGCAATCTCTTTCTTATCAATAGCAGATTTAACTTTACCCCAATAAGCAATTTCAGCTTTTTTATCTTCTTCAATCTTACGTTGAGCAGCTTCGGCTTGTTCAGCTTTAACTCTTTTATCGTTTTCTTGAAGAGTAGCAAGGTCTTGTTTAGCAGCATCTAAAAGACGATTAGTGCTCTTAAGGAAAGAAATATAATCATCAATGCTTCCGACCTTGCCACTTTCTTTAAAGGCTTCGCGAACTATCGCTTCTTGTTGTGCAGTATTATTTTCGTCAATAGTAATTGTACTTCTATCTCGAACTTGACCGAATCCCTCATAACTATTTCCGTTAGCAACATAATAATTAAGGAAATCACTTACAATAGGAAACTTATCAATAAGTTGCTGAACACCAGCTTGAGCATATTCGGTACGTTTAGCATCAAGAACTTCATTAATATATGAAGCAACTCCATCGGGAGTATTTTCAAAAGTAATAGGTTTATCATTTTCGTCGGTAACTTCAAAACCAACTTTCTCAATAATCTTAGCAACATCAATTACATTTTCTGTATCATCAGCATTGTCAACTTCAAACTGTTTAAGAAAGTCTTTAACATCTTTAGCTTCTTTGAAAACTTTATTATTTTTATCAACAAGATTTCCCTCAGCGTCAACAGTATAAGTATCTTCTCCAATAGTAACAACAGAACCAGGTTCAACAGCTAAATCATTATCATCATCTTTATTACCATCATCATTACCATCTTTATCATTTGCATTAGCAGCAGGATTATCGACGTCATCTTTTTTACCATCACCATCAGGTTTACCGTTGTTATCTTGACCGTCATTATTCGACTCATCAATAGGAGGAATAATATTTCCATCAGAACCAACAGTACCAGTAACGCCAGTATCTAAATCTGTAACAGGTTCAGTCCCACTATCAGTAGGATTAGCATTAAAACCAAAATCTAATGTAGGCATAATTTTAATAGTTTTATATGGTTATTATTACTTTGTTATTTCAAGACAAATGTATAAGCAGTAGCAGCATTATGTCGAGCATCACAACTACTTACTCGATTTCGTTTGCTTATTTCTACTGTCTTGTTAGCATCAGCAAATGCCCTTGTCGCTTACAGACTTGACGAAATTTGAACGATTTGTGGCGAATTGATTAATCCTCTACGGGGTGTATCAACGTCTTGCACAGAGCCTTAGAATAAGCCGAATAGTAAAACATATTTACAAATACTGTAAATCATAATTACGAATAATAGCAGCAATAAAAAAGCCGCTACTACTCTCACGAGCGGCAACGGCTAAATCCATTTACAAAGCACAAATACAAGTATTTATAATACAAGTTTATTTTTTATCGAATTTATTTTTATTTTGCTTAGCAACTTTATAACTCATATCAGCCTTATAAATATCAGAAGCAAATTTCTGATTATTAGCTTGAATTTGAGCACCAACTTTTTCTCTTTCAACAGCTATCTTTTCTCTTTCAATAGCAGTCTTAGCGGCATCAACAGCAGCAGTATTAATCGCTCCATTATTGAGACCCCCCGTAGAGGATAGAACAGCTTTCATTTCCTCAATCTGTCCATCAAGATACTTTTCAAGAGCAAGAGTTTCTCTATCTTGTTGACCCTCCGCAGCAATCTTATCAAGTTCATATTGTTGAAGCATTTGAGCATTTTGAGCATCAAGTTGTTTCATACGTTCTTCATGTTGGCGATTAATCTCTTGAAATTTAAGAATACCTTTCTTTATTTCAGCAGTATTATCGCCCTCGATTGCAACAGCAGCCATTCCAGCATCTCCATTCTGTGCAGCACTAAAAGCAAATTGTTTATACTGATTAAGTTTATCACGTTCTTTTGCAGAAAGTTTAGCTTTAATAACATAATCAGCATAAATATGCTTATCGACATCAAGACTAAAATATTTTATAGAAGCATCATTCTTAGTCTTATAAGAAGTTCTTAAACCGTCAATCCAAGCGAGTTTAGAATAATCCATATCACGAGCATAATCATGTTCTCGCATATAGTCAAACATAAACTCAACTATAACACTTCCCATAGAACCGCGAATAATAGCTTGTTCGGTAACTCCTTTACCAGCACTATTAGCAATTTCACCATAACGTTGAGGAGTCATATCAACTTTAAGATTGGCAGCCTGTTCATTGGCTTCAATAAGTTCTGTAAGTTGAGCAATATAAGCAGAAGTATCGCTATTAAGCATACGAACTTGTTGTGCTCTCAACATTCCCTGGTCATCTTCATCATCTATATAAAGAACACCATCAGCAGCCATTCTATAAATAGTTTCTTCGGGAACACTACCTAAAAGAGATTTAGCAATTAAAAGAACGTTAAGTTTGTTCTTAGCAAGAGCCATTTCTCTATGATAAGCAATTATATTACCAAAGATTTGATAAGGCATTATTAAATCAATAATACTAAAACGACCAAGCCCAGGCATTAATTCTATCAAACCATTATAAGGAAGTTTACCATTTCTATTATAAGCAATAGGTCTACACTTATAAGGATAGATAGCATTGTTTCTTCCACCTATTCTATCACATTCAAAAACTTGTGATTCCCAAACCCACTCAATATCAATATCACCATTATCGGGATTGAGAACATAATCTTCGTCTACAATAGTTTCTCCGATAATACCATTTTGTTGATAAGTAAGAATACCTTTCTTAACTTCTCCACGCCAAACAACATGCCAAACTTCAATAAGATTATTATTATATTCACGAGCCATTATCGGCTGACGTTCAAAAAACTCTCGTTCATTAGCAGTGAATTTATTGCACATATCGGGATATAACTTCTTGAAGCTTTCCCATTGCAACAATCCTCTATCATCTTGACTTGTCATTTTGCCGTTAATATAATAAGTGTCGAGAAACTCTTTACCTTTGTCGTCGAGAATATCATAATACTCATCCATTATCTGCTGAAAAGTCATCATTCGTCTTTCACAAAAAGCATCGAAATCTTCAACAAGAATATTATCATTAGGAATAGGAAAAGCATCACGATTAGAAACAACTCTTTTAATTATTTTATTACCTTGAATTTCTGTATAAGTGAATACACGACCAAAAGCAACCCATTCAAAATAAGCACGAGCATATAAAGCAGCAGCATCAGTCAAATCATCTATAACATTAAGAATATCTTGACCTTGTGCAGTTATATCATCAATATAATTTTCATTAAATTCTTTTATGAAAGCTTCGACATCAAAATTATCTTGAGGATTAAATTGTTCAGGTTGTCCACCTTGTTGAACGAATTGTTCGTAATTCTGTTTAATTCTTTCAGCAATTTTTTGTTGAACAATAGTCATAAGTTCTTGACGAAGTTTGGCATCGCGAGCAAGAACTACTTCTGGATTATTAGCACCTACAATAAAATCATGAGGATTCTGAATATATTCGCCAACATATCTACGAACAACACCGCCAACCATATCGTAGTTACGCATAGTGGCAGGAAATCGTTGATAGTCTTTATTTGTAGCATTATAAGGATTTAGAATCTTCTTATAATATTCGGCATCAATATTACCTTTTAAAAAATGATATTTCTTTTCAATATCATCAGTTTGAGCAATACTTAATGCTTGACCAATAAGCCAATCACAACTATTGGCATAAAACTCCGGCTTGTTTCTTTCCGCAGCACTAACTCTTTGCTTAGGAAAATTTAAATCAGTAGGAAAATACATATTATTAGTTATTATCGTTATAAGTAATCATATTATAAATATATTCTTTATTGTCAAGAAGTTCAAATCTAAAAGCTATACTACCAAATATAAAAAGATATGTACTTAATGATTATTCTCCAGTCATATTATTAATACCATTTACGTTTGAAAAAGTTATTAGCAGCACTACTACTTTCTTCTAATTTTTGCCTTTTGCTAAGTTCAAGTTTACCTTTAATGTCAAGAGACTTACAATAAATACCAAGAAGAAGCATTTCAGAAACGCGGTCAAAGTTACCCTCGTCATTCCATTTCTTAAGTTCAAGAATGGATTGGTAATCTAATATTCTATGAAAGTTATAAACATCATTACCTTGTTCATCTTTACCAATAACTGTATAAAGAAATTCTTTTAGCAAACGAAGAGCATTAAGTTTCTTAACACCATCAGTAATAACATATCCATAAGTAGAACTAACTTTACCTTTAATAGTCGTATCCCAAACAAACAAAGGTTCATGAGCAAGATAACGAAGAGCTTTCCATTTAGTAAAATTAGAAACAGTTTCGCCACGATTGACTTCGACTATACCAGTTCCAATACAATTATAATAAATACAAAGATAAAGAAATATTAAATCAACTTCTTCAAGTTTATCTTTACGACCATAATAAGAAGCACAACATTTAAACTTATATCCATTACGAGCAGACGGCATTTCCCAAACATGAATACTATTATGAGAATGTCTATTAGTAATTTCTTTTTTTTCTTTATCTATACCAACAGGGTCATAAGTAGCACAATAAGTACCCTCGGGAATTTCTTTTATTTCTCTATCATTTTCATATCGAATATCATATTGAGGATGATACCAAATACGAACACAACCATCAGGTTGCTCATTTCCTTTACGGGGTACTCCTTGTATCCAATCATAAACTTTAGCATTAGGATTTTCTTGCTTAATACGTTTGTTAGATTTAAATACAACAGTATTGCCCTCTTTAAAAAGCATTCCATCAACATAAAAATGATAGTCGCTATCAACACGAAGTTTATTTTCATAAGCAATAAATACTTCGCTGACGAAAATATTTTCGGTAGCACTACTAAAACTTTCAGCAGGAAACAAAGCACGTTGACCGCAATAATTAATAAACTTAGCAAAAGTTTTAGTTTTTTCTTTCATTGCTTCACGAGAACGCATAGCGATTTTAATACCTAAATCTATATTACTATTTCCGTATTCATCAATAGCTTTAATTCCATCAATAGAACCCTCAAGTCCCCAAGCATAAGATTTAAAGAAACCACAAATTTCATTACGAGCATCTTTATCCCAAACGTTTTCAAATGGCATAAAATTAAATTCACCTGGAGAATAAAAGTTTTCTTCAAAAACTTGCATATTAGTAGCAGTAGCAGTTCCCCAAGCAACAAGCATACCGGTAGTAATATCACCGACCGTCATAGCAGGTTCAGTTACAGTCATAAACTCGTTAAAATTCTGCATTGTAGAAAGCTCTTCTACATTAACACCAATAGCATCTTTACCAATAGCACAGTCGGGATTGTTATTAGCTGATACAGATATTAAAGAACTTTGCCAACTATCTTCAGATTCAACTCCATTAGGAAGACGAAATCCAAGACGAAAGTCTTCAACGTTACTACTATAAATACCGCGTTTAAACATAGTCTTTTCTTCATAGAATCGAAGAGTATTAACTGCAAAATCAGTAAGACCACCTTTCTTAGTCAAGTATTTATTATCAGCAGCAACATTAATAAAAACCTTATGTTTTCGTAGATTTACAGCATTAGCAGCACGAGCAGCATTCATATAAGAAAAACCACCACGACGAGTCTTAACAATAATCAAATGAAAACCGTTATTCTTAGCAAATTCATAAATATTATGTGTCCAATATTGAGCATCAATAAATTTAGGAAAAGCAAAAACTTTTTCACCAGTAGAACCAATTCCTGTACTTTTAACACTATCATCATCAGTACGTTCCATTCGAGTATAATTAAGAAAATTATAATAATCTCCACTAATATGAACATTCTCAATACTACCATCAGGATTTTGCCAACAAGGAGCAGAATAACCATCTCGTCTACGCATAGCTTCACGTTTACGAAGTTGACGATAGGGTAAACTATCTTCTTTAAAATTAGTATATTTATTATCATTAGCTTCAAAATAATCAGCCATCTCAGTAAATAAATAAGTATTAATAAATTTACCAGGACGAATGTTCATTATAAAGCCACCACTATCACCAATTCTAAAATGATTATAAGGGTCATAATATCCCTTTTCAGAAGCAAGAGGATAACGAGTTTTATCTTCAATAAGAAATTCAGCAAAAGGATACCTTTCTTCCATAATTATTATTTCATTTGACAAGTAATAATACAAGAAAAGCCGATGCAAAAGCACCAGCTACACCAGTAATAATCTTAGTCTTTTTCTTAGACTTATTAAGATTATCTTCTAATCTATTTCTTGCAAGTTCAGAAGCAGAAGCATAACACTTCATTTCTTCATAACTATTACTTAAATAATTAATCTTTATATTTTGTTTTTCAATAAGACTATCTTTAAGTTGAATAATTGTATCTTTAGTATAAGATTTAGCAATAAGAACATTAGCCGTTCTTAAATCATCAATAGCAACTCTAATACTATCTCCGACCCCCCGTAGAGGAACTGCGAATAAGTTCATAGAACAAGATAACAGTAGCACTATCGTCAAGACTAAGAACTTTATTTTCGATGTCTTTTTCATATTCATTATACTTAATAATTGTACTATCAATTCGTTTTATATCATAAGTAACAGAATCAATCCGAATATTAGTAACAGTTGTATCGGGGAACACATTTGTTAGATTCGTATTTCTTCTATACTCCGACTTATTTAAAATTATTATTGTTATAAATAAATTAATTAACGCTATAATTAATACGACTATTAGTAACTTCTTCATGATTCTGTTATTTTAATTAATTTTTAATTGCAACAAGTTTATAAAGCAAATCTAAAGACCAAACTCCAGTTTCTCTTAAATCAAGAACTCTTTGAATAAATTTAATAGCAGCAACTTGTCCGCAATTAACAGCGGTATCAAATATTTGTTCAGCAACTAATTGATTAGGAATATCATCAAGTTCAAAACAATCCCAATATTTATCTTTATATAAGTCTTGAACTTTCTTTTCTAATTCTGGAGTTTTTTTAAGAATATTTTTAAATGTAGTAGGATGAGCCTTTTTAATTTGGTCAATACTTATCCAACCATTCCAATCAGGATTAGCTTTACGAGAAATACCTTTATAAGTTTCACCACCTTTATCGTCGGGGTCATTAACATAACCGCCCTCAGCAGCTTCAATCTTTTTATAAGCTAAATGAAAATCAGCCATAATATATAATTATTTATCGACATAAACAAAATAATAATCTTGTAATCTATAACGAAGTTTACCAGCTTTAGCATTATTCTTGCAACAACGGCTAATAGCTTGTTTCTTTATATTATTAACAACAGCAGCTTCATAAACACTTTTATAAACAACTTTATCGTTTTCGTCATAGATACTTATCTTTGCCACTCTAACAGCAGGAACATTAAGTATTGTCGGCATTTGTCACAAAATATTTATTAGGATAAACAATCTTATTATAAATATCTATAACTTCACGTTCAAGATAATCATCACTTAAATCATCAGTAGAGTAAGTATAAATATTAACCCAATATTTAAAACCAAGAAAAGAAGCACGAACTTGAAGTCTAACAACTTTATAATGATAATTGCCATCTTCAAGATAATCAATATACTCTTCTACAACTACTCTTATATGTCCATTATTACGTAATTCAATCATAGTATTTTAATCATTAAGAACACGATTAATCCAACCTCTAAGATATTTAATATTATTGCCTTTAGCAGCAATATTGTTATAATATCTAATGCGTTCAAGTTTATATTTAGCAACAAATAATTCAGCGCTTATAGTAGTATCAGCTTTATAAGAATTTAGACTATCTTGTGTACGAAGAAGTAATTCTTTTGTAGCAGCCAATTCAGAAACACAAGCAGTATCCGACCCCCCGTAAGGGATATAAATACGTTCAGCTTCAACATTATTATCATAAACAACAAAACCAAAAATACTACCAACAATAAGACCAGCTATAACTCCATATATTATATTTTTCATAATCCTAAAGTAAAATTACGTTTAACATTTTGAGCTTTAAGTTTTAATTTTCTATCAGCAAGAATAGCATCTATTTCTTGTTCTCTATAAGGAAGATTATAAAAAGTAATCTTTTCAACTGGATTTTCTTTAATATGATAAAGCCCATCTTCAAAACGTTTCGGCATACCATATTCATTAAGTTCAAAATCACAATCAATATGAGCAAGCCAACAACCTTTAATAACAAGACCAGTAATTAAGTTAACAGCCTTACCATACATAGAAAGTTGAAGATTATAAATACTTCCATTACAATGAGGAAGATGCTGAACAGGAGGAAGAAGAAATTCTTTCTTTTCAACCCAATCGCTTGTAAGTTGAGCAGGATGTTGCTTTTTATCTTTACGATAATAACCAGCAGTGAAACGAAGTCCAGAGCGATTTGTCTTCCAATCACCAATAACAGCCTTATTCTCCCATTCATTAACAAGAAGAACGTCAATAGTTCCACTAATAAGATAATCTATTAAGAACATTCCAATTTCGGCATAAATCTTATAACCGTGATTAGTATATTTTTCAAAAACTTCATATAGATTATCATATTTATTATCAGTAGCTTCTTTGAATTGTTTAATATCAAGAAGTTTATAATTAGCATTAATTGTATTCAAATCAGCAACAGTAATCATTTCGCCGCCATCTTCATCAGTATTAAGATATTGAATAGCTTGCTTAAATTTACTACTACCTTTAATACCATCTTCAAGACCATTATGAACATTAGTACCACGTTCGCAAGCTTCTTTAGTAATAGTATTCCATTGTTCTTCTAATTCTTTTTCAGTAATACCAAGTTGAACAGCTTTCTTATGTAACCAATATTTCTTATCAAATTTAGGAGCTAAATCATGCAAAAGAGTAGTAGTAGAAATATATTCGTTACCAAGAGTATCATGATATTTATGAGCAGCTTCTTCAAATATAAGACGAACTTGACTATATCTATTTTCTATATTCATAATATAATTTTAAAAATCTTCTTCAATCATACTACTTGTAACTTTCATACCACCACGAGCAGTTCGAGTTTCTTCTTCATAAGCAGCTTCTTCTTCTGCCTTTTTTAAAGAAGCAATAAGAGCAGGTAAATCAGTAATACGTTTATTAATCTTATCCATATAATCAATAAAAACTCCAGCATCTTCGGCAGATAAACCAGATTGAAGTTTATCGTTTAATTGCTCATTAATAATATTAGTAGAAATAGTAATATTATGAATAGCTTTTTGAAGAGCTTCAACAGCTTGACCGGCAATACCAGTTTGATTATCGTGATAACGTTTAATTAATTTCTCAACAAGTAAATCAGGAGTATAAGTAGTAGGTAAATCAAAATTTTCACGAGCCTTTTGAAGAGCTTCACTACGGCTAAGACCAGCACTAAGACAAGGGCCTTTAGGGTCACCCAAATAATATATAACTCCAACTTCTTTAATATACATTTCCTTATTCTTACTTTTATCACGAAGATAAAGAAGCTTAACATCTTTATCAAGCAATTGAGTAAGATTAGGAGCTTCCGGCATCCCAGTTTTATTTATAGTCAAAAGACTATCAATTCTACGACCACGCATCTATATAAGCATTATTAAGTTCTTCGTCAAACTCAACAACTTTAAGTTGTTTATGAAATTGCAAATAACAATTAGCATAAGCAATTCCATACTTACGAGAAAGCTTGACCCAAAGTTTATAATTGCGATTTCTATCAGCTTTCTTTAGACGACGTTCAACTTCAATAGCATTAACTTCGGCTTTCTTCTGAATAATAAGTTCGTCTCTAAACTTCTTATATTCTTCAATAGGAAGAGTATTACGAGCTTCTTTAAGTTCTTGATAACTTTCAACAACTTTCTTACGAAGAAGATTTCTTTGTGCAGTTCCAATATAAGGAATATCAACAGCAAGTTCTTTAACAAATTGTTTGCTGGCTTCTTCTTCGAGACTACGAATTATTGATTGAGTTAATAGTCTTTCAGTATCATTAGCAAAATCAATATCATCAAGAACATTATCCAAATCCTTATAAACTAAAACATAATCAGCACCAAAATCAATACCTTTAAGAACATTGTCTAATTTTTCTTCTTTTGAATCCATTTGTTATATTTTAAACAAAAACAAAAATACCGCTAATAGAATTACGATGAACACTATCAGCGGTATAACGGACTTTATGTAATTGCAAAAGATATGATTAATTCAAATCACTTTTATGATGTTCTTTCATAGTACAATAAATATTCTCTTTAGGAGAATAAGAACCTTTAATAGCACAATTAGGAACAATCTTAAACTCTACAAATATAACATCAGGAGCAGTAGTTTTAGCTTCGGCAGCACCTAAAGATTTGCCATCATTAAAAAATCTACCACTAATAACATCATTATAAAGTTCTTTATCTTGAATAACATAATTTGCAACATTAGCTAAACCAATAGCATTTTGTTTCAAAGATAAATGAGTTCCCATTTCAAGTTCAGTAGGATTACAAATAACAATATCACCTTGTTTAAAAGGTAGATTGTTTTCTGTATCGTTTAATTTAGCAATAAGAGGAATAACATTAGCTTGTTTAGAACCAGCATTATTTTTAAAATCAGAAACAACACTAAACAATCTATCGACATAACAAATAGCAACAATAGAATAATTAGGAGCAAGTTTAATATCTTTTAAAAGATTATCAAAATAATCATTATCAACTTCACTAATATCAGTAGGAAGTTTTACAGAATAAGTTTTTAATTTGCTGTTAAGTACCAACATGATTACTATTATTTAGTTAAACAATCAATTCCAGCACCGCCTAATTTCATTTTACTTTTATGATTAGTAGGCTTTTTGTCTTTACGAGAACCAGACTTAAATTCAGTCTTATAATCATCTCGCTTATAAGCTCTAATTTTATCAGTTATATTATTCATATCATTTTTGTTTCTGCAAGTATAAACATAATCAGTAATACGACCATATTTATTAAACATATTTTAACAATTAGTTTTAATCCACTTCTAAGGCTGATACAGCAACTTTGATTCAAAATAATACAAACTATCAATTCGATAAAGAAAATAGCGTACAGCGAACGTCTGAAAGCGAGAGAGCTATTCAACGAGCGTTTATCGAAAGCAGCAAAATACAGCCGAATATCGGAAAAGAAGAATTTCTGCATTAGCAAGATTAGTAGCATCAGTAAAATCAGCAAATCGAGCAGATTTAGCAGTCTTAGATGTATCAGCTTATTGTCGACCCCCCGTAGAGGATTGAACAAGTACTGACTTTCTCTGCCAGCATTAGCAGCAATAATAGAATCAGTTTTGGCAGAAGCGATAACATCAGCTATATTATTTGCAGCAGTAGTATTATAAAGAGCAACAGAAAGAGCAAGACTAAACCTGTGTAGTTCCTCTACGGGGAGGGTTATCAAGAGAAACGGCAGAATCGTCTGAATCGGCATGAGCAGCAAGAACGGCACGAGCGTCTTGAACAGCAAGAACAGCAGCAACGATATAAAACAGCAACAGTATCTATTATGTTGTATTATATAATATAATATTAATAATATTATCAGCAATGTATATATTAATTATATTATTTATTATATATTATATAAAAGGAGAAAAAGTTATTTTATTGATAATCAAGTATTTAGAAATGAAAATTATATCACTTTTTGTACTAATGTTTGACTTTTTGGTAGTATATTTAGTCCGAATGTTGTACTAAAAAGTAATATATTATGAAAAGTAGAGATGCTAATCGCGCTATTTTGGAACAAGCTATGATTAATGAAGAAAACAATGTTAGTAGTATTATTGTTCCTATTCCTTTGAATATCGTTGTTAGCGATAGTTATAGTCGTACTATAAGCGCAAATAACGGCTATAAACTTATTAAAGAAAAAAGTGTTGTTCATAACTATGCTATTGTGTCTATTCATGTTATTAATAAAATGCCTTTTTTAAATAAATATGAAAATGCTATTATTGCTTATATTGCTTCTGTTATTAAATTTAATTCTAATATTGTTTATATTAAACCAGAATCTATTTGTGCTATTCTTCATACTGATAAAGTTTATACAAGAGATTTTTATCCTGCTATTCGTCATCTTACTAATTTAAATATTATATATAAAACCGAATATCAAAGTTATTATGCTGTTAATCCTCTTGCCGTTTTTAAAGGCAGTCTTGTTGAATTTGTTGAAAATTATAATACTTATATTCAAAGTTATAACTCCGTTGCTATTGATGATAAAATAATGCTTAATAGATTTGCTATTGAATATAAGAACGGCAATAATAAAATATTTAAAGTTTATGAAAATAAAAATAGTGCTCTTAAATCTATTAAAGTTGATAAAGCTAAACTTCGTGCTGTTGATGAACCGATTGAAGTTAATGAAGTTCGAGAAACTGACAATAAAGAATTACCTAAATTTAATGGTAAGAAAATAAGTTTTAAGTTTTAAAATTATAACGCTGGTCTTGATGAGGCTGGCGTTTTTTTTGTTTTTGAATTAAATGTAGTATAAATAAACATTATAATGATAATAATGTGAATAATAGAAATGATGATAAAAGATTTAATAATTATAATAAAAGTATTTTTGATTATGATTTTAGAGATAATTGAAAAAGAAATAATGTAATCAGTTTTTATCAAAATAATGGTCATAAAAATAATAATAAAATGATGATAGTCGGTGTAATGGATTTATAAAATCTTATAAGTAAAACTGTGATGGCGTACCTATTGTAGCAAATGCCCCCGGTGCTGCTGCTCGTCTTGATACCCCCGTCATGTTTTCTACAGAACTATATTATTGATGATAACAATTTTCAAAAATTTGAAAATGTTTCCTAAGCTATGCTTCTCGTTCATCAGCATTTAAATATCTCGACATTCTCGAAAATTGTAATGTCACGTCAAGCGGTGTTAACGTTCCCGCTTCGTTTGGCGTTCTTTCAAGTGGAACAAATCTAAATTTATCTAATTATGAACGAAAAAGAACAAGTAACAAAGGTTGCAGAAGAAACAAAGACAAATGAAGTAGTTAATGAAGTTGCAAATGCTTCTACTGTTCAAGGTCGTGACGCTGTTATTAAAGCGTTAAAAGCTAATCCAAACAATTTTGTACAGGTTGTTACTATTCAAGGATTGACTATTGAAGAACGTCAAGGTAGTACAGGACAACCTTACAATGTGTTTACGCTTTTGATTGACAAAGGTGTTAAGGCTGCTGTTAAAACTGCCGACGGAGGTCGTGAAATGGGTATTACTCAAGCTATTCAAGTAAGTTATTACCAACTTTCCCAACTCATGCGTAGACATAGTTTTTATAGTCGTTTTGTTGGTATGGTTGATAATGCCGTAGCTGTTGGAATGGCGGAGGGCTTTTTCTGTGGTATGCAAATCGAAATTATTGGCGAATTTGTTGCTGCTGGTGTTGTTGGTACAAATCCATTCACTCGTAATGCTCACGATTATAATGTGAAAGATTATGATAGATATGTATATCATGTCGTAAATGTATTTGAACCCAAAGATACGCTATTACTGGAGGAATATAGAGCCGCAGCAGTAGAAAATCGTCGTATGCTCATGGAACAAATCAGAGCACAAAAGTTAGCAGCAATGCAACGCAAAAATTTGCTTGCTTCTGCAAATCTTAATGCGGAAGATGCACCATTTTAATGTTTAATCGAGGGCGGGCGTAATACTCGCCCTCATAATCTTATTAATTATGAAATTTATATTTATCTTATCTTTGATTATCGTGCTTACATTTGTAATTGGTTGTACAATAGCGGTAGGAATAATGTTCTTTTTATTGAACTACCAAAACAATCCTCTTTGCTGTATTATTGGCGAGGGTATTGTAATTGGTGCAATTTGTTTATATATTTGGCTTATTCGTGTTCTTCGTGCTTGTCTTGATTGATGAGCCGAAGAACGCAATCAGCGTGGCATTGCTCAACCATCAGCTGTTAAATACTTCGGAAACGGTTGTAATCAGTATGATAAGACTTCTTCGTGAAGTTGATTATAATAAATCTGATAAGACTTTTTATTTTAATGATGCTGCTAATGTTGCTTGTAATGTTTTTGCCAGACATGGAGTATATAATATTATATATCTATAAAAGAATCTACTGACAAAACTCTAACTCTTTGACTTACTGATGTTTATAAAATAAACTATGCTTGAAAATCTGCATACTTTTGACACTTATACTTCAAACTATGCAGATTGCCAAACAAAAGTACTGTGAATCTACATAGTTTTGCTATATTTGCGCCAAAATCATTAAAAATATGTTT